>Ga0181528_10001861_pt1 | contig 13032 bp, 14 predicted proteins | sample PEATcosm2014_Bin_47_FD_119742 | JGI IMG/M metagenome (GOLD analysis project Ga0181528, IMG submission 119742) | Peatland microbial communities from MTU Mesocosm Facility, Houghton, MI, USA - PEATcosm2014_Bin10_10_metaG | ecosystem: Environmental > Terrestrial > Soil > Wetlands > Peat | place... | reverse complement strand
CGAGTACGCCGGCGGCATGCCCGAGGAAATGATTAACGCGCGACTTTTTCCGGTATTGCCCCCCGAAGGTCTTCGAGCGTTCTGCTTTTATCCCATGTCCAAGCGTCGTGGCGACAAGAACAACTGGTACTCACTACCTTTCGATGAACGAGCCCAGTTGATGCGCCAGCACGGAAAATCGGGCAAGGAATTCAAGGGTCGAATTTTGCAAGTGGTGACGGGATCAACGGGACTCGACGACTGGGAATGGGGCGTGACGCTTTTCGGCGCTCACGTTGATGATCTCAAGGACTGCGTGTACACCATGCGTTTTGACGAAGCTTCGACGCTGTACGCAGAATTTGGTGCGTTTTATACGGGACTCGTGGGGACCGTGGATGAGGTGCTCGACAGCACACTCGTCTAAGGGTGCTTGGTAGCGTTTGCTTCGTGAAAGAGCCCGTAAACGAAAAGACCCTTCGTCGTTGGGCTGAATCCCTTGCCGGGGTAGCCAAGACCGGTCTTGGTTTCACGCAAAGTCAGTACGAAAAAGAGCGTTACGAAGAGATCTTGAATATCGCCGCCGATATGCGGGTCGCCGCCGACGAAGGCTTAGATGACGTGTTGGACGCCTCGGGCCAAGTTAGTGAATGGATGAAGCAAGTCGGTGTTGGTGTCGCGGGCTATCAAACACCAAAAGTTGCCGTTGGAGCGGCAGTCACGAATGATCGCGGCGAGTTGTTGCTCATTCAACGAGCCGACTCGGGCGTGTGGCTCTACCCCACGGGTTGGTGTGACATTGGTTATTCGGCTCCGGAAGTAGTTGTGAAAGAAGTGCACGAGGAGACTGGCATCGAAGTTGAGCCCGTTCGCCTCATTGGTGTTCTAGACGGCATGCGCCTCGGTGCTTCGAGGATTCCGCTTTTTTCTTTGCTCTTTTTCTGTCGTCAAACGGGGGGCGAGTTGAATCTTCACCCTTTGGAATGTTCGGATGGTGGTTGGTTCGCGCGCGACAATCTGCCGTCCCCAGTCATTGGGGCCGAACGTTGGGCGAAGCCAATTTTCGCAGCAATTGATGGCGAAGTGAACGACGTTTTCTATGACGACTTGCGAAAGCCCGTTTGGCGAAGCGAATCATGAGTCTCACTGTCACTATCGCGACCGAGCCGACTAATGAATTACTCGACGCTCTTCATGCGCTAATTCCCCAGTTGTCATCGAGCGCGCAGCCGCTCGAATTTGTCAAACTCGAAGAAATTCTGAACCAAGATGCCACCACGATGTTCGTGGCCCGCGAAGACGAGAAGATCATCGGCGTTTTGACACTGGTGTGTTTTCGCATTCCAACGGGACTTCGAGCGGTTATTGAAGACGTCGTAGTGGATCAAGGTGCGCAAGGTCACGGCGTCGGCGAATCGCTCACGAGAAGTGCGATTGACTTCGCTCGCGGAAAGGGAGCCGCATCGGTGGATTTGACGTCACGCCCGAGCCGTCGCACGGCCAATCGCCTATATAAGCGGATTGGCTTCGAAAAGCGCGAGACCAATGTGTACCGATACGTGATTGATTAGTTGTTCGGTGTGGGTGCCAGACTGACACCATGCGCCGCGCTTCAGTCATCGACGCTCATGTCGGGATTGTCCCGCCGATGTCATCGTTGTGTGTGGGGTCTTTGGCAACATCACTCCTCAGGATATGGGTGTTTGCATCTCCCTCTTTCCGTCACTCTGTGTGCCCGGCGCTCAAGTGGTTTGGACAAAACACCGTCGGGCACACGACGGGACGGGTTATATCCGTTCTACCTTCGAAGAATCGGGCTTTGCCGGGGGGGCCTTCGTGGCCCCCCGAGGGTTTCGTCTTTGCGGTAGGGACGCACCGCCTTTCGAGGGATGCAGCTACTTACGTTCCTGGACAAAACTCTTTTCCTTCGCAGGGGACGGTGCATTACCGGCTTAAATTAACGCCGTCATCATCGGGAGGCGATCGTCAAGGTCGAAGCACCCGAATGTTTTGATGGCAGCCTTTCCCACCGTGACGGTGTCAATGTTTGTTGCCGGGGACGGTACTCGTAAGGCACTTCATTTTCTGGTTAAGGAAAATATTCGAATACCTATACGTTTGTCCTGAGTAATAATTAAGTCAAAATCAATCGTCTCGCGGTCGTGAGTTAATTGATTCGTAGAAACGGAGACAGAACGATGCGTAAAGTCGTCGCCTATGAATTGCTCTCACTGGACGGTGTCGCTGAAGATCCCAACGAATTTATTACCGAATGGGACGACGTCATGGACGAGAATCTTGGTCGAGTTATTGGAAAGCAAGACGCTGTACTACTCGGACGCAGGACGTATGACGAATGGGCTCTTTTTTGGCCGCCCAGTGATATTGAGCCATTTGCAAGTTTTATCAACAACGTACAAAAGTACGTCGTCACATCGAGTGTGCCCGACATACCCTGGACCAACTCGACCGTGTTTGATTCAGACTTCATCAAGAAAGTTTTGGAACTTAAAAATCAGACTGGTGGAGATATTGGAGTTCATGGAAGTGTTGCGCTGGTGAAGGGACTTTTGGCCAGCGGGCTCATTGACGAGTTGAGTTTGGTCGTTGCTCCGGCTCTGCACGGCCGTGGCCGCCTTTTATTTGATGAAGGGATTTCCACGAGGATGACCCTTACGCGTTCCGTTGTTTCACCCTCAGGGTACTTACTGCTGGACTACGCCCTTACGAACTGAGGAATTCGTAGATGATCCAGAAGTATGGAGTGATTTCTCAAGTTTGCGAGCACTTTCTTCTGCTTGCCGCGAAATCTACAATCAGTCTGTGAACAAACAACGATTATTCGGCGGAACAGTGCACAAGCTTCCCGGCGATCTGCGCGATGGGCTCATGACAAGTCAGTCAGCCCTAGAGGCGTGGAAGGACATAACTCCGTTAGCGCGAAATGAATTCATTTGTTGGGTCGAAGATGCCAAGCAACCAAAAACTCGCGAACGACGCATTCGTCGAACACGTGAAGAGCTTGAAGAAGGACAGCGCCGGCCGTGCTGCTGGCCCGGCTGTAAACACCGCGAACGTAACGGAAAGAATGGCGTCTAAAGGCACCATTCTTCTCTTGGCGACGAAAAAGAGTTGGGACGCGGAGTCCGAAGCCTATGGTTAGTTCATAGCGAATGATCCAAGGAATACAAAATGGCGTTCAAATTCTCGCGACAAGGTGCGTTAGCTATTGACGATGTGAATTTGCAAAGCAAACCTCATTGGCGACTCGCCATTTGGTGTCTTCGCTTGGCATTCGGAGGTTTGGCAATTGTTGTCAGTGGTTTAGTGATTCTTATTTGGCAAAGCAGCGCAGGCCTTACTGTTTTGGCGATTGGGATGGTTTTTTATTTGATAACCATCGCGATTACCGCCGTAGCCTTTATAGTCATTTTTCGAACTCTCCAACTACCGAAACCAACTTTTTTGGATCTTCGATGGAGATTGATACTGGACACTTTCTCCTCGAAGAAGTAAGCCACAAAATGTAAGTCATCGTGAATGGTTTCCATGTACATTCTCAACATGGACTACTGGACCGAAATAAAACAAGAGCGTCTCTTGCTGGCTGATCAATTAGAGACCATAACTACCGAAGCTTGGAACACGCCAAGTCTCTGTCGCGACTGGACCGTTCGAGAAGTGGTCGCCCATCTCATTGTTCCACACAAGACGTCAATAATCGGCTTTGTTCGCGAAATGGTGAAGGTCGGTGGGAGTTTTGACAAAGCGAACTTAAAAATGGCTCGCCGTGAAGCGCAACGCTCCAATTCGGAACTTGTCGAAGACCTCCGTAAGTTTGCCGATGGTCGATTCACGCCCCCCGGTTTTGGTTCGGAGGCTCCGCTTACCGACGTCATGATTCATATTCAAGACATCTGTATTCCGCTTGGCATCTCGTCGCCAAGCCCACACGATCATTGGTCACCGGTCCTTGATCTACTCGTATCGAAAAAGGCGCGAAAAGCTTTTGTCCCCGAAAAGGTGCCGAACGTTCATTTCGTCGCGAGTGACTTAAATTGGTCGCACGGTGCGGGCCCAGACGTGCATGGTCCAGCCGCCGCTATCGCCCTAACGCTATCGGGGCGCTCCGCCTTGACGGCAACATTGGAAGGTCCTGGTGCGGACGAATTTGTTGGAGCCATGATTAAGTAGTCCGCAATTTGTTGAACGCTCGCGGTCGCTCGTAACGAATAAGGAATGGCGGGGTCGATGGACCTAATGATGTAATTGCTTGTTTTCAAAATGATGGTTCCATTGATTGGTTCTCAGATGTTTACGCTAACGCCTTAATTTAGTTGCACGCATTTAGACACTCTTGTCTTCGATTTCCCACGCGTGGTCAATAACGTGCCAAACAATCCGCCGTACCGCATATTCTTGAGGCCACCCGGCGCCCTCTGCGCCCAATTTGAGACGATTCAAAATTTCTACGCGCTGTTGAGGCCAGGGTGTTCGCGGGGGAACGCGCACCCCGATTTTGCGGCCGTAGGCTCGTTCGGCTTCTTGCACGTGGGCCGCAACTTCGTCACGGTCTCGTCCGCCACCTTTTGGTCCTTTGGCCAAGTTGGCGGGTGCTTTTTTAATAACGTTGTCGAAGTATGTCCACGAGGACACCAGGATTTCCATTTGGCGTAAACGATTTGCTTGACTTGCTGGGAATTCGTCCCATGGTCCAAGTATGTTGGGTGCACCAAACTCGGTGGTGCCGTCACCATCAACTTCTCCAATGACGGAGATTTCCCCCAAAGGCCCCAGGGCCGGCACAATCTTCTCGTAGCGTGCACGGTAATTCTCCAACTCTTCGATAGCCTGCTCGATCGTTTTTCCTTGGCGACACCATCCGGGCCAATCGAGTGAGACCGCAAAAACTCTTTTTTTGCCCACTTCGAGGTAAACGTCGGTAGACCGCACGTTCGTAATCTAATGAACAAAGCGTGCGGTTCGAAGTAGCGATGTTCACGACAATAACGAGTGTTCGAATCGGTTGTTAGGGGCGAGACGCAGTCAATGTTCAATCAAACATTCGATGAGAAAGTTGCCTTCATCATCTCGCTCGACTCCGTGAATGTCGTGACTGAATCCTGGGAACCTCTGGTCGAAATCCTCGAGCGCTTCTAGGTAGCGCAAAATTGGACCATCACTCGGCCCAGCACGTTCGCCGGGCATGAGAAGAGGTATTCCTGGCGGATACGGAACAATCATGACGGTGGCCGCGCGATTCCCCATTTGTGAGAGGAGCAACCGCTCACTTTTTCCGCGGACCAGTTGCCGGTAGGAATCGCCAGGTGTCATTAAGGGAACTGGCAATTCGTCGAAGGCTTCGTCAAGCAATTTGAGGGTGGCGTGCGCTTGCACCTCCGCGTGCATCTCGTCGCAGAGCTGTCTAAGCGTGTAGTCGGTGTAACGAGTGGCGAATCTGTCCGCGAGATCGGGAATGGCTTCGCCTAAGAGATGTCCCCCGTCATAGGCACGCTTAAACGCTAGGAGACCTTCGAGCAGCGTCCCAGATTTACCAATTGTGGTTCCCATCGAAAAAAGTAGGAGCAGTGAGTAATCACCAGTCTTTTCCACCTCGATACGTCGGCCGTCAAGAAAACTACCGAGTATCGGAGCAGGTATTCCAGTGGGAGCGAGTTTGCCCGCTACGTCGATGCCGGGGGTGGTGATGGTCACTTTCGTGGGATCTAGTAGGCAATAATCGTCGCCCAAATTTCCAAAACCGTGCCACGTCTGCTCCGGGTGTAATACCCAGCACGACGGTTCATTTTCGAGCAGTTTGTTGGATGCGTCAGCAAAGGAGGACACAAGGCCGGTTTGGGGATCCGTTACTTGGTCGGGCTGCCACACGCTAAAGAACCAACCTGTTTCGCCATTTTCTCTTGCCGCAAGTTCGTTGCCCACAACGATGACGCGCTTTCTAAATTCGACGGCCTCGCTTATTGTTTCGGCGATCAGCGCCTCGCCGTCGCTCCCGTCCATCATGGCGGCGGCAACGTCAAGACAGGCAAACATGGGATAAAAGGGCGAAGTGGAGGCGTGCATCATGTACGCCTCATTGAATCGTGACGGCGTAACTGGTGCGCGCTCGCTGGAACGCACGTGGATCATGGAACCCTGAGAAAATGCAGCCAGTAGTTTGTGGCTCGATTGAGTGGCAAAGATCGTTGGATTGCTCTTGTTTGGTGTGCGTTCGTGCATCGCGTAGCGATGGTGGTACATCGGGTGAAAGCGAGCGTAGGCAAACCAAGCCTCATCGAAATGGATTCGCGGAACACTTGATTGAAGGACATCGACCACTAGGTCGGCCCGATAGCAGAGACCGTCGTAGGTGGAGTTTGTAATCACTGCGTAGACGGGACTGCCCATTTTGTCTTTTGGAATTAGTGGATTGGCTGCGATGGCCTTAGCGACTGATTGCTGTGAAAGTCGATCGGACGTGATTGGTCCAATGATTCCGTAACCGTTTCGCGTTGGTACAAGATAAACAGGTAGGGCATCAGTCGCCGTGAGAGCGTAATTTACCGACTTATGACAATTGCGATCGGCCAAAACAACGTCGCCGGCGGTAACGCAACTGTGCGCGACAATTTGGTTTGAAGTGGAAGTTCCATTGAGCACGAAGTACGTGTCCTCAGCGCCAAAAATTCTTGCCGCGTTCTTTTCGGCGAGGCCAAAGGTGCCTGAGTGGTCGAGCATTTGACCAAGTTCCACGATTGAACTGGAAAGGTCAGTTTGGAAAAGATTCTCGCCGTAGAAGTCGAAGAACGCCTTTCCTGCTTGAGACTTTCGAAAGGCCGTACCGCCGGCGTGCCCGGGCGTGTGCCACGAGTATTCGTGAGAGTCACCGAAAGTGACGAGTGCTTGGAAAAATGGCGGCAAAAGTTTTTCCATGTGACGTCGCCAGGCAAAATCAATTCGCCCAGCCACAAAAGCCGGAGTGTCCTCGAAGAGGATGATGTCCTCTTGCACAACCTCAATGATTTCCAAAGGAATTTTTTCTACATCGGCCCGCTCGAGTAGCAGAAAGACGGGTACGCGAGAACGGCGACGTTTGATTGATTGAACGATCGATTCTGCAGGTCGTTCACCATCGACTAAATCTACGTTCCAGTCGAGAATGAAACAGCCAAAGGATGGATCGGACGTGACAAGAGCCATGGCGTCGCCGGCCGAAGTGCAAAAAACCGTCTCATGCTCTAGGGCTTGTAACTCAGAGATGATTCGGCTCATTGTTTCGCCAGCTTGCTTTAGTAATTCTGCTCCGGCAATGACGAGAATTGGAAATGCACTTCGATCAAGAATGGGCGATTGCTTCATTAGTATCTCCTCGGCACGCGAGAAGTCACGCAGCAACTACTAGTTGAGTCGCGTGCGTGACGTGCGCCTAGAGGACAAAGGCACATTGCGTGGTCCGAAACTTGCGAAGGCATTGACTCTAACTGCGGACGAGAAAAACTTCGGTTGGATTAACCAGCTACCAAGTAATACCCAAGGTTGATTTCATGGTCGTTTCAAAATCTGCATCGCTCATCTGCGATCGAACGTTCAAAATAAGTTCGGCATCAGATCCAACCGGCACACGAAGCGGGGTAGTCGGGTCGATGAGCGCTCTCGCGATGGCTTCTCCCACAATCTCTGGGCCTGGGCGTCCCGCCTCACCTGTCACCTTTGTGTCGGTCCCGGCCCACTGTTCGTAGAGCAACTGGTACTCCGTGGGTTGTGGAAGGTCCATTGAGCGCTTCATACCAGGGGCAATGTAACCGGGTTCGATGATGACAACGCGAATACCAAAGTGAGAAAGTTCGTAGTGCAGCGTTTCTGACAATGCTTCGAGCGCGTATTTGCTAGCCGAATAGGCACCTTCAAGGGGTGATGCCACTCGACCCTGTACCGAACTTATGTTGATAATCACGCCACTTCCTCGCACCCGCCACGACGGCACGACCATCTGTATGAGTCGTAGTGGGCCAACGGTATTCGTTTCAAACATTTCACGAAGGTAACCAATGGGAAAGGTCTCGAGTGGTGCCGTACCTTGGAGGGCGGCGTTATTAACAATTGCGTCGATTTCGCCGGCTTCGTCGAGCGCCTCTTTAATGGACTCTTCATTCGTGATATCGAGACGCAGTCGCTGATCTACGTTGAGTTCTTGCAAGAGCGAAACGTCGCGAGCGGTGGCGATTACTTCGTGACCAGCAGCCTTAAGTTCGCGACACGTGGCGGCTCCAATTGCCCTGGCGGCTCCAGTAACAAGAATTTTCATGATTCGATGGTACGTCGCGACGAGTTTCGCATTCCGCAATTGTTTTGTGTCCGAAGCAGTCCGATTTACTCCCTGATTCTTATCTTGATGGCTGGCACAACAGTGCGGAGCACCGGTACATTAGTGCAACCCGAGTGGAAGCGAGATCACAATGAAGCGCCGTCAACGACGCACGTGGGCCATGGCAAATTTGCTGGCTGGAATGGCGGTATTCCTAGTCGCGACACCAATGACCGCGGGTGCCTCGACCAATTCCAAAATCACCGTTACGACGCTGCAAAGTGAGAGCGTGGCCATAAAGAGTGTGAAGTGGACCTCGAACGTTACGGAGTCCATTGGCAATGGTTCATGGACCTTCAAGTCCGACGGCGTGCCGAGCTCGAATCTCATTGCCACTGACTACGCCGTTCCATCAAACGCCTTTGACGTCAGTGCTTCGGGGGCGAGTGTGATTGCGTCGGCGAGCATTGTGAAAGATCAAAATTACGACTACACGCTGCCCCTAAAGCCCGAGTATTCCAAGACCACAACGACGACGAATCAAGGTCCAATCGGGTTTCTTCTCGATGGCGGTGCTTTATACAACCCCTATGAGGCCAACCATGCAACGGTGGCGACCAGTGACAATTTTGTTACTACCGTGAACGGCGTGTCTGCGTCGTTCATTGATTCGTGTGACGGCCACCCTGGTCCTGGAGGGCAGTATCACTACCACGGGCTACCCGCGTGCCTGGTGGCTCTCGCGACGGGGTCAACACCCAAGGTCACATCAGTGACGTCGATCACCGGAACGACGACGACTGCCGTAAGTGAAACCACGGCCGCGTCAAAGAAGCCCCTCATTCTCGGATTCGCTTTTGACGGCTTCGGAATCTACGACAACGTTGCGATGAACGGCAAAACAATTCCAGTTTCGGCGCTTGATGCCTGCAACGGGATTTTCTCTCCCGTACCCGGTTACGCAAATGGTATTTACCACTACGTCCTCGAGAATGTGAAAGGTGCGCGTTCGTCGATTGGTTGTTACCACGGCGTGGTTTCTTCGGCGTACACGCAGGCTCTCCAAGGCGTGTTGGACGGTGGCAATACGCCGCCGCCAGCCTCGGCAACGACAACGACTGCAACCGCGCAAAGTTTGGCTGCGAGCAAGAGCGAAGACGCGTTACTGGTCACGCTGCTTCGCGTGTCGGGACTTGACAAGTACTGCTAGTAACGAAGGACTATTTGTTTAATTCGCGGCGAAGACCGTCGCGAGCGCGGTCGCCTATCTTTTTAAACGATAAGGACAATATCGGGTTGGCAAACCACAGTGCGCCCTTGAACGTCAGGTTTGCGTTGTAGGTCATAAGTGACGACGCTCCCGTGGCGTCCACTTTGATTTCGTCGACGGATCGCAGTGTGGCCGTCTCTGCCTTTAGTACGACGCGAGTTGATGGCTCGAATACGGTGATCGTGTAATCGAGAGGAATCTCTCGACCATTAAAAACTGAAACTACGTGAAATACCGTTCCAAGGCCCACCGGACCATGGCCGACGCGCTCCGCTCGATCAACGCCGGGATCCCAAATTGCCACGTTCTCGAACGCTGCCATGTAGTCGAACGTTTGTGTTGAGGTCCATTTTGATTCCACTGTCGTTACGTAAAGTGCCACATCAGAACACTAAAGGTGCTCTTCGAAAGGCTGACCAGTACTAAGGACCCTGTTAATTGTCCTTTGAATGGGCACTCGTCTTGGACAAATATGGCCGCAATGTGTCGCTCAGAATTAGGTCCCATGAAGTCGGCTCGATGCCGAGAACCTCGCGAGATTCCTTGTCTTCCATCACGAAGGGCGATTGGAATTGGTACAGGGTTTTTAAGAGTTCGCGCATCTGCGGATTAACGATGCCGACGAGGCGAAGAACCGGCGTGGGGATACTGGATATCTTCGTTCGTGCGACGCCCGCAACGTCGGCGAGTTCATTGAACACTTGGCGAGCCGAGCGCGGCTCGTTACTCGGTACGTGCCACGCCCGACCCCAAGTATTGGAATTTTGGGCGACGGCTACCAATGTCCTTGCAACGTCGCCAACGTAGCTCCAGGTGTGCACGGCATCAGGGTCACCGAGAACTTGCAGGTTCTTGCCCTTCAAGAGTCGAGGAAGGAAATACGCAAATTGCGACTGTGGCGAGTCGCCAATGAAATCCGACGCTCGGACTTCGACGGCTTGAATTTTCCCTGCCTCGTGCAGCGCGAGGGCGTCGTTCCACATTTTTGCGCGCACCATGGACTTGGGAAGTGTTGATTTGAGCGGATCGTGAGGCGTCATGGGACCAGATGGTTGCCCGTACGCGTAGAGATTGCTCAACGTGACCAACGTGGCACCACCATTTTGTGCAGCGATCAAGAGAGAATCCGCGAGTGGTGGCCAGTCGGTCAGCCAGCGGTGATAGGGGGGGTTCGCGCAATTGAAAATCGCCGCAGCTCCGGCGCTCACGGAACTCAAAAACTCGGCATTCGTGGCGTCGCCCGATCGCAACGTGACGCCTTCTCGAATGGGCCCACTGCCACTTCGAGTTACCACTTCGACCTGATGTCCTTGATTACTGAGAAGAGTGGCTACTCCACTACCGGTAGCTCCCGCTCCAACGACAACGTATTTTGACATCTTCTTTCCTTTCCAGAGTGAGAGCACTGCTCTCCTAACTAACTGTTGCACATCTTGGGCCGAAAAGCAAGAGCACTGCTCTCTTTTTATTGAATTTGTGGAATACTGGTTTTATGGAGAAGCCCAGCACTCGAAAAGTCGCTCGGGAACTGCAAATTCAGACCATCAAAGCGACCGCTAGGCGGTTACTGGACCAACGTGGCGCCTCGGAACTATCCCTCCGCGAAGTAGCTCGGGAAATGAATCAGACCTCGTCGGCGCTCTATCGCTATTTCGCCAATCGTGACGAACTCTTGACGGCCCTCATTTTGGACGCCTACAACGATCTCGGTGCCGCGGTGGAAGGCGCTGAAGCTGTCGTTGCTAGGTCCAATCGGCGCGAACGATGGCTCGTCGCTACAAGGACCATTCGAGATTGGGCTCGGCAACATCCGCACGAGTATGCCCTCGTCTACGGCTCGCCCGTTCCGGGCTACCACGCTCCTGTTGAAACTATTGTTGCGGCCGCCCGCGTGACCAGTGTTCTTGGGCGCATTATCAACGACTTTTTCGATGAACATCCGACTGCGTTTGATCCGTCCAGCGAAAAAAAGGTTGCTGAATTTTTTGAGTTAGAGAATCTTCGCTTTTTCATGCCGAACGTTCCCGCGCAAGTGCTTGTTCAAGGAATTGGTGCGTGGACCCATGTCTTTGGTTTTGTGAGTTTCGAGCTCTTTGGACACTATGAAAACTCAGTGCGTGACTTCGGGGCATATTTTGACGAAGTCATAACCCGCTTAGGCGACGACATGGGAATCTATTAACCGTCAGTAATTCCCACGCCACTTTGTACCATTAGGAAGATGACAAGCGGTGTTTTGATTCGAAGAGCCAATGCCAGTGATGCCGCGACGCTGGCACAACTTCGCTTTCGCTGGCGAACCGAAGAGGCTGGCGAAACGGGTCTTGATTTATCCACGTACGAAAAGAACATGACTGAGTGGCTGAAAACACACGAACATTCACATTTTGGTTTTGTTGCAATTCGCGACGAGGTCACGATTGGTGAAGGTTGGTTGGCGCTCGTCGAACGCGTTCCAGGACCGGGCCGATTTCTTCGTCGCTCGGCGTACTTGCAAGCTATTTACATTGAACCGTCGCAACGAAATATTGGCATTGGCGCGCTGCTCATCGATGAGATGATGAAAACTGCGAGAGAGCTAGATTTGGACTACGTCGCGGTCCATCCGAGCGCAAAATCGTTCCCGTTTTATCGTCGTCTCGGCTTTGAAGAATCGGATCGATTGCTCGAATTCGACATGCGCCATCCTGAGAATCCGTCCTAAGGATGTCACTCGCGGGAGTACCTCAGGGAAAAATCGCGGTTCCGAGTGCTATTGAGACCCTTGCCAATGAGCGTGAGGTGGTGCCCGTGTGGGAAAACCAAGCCGGGGGCTTTACGTTTTTTCTTCGAGGAAAGAAAGAGAATCTCTACGCGAAGTGGATGCCCGTGACCGGTGCCATTGATCTGGGTGACGAATCAGCTCGTCTCGAGTGGGCGGGTCCGCATACGCCCGTTCCCGAAGTACTGGAGGTGGGCCATGACAATGAAGGTTCGTGGCTCGTGACACGTGCAATTGACGCGAAGAATGCGGTGGCACCCGAGTGGATTGCCGAGCCAGAAGTCGCCGTTCGGGCAATTGGTGTTGGCCTTCGTCAACTCCACGAACGATTACCGCGCGAAGAGTGTCCATTTTCGTGGTCGCGAGAAACACGACTCGTAAATGCGCTGAGCCTGATTGCCAATCGAGGCGTAGAGCGTGAAGCGTTGCACGAGTTACATACAAATCTAAGTGACGATGAGATTGTTGAAATTCTTACCTCGTGGAGTACTGACGATGACCTGGTCGTTTGTCATGGCGATGCCTGTGCACCAAATACCTTGCTCAACAAATCAGGATTGTGGTGCGCCCACGTGGACTTCGGGTGTCTCGGTGTCGCCGATCGATGGGCGGATCTTTCCGTGGCATCGTGGAGTACGCAGTGGAACTACGGCCCCGGTTGGGAAACGATTCTCTACGATGCCTACGAAATTGAACCGGTCGAAGAAAAGATTCGTT
>Ga0181528_10001858_pt1 | contig 13043 bp, 12 predicted proteins | sample PEATcosm2014_Bin_47_FD_119742 | JGI IMG/M metagenome (GOLD analysis project Ga0181528, IMG submission 119742) | Peatland microbial communities from MTU Mesocosm Facility, Houghton, MI, USA - PEATcosm2014_Bin10_10_metaG | ecosystem: Environmental > Terrestrial > Soil > Wetlands > Peat | place... | reverse complement strand
TCGTCGTCGAAGTCCTCGAAACCGACCTCGACCGCCATGCCGATCGCTGCGGTCTCCGGCGTGATGCCCGAGACGTTGGCCACCAGACGGGTGCCCTCTTCCAGCTCGACCAGCGCGACCACCAGCGGGTAGTCGAAGGCCGGGACCTGCGGATAGTGGTTGACCACGAAGCTGTAGATCGTCCCCCTGCCCGATGCCTCGAGCGTGTCCCAGTCGAAGGAGCGGCAGCGGGGGCACGCCGGGCGGGGAGGATGGCGGAGCGTCCCGCAGACCGCGCACCGTTGGATCAGCAGCTTGTGCTGCTTCGCTCCCTCGAAGAAGAACGAGTTGTCCTGGGTCAGGGCCGGACGGGGACGCAGCATGCGGGGCGGGGCGTCCTCGCCGGTCGACGGGGCCTCGGGCTTGGTCGCCCCGGTGCCCGGCTTGAACTTGAGGATCCGGAAGAGCATGGTGGCCACCAGCTCGCCGTGCTGGTCCCGGTACTCGAGGCGGTTCGTCACGAAGTGGCCCAGCCCGAGCCCGGTCTGCTTCTCCCCGGAGATCGAGTCGATGACCGAGGACACCTCCAGGTGGTCACCCGGCACGAGGGACCGTTCGTAGTGCTGGTCACAGTTGGTGGCGACCACGGAGGTGAAGCCGGCCTCGTCGAGGATCGCCATGACCTGGTCGCTCGGCGAGTCCGCGGTCACCTCGCCGGCGTCCCGGGCGGCATCGGACTGGAGGCTCGCCCGCAGGCCCCGCATGATCCAGGCCTGGAGCATCGTCGGAGGGGCGATGATCCCCGGGAAGCCCGCCTCCTTGGCTGCGTCCTCGTCCACGTACACGGGGTTGTGGTCGCCCATCGCCTCGACCCAGTGGGTGATCATCGGCTCGTTGACCGGGTGACGACCCCGGGTGGCCGGCCCCGAGGACTGGCCGACGAAGGACTGCAGCTTGTCGTCGAGGTTCACGCCGTCGCTCATCGAGCGCTCCGCTTCATGCCGAGACCGGCCGTGGCCAGGATCTCGCGCTGGACCTCGTTGACCCCGCCGCCGAACGTGTTGATCTGGTCCTGACGCCCGGCCCGCTCGAGCTCGCCGTGGAGCGCCGCCCCCGGGGAGCCGGGGCTCAGGTAGCCGGCCGATCCCACGATCCCGAGCAGCTTGCGGTAGATCTCGACGGTCGACTCCGTTCCGAACACCTTGACCGACGATGAGTCGGCCGCCTGCAGGGTGTCGGCCGCGACGGCGGCGGTCATCCGCCACGTCAGCAGCTTCTGGGCCTCGAGGAGGGCGTACGTCCGGGCCAGGTCCTCCTGGATCCAGGCCACGTCGCCGAGTCCCCGGTCGGACACCCAGGCGGCGACCTCGTCCCAGAGGCGGAAGGCCAGGGCGCTGACCGCGGCCAGGCCCACCCGCTCGTGGTTGAGCTGGCCGGTGATGAGGCGCCAGCCGCCGTGCAGGTCGCCGACGAGCGCGTCCTTGGGCACGCGCACGTCGTCGTAGTAGGAGGCCGTGGTGGCGACCCCGCCCACCGTCACGATGGGGGTGCACGAGAAGCCGGGCGAGCTGGTCGGGACCATGATGATGGAGATGCCCTTGTGCTTCGGCGCCTCGGTGTCGGTCCGGCAGGCCAGCCAGATGTAGTCGGCCTGGTCCGCACCGCTGGTGAAGACCTTGTTGCCGTTGATCACCCATTCGTCGCCGTCCAGGACGGCGCGGGTCCGCAGGGAGGCCAGGTCGGTGCCGGCCTCGGGTTCGGTGTAGCCGATGGCGCAGTTGATCTCACCGGCGAGGATCCCCGAGAGGAAGAACTTCTTCTGCTCCTCGGTCCCGTGGTTGATGATCATCGGCCCGACCGTCGACAGCGTCACGAACGGGAACGGCGCCCGGGCCCGCTGGACCTCCGTGAAGAAGATGAACTGGTCGGACGCCGGGCGTCCCTGGCCCCCGTACTCGACCGGCCAGCCGATGCCGAGCCAGCCGTCGGACCCCATCTGGCGGACCAGCCGGCGGAACGTGTCGCCGCCCTCGGACTCGGTATCGAGTTCGTGGCGGACTTCGGGGGTGAGCAGCTGGGCGAAGTAGGCCCGGAGCTCGGCACGCAGTTCCGTCTGCTCCGGTGTCTCCTCGAGATGCATGGGGGATCCCTCCACTCAGCGACTCTCCGTCACGATCGATCGCGTGCGGAGGGAGTCGGTCGACGTCGTCGGCGCCGCCGGGCTCGGGCCCCCACCGCCGGGCCGCAGCGCCCGGCACGGGCTCGTCGCCCCCGTCGGTCCCCCACGTCCGGCCCGGAAGAGCCGTCGTTCGGCGTGCCACCGGGCCCCGAAACGGTGGAGGCCCGGGTGCAGCTGTCCTATGATAACTGATACACGTTCTAGAAACGTCACTGCCGCCCAGGCACGGCTCCCGGCACCGTCCGCCCGGCGCGACTGGACGGACGGGCGTTCCACCAGGGGGATCCATCATGGAACTGGCCGACATCGACCTCTGCGACCCGGGCAACTTCGTCTCCGGCGTGCCCTACGACTGGTTCGCCCAGCTCCGGCGCGAGGCACCGGTCTACTGGCACCCGGACCCGGCGGGCTTCAACGAGGGCTTCTGGGCCGTCACCCGCTACGACGACTGCGTCGGCGTGAACCGTGACTACGAGCACTTCTCCTCGTCGCGCCGGGGGACCCTCTTCCACGACATGGACGAGGAGATGCTCGAGCAGCAGCGGATGATGATGCTCAACATGGATCCACCGCTCCACACGCGCTACCGGCGCCTCGTGAACAAGGGGTTCACCCCGCGCATGATCCGCGACCTGCAGGCGAGCGTCGTGGCCTCGACCGACTCCATCCTCGACGCCGTGTGCGAGCAGGGGACGGCCGACTTCGTCGAGCAGATCTCGGCCGAGCTGCCCCTCCAGGTGATCGCCGAACTCATGGGCATCCCGAAGGAGGACCGGCACCTCGTCTTCGACTGGTCGAACCGGATGATCGGCGCCGACGATCCCGAGTACCAGGTGAGCGCCGAGGTAGCCGGACAGGCGGCCATGGAGCTCTACGCCTACGCCGACCAGCTGTGCGAGCAGAAGCGGCTCGACCCCCACACCGACCTGTTCAGCGTCCTGACCCACGCCGAGCTCGACGGCGACAGCCTCAGTCAGCTCGAGCTCGACCTCTTCTTCCTCCTCCTGTCGGTGGCCGGCAACGAGACGACCCGGAACCTCATCTCGGGGGCGATGGTCGCCTTCTTCGACAATCCCGACCAGTGGGCCCGCCTGCGGGACGACCGATCGCTCCTCGAACCGGCCGTCGAGGAGATGCTCCGCTACGTGACACCGGTCATGCACTTCCGGCGCCAGGCGGCATCGGACGTGGTGCTCGGCGACCAGAAGATCGCCGAGGGCGACAAGGTGGTGTTCTGGCACATCTCGGCCAACCGCGACGAGACGGTCTTCACCGACCCCGACAGGTTCGACATCGGGCGTACGCCGAACAACCACATGGCCTTCGGCGGCGGCGGTCCCCACTTCTGCCTGGGCGCGAACCTGGCCCGGATGGAGATCCGGGTCATGTTCGACCGGCTGCTCGACCGGATGCCCGACATCCGTCAGGACGGCGACGTCCAGCGCCTGCGCTCCAACTTCATCAACGGGGTCAAGCACATCCCGGTGGCCTTCACCGCCTCCGCCCCCGTCGGCGCCTGACCGGCTCCCGAACCGCAGGACCGGGCGCCCGCCCGCGACGCCACCCCACCCCGCCGACCGCGAAAGCCGAGATCCATGCGCTTCCACCAAGCCATCCAGTTCCTGCCCCTCGACACCGTCCGGGCGCTGACCCTCGCCTCGGACCAGATGGGTTACGACGGCGTCTACCTCTCGGACCACCTCTTCAATCCCCGGGTGCTCGAGTCCAAGTACACCTACTCGACCGCTCCCGACGGTGCCCCCTTCTGGGAGAAGGAGACCGAGTGGCCCGACCCGATGTGCCTGGTGTCGGCGCTCGCCGCGGTCACCACGAACATCACCTTCACCACGGGCATCTACATCGCCCCCGTGCGCGACCTGATCACCGTGGCGAAGTCGGTCGGCACGGCCGCCGTGCTGTCGGACAACCGCATCCGGCTTGGTGTGGGCGTCGGGTGGTGCAAGGAGGAGTACGTCCAGACCGGCCAGGACTTCCACAACCGGGGCAAGCGGCTCGACGACATGATCCCCGCGCTGCGGGCCCTGTGGAAGGGCGGCTGGGTGGAGTACCACGGCACCCACTACGACGTTCCCGAGTGCCAGATGAACCCGGCGCCCAGCGCACCGGTCCCGATCCTCGGGGGTGGTGACTCGGCCGCCGCCCTGCGGCGCGCCGCCACCCTGTGCGACGGGTGGATCAACACCGGCGCCGCGTTCCCCGACGATGCCTTCGAACAGGTCGCCGTGGTCCGACAGGCCCTCCACGACGTCGGCCGGGACGGCGACGACTTCGCCATGTACCTGGCCGTCAAGGCCTTTCCCGACCTCGACCTGTACAAGAAGCTCGAGGACGCCGGGGTCACCGACCTGTTGTGCGCCCCGTGGATGCTGGCCGACGTCTCGGAGTCAGACAGCCCGGAAAAGATGCTCTCCCTCCGCCTGGCCGAGGTCGAGAAGTACGCCGAGGAGTACGTCTCCAAGATGCGGTAGCGCCGGAGTCCTCCGGCGGCCACTTCAAGGACCCGGTGTCACGACCGCTCCGGCGACCCCGGATCCTCCGAGGGTCAACCCGACGCGGTCCGGACCAGTGACCGCCCGATGGAGGACAGCCACGGGTCCGGACGCGACGGGGTGGGTGGGAGGGAGGTGGGAGGGACCCGGGCAGGATCCTCAGGCGGCCGCCGACGCGGTCGAGGACGAGCTCGGGGCCGTCGGCGGCGTGCCGGTCGGAGCCTTGCCGCCGGCGGGCGCCTTGCCGCCGGCGGGCGGCGTGCCGGTGGGGCCCTTGCCGCCGGCCGGCGGCCTACCCGTCGGGCCCTTGCCGCCGGCCGGACCGGGGCCGAAGCCGTTCTCGGTGCCCGTCACCTTGAAGGCGGCGTCGAGTTCGACGGTGACGTAGGTGCCGTCCGACTTCTTCATGTGCACCTCGTAGGTGGCGTCACCCGACGAGTCCGTCTCGGCCCGGACGACGGTGGCCCCGGGCTCGGCGGCCTCGGCGGCTGCGGTGGCCTGGGTGAGCTCGGTGCCGGTGAGCAGCGTCTCGCCCGGACCGTGGCTCAAGGTCGCCGGATCGGGAGCCCCGGACGGTGGCGTCCCGGTCGGTGCGCCGGAGGACGACGTCGAGCTGGACGTACTGGAAGTGGCGGTGCTCCCGGTGGCTGCCGAGGCGACGCCGGCTCCGCCGAGGGTGACGCCGGCCAGCAGGGCACTGGACACCATCACCCTGCGGAACCTCTTGGGGTTGCGGATCATTGACTGCTCCTTCATCTGCTTGACCAGGGGGATTCCTGGGATGCCCCCACAGTGGGCCCGGAACGTCGGCGCCGACTGCGTCCACGCTGTGGGCGACCTAGGAATCGCGGAGGCGCACCCGGGGCGGGCGGCGGCCCGTCGGTCGCCCGGATCGCGATTGCTAGGGTCTGGCCAGGACGTCGCGGGGGAGGAACCCATGAAGGATCTGAAGGTCGGACTGCAGCTCGGATACTGGGGATCGGGGCCGCCGCCCAACGCCGTCGAGCTGGTCGCCGAGGCGGAGCGCCTGGGCTACGACTCGATCTGGACGGCCGAGGCCTACGGTTCCGACGCCCTGACCCCCCTGGCCTGGTGGGGGTCCCGGACCGAACGGGTCCGGCTGGGCACCGCCCTCTGCCAGCTCTCGGCCCGCACGCCGACCGCCATGGGCATGGCCGCCATCACCATGGACCACCTCTCCAACGGACGATTCGTGCTGGGTCTCGGTGTGTCCGGTCCCCAGGTCGTCGAAGGCTGGTACGGACAGTCCTTCGAGAAGCCGCTCGCCCGCACCCGCGAGTACGTCGACATCGTGCGCCAGGTCGTTTCCCGTGAGGACGTCGTCACCAACGACGGCCCCCACTATCCCCTCCCCTACCCGGGCGGCACCGGACTGGGCAAGCCCCTCAAGGCGATCACCCATCCGCTCCGTCGGGAGATCCCCATCGTCATGGGCGCCGAGGGACCGAAGAACATCGCCCTGGCGGCCGAAATCGCCGACGGCTGGTTCCCCATCTTCTTCTCCCCCGGTGCCGTGGACGCCTACCAGCCCTATCTCGACGAGGGATTCGCCCGTCCGGGTGCCCGTCACCGCGCCGAGGACTTCGAGGTGCTCGCCTTCGCGGCCACGATCATGGCCGACGACGTCGAGAGCGCCGCCGCCATGATGAAGCCGATGCTGGCGCTCTACATCGGCGGCATGGGTGCCAAGTCCATGAACTTCCACTTCGACGTGTTCGCGCGCATGGGCTACGAGGCCGAGGCCACCAAGATCCAGGAGCTCTTCCTCGAGGGCCGCAAGGAGGAGGCGGCGGCGGCCGTCCCGACCAAGCTCGTCGAGGACACCGCCCTCATCGGTCCGAAGGAGAAGATCCGTGACGACATCGAGCGGTGGCGCGAGTCGATGGCGACCACCCTGCTCGTGTCGGGCGACGTACCCACGCTCCGCACCATCGCCGAACTGGCCCTGTAGCCGTTCCCCCTGGTCACGGGCGGTCCCGGTCCGAGCCCCGCGTCGACCCGTCCGGCTCGGTACCGTGGGGGCAAGGCGGGCAGGGCGGTAGGGAACGCAGGTTGAGATCATGAAGGTCAGGCTCGCCCGGAACCTCCACCGCACCCGTGCGCTCCTGGGCACCCTCGTCGTCCTGGTCGGGGTGGTCGGCGCCGGCGCCATGGGCGCAGGCACCTCCGGAGTCGGAACGGCGGGAGCCGCGACCGCCCATGCCCCTGACGCCACGACCTGGTGGGTGCCACCGCTCGGCAGCCAGCCCTGGCAGTGGGAGCTCAGCAATCCGCTGAACTTCTCGAACGCCAAGCAGATGGGCACCGCGGACAAGCTGCCCGACGGGGCTCGCGCTCCGGCGCCGGTGATCTACGACATCGACGGGATCATCAACCCGGCCTCCACGGTGTCCTCCCTCCACGCGCTCGGCAAGCACGTGGTCTGCTACATCGAGGTGGGGGCGGTCGGCAACTACTACACGGCCGCGGAGGAGGGGATCCCGACCTCCTACTATGCGCAGCTCGAGGCGGCCGGCGTGCTCGGCAAGTCCGTGCCGGGCTGGCCCGAGCACTACCTCGACATCCGATCCCCCGCGACCCTCTCGATCATCGAGGCCATGATCGACCAGCAGTGCGCGACCAAGGGGTTCGACGCCGTCGAGACCGACATCGACGAGTCCTACGGCTCCGACTCCGGCTTCCCCCTGACCCAGGCCGACGAGGAGTCCTACATGACCGAGCTCGCCGACTACATGCACGGCCTCGGACTCGGCTGGTGGATCAAGAACCCTGACGACACCGGATCGTCGTCGTACGCGACCGACATGGAGCCCCTGGCCGACGCCGTCCTGACCGAGCAGTGCAACCAGTACAAGACCTGCAGCCTGCTCAGCTCCTACTTCGGCAGGAAGGCCGTCTTCAACGCGGAATACCACGTGAAGCCGGCCAAGTTCTGCACCAACGACGATGCCCTGGGCATCAACGGGGCCGAGTTCAACCTCGATCTCACCGGGGTGCGCAAGCCCTGCCAGTAAGCCGTGGTCCGTCCGGTCACGGGTCGGCGGACACGGCCCCCGGTCCGGGCTATCTGCCGTTGCGCTCGCGGTGCGAACATCCCGGCCAGCAGCAGGGCCGGCGCATGCCGTCCTCCAGCTCCTCCCGGGTCCGACGGATACGGCGCTCCCGGGTCACCTGCTGCTTGGCGTCCTCGACCCAGCAGATGAACTCGTTCCGGGCCAGCGGCGTGATGTCCTTCCAGGCGTCGAGGACCACCTCGTCGGCGACCAGGGCCTGACGCAGGTCCGCCGGCAACTTGTGGACCACCCCGCCCGGAACTCGCTGGACAGCCATCCGTCCACGGTAGCGAGTCGGCGCCGCCCCGTCTGACCTCCGGTACGTCCGCTCATGCCTCCCCAGCTCAACCCCCCGGTGACGGCCTATCCTCTCACGCTCCGTCCCGCCGGACTCCCGCTCAGGCGGGGACGGTCCGGTCGAGAACGGTCGAGGGGCGTCGGCTGAGGGACCGGTAGAGCGCCAGGGTGCTCGGGTGCACGGACTCGATCGGCTCGATCTCGTCGGCGACCACCCGCACCAGCTCCGCCATGACCGACTCGACCCCGCCGGGGTTCCCCGCGGCGTCGGCCGTCCGCAGCAGCATGCGGTAGAGCCTCTCGTCGTAGGGACTCACGAGCAGTCCCCTCCGGGCCGCCCACTCGGCCCCGCCCGGGTCTCCCGACCGCAGACGGGCCCCGGCCAATCGACCGGACAGGTCCACCACCGCCGCCTCGATGGCCGGGGACGTCCCGTCGAGCAGCGCCCAGTCGGTGGCCCGGATCCCCTCGAACGGGCGTCCACGTACCGTCTCCAGTGCCTGCTGCCACCGCTCAGGGTCGTCCGCGGCGGCCAGTTCCTGGAAACGCGCCCAGTCGGATCCGACGGTGGGTGCGAGCATCAGCCGACCGTGGGACTTCGGCAGGTGGTCACTTCCGTCCCGGGTCGTTCCCAGTGACCTTCGGGCGACCGAGGCGGTCGAATGGAGGCTCGACGGTGCCATCAGGCGATCCGGCCAGAGGGCGGTCGCCCACACCTCGTTGGCTGCCCCGGCCGGATGCATCGCGAGGAACACGACGAGCTCGAGGGCCCAGGCCCGCGTGAATCCGCGGGCGGCCCCGCGGACTTCGACCGGGCCCAGGACCGCCACCTCGACCTCGATCCCCGGCCAGTCACCGGCCTCCGGGCCGGCCCCTGGTCGTGGCCGGGTCCGGGCCCCGACAACAGGGGGACGGGTCTCCGCATCCGGCCGCGGGTCGGCACCGATGAGGGCGACCGAGCCGGCCGCTCCGGCCGCGAATCCGCTGACCCGGTCGCTAGCGAGGTCCTGTCGCGCACCGTGGCGGCTCCGAGCCGGCTCCGCCAGCCCGTCGTCCGCGTCCGGATCGGGGCGGGCGTCGAGCACGGTGGCGGCCTCGATGACCGCGCCGATCCCGTCGAGGTCGTCGTCGTCGACGCCCTGCGCCAAGACGACCGTTCCGAAGACGTCGGCCGAGGCTCCGTCCGACGACGAGCGGGTCGACAGGACGCACCCGGAAGCCGCGGCTACCGCAGCACCACCGGCCATGGCTACGGCGCCGATGCCGGTTCGTCCGTCTCCGGCGAGATCGAGGATGGCCACGACGTCGTCATCGGGAACGCTCGGTGAACAGACCACGACGATCGGGGACCACTCGCCGACGAGGTCCAGACGACGGGCGACATCGGAGGCGGGCGCCTCCCGCTCGGCCAGCCGCATCGAGGTCGTGAGCCGCCGCCAGGTGAGGTCGGCGATGAGTGGCCCCGCCTCCGACACCACCGACACTCGGTCCCCGTGGGCCATGGCCGCACCGAAGCCGACCAGGACCAGGTCGAAGGCGGCCGCCCATCGCGAAGTCGCCAGCTCGAGCGCCATGGCCCGGCCCAGGCTCTCGGCGGCCAGGGGCTCCCCGTCGATGACCACGGACCCCAGGCCCTCCACGGCCACCATGGCCAGCACCCCGTCGCGTCGCCCGACACTCACGAGCGTCGGCGCGGCAAACCTGGACCGCTCGGTCGTCCGACGGCCGGCGGTAGCCCGCACCGTCTCACGATCGACCGAGAGCGATCGGCCGTCGGGCTCACGGGTGAACGGTGGCGGCGCCGCGTTGTCCGCGAGTTCGTCGAACGTGAGGCACACACCGTCGTCGTCGAGTCTCACACCGGCCAGCCGACCCACCCCGGCCCCGTTGGCATCCGCGTCCACGAGCAGCTGCACCGCTGCCTCGACGGCGTCGAGATCGAGGGCGCCGTCACCGACCCGGAGCCGCTGCTCGAACGGGCGCAGGATCTGGTCCGGCATCCGGATCCGGCCCCCCACGGCCCGGTGCCGCTGCTGGACCCGGCGGAGCCGGTCGACGAGGTCCGCAACCCCGACGCCCACGATCCCGGCACCCAGGGGAACCACGGGCAGGCCCCGCTGGCCGGGCCCCGGGGAGTCGGACTCGACAGGTGTGCCTGCAACCCGGTCCCGGGTTGGGACGGCGGTCACACCCGTGTCGACCGACCCCGAACTCGGAGCCAGCGCCTTCGTCGCCACCGGGGCCAGCACGATGGACGGGGCGGCCCGGCGTCCGCGAACAGGAGCCGCCTGGTGCACGTCGGCCGATTCCACGGAGCCCGGGTCGCCCGGTCCGGGCAGGCGCAGCACCCACCCGGGCTGGATCCAGTGCGAATGGTCCAGTGAGCCGCCGTCGGACTGCAGGATCCCGTAGTTGAGGTCAGCGATCTCCCGCCAGCGTCGGGCGGCCCCGAGGTGGACCTCGGCCACCGACCAGAGCGTCTCGCGTTCGGCGACGACGTGGGTGAGGTCGCGTGCGTCCACGGCCGGAGTCGCCACGCGGTCGCGCACGGAAGGTCCATCGGCCGGGTCGGGCCCGTCACTTTCGGGGAGGCGATCGTCGGCCGGCATCCGAGAACGTTCCGGTCGGGACGTCCCCCCCGGTGGGACCCGGTGCTCGACCACCGCGGGCCCGTGCCACTCCGCCTCGATCGGCGGGTTCACCCGGGCCACGTCCCGGTCGAGCGAGTGCGCCGGCACCCGTCCGAACGAGCCGACGGCGAAGGCCGTCCCCACGAGAAACGCCGCCGCGCACTGGACCGACCGGCTCGCCGGTAGGCGCACAGGGGCCCGACCCGTCCTCCACGCCCACACCTCGACCAGGACGCATACGGTGAGCCAGGCCCACGCGACCCAGGCCAGCAGCACAGCCACCTGCCCGAGCCACCGTGCCACCTCGTGAACGTCCCCCGGTCGGCGATGCGTGGAGGCGTGCACGAGCGCGCCGACGTCGAGGTGGATGCTCGGCACACCGGCGGTCGTCGCCAGCCACGCGGGCATGCCGACCAGGAGACCGGCCAACACCAGATAGGACAGGACCCCGATGAACTGGGTGCTCCGCCTCCGCTGTCGATGGACGGACCCCGTCACGGTGTGCCCCGGGCGACGCCGTCCACGTCCACCGCCGCGGCCGACGCGGCTACGGACAGGTGATCGATGCCCACGATGCCGAGGATGACGGTGGGCACCTCGTAGCGGAGGCGCACGGACACCACCCCGTCGGCCACGGCGGCCGAACCGGGGTGGCCCGCGGCCACCATGAAGCCCTGGGCCGCGGCCACCGCGGCCTGAGGGTCGAGCTCCACCACCCCGGACCGGAGTCCGTCGACGGAGACGGCTCCTGCGCCGGCGCGGGCCGCCTGCTCCGCCTCCACCTCCGCCGACTGCCGGGCGGTCAGGGCGGAGCCGCCGTCGACCACCAGGCCGAGCAACGCGAACAGGGCGACCAGGAGGAGCACCACGAACGCGGTGACACCCCCGTCATCGTCGGTGCGGCCAACGTCCAGGGAATGGCGTCGACGTCGGAGTGGGGACACGTCAGCCCACCGACCGGAACGGGTCGAGCGGGGCCGTCGCCGACGCCTGGACGATCGTGGACCCGGGAAGGCCCGGAACGCTCAGGTCGGAGAGGAGGACCCGGCAGGCGACGTGGACGGTGACCGAGCCTCCGGCCACGAAATCGGATGTGTCGGTCGTGATGAAGACCTGGGAACACGTATGGGTGCGATCGATCAGGTCGATGACGGCGTTCATCGCTCCCACCCATTGCGCCGTGCCCACCGTGGGGAGGACGGCAGCCGCCTCGGCACCGGCGCGCGAGGCCTCCACCACTTGCTGGCGTGCCTCGGTGACGCGCCCGAAGACGAGTGACGCCATGGCCACCACCACGAGGACCGGTGTGAGGATGACGAGCTCCACGGTGAGGCTCCCGGCGTCCCCGCGGTCGGGCGATCTCCCAGGTGGGGCGTTCCGGGCCCAACGCCTCGGCGGCCTCATTCCGAACTCCGGAATTCCTGGATGGGTCCGGTGGCGCTGGCCGACACGGCGAACGACAGGCCCGGCACGACCGATACGGCGTGGCCCGTCACCCGGAGCCATTCGGAGTCGCTCGGGAGCACCGAGACACGCACTGACGGGCTGGTCACATCGGAGCCCTGCCCCTGGAGGACCTGCCGGGCGGTGTCCACCCCGGCGGACGGGCCGCCACCGTAGGACCGGGCGACGCGGTCGCCCTCCGACGCCGCGAGCTGGGCCACCTGGGCGGCATGCATCCACAGGCAGAACTGCACCGCGACGAGGAGCAGGAGCATGAGGACGGGCACCACCAGGACGGCTTCCACCACCGAACCTTCGTCGGACCTATCTCCCGGGCCGAGGTGGCGCGCCGGGAAGCCCCGGCCGGACCGACGTACCGGCCGGCGGTGCCCCTCGGCTCCCCCACCGACCCGGGCGGGGTCCCGGGGCCGGCGGGGTCCGACGAGCCTGCTCAGTTGAGATTGATGGTGTTGGCCTTGGCCGTCACCTTCGCCACGATGATGGCCCCGACGGCGATGGCGAGCGCGGCGAAGATCGCGGTGAGGATGACCTTCTCCACCACGGATCCGGCTTCGTCCCAACCCCCGGCGGCCCCCCATCGGGTCCTGAGGTACATCCAGAGGATGGTCACGTGGTTCGGCATGGGCGGTGCTCCTGTTCGGGTTGAGGGTGATGCGGACGGTGCTGGCTGGGTCGAGGGGCTGCGATAGCGGACGAAGTGGCATCAGAAGCCTCCGAGGATGCGATGGACCGCCGGATAGCCGATGAAGAGGAGGAATCCGATCAGGAGGAGGGCCCCGGGCAGGAAGAGCCGCTCGGTCATGGCGTTGGCGGAGGACTCGGCTTCGGCCTGCTCATGACGTCGGAGCGAGGCGGAGCGGGCGGTCAATGACTGGCGGATGCGGGCCCCTTCGGTCCCGGCGAGCTGCAC
>Ga0181528_10001857_pt1 | contig 13044 bp, 6 predicted proteins | sample PEATcosm2014_Bin_47_FD_119742 | JGI IMG/M metagenome (GOLD analysis project Ga0181528, IMG submission 119742) | Peatland microbial communities from MTU Mesocosm Facility, Houghton, MI, USA - PEATcosm2014_Bin10_10_metaG | ecosystem: Environmental > Terrestrial > Soil > Wetlands > Peat | place... | reverse complement strand
GCTTCAGTCTTCGCCAGGTCGCCAGTCGCCAGCCATTCGCTGGTGCGCGGATGCATAGCTCCGCCTGACCAGGTTGCCGTGGAGATAGCGGCGCCCCGTACCAGCACCTCGCCATCCGGACCGAGCTTTACCTCGCGTCCGGCGAGCGGCTTGCCGATGCTGCCCTGGGCAACATGGAATGGGTGATTCAGTGTGATCAGGGCGGTAGTCTCAGTCATGCCGTAGCCCTGCACAAGCACCAACCCCACGGTATTCCAGAAGCGCTCCAGCGGCCCCGGCAGCGCCCCACCGCCGGAGATCAGCGCCCAGAACTTGAATCCGAACGTGCGATGCACATCGCGGAAGCGCCACCAGCTGCGCACGGCGGAGACGGTCTTTTGCACCAGGCCCGAGGATAATTTCGCCGTCGTGCCGCTCACTGCACCCACAGTTTTGCGGTCGTTTTCTGCCACTGCCAATCGCTCTGAGAGTCCCGGCAAAGTGGCTTCGAGATGCGCCTTCAGCAGCGCATGCACACGAGGCACAGCCGCCAATACAGAGATGCGCTCGCGGCGAATGGTTTGAACGATGCGAGCCGCTACCAGACGGTCTTCAAAGTGTAGCTCGGCCCGATAGATATGCGGAATCCACAGCCCCATGGTCTGGCCAAACACATGACTGAGCGGAAGCGTGTGCAGGATCCGCAAAGGATGAACCAGCCCCAGGTAGCGCAGATAAGACTGCGATGCCTCCTCGATGGGTCCGAAGCTGGCCACCACATTGCCATGCGTGAGCACAATCCCCTTGGGGTCGCCGGTGGTGCCGGAGGTAAACAGAATCTGCAGCGGGGTATCGGCGGACAGCTCAGGGATAGGACCGGTTTCTTCCGTTGGCAAGGCGGCATGCCAGTCTTCGAAGGCGATCCGGGCGATACCCGCGTGCAGCTGGTTCACCAGGCCCGCGTCCCCGACGGCCAGCGTGGGGTTTACGTCTGCGGCAACACGGGCGGCAAAATCGGCAGTACCGGCGGCATCAAGCGGGACGGCAAGAACGCCCCGCAGCATGCATCCATGGAAGGCGGCGATCCACTCCGCGCTGTTTTCCGCCCAGATCAGCACCCGGTCGCCTTGAACGATTCCGCGACGCTCCAGCAGGGAAGCGAACCGCCCGGCTAGCCGCGCGATCTCCCCGTAGGTGGTCTCGTGTCGCCGGACCCCCCGGTAGCTGACCACGGCGATCTCCCTGTCGTAGCGGCGAAAGTCGTCGAGGAGTGTGGCCAGGTGGTGTCGCATGGGCGCTCCAGTCGGGTTCACATCTTTCGATGCAAAACCTCGACGTTCGTTCCTGATAAAAACACATCTGAACGGAAGAATTGGCACGATTGTGACACTTTTCGGGCGTGCACATAAGGGCGGATGGGAAGAAGTGTCAAATCTGCCCACAGCCCCGGCCTGACCCAGTTCTCTGGCTCATGGCCCCCAAACCCTAACCCTCGCTTTCTTCGCTTCCTCTTCGCCGCCCAGTGCGCTATTCTCAAAACACTGTGATTCCCGGCGGCCCCAACCCGGATGCACCCAGCATCGCCCCTCCCGGCACTGATCCCTTCGCCTGCTTCCACCCCGTCACCGCGGAGTGGTTCAATGCCGTCTTCGATGCGCCCACCGCTCCGCAGCGCACTGGCTGGCCGGTCGTCGCGCGCGGAGAGAGCGCGCTGATTCTGGCTCCCACCGGCACCGGCAAGACGCTGACTGCATTTCTGTGGTGCCTCGACCGGCTGATGCTCCGCGTGCCTCCGGGCGGTCGCAAGCCGGGCTGCAGGATTGTCTATGTCTCGCCGCTGAAGGCCCTTGCCGTGGACGTGGAGCGGAACCTGCGCTCGCCGCTTGCCGGCATCGCCAACATGGCGCGCCGTCGAGGCGTCGACTTCCACGAGCCCACCATCAGCGTCCGCACCGGGGACACGCCGCAGCGCGAGCGCGCCCGGTTTGCCCGCCATCCTGCCGAAATTCTCATCACCACACCCGAGTCGCTTTATCTGCTCCTTACCTCGCAGGCCTCTGAAGCCTTGCGCACCGTGGACACAGTGATCATCGATGAAATTCACGCCCTCGTCCCCACCAAGCGCGGTGCTCATCTCGCCTTGTCGTTGGAGCGCCTTGAATCCCTGACCAACCGGCGCCTCCAGCGCATTGGTCTCTCCGCCACCCAGCGACCGCTCGAAGAAGTCGCGCGCTTTCTAGGTGGTGTCGAGTCTGCTCAGGTTGAAAAGTCTCTGACTCCCGCGGAAAGCCCCGCAGAAACGTCAGACGATCCATCGCCTCAGGATGCGCAGATCGCCTGGTCCACCGATGTCACCGATCCCTCGCCCCTCCGCTACCGCCCCGTCACCATCATCAACGCCAGCGCGCGCAAGCAACTCAAGCTCCGCATTGAAGTTCCCGTCGAAGACATGGCCCGTCTCGGCGAACAGGAGTATCTCCCCAGCGGGCCCGCATCGCAGGCGCCCAAACGCGTCTCCATCTGGAACGCCATCCATCCGCGCTTGCTCGAGATCATTCGCGAACGCAACTCGACCATCCTCTTTGTTAACAGCCGCCAGGTAGCCGAACGGCTGGCAGGCGCGCTCAACGAACTCGCCGGCGAAGATATCGCCAAGGCTCACCACGGCTCGCTCGCGGCAGCGCAGCGCTCCATCATCGAGGAGCAGTTGAAGGCCGGTCGTATTCGCGCCCTCTGTGCCACCTCCACTCTGGAACTCGGCATCGATATGGGCGCCGTCGACCTGGTCATCCAAATTGAAGCCCCCCCCTCCGTCGCCAGCGGCATGCAGCGCATTGGCCGCGCCGGCCACCATGTGGACGCGATCAGCGAGGGCATACTCTTCCCCAAGTATCGTGCTGACCTCGTCGCCTGCGCCGCCGTCACTCGCGCCATGCACGATGGCCACATCGAGTCCACCCGCTTCCCGCGCAATCCGCTCGATGTGCTTGCCCAGCAGTTGGTGGCCATCGTCGCTCATCCCCCCGGGGCAGCCGCGCCGCCCAAACGCAAGAATCTCAAGCCCGTGCGCCGCAAAAACTTGGGTGCCCCATCCATTCGTCTTCTTTCAGACGAATGGGTGGGAAACCTCGAATCCGAAACAGCCTACGTCCCGGCAGAACCCGACCTAAACACCCCCAAGCCCGAGATCAGCGTCGACGCCCTATTTGAACTTGTCCGCCACGCCGCACCTTTCGGCGCACTTACCCGCGCAGCCTTTGAAGGCGTGCTCGATCTGCTCAGCGGCCGCTATCCCTCCGACGAATTTGCCGAGCTTCGCCCACGTCTCACCTGGGACCGCGTGCGCAATGTGGTCACCGCCCGCGACGGCGCAGCCCGACTGGCGATTCTCAATGCAGGCACCATTCCCGATCGCGGCTTGTATGGCGTCTTCCTTGCGCACAGCGAGGGTAAAGCCGTACGCGTCGGCGAACTCGACGAAGAAATGGTCTTCGAAAGCCATCCCGGCGAAACCTTCATCCTCGGCGCATCCACATGGCGGATCGTCGAAATCACCCACGACCGCGTTCTTGTGACCCCTGCGCCCGGTGAGCCCGGCAAAATGCCGTTCTGGAAGGGCGATGGCCCCGGCCGTCCGCTGGAATTCGGCCGCCGCATCGGTGCTCTCGTCCGTGAGTTGCGTGCGCTGCCCAATTCCGCTGCTCTAACTCGCCTAGTCGCCGACCACGACCTCGATCCCGGGGCCGCGGAAAACCTCCTCCGCTTCCTCGCTGATCAGGCTGACGCCACAGGCTCTGTGCCCGACGATCGCACCGTAGTCATCGAGCGCTGCCGCGATGAACTGGGCGACTGGCGCGTCTGCGTGCTCACGCCATTCGGCAGTCGCATCCACATTCCCTGGGCCATGGCGGTCAGCGCCCGCATTCGCGCCGCCGGCGGCCCCGAGGTCGAAACGCTGTGGGGCGACGACGGCTTCGTCCTCCGCTTCCCCGACACCGATGAACCACCCGACCCGGATTGGTTTCTGGTGGAAAGCGCCGAAGCTATGGCGCTTGTCCTGCGCCAGCTCGGGACGACGGCGCTGTTTGCCGGCCGATTCCGCGAAGCCGCCGGCCGCGCCTTGCTGCTGCCCCGTCGCCGCGCCGATGCCCGATCGCCGCTCTGGCAGCTCCGCAAACGCTCCTATGATCTGCTAAGCGTCGCCTCGCGCTATCCAAAATTTCCCCTCCTGCTTGAGGCTTATCGCGAGTGCCTGCGCGATGTCTTCGACATGCCTGCGCTCATTGAAACGCTCCGTGCCATCGAACAGCGCCAGTTGCGCGTCCATGTCGTTGAAACGCGCAAGCCTTCACCGTTCGCCGCATCGTTGCTGTTCAGCTATGTGGCAAATTTCCTCTACGACGGAGACGCCCCGCTCGCCGAACGCCGCGCCCAGGCCCTCACCATCGATCAGGACCAGTTGCGCGAGTTGCTCGGCGAAGCCGACCTCCGCGAACTGCTCGATGCCGATGCCATTGCCGAAGTCGAGGAGATTGCGCAATGCCTCTTCGAAACGCATCGAGCCCGATCCGCCGATGGCATTCACGATCTATGCCTGCGACTCGGAGACCTGTCGCGCGACGAACTGGCACGCCGCGTAGCCTCGCCGGATCTGCTCGCGCATGTGGACCGCCTGGTGCGGTCGCGCCGCTTGCTCGAACTCCGTATTGCCGGCGAGCGCCGCCTGATTGCTGCTGAAGATGCCGCGCGCTATCGCGATGGCCTGGGCATTCCTCTCCCGCCCGGCCTCGCTACGGCGCTGCTTGAACCGGTGGCGCATCCAGTGCTTGAACTCGTTCGCCGTTACGCCCGCACTCATGGCCCATTCACGCTGCGTGTAGTGGCTGAGCGTTTTGCCCTGGATGCGGCAGTCGTCGAAAAAGCATTGGCCCATCTCGCTGCCGAGGGCCGCGTGCTTGAAGGTGGATTCATCCCCGGCGGCCTCCATCGCGAGTGGTGCGATGCCGAAATGCTGCGCCTCATCCGCCGCAAATCCCTCGCCCGTTTGCGCCGCGAAGTCGAGCCCGTGGAGCAGCACACCCTCGCCCGCTTCCTCACCCACTGGCAGGGCCTGCTCATGCCCCGTCGCACGGGAACCGCCAATCTCGACGGCCTGCTGGATGCCATCGAAAGCCTCCAGGGCGCGCCCCTGCTCGCCTCGCTCGTTGAGAGCGCCATTCTCCCCGCGCGCATTGCCGAGTATGCACCTGCCGGACTGGATACGCTGATCGCTGCCGGCGAAGTTGCTTGGGCGGGAGTTGAACCAATCGGAGAGCGCGATGGCCGCATTGCGCTTTTTCTCGCCGACAAATTGCCCCTTCTTGCTCAGCAGAGGCCGCAGGTTGAACCGCTCACGGAACGCGAAGAAAGGATCATAGCCGTACTCGAATCAACCGGCGCCAGCTTCTTCGATCCTCTCCATCAGGCATTGGGCGGCGGCTACCCCGGCGAGACAATCGAAGCATTGTGGAGTTTGGTCTGGCGCGGCCTGATTACCAATGATTCGCTCCATGCACTGCGTGCATATACCGCACGTCCGGAGACGGCTCGCACACCGCGTCGCCTGCAAACCGGCGTAGTCTTTCGCTCGCGTCGAACCACCCCGCCCACAGCGCAAGGCCGCTGGTCGCTCGTCCCGCTTCGTGCAAAGAAGGGAAGCGACGCCCCCACCACAACCGAAGCAAGCCACGCCCTCGCCCTCCAACTCCTCAATCGTTACGGCATTCTGCTCCGCGAGCACGTTGCCGCCGAGAACGTCCCAGGTGGATTCTCCGCGGTCTACGATGTGTTGAAAGCCCTCGAAGAAAGCGGACGCATTCGCCGTGGATATTTTGTCGCCGGCCTGGGGGCCACCCAGTTTGCACTGCCGGCAGCCATCGACCTTCTGCGTCAACTCCGTACTGCGCCCCCCGATGAGAAGCCGGAGTTTGTGCAACTGGCGGCCGCGGATCCAGCCAATCCCTATGGCTCCGCCTTGCGCTGGCCCGATTTGCCAGTCGCCGAAGAAGACTCGGAAACAGCTCCGCGTGTATTGACCCGCGCAGCTTATGCCGAAGTCATTCTCCGCAACGGTCAGTTGGTTGCGTGGCTTCGCCGCGGCAATCCCAACCTGCTCGCCTTTTTACCGCCCGAGGAGCCGGAGCGTTCGCAGACAGCCACGGGACTGGCGCACTTCCTCTGTACGCGCGGACAGGACCGCTTGCGCGCCGGAGGCCATCAGGGCGTACTCATCACCACGATCAATGGCCAACCCGTTGCCGCGCATCCCATGGCGCGCTTTCTCATGGACGCAGGCTTCCATCCGGGTCCACTTGGAATGCATCTGCGGCGCATTCCTCTCGCGCTTTCGCATCGCGAGCAAATCCACGGCGAGGTGCAATAGCACGTGCCTGAAGGCGACACAATCTTTCGCACTGCACGGGCGCTGCGGCGTGCGCTTCTGGATAAGCCGGTAACCGTCTTTCGTTCGACATACCCGTTGCTAACCCGCTTCAACGACGACACCCCGCTCGCCGGTCAGATGGTCCAGACCATCGAGTCACGCGGCAAATGGCTGCTCATACATTTCTCCGGCGGCGGAACGTTGGCTACTCATATGCTCATGAACGGAAGCTGGCATATCTACCGGCATGGCGAGCGCTGGCAACAGCCCCGCACCAATATGCGCATCGTGCTTGAAAACAGTGAGTACATCGCGGTTGGCTTTCGCGTCCCCGTAGCGAAAATCATGAAATCGTCGGAAATCGAACGCGTCCTTCGAATCCCGCCGGCCTTTATCGATGTGCTCAGCCCGGAGTTCAATTCCGAGCATGTCACGCGACGAATCCAGGCTCATCGCCGCGAAGAAATTGCTGATGTCCTGCTCCATCAGGAAGTCATGGCGGGCGTGGGCAACGAGTTCAAGTCGGAGATTTGCTTTATTGCCGGCGTCAATCCCTTCGCGAACGTCGCAGATATCTCCGCGGAGACGTTGGCGAGGATCGTTGCCCTTTCGCGCCGTCTGGTGAAGGCTAACATCTTCGAAGATTCAAGCGGCACGATGGTCACCTACAGTGGCCTGCATCGCCGCACAACGCGCAGCATCGATCCCGCGTCGCGCGTTTGGGTGTATGGCCGCGGCGGCGAGCCCTGCAGAAAATGTGGTGCGCTTATTCGCAGGCGTATTCAAGGTCCAGACGCGCGTGTGACTTTCTGGTGCCAGCAGTGTCAGCCCATGCCGGATGGATCCGAAATTGACGGGTGAAGAGGCAGCAGATAGAAGGCTGTGCCACTTCAGTTCCCCGGCTTCCCGATTCCGAATATCTTTTGCAGAATATTGCGCTTGTCTGGCGGATGGTCGCAGGTTTCTGTGGGCGCGGTGCCATCCAGGAATGCAATCGCCACTCCGTCCGGGCAGGCGTCGTCGCTCAGCAGATTGGATGCCTTGTCGATACTGACCATCTCGACTCCATCAGGCACTGAAAACTCATGCGTATCAGAGTACTGCGGCAACTGCACCGCTTTCTTCATGAATTCAGCCCAGATGGGAGCGGCCGCATGCGCGCCTTCAATGTTCAATTGGGTGTAGTCGTCGTTTCCCACCCACACAATGCACAGCAGGTTTGACGTGTAACCCGCGAACCAGGCGTCGTGGCTGGTTCCCGTCTTGCCGGCAGCCGGCGAAGTAAATCCGCGCGTGCGCGTTGCGGCGCCAGTGCCGTGATTGATCACGTTCTCCAGCATGTTCGTCGTCAGGTAGGCCACTCGCGGGTCAAGAATCTGCTTCGATGTCGGCGTGTAATCGGTGATCACGTCGCCCGTCGGCGTGCGCACGCTGGCTACCATCCACGGATCGAGATGCAACCCGTTGTTCGCAAAAATGGTATAGGCTCCTGCCATGTCCAGCGGCGCTGCGTCATAAGAGCCGATTGCCACCGATGGAGTTCCACGCGCACTCTTCACGCCTGCCGATCTGGCGAGGGCCGCAACGCGATCAAACCCGACCAGTGCGGCCAAACCGATAGTGGCATTGTTCAGTGACTGCTGCAGTGCATAGCGCGCCGTTACCTGGTCGTGATACACGCCCTCGAAGTTGCGCGGAGTATATTCCTGCCCGCCGATGTCGTAGGTCGTCTGCTCATCGCTGAGCATGGTGACCTGCGTAAACGGCTTTGTCTGGCCGGACAGGTCGGAACCCTCGAGCGACGTGTTGAAGGCGGTCGCATAAACGAACGGCTTGAAGATGGAGCCGGTGGGCCGCTTGGCCACTGCATGATCGAGCTGCGAGTTGCCATAGTTGCGTCCGCCCACCAGTGCAAGCACCTGGCCGGTGTGCGGGTTCAGCGCCACCAGCGCCACTTGGGGATAAACCCAGGTCTCGCCGGGCTTGCTTTTTTTGTGCAGTTTGTCGACCTGCTCATCCACCACATGAATCGTCGAGGCAACAGCCTGTGTTGCTGCCTGTTGCAAGTCGGGATCGAGCGAAGTGTAAATGTGCAGCCCCTCGCGGTTGAAGTCACGTTCTCCCAGCTTTTGCAGCAGTTGTTCGTGGACCAGGTCAACAAAATACGGTGCCTCGCTGGCATCCACGCTCACTTCAGAAAGATGCAGCGGTTCGGCCTTTGCGTGCTCAGCTTGTTCCTTGGTGATTGCGCCCGTCTCGACCATGGAGTCGAGTACCAAGTTACGGCGCTCGATGGTGCGATCCGCATGGCGGAACGGGTTGAAATAATTCGGCCGCTGAATCATGCCCGCCAGCATGGCGCACTCGGCAAGATCCAGTTGCTTTACATCCTTGCCGTAATACGCCTGCGCAGCTTCGCCAAGGCCATCGATGGAAAAGCTACCTCGCTGGCCCAGGTTGATCTCGTTGGCATAAAGCTCAAAGATCTTCTGCTTGTTGAACCGATGCTCCAGTTGGAAAGTGATGACAATTTCAATGAACTTGCGCTTGATGCGCTTTTCCGGTGTGAGAAAAAAACCACGCGCCAACTGCATGGTCAGCGTGGAGCCACCCTGCTGCTTCTGTCCGGTAGTGATATCGCGGAAAACCGCCTCCACGAGTCGCCAATAGTTCACGCCGCCGTGCTCGAAAAATCGCCTATCCTCGATAGCCAGCACTGCCTCTACGAGGTTGTGCGGAATCTCGTCGTAGGTCACCAGCCGGCGCTTGGTGCGATTTGCATCGTCACTCAGACCGGTAATGAGCAGCGGCTCCAACTCATAGCTGGCCAGTGGCTGGCCGTGATCATCTGTCACCGACTGCACTACACCGGAACTGATGCTGATTGTCGCGCCGTCCTGCGCGTGATAGGACTCCGGCCCGGGATGAACCGTGATCGTCTGCGCGGTCTGTGAATAGGTGCCTAACTGCGAAACCTGCCCACCGTTCGTCGAGTAGCCGGCATTGCGCAGTTCATTGGCCAAAAGACTGACGCTCAGCTTTTGCCCGGGCCGTACCTCTCGAGGTGCCGCGAAGATCTTTGCGGTATTGGCGAAGATAGGCTTTTCGAGCCGCTCGTCAACAATGTGCTGATACTTCACGTAGTAGTAGCCGAAGACCGCAAAGCCGCATAAAAACACGACTGCAATGGCCAGCAGGGCGATCCGCAGCACCAGCGAAATGATTGGATGCCGGCTATTGGATCTTGCGAATCGGATCTTCAACGCCATCGCTGCTCCTCAGCTTTCAGATGACAGATTACAGCAATCGAGCGGTCGCTCTTTACAGCGCGTCTTCCTGCACGCGCTGCCTCAGCAACGCCACCGCTTCAGTCAAGGGCACGTCCACGCTGGTTGCAGTTGCACGCGTCACAAGCTCAACAACACCGCCCGCAACCTTCTTGCCCACGTTGATGCGGTAGGGAATTCCCACCAGGTCCGCGTCCTTGAACTTGACCCCTGCGCGCTCGTCGCGGTCATCCAGCAGCACATCAAAACCGGCAGCCTCAAGCTCTGCCGCCAGCGCTGCGCCGGGCTCGGCAACCGCGGCGTCCGAGGAGTTGGTCACCGTGACCACCACCGTGAACGGCGCAATGGACGCCGGCAGCCAGAATCCGTTCTTGTCGTTCGACTGCTCAATGGCCGCGGTAAGAATGCGCTCAATGCCAATGCCATAGCTGCCCATGATCGGCGTTACTTCCTTGCCGTTCTCGTCGAGCACACGCGCGCCCATAGCCTCGGAGTACTTGTAACCAAGCTTGAAGATGTGCCCAACCTCAACGGCCTTGCCGACCACAAGCTTGCCTTCGCAGGCCTTGGCTTCGCTGTCGGTTTGCGGACAAGCTTCGGCTTCGTTCACGCTGCGAATATCCGCCGCAACCGTCCAGGTAAAGTCACGCCCCGGCACCACGTTGCGCAGGTGATAGTCCAGCTTGTTGGCTCCGGCCACAAGATTCCTGCGGCCTTCCAGCGACTTGTCGACCACCACCGTAAGCCCATCTTCCAGCGGATTTGCCAAATGCTTCAGCCCCACCGGCCCAAGGAACCCCGCAGGTCCATTGAAGTACTGCGTAAGCTCCTCGGTCTGCATGGTGCGCAACTCCGCACCACCCACCGCGCCAAGCAGTTTTGTCTCATTCACCTGGTGGTCGCCGCGCAGGAAAGCCGCTACACCCTGCCACGTATCAGGCTTGCCGCTAACTCCGCGCTTCAGTGCCATGTAGGCCACGCACTTGATGTCCGATGCCGGCGAAATTTTGAAGAACTCAGCCACGTCGCTGATGGCGGCGCATCCAGGCGTAAACACCAGTTCCGGCGTTCCGTCTCCGGTCGCTTCCATCTCCACCACGGGCTCCAGCCGCGAAGTTGCCTTCTCCAGGTTGGCTGCATAGCCGCAAACAGGGCAGCTTGCAATCAAGTCCTCACCGGCGTCGGTGTAGACCATGAACTCCTGCGACTGCGACCCGCCCATCGATCCCGAGTCTGCTTCGACGGCCACAAACTTCAGCCCGCAGCGAGTGAATATCCTCCGATACACCGCATCATGCAGGTCGAAGCTCTTGTCCAGCCCGGCCTGGTCAATATCAAAGGAGTAGCTGTCCTTCATCGTGAATTGGCGCACCCGCAAGAGGCCGGCCTTGGGCCGCGGTTCGTCGCGAAATTTGTTCTGAATCTGGTACCAGATTTGCGGCAGTTGCTTGTAGCTGCGCAACTCGTTGCGCGCAATCGACGTCATGATCTCCTCATGCGTCATGCCCAGGCAAAGCTCCGCCCCCTTGCGGTCCTTTAGGCGAAACATGTTGTCGCCCATCCCCGTCCAGCGGCCGCTCTGCTCCCAGATCTCGCGCGGATGGATGGCCGGCAGATAAAACTCCTGGCCAATCGTGTCCATCTCCTCGCGCACAATGCCCATGATCTTGTTCAGTGACCGCTGCCCGAGTGGGAGGTAGTTGTAAATGCCCGCCCCCAGCTGCCGAATGTACCCGGAACGGAGCAGAAACTTGTGGCTGGCCACTTCGGCATCTGCCGGGGCCTCGCGAAGAGTGGGAACAAAGAGCTTAGACCAGCGATGCATAGTGATAAAAACGTACTTTCCCGTCCGACGTGGCGAACGAAGCTCAAATCTGCGTTTCAATTCATTCTAAATGTTCTTAAGGAGGAGGCGTTTTCAGACAAGCGTACGCAAGTCGCAGAGACTGAATTCATTCTTTGCGTTGCACGCGGCCACTACTTGTCTTTCGTTGATCGAGTTGACTTCCGCGAGGCAACTGACTGCGAGACAAGTTTACAGGAAAGGAACAAGAGCCCCAACGCGGCAAGAATAGCAACGAGATTCCCACTCCCAAGATCCTTGAAAAATGGAACGGCAAAGAAGCCAACGCCCAGCACGAAGAACAGAACGGCATAAATGAGCGGACTCGGGCGCGATTCAGGGTTGCCTTGCCACAGAGAAGCGCATAGATTCTGAGCGTTTGCCTGCTCGTCCTCCCAGAGAATATTGCGCTGTTTGGCTTCATACTCCTTGCGGATTTGCTCCAGGTCGTTTCTCTGAGCCATAAAGCACCGCCTTTCAGATCAACTCAACACCCCACAAATCATGCAGATGCAGCACGCCTTCCACAGTCTCGTCAGGCCCCACAACCACCAGCGAAGTAATCTTCCGCTCCTCCAGAATCGCCAGCGCCGTCGCAGCAAGTTCGCTTGCCGCAATGGTTCGCGGATGCGCGTTCATCGCCTCGCCAGCCATCCTGCTCAATGCCGCCCCGCTCTCACGCTCCAGCAGCCGCCGCAAATCCCCGTCGCTGATCACCCCGCAAAGTCGACCCAGCGCCTGCACCGTCGTCATCCCCAGCTTCTTTGACGACATCTCATAGATCACATCGGTCATCATCGTCGCCGGAGTCACCACCGGCACCGCATCTCCCGCATGCATCAGGTCGCGCACCAACGCAAGCCTCTTGCCCAGCTTGCCGCCGGGGTGCAGGTCGGCAAAATCCTCCGCCCGAAACCCTTTGCGCAGGCTCACAGCGATAGCCAGCGCATCGCCGAGCGCCAGCATGGTCGTCGTCGAAGCCGTGGGCGCCAGGTTCAGCCCGCAAGCTTCCCGCTCCACGCTGCAATCCAGCGCCACATCGCTAGCCTGAGCCAAGGTCGAGCCCATATTGCAGCAAAAACTGATCAGCGCGTCGCCCTTGCGCTTCAACGTCGCCAGCAACCGCAGAATCTCTTCTGTCTCTCCACTCGCCGAAAGCGCAATCACCACGTCGCCCGGCATCAGCACCCCCAGGTCGCCATGCACCGCTTCAGCCGGATGCAGGAATAGCGCGGGAGACCCAGTCGAGCTCAGCGTAGCTGCAATCTTCTGCGCGATAATGCCGCTTTTGCCCATCCCGGTAACCACCACGCGCCCATGCGACTCCCCGCAGCGCATCACCAGTTCCACGGCACGTCCAAAGGCCTCGGACATCGGGCCTTCCAGCCGGTCTGCCAACGCCAATAAAGCAGCCGCCTCGGTCCGAACCAGCGCAGCAGGCTGAAAACAATCGTCTTGGTGCAATGAGTCCATCGGCTTTTGATCCTATCACCACCCGCGCCACCTGCGATGCG
>Ga0181528_10001856_pt1 | contig 13045 bp, 9 predicted proteins | sample PEATcosm2014_Bin_47_FD_119742 | JGI IMG/M metagenome (GOLD analysis project Ga0181528, IMG submission 119742) | Peatland microbial communities from MTU Mesocosm Facility, Houghton, MI, USA - PEATcosm2014_Bin10_10_metaG | ecosystem: Environmental > Terrestrial > Soil > Wetlands > Peat | place... | reverse complement strand
CTGGTGACCCTCGAGGACCTGACGATCGTCTATCGCAGCGCCGGAAAACGGCCGGCGTGATCGATTCGCGCGTCCTCCTCTCGGTCGGGCTCGGCGCCGCGATCGGCGGCATCCTGCGGCTGCTGGTCACCCAGCTGGTCGTGGCCCGGGCGGGTGCCGGCTTCGCCCCGGCCGCGACGATGTTCATCAACGTCAGCGGGTCGTACCTGATCGGGGTCGTGATCGAAATCGCGGGCACCCGGGCCGACCTCTCGCCGCTCTGGCGCTATTTTCTCGCAACCGGCATCCTGGGCGGGTACACGACCTTCTCGACCTTTTCGTTCGAGGCGCTTACGCTCGCGAACGGCGGGTTGGTCGTGACCTCGCTGCTCTACACCGCCGGCAGCGTCTTCTTCGGGATCGCCGCCGCGTTCGGCGGGATCGTAACCGCCCGCGCGCTCGCCCCCTGAGAGCCGTGCGCTCGCGGCGTTCGCAGGCGCGCGAGCGATCTCGAAAAACGCGGCGGCGTGATCGCCGAGATCCACGCAGCGGTGGTGCGACCGGTCAGAATCGAACTGACAACCTTGGCCTTAGGAGTGCCCTGCTCTATCCAAATTGAGCTACGGCCGCTCGCCGGTGCGCCGAGGCTTCGCGAACGGGAAGGCGACCTCCCGGAACGAACGAACGCGCTGCTATGACCGAGACAACCACGCAACACATCCCGCCGATGAGCGCCGCGCCGGCCGGGTTTTCAATCGACCGGGACTTGCCGCCCGGCTTCGCGGCCTTTTACCGGCCGCTGCACGATGCGTTCACCGGACGCCAACAGGCCCTGATCGCCAAGCGCAAAGCCGCGCTCAAAGCCTCGCATACCGGACACCGGCCGGTCTACCTGCCGGCATCCGCAGCGAACGGCGAGTGGACGATCGAATTGCCGGCCTGGTGCGCGGATCAGCGCAATCAAATGACCGGCCCCGCGGACGACGCTGAGCTCGTCGTCAAGATGCTCAACTCGGGCGCTCCCGGCGTGATGATCGACCTCGAAGATTCGATGGCCAACCAGTTCGATCACACGCTGACGGGCGTCGACAACGCGGTCGCGGCCGCCTACGGCGAATTGACCTACGTCGATCAGAAGCGCGGCGGCAACGTCGTCGGCATCGTCGAGAGCCCGACGGTCCTGTGGACGCGCGTGCGCGGCCTGCACCTCTCGCAAGCCGGCATCTATGCCGAGCCCACGTCGGGGTCGCTGTTCGACCTCGCGCTGCTGGCCTTCAAGATCGACTTCGCGCGCCTGAAGCACCCGCTTGCGATTTACATTCCCAAAAGCGAGTCGGCCGAGGAAGCGCTGTGGTGGCGCGACGTGCTGCAAGCCGTCGCGATCGCGCGCAACCAGCCGGCGAACGCGATCAAGTGCATGGCGCTGGTCGAAGCGCATCCCTTCGCTTACGAGATCGAAGAGTTCGCCTACACGCTGCGCGACCATCTGCTCGGTCTCAACCTCGGTCGCTGGGACTACATGGCGAGCCTGATCCACTTCACGCTCGACGATCCCGCCTGGGTGCTACCGGATCGCAACACGATCCCCTTCGACGTCGCCTTCTTCCAAGCGCTGCGCGAACGGATCCCCGAAGTCTGTCACCGTCACGGACTGCTCGCCATCGGCGGGATGACGGCGCTCTTTCCGGATCGCACGAATGCCGAACTCAACGAGCGCGCGCTGGCGGCGTTGGAGCGCGATAAGAAAAACGAGTCGAACTGCCTCTTCGACGGCGCGTGGACCGGGCATCCGGATCAGAACGCGATCGCGGTCGCGCAGTTCCCGCAGTCCAATCAAGCCTTCAAGCGCAAGCCCGGTGCGAACGCAACGCCGAACCTGCGTCCGGCGCTGGGCGGCGTCGGTGAGAAGACGAAGGCCGGTACGCACGCCGCGATCCGGACCGTGATCCGCTACCGGCACGGCTATCTCTCCGGTCGCGGCGCCTCGCTGATCGACGGCTACATGGAAGATCTTGCGACCGACCGCATCTACCGGCTGATGATCGCGCAGCGCCTGCGGCACGGGATGCACTCGTCGGCGGAGATCACGCAGTTCTTCGACGAGGAACTCGCGCGGCTACTGGTCGATCCGAAGAACACCGGCGAAGCGAAGATCTTCCGCGAAGCGCGCCGCGAGAGCGAAGAGATGATCCGGCAGGGCTTCCACGACCCGATTTAGGTTCTGGAGCTGGCGGTGGGGATTGAACCCACGACCTCGTCATTACCAATGACGTGCTCTACCACTGAGCTACGCCAGCTCGAAGGGCGCCGACCGGCTTTCGGTCCGGCGCCCGGGAATCCCGTCAGCCGCCGTATTCGGCGATGACGCGGGCCTCGGTTGCTTCCATTTTCGCCTTGTCGAGCGGGGCCCACTCGTTCTTCACGCCCTTGACGTCGGCGCGGTTCTCGCCCGGTCCGAGCAGCGAAAATGCCGCTTTCTGCATCTTCTCATCGCCCGTCAGCGGCGGGGTGTGCGATTCGAACAGCGTGCAGCCGCCGGGTTCGCGCACCCACGCCCAGTGGATCGCGTTGCGCGGGATGCGCACGATGTCGCCTTGGACGGCTTTGTAGCCCAGTTCGCCGATGAAGAACCAGATCGAGCCCGAGACGACGTAGTTCATCTGCTCGGCGTCGTGATAGTGGGGCTTCGAGTGATAACCGGTCTCGCGCTCGGCGATCATGATGCTGGTATCCGAACCGAACACCATCTGGGCCTTGAGCGCGCCGCCCGCGCCCGCTTGCATGCCCGTCGGCGGAGCCATGTCGGCCGACGGCACGTCGCCGGAGCTGACGGCGTAGGGAAACGATCGTGTCTGCATGGCCTGCTCCTTCGGAGGGCATCGTTCCGAGCCTTCGAATCGGTTCGTCAAGTCGCTGACCACCCGGAAGGACGGACGAACATTCTTACGTTGCACACCCGGCACACCCGCCGGATCGCTTCACTCGTCGCGGTTGCTTGCTCGCTGATGGCGCTGCCCGCGCAGGCGTCCGAACAGCTCGCCGTCACCCAATACGGCGTGATCGTCGAAACGCTGCCGTGGGCGATCGCGCTCGACAAGGGCATCCTCGCGAAAGACGGCCTCGACATCGACGGCTTCATCGAAAGCAACGGCGGCGGCACGACCGTTCGCAATATGATGGCAAGCGGACTGCCGTTCTCCGAGATGGCCGTCCCGGCGGCGATCGGGGCGATCAACAGCGGCGTCGATATGAAGATCGTCTACGGCGCGGTGAACAACATGGGCGACCTTTCGTGGCTGGTCAAGAAAGACTCGCCGATCAAGAAGATCTCCGACCTCAAAGGCAAGAAAGTCGGCTTCACCAACCCGCGTTCGACGACCGAAATGGCCCTGCGCGCGATCCTCAAGAAGACCGGCCTCACCGACGACGTCACGGTGCTACCGACCGGCGGCATCGGCGCGGGCATGGTCGCGCTCGACCAGGGCGCGATCGACGCGGCGCCGTTCGAGGAGCCGCTGCTGCTCAAGAATCCCGATGCCTACCGCGTGCTGTTCAAGGTCAACGATTACTTGCCGAACCTCACGTGGGCCGTCGGCGTGACGACGCCCGACTTCATCAAGACGCACGCCGACTTCATCAAGAAGCTGCTCCAAGCGCGGCGCGATGCGGTCGACTACATGTACAAGCACCCCGACGAGGCGGTCGCGGAATACCAGAAGGTCTGGAACACCGACGATAAGACGTTCGAGGTGATCCTGCCCAAGCTGATCAAGTCGAAGTACTGGTCGCGCAACGACATCAACATGTCGGGTCTGCAAGTGATGCTCGACTCGATGCTGCTGGTCGGCGCGATCGACAAGCCGGTCGATCCCAAGACCGTCGTCGACCCGTCGTTCACCAAATGAACGCCGGCGCCGAGGATCGCTGCCGTGGAGACCGCCGACCGCTATAGCGAACGCGCCTACGGCGCGGCGGCATTCGCGGCTTTCGATCCGCATGCGGCAGCTCACCGCGAGGCGGCTGCGGCGGTGCGCGAGCGGCTCGTCGACGCCGGATTCGGGCCCGAGCGCGCCGCAGCGCTGTTCGGCGCGAGCGACTTGGCGGACGTGCGCGCCGACCGGTCGGCCTACTACGACGCGGTCGTGCTGCCGCGCGACGCCGCCGGACGCGCGGCGCGTTTTTTCGTGCTCCACCAGACACAAGCGGAACCCGAGCTGCGCGCCTGGCTCGGCGATCCGGCGCTGGACTTCCTCATCGCGCTGGCGGCGATCGTGCCGGCGGCGGGCGGCCTGCGCGCGCTCGTCAGCGCGTCGTGGTTCGCCGGCTGCCTGATCTTCGCCGACGCGCGCGCGTACAACGCCGTCTGGCCGGGTGACCCATTCGCGGATTACGTGATGCCGCCGGGCGGCGATTCGCTCGGACTGTGGCGCGTCGCGCCGCGGACGCCGCGGCGCGCGACGCTCGACCTCTGTTGCGGACCCGGCACGCAGACCCTCGCCGCGGCGAGCTACAGCGAACGCGTCACCGGCGTCGACGTGAACCCGCGCGCGTTGCGCTTCGCGCGCTTCAACGCGGCGGTCAATCGCATCGAGCACGCACGGTTCGTGCTGGGCGACGCGTACGCGCCGCTCGGCGAGGAGCGCTTCGATGCGATCCTCGCCAACCCGCCGTTCGTCCCCTGGCCGGCAGGCGAAGGCGCGTTGCTCTATCGCGGCGGCGGCGCGCGCGGTGAGGACGTGCTGGCGCGCATTCTCGCGGGGGCCGTCGAGCGGCTCGAACCGCACGGATCGCTCGCCGTCGTGGCCGACTTCGCCGACGCGGAGACGTTGCCGGAACGCATGCGCGAATGGCAAGGCGCGGCGCGGCGGACGCTGATCCTGCTACAGCAGCGCTACGAGTTGCTCGCGTACGCGGAAACGCACGCCGCGCACCACGACGACCGCGCGGCGCGCCAAGCCGAAGTCGTGCGCCTGCTGACACATTTCCGGCAGGCCGGCATCGCGACGCTCGATTTCGGCTACATCGTGCAAGACGGCATGCCGGGTGCGGCGCTGATCGAGCGCACGGCCGCACCGGCCGCGACGGAGATCTGCGCCGACGTCGCGGCCTGGTTCGCGCACCAGCGCCGGCTCGCGGCCGGCGCCGCCGGCGACGCCATCCTGCGGCTCGCTCCGGGCTTGCGCCTGGTCGACGTGGCCGAGAGCGAACCGCCCGCCGCCGCCACGATCTCGTGCTACGTCGCGCCGGGCGCCGGATCGCTCCACGAGGCACGGCCCGTTTCGCGGACGGCGTTCGGGCTGCTGATCCGGGCGGCCGCCGGCGACGTGCGCGCGGGCGACGTCAGCGGCGATGCGGCGCGCGAACTCACGGCGCTGCTCGAACGCGGCCTGCTCCGGTTGTCGTAAGCCCCGCTACTCGCCGTCCCGGCTCGCGTCGCGCGTGTCGCTTTGCTTGGCAAAACACGCCGGCTTGATCCGCCGGCCGGCGGGCACATTAACGAGCGCGGCGGTGAAGATCCGCGGAAACGCCGTCGTATCGCCGGTGTTGATCGCCCGGATAAACTCCGTAACCGGCTGCAGCACGACCGGGTCGAGATTGGCGGCCGACACGCGGCCGGCAGTGAGGACGAGCATCGCGACACCGCCCGCTACGATGGAGCGCAAACGCATGGGCCGCGCTTGTCCGCAAAAACCGGGAAGCCCTGGTCGCGGCCGTCGCCCTCCGCAGGCCCGGCGGCGCGGGAGCCGCAAGACCCCCTGGCCGGCCGGAGGGATCCATGACACGTCCTCAGATGCAGTTGCAAGCGGAGCCCGAGCAACTGCTCGCTGAGTTGCGCGAACTCGCGCGGGAGGTCGACGCGCAAGCAGACTGCATCTACCGCCGCTGGCGGCCGCACGTTCGCCGGCGCGCCTTTATCGCCGGCGCGTGGAACTTTGCGGCCTACCTTGCGCTACGGCAGCACGATCTGCGTTCGCTGCAAACGCGGCTCATGCCGCTCGGCGTTTCTTCCCTCGGCCGTTGCGAGGGCCGCGTCCGGCAAAATCTCGCCGCGGTGATCGGCGCGCTCGCGGCGCTCTGCGGCGAACCGCCGGTGCGCCGTCCGGGGGCCGCGCGCGCCTTCTTTCGCGGGGAGCGAGCACTGCGCGCGGAAGTCGAGCGCGTTTTCGGACCGCACCGTCATCACCGAACGGTTCGCATCATGGTGACGCTCCCATCGGAAGCCGCCGAGGACGAAGACTTCGTCGTCGCGCTCGTTTCCGCCGGCATGGACGCGGCGCGCATCAACTGCGCGCACGACGATGCCGGCATGTGGCAGGCGATGGTAAAGAACGTGCGCGCAGCCGAAAACGCGTTGGGACGGCGTTGCAGCGTCTACGCCGACCTTCCCGGTCCGAAAGTGCGCACCGATCGCGTGCACGTGCGCCACGATGCCCGGCTCCGGACCGGCGACGCGATCGCGCTCGTTCGCCGGCTGAGCGACGCGAAACGGAGCGAAGCGGCGATGACCTGTACGATCCCGGCGATCTTGGACCGTTTGCGCGCCGGCGACCCGATGTGGATCGACGACGGGAGCGTGGGCTGCGTCGTGGAGCGCGTCCAGCCGGACCGGGTCGACCTGCGCATCACGCAGGCGAGCGAACGCGGCGTGCATCTGCGCAGCGATAAGGGGTTGAACTTTCCCAGCACCGCGATCCCGGCGCCGGCACTCGGCTCCGCCGACCACGCCGCCCTGGCCGCGCTCGTCGACCGCATCGACATCCTCGGATTCTCGTTCGTTCGCGAGCCGGCCGACATTGCGGAACTGCAAGCCGAACTCGGGCGCCTCGGCCGCCCCGATCTGCCGCTCGCGCTCAAGATCGAGACCAACGAGGGTCTCGCGAATCTCCCGGCGCTGATCGTCCAAGCAGCGGGCCGCCAGCCGACGGCCGTGATGATCGCGCGCGGCGACCTCGCCGTCGAGATCGGCTATCGCCGGCTCGCGGAGATGCAAGAAGAGTTGCTGTGGCTCTGCGAAGCCGCGGCGACGCCCGTGATTTGGGCGACGCAAGTACTCGACGAGTTCGTCAAGACCGGAATTCCGACGCGGGCCGAAATCACCGATGCCGCCTTCGCGGAGCGTGCCGAATGCGTGATGCTCAACAAAGGGCCGCACGTCGTGCGCGCGGTGGAAGTGCTCGACGAACTGATCCCGCTGATGGAAGCGCACCAGACGAAAAAAACCTCGCGCATGCGCGCGCTCCATTCATGGCCCGCCCTGACTCCGCGAGACGCAAGCGTGACGATCGTCGAGCGCGGCGCGAGCGGATCGACGGCGACCGCGGGGGCACCCGGCTCACCCGGGCCCTGACGGGTTCGCTGCCGCAGCCGGTGCGACGCACCGCGCACGAATCGTTTTGTCCGGTGGAGCGGGCGGCGGGAATCGAACCCGCGACTCTTGCTTGGAAGGCAAGGGCATTACCATTATGCAACGCCCGCGCGCCGATGCGGTTGACCGGCTAGGCCCGGGTTCGACGTCCCGGCGGCCGCTCTTGCCGTCGAGCGGCAAGCGGCGGGCCGGGCCCGAAGAAAGCCGCGCATGACGTCCGGTTCCCAACGGCTCGCGCCCCTGGACGGCCTGCGCGGCATCGCGATCCTGCTCGTGGTCTGGTACCACGTCTGGCAGATCACCTGGCTGCGCGCGCCGCTGGACGGCCTCGAATTTCTGCCCGAGACCGGCTTTGCCGGCGTCGACCTGTTCTTCTTCCTCAGCGGCTTAGTGATCGCGTACCCGTTCGTCAAGGCCGCGGCGGCCGGGGCGCCGCAGCCCGGCTGGCGGCACTTCGCATACCGGCGCTTCATCAAGATCGTGCCGTCGTACGTCGTCTCGATCGCGCTACTGATCGCGACCGGCTACGCCCATTTCGCCTCGGCCGGCGACGCGCTCGGGAGCTTGGCCGCGCATCTCTTCTTCGTCCACACGTGGTGGGGGTCCACGTTCGGTTCGATCAACGGCGTGCTCTGGAGCCTCGCGGTCGAGGTCCAGTTCTACGTGCTCTTTCCGCTGGTGTGGTGGTGCTTCCGGCGCAGCGCGTACGCGACGGCCGCGGCGATGGTCGGCATCTCGATCGCGTGGCGCGTCTACGCTGCGCACTGCTGCCTGCACTACCAGATGCCGCAGATGGTCGAGAACCTGCCGGGCTACCTCGATCTCTTTGCGGCGGGCATGCTCTCGGCGCATACCTACGTGCGGCTGCACGCACATGCGAACGCCGCGCGCTTCGCGCTGCCCGCGACGCTGCTGGCGTTCGCGGGGATCGCGGCGTTCTGGCTGCTCACGCAGAACCTCTTCGACGGCAGATTCACCGACATGTGGCCGTACGTGTGGGAGACCGGTTTGCGCAGCGCGTGGGGCCTTGCGTTTTACGCGATCGCGACGGGCACGCTGCTCGGCGCGGCCTGGTGGCAGCGCGCGCTCGGCAATCGCGCGCTACTCGTCTGCGGGGCGATCTCCTACAACTGGTATCTCTACCACCAGGCGATCGCGCGCGGCTTACTGGCCGCCCATATTCCGCCCTACGCCACACCGCACGCCGTCGACGACCACCACTGGCAGATCGCGTTCACGGCGCTCGCCTTTGCGGTGACGTTCCTCCAAGCTGCCGCGATGACGTACGGGTTCGAGCGCCCGCTCCTGCGGCTCGACCCGGCTGCGCTCTCCCGGCGGCTCGGCTTCCGCTACGAGGCGCGGCCGGCGAAGTAGTTCCGGATGAACGCCTCGTAGGGCCGGCCCGTGACCTCAAACCCGGCCGCTTCGCACGCGGCGATCGCTTCGGCCGCGCCCTTCCCCGCACGCTCGGCCTGAACGACTGCGACCGCAACCGCCGCGCGCGTCCCGCCCATGCAGTGTACGAGCGTCGCGCCGGCCGCGCCGTCGAGCGCGGCCCGCATCTCGTCGATATGGTGCTTGGCCAGCGTGTCGGCGGTGAACGGGATGCTGGTGTAGCGGGCCCCGGTGCCCTGCACGAGAGCGGCGGTCACGTTGCCCGGCTCGCTGTCGGGACGGCAGTTGATGACGGTCTGGAACCGGGCGACGTCGGCTGCATCGGGCTGCCCGCCGACGGTAACCGGTCCGAGTTTGGCTTCGTTATTCACGCCCCAACCGTTCGCCAAACAAGGACGCGCGCCGCTTTCGCGACGCGCGTTCCGTGTTGGTGGGCAGGGCTGGATTCGAACCAGCGTACCGCGTTAAGCGGGCCAGGTTTACAGCCTGGTGCCTTTAACCACTCGACCACCTACCCTCGGTGTCGACCGCCTACAGTACGCGCCGGGCCGAACGAGGTCCTACCCCCAGGCGCAGCCCAGCCCGATCTCAGATTCTTGCCAGAAATTCATGTCGGGCTAAGCCTCACTTCATGTAGCGACACAAGCTGAGGCCTAGACTGTGAGCGAGCCGGCCCCTTCGCCGGCGCACGCACTCGCCTCCGATTGCTCGGAAGGAGCTCGTCGCTCATGAAAACTCACCCTCTCCTTGCACTCGGCATCGGCTGCATCGCCGCACTCTTCGCCGGTTGCGGCGGCGGCGGCAGCAGCCCGGCGCCGGGCGCGCCCAACTTCTCCAACGTCCAACTCACGGTGCCGGGTTCGAGCACGATGAACGTCGACACGACCTATTCGGTGTGGGAGACGTCGTCATCCGGCACGCCGACCGTCGGCCTCGCGCCGCTCGGCGCAAGCGCGCCGACGAACGACCCGGGCTGGGCACTCGTGACGACCGGCGCCCTCATTTTGTATCCCGACGGCAGCGACCAAGTCTCCGACGTCCTGGGCAACTTCGACGCGTCGCAATCGCCGTGGGCGATCAACAACGCGGCGGCGCTGGCCGCGAACCCGAACGACAACCCCGAAGTCTGGGTCATCCTGCCGCTCGGGAACTCGCAGAGCGCGCTCGATACGACCGTGATCGCCTACGCGCCCCCGGGTTCGCCGCAGATGGTCGCCTCGTCGCTGCGCGTCGCCATGGGTGCGCGACTGCCGCAGTCCGGCTCGACGCCGACCGAACTCACCAGCGTCAGCGTCTACCCGCGCGGTTCGGCGCTGTTCGATAACCAGACGCGCACGTTCAGCGTCGTCGGTACCGACAGCGACGGGAACTACGTCAGCCTCGCGCACGCCGCGGTCAGCTGGTCGCTCGGCGGCTGCACGACCGCGGCCGGCGGCGCCGGGCACGTGACGCAGTTCTCCGACAACAATGCTAAGGCGAGCTACTCGCCGCCGAGCAGCGGCACGTACACAGCGCCGGATGCCGTCACCGCCAGCGTGACCGCAAACGGGACGACGTACTGCGCGTCGGGTAACGCGCTCTACTACGATCCGAGCCAAGGCGTCACGATCTCGGGCGTCCTGCAAGACCCGACGGCGAAGCCGGTCGCGAACGGCGTCGTCGCGTTCTTCGGCGGCGGCCGCGAATTCTACCACGGCAACCTGATCGCCGTGACCGATGCCAACGGGAACTTCAGGCGCACCCTTCCGCCGAACCGCACCCTCTCGCTCGTCGGTGGAAAGAGCGTCATCTCCGGCGGGCATGCGTCGAGCGCCACGTTCTACACGCTCAATCCCGCCACGGTGACGGCCGGCGCGGGCGGCACGACCATCGCAGCCGCGAATTACCAGGAGAGCGTTGCGTTCCAGAATCCGTTCAAGCCGCTCCCGCCGCTCGACCGCGCGATCCGTGACGCCTATTACGTCAGCGGCGTGACCGCCGCAAACTTCCCCTTCAATCGGCCGAAGCCGGGCGAAACGGCGGGGCACGTCTTCAAGACCTGCTCGCTCGACGCGATCATCAACAACCAGAGCGACAGCACGGCCGGCCTGTGCGCCGGCAGCGTGGTCGCAAGCGGCGAGTACTACAGCGGCTGGAACATCACGTACGTCCCGGCGAGCGGCACCGCGACGCAATGGATCTTCACGCAGCCCTCAGCGCAAGAAGGCGGCCGGCACGTCCTGCAGATCCAGTCCGTGAGTTCGACGCCGGCGGCGCCCAACGGCATCAGCGATTCGAACACCGCGGGCCTGGCGAACTGCACGGCGCCCACGTCGTGCTGGACCTACCAGGAACTCTACAACCCCACCGGCTTCGCGAGTGCGATCGTCACGCCGATCGCCGAAACCGCGCCGGCCGCGAGCGTCGCGGGATCGATCGTCGCGAACGACGGTGCCTTCAACGAAACGAACGCCATCGGCGGGGCCTTCAACGTGTACCTGCTGCGGAACGAGTACTCGGTCGGCCATCAAACGCCGGGCTCACCGCTGTACACGCACACGCTGAACGCGCTCTACACCACGCCGGGCGCGGCGTCCGGAACCATCGCGGACAACTGGTACAACGGCTCGGGTCTTTCGGCCGGCTCGCTCGCGACGACCCGCACGCAAGACCCCAGCGACGCGGGCTTCACCTATACCGCCACCGGCACGCGGCAGTACTACAAGGGCACGACGCCGCAAACGCCGCTGACGTTCAACGTGACCGGCACGCAAAACGCCGACCACAGCGGGCAGATGACGATCGCGATCGCGAGCAGCCCCGATCCGAGCGAGAACAACGCCGGAGCGCAACTGAACTTCGTCTCCGGCAGCGCGGCCGCCGCCATGTGCCCGGCCTCGCCGGGATCGGCATCCTACCCGCCGGTCGTCACCCCGGGGACGGCGATCCGCATCTGCGGTGCGGTCTTCAGTCCGAACGCGACCAATCTCTCGGGTACGCTGGGCAGCACGAACGGCGCTCCCAACGTCGCGCTGTTCACCGTCGACTCCGCGTTCTACACGAACGTCTTGCTCGATCCGAACATCGGCAGCGCGCTCGCGTTCCACCTCTAGGCCAACCCCGTCCCTCCCCCGAAGCCCCCGGTCCACGGACCGAGGGCTTCGCCTTTTCCGCTGGAAATATGCCTCACCACGCCGACGTGGCACAGCGGCAACTGCACCAGTTTTGTAAACTGGCAATCGTGGGTTCGAGTCCCACCGTCGGCTAATGCAAATCGAAGGCAACGCGGCGCGTTGCGAACGTACCTTCGCCGCCGATCGCGCGCACGTCGACCGCCAGCGTCAGCGGCGGCATCGCAATGAGCGGCGGCGGGAACGGGATGCGCACGAGGCCCGCAAACTTGCCGTAGGTCGATTCCTGTAAGCGCAGCGGCGGCGAAAGCGGGACGCCGGCGGTCAAGGTCGCTTCGACCGCGCCGACGTTCGCCGTCGTCACGACACTGACGTGCATCAGATCGCCCCAACGATACGCGGTCTTGTCGAAGGCGACCGCGAGGATGCGCGGCTGAACTTCCGGCACGGCGAACGGCTCGGGCAACCCGGCCGGTGCGGCCGCGACCGGCGGCACGACGTCGGCGCCGGCAAACGCGTTGAACGGGCCCAGATGCCGGAGTGCGAGTTCCCGCGTTTGGGCGCGCACGAACGCCGGTTGGTCGACGCCGTAGTCGTTCGTAAACCCGCGCCAGAGTTCGGCGTCCGACGCCGTGTCGACGTGCCGGATGTGCGCCGCGAGTTCGCGCTCCTCGCCGTCGAACTGCCATGAGATGACGATACCGGCAACGTTCGCGGCGACGAACGACGCCGCCAGGAACGCGGTCAACGCGCGGCGTTCGCGGAGCACGGGAAAGGCGAGCACGCCCAGCGCGATCCACGCCAGCGTGGCGGGCGTCGTATAGCGCGAGAGCACGGCACCTTCGAGGCCGTACGCGGTGCGGCCGAGCGCGGTGAGCGCCGCGACGGCGACGGCATATGCGAACAGCGCGAGCCATGGCGCCGTTTCTTCGCCCGTGCGGCGCGATCGCAGCATCGCCGCGACGAACGCGATGCAGAGCACCGCGCCGAGCAGCTCGGCGACGATGTGTCCGCCATACAGCCCGAACGGCGAGCCCAGCACCGCGAGCGTGAACTGCGGGACGTCGAGCCACGGTGCGGCGTCTTCGAGGAACCAGCCGTGCTCGTCGACCGGCCGCTGATAGCCGTGAGAATAGGCCGCCGCGCATGCCAGCGCCGCGAGCAGCCACACGGCGCGCAGAAGCACCGCGCGGCG
>Ga0181528_10001854_pt1 | contig 13056 bp, 14 predicted proteins | sample PEATcosm2014_Bin_47_FD_119742 | JGI IMG/M metagenome (GOLD analysis project Ga0181528, IMG submission 119742) | Peatland microbial communities from MTU Mesocosm Facility, Houghton, MI, USA - PEATcosm2014_Bin10_10_metaG | ecosystem: Environmental > Terrestrial > Soil > Wetlands > Peat | place... | reverse complement strand
CTGCTGCTGAAGGCTCAGCGCATGGCGGCGATCCGGACGGAAAATGGGAATCTGGCGAAAGCCGCTTAAAATGCGGTGCCCGTCGAATTCCTGCTCAGAGCCGAAAGAACAAAGGGCCCCAAAACCCGGGGCCCTGCTTTCGATTCAGGATTTGAAAATACGGTCAGACGCGGGCGACGTTCTCGGCTTGCAGCCCTTTGGGCCCCTGCTTCACCTCGAACTCCACCTCCGAGCCTTCATCCAGGCTGCGATATCCGTTGGCCTGGATGGCTGAAAAGTGTACGAACACATCGTCGCCGCTCGACCGTTGGATGAACCCATAGCCCTTGGCGGCATTAAACCATTTCACAGTTCCTTTTTCCTTCACGTGCCAAATCTCCTGAATGTTGTTGGCATGCGATTGGACTTCCGGACAAGTAGGCCTACGGGGCTTGCGAGGGACTTCCAAAACGCGGCCAAACAACCATTTTAATTCGTAGGGTATTCTCTCAGATGGCGGTGATATGGTCAAGGGTACGCTATCGAGAATTAGCGAAGTCGACTTGGTGCGGCGCATCGGCCGGTGGGCGCATCTTAGCGCTACACGTCCGCCTTCCCTGTTGTTGGGCCTTGGCGACGACTGCGCCATTTATCGCCCGCGCGGCAGCCGCGAAGATCTCGTTTTTACAACCGACCTGCTGATCGAAGACGTGCACTTTCACCCGTCGACGCACCGGGCCGAAGACGTAGGCTGGAAGTGCCTGGCGCGCGGCCTGAGCGACATTGCCGCTATGGGTGGCGAGCCGCGCTTCTGCCTGGTATCGCTGGCGGTGGCGGGGTGGGCCGATGCCCGTTGGGTGGAGAGATTCTATCGCGGGCTGTTGCGCCTGGCGCGCCGCGAGAAAACAGATTTGGCCGGCGGCGATCTGGCGCGAGCCGAAAAGGTGAGCTGCGATATCGTGGTGTGCGGCGCGGTCCCGCGAGACTGTGCGCTGCGCCGCGACGGCGCGCATGCCAGCGATGCCATCTACGTATCAGGCGCGCTGGGCGGCTCGGCTCTGGGACTCGGCTTGGGTGCCGGCAAAGCGTGGAAGCGGCACTTGCGCCCCGAGCCGCGCCTCGCGCTTGGCCGATTCATCCGCGAGAGGCTGGGCGCCACCGCGGCGATGGATTTGAGCGACGGACTCTCGCTCGATCTGCGGCGCATGTGCGAGGCGTCCGGCCTGCGGGCGGAAATTACACGTCCGCCGATTTTCCCCGGCGCGACGCTTGAGCAGGCCCTGCACGGCGGAGAGGATTACGAACTGCTGTTCACGGCGCCGCCGCGCGTCAAAGTGCCAGAGGAATTCGAAGATGTGGTGATAACGAGAATCGGCGCGATGCGCCGCGGCCGATCGGAAGTTATATTGGATGGCGCGCCACTCGAGGCGCTGGGCTGGGATCATTTCGCATGATGATCGGATTTGGTGGGGCATACTTTAGCTTGCCCAGGCGAGTGAAACTAGCCCTAAAGGAAGCCTCTATATGGACGGATACACGTGACGCAACCGACGATAGGATAGAGCTATGAAACTCGTCTGGTGCTGGCGAAGCCGAGTGGCAGGCATTATGGACGTGAAGAGTGCCAGCGCCTCACCGGCTCGGTTCCGAGCCTGACGACCCGGAAATCAATGCTCTCACATCGACTTTCGCGCTGCGGGCCCCCCTTGTACCCGGTGCTGCAAGCCCTCCGAACGCCCAAGGCGAAATCCTGCGCAGAATGCGGTTTCAAGAGGCTGGTTGCGTGGATGCCCTAGTTTGAGATGCTGGTGTGAGCATGCCCGTTCCTGACCCTAAGCCTGTCCTCGATCTCATCGAGGCCTTTCGCCATTCCAAGACCATGTTCACCGCCGAAGCGCTGGGCATCTTCGACCGTTTACACGAACGTCCGGCAACCGCGGCGGACCTCGCAGTGGAACTGAAGCTCCACGCCGGCGCGCTCGAACGCCTGCTCGACGGCTGTGCCGCCCTCGGATTGCTCGCGAAGGAAACCGGAGTCTACCGCAATCAGCCGGTGGCCGAACATTATCTGTACAGCGGCAGTCCGGAGACGCTCAGCGGGTACGTGCGGTACTCCGATGAAGCGCTGTTTCCCATATGGAGCAATCTGGGCGATGCCATGCGCGAGGGCACGCCCCGCTGGAAGCAAACCTTCGGCATTGACGGCGCCATCTTCGGAGGTTTCTATCGCACTGAACAAGCCATGCGAAATTTCCTCCGCGGCATGCATGGCTTTGGCATGCTTACGTCGCCCGCGGTGGTGGCGGCATTCGATCTCTCGCGCTTTCACCGCCTGGCCGATCTGGGCGGCGGCACCGGCCACCTGGCGATCGCGGCGTGTCAACGCTACCCCAAACTAAAATCCGTGGTCTTCGACTTGCCGGCCGTCGCTGCGCTGGCGCTCGAGAACATTGCGCGCTCGGGACTGCAGGATCGTGTCTCCACCCAGGATGGCGATTTCTTCGCCGACGAACTCCCCGAGGCCGACCTTTATGCCGTCGGCCGCATTCTGCATGACTGGAGCGACGAAAAATGCGCCGTACTGCTGCGCGCCGCATTCCAGCGATTGCCGTCCGGCGGCGCCCTGCTGATCGCCGAGAAACTGCTCCATGAGGACGGAGTGGGTCCGCTCGCGGCCAACATGCAATCGCTCAACATGCTGGTAGTTACCGAGGGCCGGGAACGCACTCTCAGTGAATTCGCACAAATGCTGCGGGCTGCGGGATTCTCACGCGTTGAATCCAAGCGCACCCTAGTAGCGCTGGACGCAATCTTGGCGGTGAAGACGTAAATTGCGGCTAAAATAAAAACTTGATCGTCACCCTCACCATTAATCCGGCGATCGATCGCATTCTGAGCGTCGATCGGCTGGCGTTCGAAGACCGCTCCTATATCAATTCGGTCGGCGAATTGGCCGGCGGACGCGGGATCAATGCGTCGCGTGTGATTCATTCTTTCGGCGGCCATACCCGTGCAGTCCTGATCTCGGGCGGCGACACCGGCAAGCGCCTGGAGGAGCACCTGATGGACTGCGGCTACCCAATCACCACCGTGCCGATCCGCAACGCCATTCGCACCAACCTCACAATTACCGACACGCACGGCCTCACCGTGAACCTCAACGAGACCGGTCCGGAGCTGTCGAAGTCCGAAGTGAGGAGCGTGGAGGAGGCAGTGAGCGAGGCATTGAAGGATGCGTCCTGGCTGTGTCTGTGCGGTAGTCTGCCGCCGGGAGTGCCGCCGTCTTTCTACGGCAAGCTGATCGCCATGGCCCGCAAGAAGAAAGTGAAAACGCTGCTGGATGCCGATCGCGACCCCTTGCGCGAAGGTATTGAGCAGCAGCCCACGGTAGTGACCCCCAACCAGCAGGAGGCCGAGCGGCTATTGGGCCGCACTCTTCTGACGCGTTCTCACCACCTGGAAGCGGCCGCCCAGATTCGCGCCATGGGCGCTGAGTCTGTGGTGCTGTCGCTGGGCAGCCGCGGCGCCATCGGCGCGTTTGCTAACGGATTGATTGAGGCGCTGCCGCCGCGCGTGGACGCCGTGTGTCCCATCGGCGCTGGAGACGCGCTCACCGCCGGGTACACGTGGTCGTGCACACGTCACAAGGGTCAAGCCGATGCGCTGCGCTGGGCTGTGGCCGCGGGAACCGCGTCCGCGCAATTGCCAGGAATGACTTTCGCCACCCTTGCGCAGGTGGAAGAGGTTTACCGCCGCGTCGAAATTCGCCGCGTGGATTAGAATGCAGGCCGCGGCGCCCGAGAAGCACCGGTTCCTTCACTCCGCGGGGATAATCTCAGCCGCCGTGATGCTCAGCCGCCTTACGGGAATGGTTCGTGAAATGGTGATGGCGCGGCTGTTCGGCGCCGGCGCCGCCAACGACGCATTCCAGCTCGCTTTTCGCATTCCCAGCCTCACTCGCAACCTGTTCGCCGAGGGCGCGCTATCGTCGGCGCTGGTGCCGGTCTTCACCCGCTCGCTGGCCACCGAGGGAAAGCGGGAGGCGGCCCAACTGTCGAGCCTGGTGGCGACCGCGGTGGTTCTGGTAGTGGGCCCGCTCTGCGTGTTGGGAATGATCTTCAGCCCGCAATTAGTGCGGCTCTTGGCGCCGGGGTTCGAAGAGGTGCCGGGGAAGTTCGCGCTCACCGTGCTGCTTACCCGCATCATGTTCCCGTTCCTGCTGCTGGTGGCTTTGGCGGCGCAGGCGATGGCGGCGCTGAATGCCAGCGGGAGTTTCGGCGTGCCGGCGCTGGCATCGACGCTCTTCAACCTCGGTTCGGTCGCCTGCGGACTGGCGCTGGGGTATACCGTGGGGCGCGGGATGGGCAACGGCATGATCGTTTCCATGGCCTGGGGGGTGCTTGCCGGGGGCGCCCTGCAGTTGCTCTGGCAGTTTCCCGTAATGGTGCGCGCCGGCTTCCGCATGCGCCCCCGCATCGACTTGAGCCATCCCGGTCTGCGCCAGATCATTCGCATGATGGGGCCGGCGCTTTTGGGGAATGCCGCGCTGCAAGTCAACATCGTGGTGAACTCGAACCTGGCGTCCGGTATCACGGACGCCTCCGGCCACGTGATCGACGGGCCGGTGAGCTGGCTGGGTTATGCGTTCCGCTTCCTGCAATTGCCGGTTGGCATTTTCGGAGTGGCCATCGCGTCGGCCACTCTGCCGGCGATTTCGCGCAGCGCAGGTCTGCGGCAAATGGATGAGTTTCGGTTCCAGCTGTCGCGCTCGCTGGGAACCATCCTGCTGCTCACCATTCCTTCCTCGGTGGGGATGGCTGTGATGGGCGAAAGCATGATCGCCGCGGTATACCAGGGAGGGCGGTTTACGCCCTACGATACCCACCAGACGGCGCTCGCGCTCACCTGCTTCAGCGCCGGCCTGGCCGGATATTCGGCGCTGAAAACGCTGGCCCCTGCCTTTTATGCGCTCGACGATGCGCGCACTCCCATGCTGGTGAGCGTGGCGTCCATCGGAGTGAATTTCGCGGCGGCGTACGGGATGGTGAAGTGGGCCGGCATCGGACACGCAGGCCTGGCTCTCTCCACGGCCGCCGTGGCGATCTTCGGCTCTTTGGCGCTGCTGATGATCTTGCAGCGCAGGCTGCACGGAATCGGTTTGCGCAAGCTGGCGCGCAGCGCGGCGAAAATAGCGGCGGCGGCGGCGTTCATGGGAGTGGCGTGCAAGCTGTCGAGCGTTCTGGTTCACGCCGCCATCGGTGCGCAAACTCACGCAGCTCTGGCCGACGTGGCGATTTCCATTCCTTTGGGAGTGGCAGTCTTCTATGCGGCGGCGCGAGCCTGCCACATCGAGGAACTGGAGGCGGTGGAAGCTGCGTGCTACACTGCGTTTAGAAATAATGCTCCCCGACCTGAAGTTGGTGATCCGCCTCCAAGAAATCGATAACCGCCTGGCGGATCTGAACCGCGAGATCTCCGCGCTCCCGGTGCACATCTCTGAAATCGAAAAGAAGTTGATTGCGCATGAGCGCAAGCTGGAAGCCGATCGGGCCGCCCTGGCCGCCAATCAGAAAGAGCGCAAGAAATGCGACGCCGATATTCAGACGCAGGATCAGAAAATCTCCAAGCTCAAAGATCAGACGCTCCAGGCCAAGACTAATGATCAATATCGCGCCTTTCAGAATGAGATCGAATTCTGCCAGGCGGAGGTACGCAAATCCGAGGATCGCATTCTGGAACTGATGAGCGAATCCGAGCCTCTGGACCGCAACGTGAGAGCGGCTGAGGCGGCCCTAAAGGCGGAAAAAGCCGAGGTCGAGGCAGAAAAGCAGGTGGCCCGCGAACGCACGGCCGAAGATCAAAAAGCCAAGGCGGACTTACTGAAAGAGCGGGGAGAGATCGTGGCGGGAATCACGCCGCCCGTTTACCAGCGTTACACGCGAATCGCCAAGATGCGGCGCGGAATCGGCGTCGCGGAGGCCGTGGATGGCCGTTGCAGCGTCTGCAATATGGCGCTGCGCCTGCAGTTTTCCCAGGATCTCAAGAAGGGCGAACAAGTCCTCTCCTGCGAAAGCTGCGGACGGATCTTGTACTACAATCCGCCGCAGGCTGTCGTGGACGACGCGGCCGGAGCGTAAACCGAAACCTTACCTGTCGCCCCAGCTGTATCCTAACCAAACCATTCCGCCAATCACGGAGTTGCTGCCAAATTCCTGATTCAAATTGGGGACATAGTGGTAGTCAAACTGCGGGCGGATGAAGATGTGCTCGGTCACATAAACCTGCACGCCAATGCCGGCGTGAATGTCGAGATGGTTGGCGCTGGGGAAAGGCTCGGCCTGCGAAGCGCAGAGCGTGCTGGTGAGGCAGCTGGTAACTTTCTCGGCAACGCCGAACTTAGCGTCTCCGATGCCCGGCTCAATCTTCAGCTGGAATTTCTTGTTATTGATCGGCGACCAAATGCCGTTGAAATCGATGAAATGCTGACGGTATTGCAGGGTATAGGAGCCTCCGCCCTCGGAAGCAGGGATCGTGGCTTGCGGCTCGTAGTTGCCCCTGGCGGGCATCAGATCCCAAGAAAATCCTGCCCCGTAGCTCTTTTTCAACATCAGGTCCATACCGAAACCGAGAAAGAAGCCGCCCATCCCATTAGTTGGAGTAATGACACAGTTCGGGTCGGCTGTGACCGACGTGCAAGTGCTGCCCGTGACGCTGTCGATGCCCGTGGCCGCGGCAGCTTTATCGTGAAAAGAACCGAAACCCAAATTCACATCAAAAGAAGTCTGCGCGGCGGCAAACTGCACACTGCCAAGCGCAAGGAAGCAGAACGGTAGGTATTGAGCGATGCGTCTCACGTCAGAATCTCCTGTTTTGTGTTGCAGAATTGCACGCTGCTTATTATCTTAATCCGAATAATGCGGCTCAAACTGTCAGTTTACCGGGGTTTGACACTGAAACGCCGGGTCATCACGTACGACGCGGCGCGTACGGCATTGGTTTCACTGCTATTGTACGCTAACGCCGCTGGCACTTCGGGCAGAAGTGTGAGGATCTTTGCGTAATTACCACTCGCCGGATAGTTGTGCCGCAGCTCACACAAGGCTCGCTCGTCCGCTGATAAACCCGGTGGCTGAACTGGAAAAATCCTTTTCGTCCTTGGGCGTCCACATAGTCGGAAATGGACGAACCGCCGGCATCGATGGCCTCTCTGAGAACTGCCCGCAACGCTTCGTATAGCTTTTTCGCACGATCCCCGCGCAAGCGGTTGGCGATCGCCATGGGATGAATACCGGCGCGAAACAGCGCTTCGTCGGCATAAATATTTCCCACGCCGCGCACAAAGCGCTGGTTGAGTAGCAACGCTTTAATGCGCGTCTTGTGGCGTTTCAGCGCGCTCAAGAAATCGGCCAGCGAAATCTCCAGCGGTTCCGGACCGAGCCGGGCGACCCGCGCCGGGAATTCGTCACTTAGCTGGAAACTGCCAAACTGCCGGCTATCATCGAACAACAGGACGCCCTGGTCAAGCGTCAGAACGGCGTGGGTATGTTTGCCAATGGGACCGCCCAGAAGCAGCCGGCCGGTCATTCCGAGGTGAATGAGCAAGTAACCGCCTCCCTCAAGGGGCATGACCAGGAACTTGCCGTAGCGCTTGATACCGGCGATTCGCCGGCCGGCGAGACCAGCCGCCATGCTATCGGGATCGCCTCCACGCAGGATGCGCAGCGAGCGGAATTCCGCCGATACGATACGCCGCCCCACCAGCGGTGCGATGGACCGCGCGACGGTCTCGACTTCCGGGAGTTCGGGCATTTACGCCGTGCGTTCGATGGCGTTCTTGATTGGTCGCGGCTGCGGCCGTCCAATGCAGCAATAGTCGAACCCGGCAGCGCGCGCCGCGTCGGGGTGGAAGAGATTGCGTCCATCCACCAGGATCGGCCGAGTCATCGCGCGGGCCATCGCGGCCAGGTCGAGATCGCGGAATTCGCGCCATTCGGTCACCAGCACGAGCGCATCGCTTTCCGACGCCAGTTCGAGTGGCGAGTCGCAACAGCGAATCCGCAGGTCCGGCCGTTGCTCGCGGCACGCGTTCATGGCGATCGGGTCGTAGGCCTTCACTCGCGCGCCCATTTGCAGCAGCCGCTCGGCGATGTGGAGGCTGGGAGCGTCGCGCAAATCGTCGGTATCCGGTTTGAAAGCCAGGCCGAGCAATCCGACCGTGCGCCCCTTCAGAATGAAAAGCTTCTCCTGGAGCTTCTGAATCACCATCTGGCGCTGCGCGGTATTCACTTCGATGGAGGCGCGCAGCAGGCGGCTATCGTAGCCATACTCGCGCGCGGTGTGCAGCAGCGCCAGCACGTCTTTTCCAAAGCAACTGCCGCCCCACCCGAGACCCGGCGAGAGGAATTTCGATCCGATTCGGGAGTCCAGGCCAATCCCGGTCATCACTTCCGGGGCTTCGGCACCGACATGTTCGCAGATATTGGCCATCTCGTTGGCGAACCCGATTTTCATCGCCAGGAAAGCGTTGGCGGCGTACTTGATCATTTCGGCGCTGGTAAGGGTGGTGCTCACCATGCAAACGCGTTTGAACCCCGCCGGCCGCGGTACGCCCGCGGGCGGGTCGAAACTCTGTTCCACCAGAGGACGGTAAAGCTCCTGCATCACCGCCAGCGTTTCCTTGTCGGATGCGCCGGTCACGATGCGGTCGGGATACAACGAATCGGCAATGGCGCAACCTTCCCGCAAAAATTCCGGGTTACTGGCCACTCCGAAATGAATGCTCGATCGTTCCTGGGGCCGCGCCTCGCGGATGCCCTCGCGCACCAGGGTTTCCACCAGATTGCCGCTCCCCACTGGAACGGTGGATTTGTTGACCACCACGCGAAACTTTTTTGCGTCCATGGCGGCGCCGATACTGCGAGCCGCTGTTTCCAGATACTGCAAATTGGCCTCACCGCTCGGCAAGGAAGGTGTGCCGACGGCGATGAAGATCACATCGCTATCGGCCGCGGGGGCAGAAAGATCGGTATCGAAATCGATGCCTCCACGGGACGCAGCGAGTTGCAGCAACTCCGCCAGGTACGGCTCGTAAATGCTGGGTTCACCGCGCCGCAGAGCGGCTATCTTCTTTTCGTCGGTGTCCACACAGGTGACGCGGTGACCCAGGTAGGCCAGACACGCCCCCGTAACCGCACCAACATATCCGGTTCCAATTACCGTTACTCTCATAGTGCCGGGCCGAATCTACTGCTTGAGTATAACAAGCGCCGGACTCATTGGTAGCCGGATTCGCTACAATCGATAGTACTAAGTGGGTGGGCAGGTCTACTGTCTACCCGGCGTTGTAAAAATGCAGACGATTCTCGTGATTGACGATGATGAAAGCCTGCGCGACACCATCGGAGTGATGCTGGAGCAGGACGGCTTTCGCGCCGTGCTGGTGGGCGACGGACGGAGCGGTTTCGACAAGGCGGTCACCCTGAAGCCCGATCTTGTGCTGGTCGATCTGCGCCTTCCTGGAATGAGTGGCACCGAAATCTGCAAGCAGTTGCGTGCCGCTGCCGTCAAAACCCCCATTATTGTCCTGAGCGCCATGGACGACGAGTTCGACAAGGTCCTGCTGCTCGAAATCGGGGCCGACGATTACGTAGTCAAACCTTTCGGGACCCGCGAATTGATGGCTCGCATCCGTGCTGTCCTGCGCCGTTCTTCTCCCGACGCCCGCAAGGTGGTGCGATTCTCCGACACGGAAGTCGATTTCGAACGGCGCGTGGTCACCCGTAAGGGCGAAGATCTTAGAATGACCCCCGCGGAATACAATCTGCTCTGCTATTTTCTGCAGAACCCGGATCGCCCGCTCACCCGGGACATGATTCTAAATTCCGTCTGGGGCTATGAGTTTTTTCCTAATACGCGCACGGTAGATGCGCACGTGGTCAAACTGCGGCAGAAACTAGAGCCCGACGCCAATGCTCCGCGCCACTTCCTGACAGTCCACGGAGTGGGTTATCGCTTCCTGCCTTAACACTTCTGTCAAGATTTTACGCGACTTTTACGTAGAACCTCCCTCCGGGATTTGCCCGATAAGCGACAATAACGGAATGCTTCCCGAAGGGGATATTCCGTGCAACGGACGCCCGGTCCTTCTAGTGGAGGACTCCGAGAATAGCGCCGCCATGCTGGAAATCGTGTTGTCCGGTATCGCGGACGTGACCGTGGTGCTGGTGCCTTCCGCCTTGGAAGCATGGCGCGTTTTGAACCGCCAGGGGCCATCCATCCACGCCATTGTGACCGACCTGAATATGCCCCGCATGGACGGGTTCGAGCTGATTCGGCGGGTGCGCGCGGACGGGCGGCTGGCGGCCACGCCGATCGTAGTGGTCAGCGCCGATACCGATCCCGCAACGCCTCGGCGAATCGAGCAGTTGGGGGTGAACGCGTTCTTCGCCAAGCCATTCTCACCCGCCGAGGTGCGGCGGAAACTGGAGCAGATTCTCGATGGTACGACCGATTAATCGAGCCAACTGGTGGGGCAGACCCCCTGGTCCGCGGCCGGCCCCCTTGCCGGCCTGTTCACAGTTCGGCGAACTTCACAGTTTGCGAATACGACTGATTCCGGCGCTGTTGCTGGTTTTGGCGCCGACCCTTGTGCGCGCGCAGAACCCGTCCGACAACGCCGCTGTTCTGCAGCGGCTTGACCGGCTGGAGCAGGAAAATCGCGCCATGGCGGAAGAGATTCGCGCCCTGCGCGCCGAACTGACCGCCGCACGCACGGCTCCCGAAACTCCCGCCGCCGCCCCCGAGACTCTGGAGGAAAAAGTCGATATCCAGGGGCAGCGCATCGAGGAGCAGGCCCAAACCAAAGTGGAGTCGTCGCAGAAATTTCCCATCGCGCTTTCGGGGATGGTGCTGGTGAATGCCTTCGTCAACTCCCGGCACAATGGAGGCAGCGACTACCCCACCGCCGCGTCGGTCACACCCGGCACAGATCGCGCGGGAGCCACCGTCCGGCAGAGTATCATCGGTCTGGAATACAACGGTCCCCAGACATTTCTGGGCGGCGCCGTGCACGGAGCGGTGTTCATGGATTTTTTTGAGGGAGCGACCCCGCTCCAGCAGTGGATTCGTCTGCGCACCGCTACCATACAGATGGATTGGAAGACCCGTAACATCAAGTTCGGCGTCGATAAGCCTATCTTCAATCCGCGCGATCCCGATTCGCTGGCGCAAGTAGGCGTGTCGCCGCTCACCGGCGCGGGAAACTTGTGGCTCTGGATGCCGCAGATTCGCTTGGAACAGGACTTGCCGTTGGGAGCGTCGAGCGGAGTCAACGCACAAATCGGCGCGGTGGAAACGCACGAGGCCGATCCCTACGGACCGGCGTCGCCCGGCGTCAAGATTGAGGCGGTACGGCCCGGCCTGGAGGGCCGCGTGATGGCGTGGCACAAGCTGGACGAGAACCGGCGCCTCGAAATCGCGGCCGGTTTCCACTTGAGCACCACCCACGCCGCTGGTTTCTCCATCCCCTCAAACCTGGTTTCCATCGACTGGTTCTTCAACCCCTGGCGGCGCGTGGAGTTCAGCGGCGCGTTCTTTTCGGGCCAAAATGTCGCCAATCTGGGAACCGGCGCCGTCAATCAAGGCTATTACATCTACTACAACTCCGCGGAGGCAATCGACAGCACCGGAGGATGGGGCCAGGTCACGATTCACACCATCCGCCGCCTGGATTTTCATCTATTCTCGGGACAGCAGGATTATGAAGCGGCCGGGGAGCCGGGCAGCGTAACCCGGAACCTGGTGTATGGCGGCAATCTATACTTGCGCATCGCGCCCAACGTCCTGTTCGGACCGGAAATCACCCAAACGCGGACCTTCTATTGGGGTGAGGGGCTGCGCATTAACAATCACTATGACATGGCGCTGGCATACTTATTCTGAACATGTGGCGCGGGCCTTAGACTGCAGCGCCGAGACTCATCCCGGCGCGACGGGTCGAGAAGAGCAGGGGACGGTTCCAGCCGGGAAAGTTGCTGGCGGCAGAAACAGAGTTTGTTCCCGGGACCGCTCCCTCACGGTCGCGGCTCGGTATCGGCACACCGCGCTTCTGACCCGCGCGCGTGAGCAAGCGGATTTGGTTTCCACGAAAGACGGCAGGCAGGAGTGCCTGCGTTACGTCGCCCTGTGCCTGCTCCTTGTAACGCAACTTTTGCCCGCCTCCCAACTGCGCGGACAAGTCGAACTGACCAACTCCAGGGATCCCGCGGTGCGCCGCAATCGCGATTACGCCGGGGTGGTGATCTGGCTCGAGCCGGTGGGCCGCGTCGCGCCCATTCCCCCGCCCCGGCACGCGGAAATGAAGCAGCAGGACAAGACCTTTAAGCCCCACGTGCTGGCGATTCCCCTGGGCGGCACAGTCGATTTTCCCAATCTCGACCCCTTTTTTCAATGCCTTCTCCAACTTCTCCGGCCAGCCCTTCGATATCCCGCTCTACGCACCCGGCGCTACCAGAAGCGTGACGTTCCGGCGCCCCGGCCTCGTCCGCGTCTTCTGCAATATCCATTCGCTGATGAGCGCGATTATCGCCGTGGTGGACACGCCCTGGTATGTCGTGACCTCGGAAACCGGGCAGTTCCACGTCGACGATATTCCCCCCGGCGAATATCAGTTACACATCTTCCACGAACGGGCGCTCCCTGAAAACCTTCACTTCCTGGAACGGCAGATCACCGTTCCCGAGAGCGGACTCACTTTACCGCTAATCTCGATTTCCGAAACCGGATACATTCCCGCCCCGCACCCCGATAAGCACGGCAATCCATATCCGCCCCAAAACGGGTACGGAACAGGAGGCCACTAGTGCGCCTGCGATTTTCGAGACTGTCTCTGTTGACCAAGATCCTGCTCTCCACTACCGTGGCCATCACCATTCTGTTCGCCATTACCGGACAGATCGTGCTCCACAACATCACCCGCACCATGTCCGACAGTCTGCGGCAGGAGGTGCAGGACAGCTTCCGGGCCTACACGTCCCTGTGGAAAGCCAAGAAAGATCTGCTGTCCTCCATCACCCGCAT
>Ga0181528_10001853_pt1 | contig 13057 bp, 8 predicted proteins | sample PEATcosm2014_Bin_47_FD_119742 | JGI IMG/M metagenome (GOLD analysis project Ga0181528, IMG submission 119742) | Peatland microbial communities from MTU Mesocosm Facility, Houghton, MI, USA - PEATcosm2014_Bin10_10_metaG | ecosystem: Environmental > Terrestrial > Soil > Wetlands > Peat | place... | reverse complement strand
CTGGACAGGCCCGAACTCGAACTCGAACGCAGCGATGCGCGATATCGCCTCGAAGCCCTCGTCAGTGAGTTTGGGGCGCCACAGAAGATCAAACCGATTCTCCTGAAACATTGGGCCGTTTCTCCGACGATCTTGTCCACTCTCGCTAGAGAAGATGCCGACCTCCTAGTCATCGGTACGCGAGGCCGTGGCGGACTGCAGAAGCTCGCCTTGGGCTCCGTCGCCGAAGAACTGATGCGCCTCGCTCCCTGCCCAGTGATGACGATCGGCCCGAAAGTCGATTTCTCAGCTCGCAGTACGGCGATCGAGTTCCGAACGATCCTCTTCGCAACCGACTTTGGCAAAGGATCCACCAACGCACTGCCCCTCGTGTTGGAATTGGCTCGCCGCCACAACTCGAAACTGGTCGTGCAGCATATGATTGCGCCGATGCCCATGACCTCGACGAGTCTTTCCGCTTACGCTCCAGCATCGGCCGCCGCGGATGAATTTCAGGAGTGGGAAGGGGCCTCGCGGAACCAGTCACTGAAACAACTGAAAGGCTGGATGCCCCGCGAGACAGGGCTCGCACAAAATCCCGAATATGTTGTGGGAACCGATTTCTCGCCAGAGGGAATCTTAACGGCGGCAATCAACGTCAACGCCGACTTGATTGTGATGGGAGCGAACTCTAAAGGTTCGGCGAGGGTCGCAGCGCATATTCCCTGGACCGCCGTGCATGAAGTCGTCAGCAACGCACCTTGTCCCGTATTAACCGTTGCGGGATAGAAACGCGAATAATGGTCGGGGACAGCGGGGGCTCTGTCCCCGGCCACTTTACGATTGCACGATCTTTTCGAGAGCTGGCCGATTGCGAATAACCAGCGTCGATCCTTTCAATTGCAGCAACTGCTTTTTCTTGAAGTCCGAGAACAACCGGCTCACCGTTTCGCGCGTGGTTCCGATGATCTCTGCAATCTCTTCATGAGTTAGCGTAAGTTTGACTTGGCTGGAACCATCGCTCTGCGAAGGCTTCGTTGACCACGAAAGCAGCAGCTTGGCAAATTTCTCCGAAGGAGAAGTTGCCAGACCCAGCGTACGGATTTCGTCATAGGCCGTGTAGTAGTTGCGGCTCAACTGCTCCGCAACTCGCAAAGCCACTTCCCCATGATCTTTCAAGAATTGCAGCAACGATTCCCGAGGAATGAAGTTAGCTTGCCCCGGTTCCATCATTTCCGCGGTAACCTCATACGGACGATCCGAAACCACCGCGTTGAGCCCGAGCACATCTCCACCCTCGGAGATTTTCGTGATGATTGTCTTGCCTTCGCGAGACGAAGTCGACAGCTTGGCTTTTCCTGCGCACAGCACGAATACCCCGCGAGGTTGTTGCCCTTCGATAAAGAGCATCGCACCCTTGGGATAAACGGCGGTGGATTTTATTTCGTTGAGGCGTTGTCCGGCTTGCACCGAAAGATTGCAGAAGAGATGTTCTTCTCTCACCGAACACGTGAGGCAATTATCAAGAATATTGAGGCCGTAAGGGGCGCGCATGGAAGCAGCACCTCTCTTTCAGATAAATTGTACATCCGAATTTCAGCCTGTGATCGTCGTCACGAGCCTCAGTGATTGCACCCCTACTGTGATCACAGACACACCGGCGACACTGTGACATCATGGGTGAAGTGTCTGGCGACGGGCTTCACTCTTGAGTTCTTGAAGTTGTGAAAAGATGAATCCGTTTGCATTCGCCGGAGAAACAAAATTGAGCGACATTTCGAACGCATCATCGAAACCGCCGGCGACTGCCCTCATCAAGAAGATGTCGCAACGAGCAGGGCTCGAATCTCTCTTTGTACCACGCTCCGCTGTCGTCATCGGTGCGACAGACCGTCCTGGAACCGTTGGCTGCAGCGTGATTTCGAACCTTCTAAGCAGCAAGTTCCCGCTGAAAGTCTACGCGGTGAATCCGACTCACACGGAAGTGCTCGGCATCAAGACGCACAAACACGTCGGCGAAATTCCCGGCGCGGTCGATCTCGCCGTGGTCGTGACACCCGCCCAAACCGTACCGCAAATTATCGGAGAGTGCGTCGACGCCGGCGTCCGCTCAGCGGTTGTGATTTCCGCAGGCTTTCGTGAGCAAGGTCCCGCGGGCGCGAAACTGGAAGAAAAAATAAAAGAGCATCTGCAACGCGGCATGTTGCGTCTAGTCGGCCCAAATTGCATGGGATTCATGAATCCCGTCATTGGGCTGAATGCAACTTTTGCGAAATCCATGCCACACAAGGGCAGCGTAGCTTTTCTCAGCCAGAGCGGTGCGCTGCAGACGGCGATTCTGGACTGGAGCCAGCGCGAGCATGTCGGTTTCAGCGCCATTGTTTCGACCGGCTCCATGCTCGATGTCGGCTGGGGTGATCTCATCTACCACTTCGGCGACGATCCTCACACCAAGAGCATTTTGCTGTACATGGAGTCTGTTGGCGACGCGCGCTCGTTTCTTTCCGCCGCCCGTGAGATCGCGCTCAGCAAGCCCATCATCGTGATCAAGGCGGGACGCTCCGAAGCCGCATCCCGCGCCGCCGCATCGCACACAGGAGCACTCACCGGAAGTGACGACGTGCTGGAAGCTGCTTTCCGCCGCTGCGGTGTTTTGCGCGTGCAAAACATTGCCGACCTTTTTTATATGGCGGAGGTCCTCAGCAAGCAGCCTCGTCCTCGCGGGCCTCGGCTCAGCATCGTCACCAATGCTGGCGGACCCGGAGTTCTCGCCACCGACGCTCTCATGGCCACGGGCGGCGAACTCACTGTGCTCTCTCCCGAATCCGTTCATGCCCTGAACGAATTTCTTTCTGCGCATTGGAGTCACAGCAATCCCGTCGACGTTCTGGCCGACGCCGATGCCGAACGCTTCGCCAAGGCCGTGGAAATCATTTCGAAAGATCCCGGCAGCGACGGATTGCTCGCAGTCATCGCTCCGCAAGGTCTCGCTGATCCGACTCAAGTTGCCGAACAAATCAAGAAACACGCTCACACCTCGACTAAGCCGCTGCTCGCGAGCTGGATGGGCGGAGACGGAGTCGCCGAAGGAACCGCAATTCTCAACGCGGCTGGTATTCCTACATTTTCGTATCCGGACACGGCGGCCCGCGCCTTCACCTACATGTGGCGTTACACCTACAATCTGCGCGGCCTTTACGAAACTCCGGCTTTGGTCGACGGATCCGAGCCCGATGCGAGCTCACGCATCAACGCCGATGAATTCTTGCGGAAGATCCGCGCCCGCCGAACCATGCTCAACGAGTTCGAGGCCAAGCGCCTGCTCTCGTTCTACGGTATCCCGGTTGTCGATACGCGTGCCGCTGAAAGCGAAGACAACGCAGTTGCACTCGCCGCAGAGATTGGTTATCCCGTCGCGCTGAAACTTCTATCGAACACGATCGCGCATAAAACGGATGTCGATGGAGTCCGCCTCAATCTGCAAACATCTGATCAGGTTCGCAATGCATTCCGCTCAATTCAAAGTTCCGTCACCGAAAAAGCGGGAGCGCAGCACTTTGGCGGAGTTACGGTTCAGCGGATGGTCCGCCGCGACGGATACGAACTCATTCTGGGCAGCACGATCGATGCGCAATTCGGCCCGGTGATCCTTTTTGGGTCCGGCGGGGTGATGGTCGAGGTCTATCGCGATCACGCCCTCGCTCTGCCTCCACTGAATACCACGCTTGCGCAGAGGTTGATGGAACAGACTCGAATCTTCACCGCACTGAAGGGCGTTCGCGGGCGCAAACCGGTCAATCTGTCCGCCCTCGAGCAACTGCTGGTCCGCTTCAGCCAGCTGGTAATGGAGCAGCCATGGATCGAGGAGATCGACATTAATCCGCTATTGGCTACGCCGGATGAGTTAATCGCGCTCGATGCGCGCATCGTCTTACATGATGCGACCCTGCCTGCCGAGCAGCTTCCGCGCCCTGCGATTCGCCCCTATCCTTCCCAATACATCTGGGACTGGTGCCTCAAAGACGGCACCCCCGTCACGATTCGTCCGATCCGCCCTGAAGATGAGCCTCTGATGGTGGAGTTTCACTCCACGCTCTCGGAGCGCAGCGTCTACTTGCGGTATTTCTTTTCGCTGAGTTTAAGCACGAGAGTAGAGCATGACCGGCTCGTGCGCATCTGTTTCGGTAGCTATGATCGCGGTTTTGCTCTGGTCGCCGACCGCAAGAATCCCGAGACGGGTCATCACGAAATTCTGGGCGTGGGCCGCTTCAGTGCAATCGATCGGGCCGAAGCCGAGGCTGCGGTGCTCGTTTCCGATCGCTGGCATAGCCTGGGACTAGGAACGGAACTTCTGGCCGGAGTCGCCCGTGTCGCGCGCGCAGAGAAATTTCAACGGCTATCTGGCGAGATTCTCCGAGACAATCTCGCCACGCAAGCGATTTTCAAAAAAGTAGGATTCAAACTCAGTTCGACGGAAGACCCGTCGTCGGTATCGGCGCTGCTGGACCTGCGAAACTAACCTTCGTGTACCTTTGTGTCCTTCTTGATTGAAGGTTTTGAATCGGTAAGAGCCAGCCGTTGACGATACTCACGCAATTGATGCCGGTTTTGTGATTTCCAGCTGCGGCTCGAATTTGAGTGTCGTTCCCAGAGCGCGCGAGACCAGGCACAACTTCTCGGCTTTCTTCAACAATTCGAGCGCGCGGTCTCGTTCCTCGGCCGTCGCAATCTTGAGATTGGGACGCACCACGATCTGCGTAAAGCTGTATCCGGACTCCACTTTGCGTACCGTTCCGCTGGCTTCCACCTGCAGATCGGTGAAATCGAACTGCGCGCCACCGGCGATTGCGCGTACCGTCGTCGTGTAGCAACCTGCGATCGCGGCGAGCAGAAGCTCTTCTGGCGTCCAACGGCCCTCCAGTCCGCCAAATTCAGCCGGAGCTGTGAAGTGGATCGCGTTCGGCGCGGAATCTGATTTCGCCAGCCCGGTGCGCCCGGACGTCCACCATGCTGCGACTCGATATGCGTGCTCTTCGGTCATCACTCTCACTCCTTGGGAAGGTTCTCGTGGGTTAAAAACTTGCGTTGTTCGAGTGCGACCGGATCACGCTGCTCCCTGTTCCGAAGAGAGACCGCGCTCCCGCTCAATCCGCTCGATCTGCGCGCGGAGCCAAGCCTCCAACGCTTGTTCCATTTCGGCCTGGCTTCCCGTGCGGTACAAATCGTCCACGGTCTGCCCGACTTCGTTGAGCGGGATGAACCGGCACGGTGTGCTTTCTTTCTTCTGGTCTGCGGGAACAAACTGTTCGAGCAGGCAACTCTCGCACGGATGTGGGCGTCCCGCATGACAGAAATTCGGACAGATCGGAGAGTCTTCAAAAATCGCCGGAGCGCGCCACGGCGTCCGCGGAGAGCGCCCGTACCCGCCGTCCAGCAAGAAACTCAACTCGAACCGAAGGACATCCAAAACGTCACGACTGTCTTGAGCCATAGGTCACCTCAATTGATAGTCAGGATGCCAAAGTGGCACGGAAAACGCCGTGTATTGAGTCACCAGAACTGGTGATTCTGGTCACATAAAGATGCTGCAGTTCGCAACACTGCGCGTTGAATTCGCCCAATTTTGCTGGATTCCCAAAAAGGATCGCGTGATTACGATCGCAGGCGATTGTGATTTCCGTCACATCGACCCGCTGTTGCCTCGGCTTACCGACCCTCCTCCCACCCCATTTCAAGCCCCGATCCCGATTGTGGTCCCCATCGGTTCAGGCCACTATTAAAGAATCTCGTTCCATGACGGAACAAGTTCCTGCAAAGTCGACATGAGCGTCAGTTGTGTTGAATCACATTAGACCGTGAGATCGATCACGATTTCAGTGGCACGGAAAAAACCAGAAGTGAATTGGAAGAGTTGGATCTGAACTCTTTTAGAAATCGAGCGGTGACGAACATTAAGAGCATGATGGTGGAAAATCACCTCTCAGGTTCGTAAGCGCAACAAGGTTCGGCAGCGAACAAATCTCCTGTGACCGCGTAGGCTCGGGCCCGCGAGCCTCCGCAGATGCAGCGGACCGGGCAGCGGCCGCACTTCCCTTTCAGCTTCGAGCTATCTCGCAGCGACACGAATAACGGAGAATCACGATAGACCTCGGTCAGCGTCTGGTTCGTCAGGTTGCCTGCAGAGAGCGGCAGAAAGCGGCTCGGATACACATCGCCCTGATGATTGATAAACACGAACTCGTTGCTGTCGTTGAGTCCTTTCGGCGCGGCCGCGATTACATCGTCCACGTTCATTTTGCCCCGTGATTCACGCACCCGTTGCTGCACGACATACCGTTGATAGTGTTGCCCTTCGGTGGTCTTGATCTGAAAGTGCACTCGTTTCGATGCGGCATAAAGCTTGGCGAATGCCTGTTCATTTTCTTCGGCAGTCAACATTTCTTCTGTTTGCTCGCGATCCGCCGGCACGTAGAAGAAGACGTTCCACCAGGTTATGTCGAGGCGCGTCAACAACTCGATCATAGCTTCGATGTCATGAAAGTTTCGTCGGGCAAGAATCGTGTTGATCTGAACCGGAAGCTCCACTTCATGACAATGGCTTATGTTCTCAACCGTTCGACGGTGTGATCCGGGGACGGACCAATACCCATCGTTCAAGCCGGGTGTCGAGCCGTGCAGCCAGAACGCCACCCGCATCAGGCCGCTTGCCTTCAATCCGTCAATCACAGCGGGCTCGAGTATCGGCGTTGGCAGCACGGTGAGCGACGTTCGCACCGCGCGGTTCGACGCAAACTCGATCACCGGGAGCAAGTCTGCTCGCAACAGCGGATCGCCGCCCGTCAACGCCAGCAGCGGCACATGCAGTCGCGCCACTTCGTCGATCAGGTTGAATGCTTCGGCCGTGGAAACTTGTTTGCGCTCTCGCTCGCGCGCCGCCCGTGCCGAGGTCCGCGACGAAGAGGCCCTCCAGTGACAGGCGCTGGTCATCTCCCACGTTACTTGCAGCGGGTGCAACATGGCTCCGAACTCTGACGGCGCCTCGCCGCGTCTCGCGATTCTCGACCGCGTCCGTACCTTATACGACGCCTCGCCAGAAAGTTCTGCCGTTGTCTTCGCAGTGAATGGCATGTCCGCATCCTAGGTTGCAACGGGACCATCGACAGTACCGCATCTCACGCCCCCATGTGATAACCATCACAATCCACAGCAGAAAGCCCTGTGATCGTTATCACAAAGCCAGGTGACTTCTGCCATAGGTCCACTTTCCCCTGCGTGTGATCCTACCCCTGCGAGTGAGTTCTCAGGGTACGGGACGGAAGCACGATCCACGGCAATCCTGGCAACAGGATTTGCAGCAGTTCGGTAACGGGCTACCCCTGCTCTGTGATATCGTGCGCTTCCTTAGGAGGAAACACCAATGAAGCATCTCTCGTTTCGAATGGGCCTCATCACTCTGATGGCAGGGATTGCGATGTGCGCGTCTTCTGCGATCGCTCAAGACGCAGCCGCAACCTACAAAGCGAAGTGTGCCATGTGCCATGGAGCCGACGGCAAGGGCGGCAAGATGGGAACCCGTGACTTCGCTTCCGCCGACGTCAAAGCGGAGAGCGACGCACAACTGATCGACATCGTTACCAAGGGCAAGGGAAAGATGCCGTCCTACGGTGGCAAGTTGAAAGACACAGAAATCAAGGACTTGGTCGGCTACATTCGTACTCTGGCCAAGTAGGTCCATAAACCGACGGCGGCCTGAAAAAGGCCGCCCGGAGAATTCAACTCTGAAAGATTGGCGGGTGAGAGCATGTCCATGCGAACGATACGGGGTCTTTTTGCGCCTGGAGTTGCCCTCACCCTTCTTTTAAGCGCCGTTTCGCTCCAGGCTGCTGGCAAGAAAGATCCTCCCAAACCCACCGCGGATGAATGCCTCGCCTGCCACAGTGACGCCACTCTGACTCACGATGTAAATGGGAAGACAGTCAGCTTGCACGTCGATCCGCAGACCTTCAAAGATTCGATCCACGGCAGCATGTTCACCTGCGTCGACTGTCACACTGACGTCACCAGCGCCGCGCATGAAACAACTCCAAAAAAGATCAGCTGCGCGACCTGCCACGCGGACGAGCAGGCCGCCTACGATCGCAGCTTCCACGGCAAAGCAGTTCAGGGCGGCAACACGAAGGCCGCGACTTGTGTCGATTGCCACGGGAGCCCGCATGAACTTTTGCCGGCCAGCGATCCGAAGTCGCGAGTGCACCACACCAACATTCCGGCCACCTGCGGATCCTGTCACAGCCAAAAATTTGTCATGGACGATGGCGGACAAAGCGCCCAGATGGTCGCTTCCTACGCGCAAAGCGTGCATGGCCATGCAGTCGCCGCAGGTTCGGAGAAAGCCGCCGTCTGCACTGACTGTCACGGCACGCACGAGATTCTCGATGCTAAGGACGCGAAGTCTCCCATCTTCAAATTTAATGTTCCGCAGACCTGCGGCAAGTGTCACGACCAGATTTCGAAGGAATTTCAGCAGAGCATTCACGGCACCGCGGTCGCGCAGGGAAACTGGCAAGCGCCCGTTTGTACTGATTGTCACGGCATCCATTCGATCAAGGCGCACACCGATCCGAACTCTCCGGTCTCGGCCCAAAACGTAGCGCAGGTCACTTGCGCGCGCTGTCATGAAGGCGTGCGTCTCTCGCAAGAGTTTGGCATCGAGGGCCGGCGCGAGACCACCTATCTCGCCAGCTATCACGGACTAGCCGCCCGCGGAGGTTCTCAGGTCGTTGCCAACTGCGCCAGTTGCCACGGAACGCACAGCATCTTTCCTTCGAGCGATCCACGATCGACCATCAATCGCGCCAATCTTGCCCGCACTTGCGGCCAGTGCCATCCCGGTGTCACTGAGAAATTTACGGCCGCCAAGGTCCACGTGGACGCGCCGCTTTCCGCCGACATCGGCAGCAAAGCCGTGCGCTGGATTCGTCGCTTCTACCTCAGCATGATCTTCGCCGTGATCGGCGGGATGCTGCTGCACAACTTCATCATCTGGCGTTCTAAAGTCGTGGCGCGGCGCAAGATGCGGCAGACCTTCGTTACGCGGATGCCGCTCCGTTTCCGCTGGCAGCATGCCTTGCTGCTCACCAGTTTCTTCACCCTGGTTTTGACTGGCTTCGCGCTCAAGTTCCCCGATTCCTGGTTTGCCTCGATGCTGGCCATGAGCGAGAAGCTTCGGCACTTGCTGCATCGGATCGCCGCAGTGGTTTTGATCGCAGTGAGCGTCTATCACATCTTCGACATCATCTTTACCCGCGAGGGACGCAAGCTGGTCTTCGATCTTTTCCCGACGCTGGACGACGCCCGCGGCGCGTGTCAGAATATCGCCTACTACCTCGGACTCACTTCCAGCAAACCTGAGTTCCGCCGCTTCAACTACGCGGAGAAAGCCGAGTACTGGGCCCTGGTCTGGGGCATGGTCGTCATGGCCGTCACCGGCACGATGCTGTGGGCCAAAGTTCTCGTTGGAAATCATATGGCGCGCTGGTGGCTCGACGTCGCGACTGCCGTTCACTTCTATGAAGCGATTCTCGCGACTCTCGCCATCGTCGTCTGGCACTTCTATCAAGTGTTCTTTGATCCGGATGTGTATCCCATGAACTGGGCGTGGTGGGACGGCAAAATGACTCTGCATCACTATCGCGAAGAACACGGGCTCGACCCGAATCCGCCGATCGAAAAGGCCGCCCCAGTCAATAAGGTCGTGGATGAACCGGAAGACGAGCCCGAGCCAGCCGAGGTCAAGCATGGACACTGAAAAGACGCAGCCTCCTGAAGAGCAGCGCCACGGTCTGCGTATGCTGCTGCGCAATCCCATTAGCCTCGCGGGCGTCGCATTAGCGCTCGTCAGTCTGGCCAATATTCTTATTTTCGTGCTGCTCGACCAGATCGCATCCAAGGCCAGTCCGTATATCGGAATCCTGGCCTATATGGTGTCGCCGGCATTCCTGGTATTCGGATTGTTCCTGATGCTGGTTGGAATTCTGATCGAGCGCCGCAAGAAAGTCGCGCCCACCGCCTTCTATCCCCGCATCGATCTGAACGATCCCACGCAGCGCAGCGCCGTGATCTCGTTCATGACATTCCTTGTCGTTTTCGTCATGGTCAGTGTCGCCGGCAGCTACAAGGCGTACGAGTACACCGAGTCCGTCCAGTTTTGCGGACAACTTTGCCATACCGTGATGAGTCCGGAATACACGGCTTACCAACTTTCTCCGCACGCTCGCGTTGCCTGCGCGGAGTGTCACGTGGGTACCGGCGCAACCTGGTTTGTGAAATCCAAGCTCTCGGGCACCCGTCAGGTGTTCGCCGCTGTCTTCAACACCTTTCCGCGGCCGATTCCAACACCAGTCCACAATCTGCGTCCGGCGCAGGAAACCTGCGAGCAATGTCACTGGCCGAAAAAATTCTACGGCGGCCAGCTTAAGGTCTTCACCCATTACGCCAACGATGAAAAGAATACAATGCGCCAGGTCCGGATGATCATTAAGACCGGCGGGGGAGATCCCGCCACTGGCTCGCCTGAGGGAATCCACTGGCATATGAACATCGCCAACAAGATCGAATACGTGGCAGCCGACGAGAAGCGCCAGACAATTCCCTACATCCACGTCGAGGATCAGCAGGGCCGCGTCACCGAGTACTACGCGAAAGATTCGACGCTCTCCAAGGATCAAATCGCGAAGACGCCGCGCCACCGCATGGATTGCGTCGACTGCCACAACCGCCCAACGCACATTTATGTTGCGCCGGACCTGGCCGTCGACCAGTCCCTCCTGGCTCGCCGCATCGACTCTTCCCTGCCCTCCGTCAAGCAGGAAGCGGTTACGGTCCTCACCGCGGCCTACACCACGACCGATGCCGCGACGCAAGGCATCGCCAAGGGCATGGAAGATTTCTACGAGAGCAAATATCCGGACGTCGCGAAGAGCAAGCAACTGGAAATCCGCAATGCGGTGACTGAGGTTCAGGCGATCTTCAAGCGCACCACGTTCCCGGAAATGAAGCTGAATTGGCAAACCCACCCCAACAATCTGGGACATTTTTATTATCCGGGATGCTTCCGCTGCCATGACGGCCAGCACGTCAGCGCCGACGGCAAAATCATCAGCCGCGAGTGCAATCAGTGCCACACATTGATGTCTCAGACGGAAGGTGCAACCAGCGTTGCCGCGAATGCGTTGCCGGCTTTCCAGCATCCGGTAGATATCGGCGATCTCACGCAAGTAAATTGCGCCGACTGTCACACCGGCGGCAACGGCCCGTAGGGGAATTGCCAAAGTGCGGCCAGGACAGGCTTAGTTGGCCAAGCCGACGCGCTGAAGCAAATTCTTATAGCGGGGGTCGGAGCGAAGACTATCCATCCGCAAATCCGCTTTGAGATCCCAGGAGAGATCGAGGCACTTTTCCCGGTAAGCCTTCTCCAGCATCTCAAACGCTTTGTCTTTCTCGCCAAGTCCCGCGTACAAGGTCGCGATCAGGTAAGGCGAGATGTAAGCGTTGTTCGCCTTTTGCTGAAAGTCTTGAAGCACTTTCTCGGTCTCGGCTTTCCGTCCGGTCTGCGCATACGCGTACGCCAGCTCCGCAATTGCGCCCTGATCGCCGCCCGAAAGCTCGACTGCCTTTTGAAACGCTACGATCGCTTCCGGGTTTTTGCCGGTCCCCTCGTAGCCAACGCCGAGAAAGTAGTACTCCAGCCATTCTTTCGGATTTAAGCCCATTCCTCTGCGGCTAGCTTCGACCAAACTCGGAAAATCCCGCAATTGATAATCAACGGCCGATTCGGTGAGGGCGGAACTCACGCTCGAATCCAATTCCATGCTCTTAGCTACCTCTGCCTTCGCTTCCGCCCGTCTCCCTTGAAAACCGAGAAATTCGGCCCTGTCTTCGTGGGCGCAAATGTAACTCGGGGACAGTGCGATCGCCTGTTGCAACTCGCGGTCGGCTCCGTCCCAATCCCATCGATACCGCCAATTGAGCACTGCCTGGGTGTCGTGAATTTCGCCGATATTGTTGTCCAACGCGGCGGCCTGCCGAAGAGCCTCTTCGGCGGACCGATAGGCAGTCTCGCCGGGAAGCTGATGGAAAAATCCTAAATAGGCGTATGCATCCGCCAGACCTGAATATGCGAGAGCGAAACCCGGATCCTTCCGGACCGACTCTTCGAAGTATTGTTTGGCCGTATTCAGAGGCAGTCCTGTTGTGAAGTCATTCCACAAGTAGTATCGCCCTCTCACGTAAGCATCGTATGCCTCGGGATTTACTTGTCGCGTCGATCCCAGCCGGGCCTGCTGTTGCGGAGTGAGTTCCGCGCGCACTTGCTGTGCGATCGCCTGAGCAACCTCGCTCTGCAAACTCAGGATGTCTCCCAAATCGCGCTCGTACGTTTCCGCCCACAAGTGCTTATCCGTCGGACCATAGAGTAGTTGTGCCGTAATTCGCACTCGCTGTCCCGATCGGGTGACCGAGCCTTCGATGATCCCATCCACATTCAATTCTCGAGCAATATCCGGCAAACTTTTCTTTGTGCCCTTGTAACGCATGACAGACGTTCGGGAGATCACTCGCAGGGAGCCGATCTTGGCCAGATCCGTAATCAGTTCGTCGGTCATTCCGTCCGCAAAATACTCCTGCGCCGGATCGCCCGAAAAATTATCCATTGGCAGGACAGCGATTGAGCGTACCGACGGAATAGCAGCCGTCCGACGCGAAAGCGAGGGGGCCACAAGCAAGGCTGCCGCACCGACAACAACAACCAGGAGTCCACCAATCAGGGCAGCGCGAGTCCTCGTTCGGGGCGCAGCAACCGCAACCACAGGCTCGCCGGCGGGAGCCTGCTGAGGCTCCGGAATCGCGACCTTTTCCACCGGCCTGACAAACCTATAACCTCGGCGCGGTAGCGTTTCGATATACCGCGGTTTCTCTGCCGAATCCCCCAGCACTTCACGAATTCTCGAAATCGCGTTGTGCAGGCTGTGGTCAAAATCGACAAAGGTTTCGGCCGGCCAGATTTCTGCCCGCAACTCTT
>Ga0181528_10001852_pt1 | contig 13061 bp, 12 predicted proteins | sample PEATcosm2014_Bin_47_FD_119742 | JGI IMG/M metagenome (GOLD analysis project Ga0181528, IMG submission 119742) | Peatland microbial communities from MTU Mesocosm Facility, Houghton, MI, USA - PEATcosm2014_Bin10_10_metaG | ecosystem: Environmental > Terrestrial > Soil > Wetlands > Peat | place... | reverse complement strand
GCCAGGCGCCAGGCGCTCAATGGGCAGCGACTGCGTGGAGGCGATGGGCCCCTTGTCGTCGATGGGCTGACCCAGCGCGTTGACCACGCGCCCGATCATCCCCTCGCCCACGGGCACGCTCAAAATGGTGCCGGTGCGCTTGACCTCGTCGCCTTCGCTCAGTTCGGTGTAGTCGCCCAGAATCACGGCGCCCACCGAATCCTCTTCCAGGCTGAGTGCCAGTCCGGCAATGCCGTGCGGGAAGCTGAGCAGCTCGCCGGCCATCACCTTGTCGAGCCCGTGAAGGCGGGCAATGCCGTCGCCCAGCGATGTGATGGTCCCGACTTCGTCGACCTGGACCTTCGAATCGTAATTCGCGATCTGCTCGCGAAGAAGTTGCGTAATCTCGTCTGCCTTGATCTGAGCCATTTTCTTCCTTTTACGGGGGGTCAGAGATCAGCGATCAGGGATCTGTTTGATCCTGCCAATCCTGACCTCACATCCGGCCCGCAGTTCCCAATTTCCAACCAACAAACCTGTTTACAACCTATCGGTCAGAAGCCCCTGATCTCTGACCCCTGATGCCTGATCCCTGTCACGCGACAAGAGCTGCCTTCAACCGTTCCAACCGTCCGCGGAGCGAACCATCGTAGACCGTGGAGCCGATGCGCACCACGACTCCTCCAAGAACCGACTCATCCTGCTTGAAGCTGGCCTCGACGCGCCCACCGGCCAGTTTGCCGACTCCGGCGACCAGCCCCGCGCGGTCCTTTTCATTCAGCTCGCGGGCGGTCACAATCTCCACCTGGCGAATCCCCTCGCGCTCCTGCAATTCGGCGCGATAAGCCTCGACGACCTCGTGCACCTCGCCGATGCGGTCGTTGTTGATCAGCACCGCCAGCAGGTTGCGCAACTGCTTCTGCAGGCCCAGCTTCGCATTCAGCGTATCCAGGAAGGCCACCTTTTGCGCGGCGGCGACGGCCGGATTCGAAAACAGCGCGCACAACTCGGCGCTGCCTTCCAGGGTGGCGAGAAAATCGTCCATCTGCCGGTCGAGAGCCGCGGTATCGAGCTTCTCCTGGGCGACCACATCGGCAAAGGCACGGGCGTAGCGCTGAACAAAGGCTGCCATCTAGTTCCGCCCTCCCGCCTGCGGGCCATTCAAGGCCGCGTCGCCAAGGAACTCGGCGATCAAGGCCCGGTCGGTCTCCGGCGTAAGAACCAATTGCTTAGCGGCCTGATCGATGGCCAGATCCGCGGCAAAGTTGCGCAGCGAGCGGCGGGCCTGGGCTGCCGAGGCGCCAATCTCCTGCTCGGCGGCGGCGACGATGCGGGCGCTCTCCTCGGCCATGGAGGCCTGGATGCGCTCGCGATCCTGGCGGCTCTCAGCCTCCACCTGGGCGCGAATCACCTTGATCTCTCCGTCGAGACCGGCGAGCTTCTCTTCGATGGCGCTCAGCCGGGCGCCAGCGTCTTCGGTCACCTTGCGGGCCGACTCGATGTCGCTGCGCACCTTTTCAGAGCGCCTCTTGAGGAATTTGGGAAGAAACTTGAACAGCGGAATGCCGATGCCGAAGACGATCACAGCGAAGTTCAGGAATTCGAAGACCGTGGCCGCGGTTTCAGGGGAGGTGTGAAAGGTGTTGGCCGTCCACTTGACGATCGGGCCTTCGAGCCGGAAGACATTAGCCTGCGCCTCGTCGGACTGCTTCTCGGGTGCGGCCTGCGATGCGGGCTGGGCTGCGGTCTGGCTCGCTTGGCCTGCGGCCTGCGCGGCCAGCCGGGAGGGCGTTGCAGCTACTCCAATGGCAAGAGCAAGAAAAAACAAAATACAGTGAATTCGCGGCATGAACTCTCTCAACGGGAACCCCCGGCGGCCACGGGAAGCACGGCGCGGACCACCTGGCGGGCCAAATCCCCGGCGGAGGCCTGGAGGGAAGCCCTGGCATAAGCGGCCTCAGTTTCCAGTTCCGCTTTGGCCTGACTCACTTTGAGGCCGGCGGCTTTGCGGGCCACATCCAATGCCGCATCGCGCTCTGCACTCCACTGCCTGATGCGTTCCTCGCGTATCTTGAAGACCTCGCCGCGGGCCTGACGCAGCTTGGCGGCGTACTCGGCTGCCTTGGCCTCGGCCCGGGCAATCGCCTTCTGCGCATCCTCGATGGCGCCTTCGGTGCGGGCGCGGCGCTCTCTCAGCGTGGCCGTGAGCGGCCCTTGCACCAGGAACTGATAGGCGAGGACGAGCACGATGAAGAGCAGGATGGTGGGGACGGAGCCGAGAAAAAGCGTCTCGAGTTGTTGAATGATCTCTTGCATGCGGGTCCAGCTAGTTCAGTTTTATCCTGTTCGTTCCGGTTACCTAAGTTCCCCAGTGTACAGGCAGTCCCGAGGAGCGTGGATAGTTCAGGCGGTCAGCGTGGCTCTCTGCCGCGTGTAGAACACCTTTTTGTATCAGGAGCCAACCCTCAAGTCAATGTAGAGGACTCTCAATACGAGATTCTATCGGTGGCATTCCCACACCCGCGTGACGGTGGTCACTATTGGGAATTATTCCTCAAAAAATCACTTGATTTCGCGGGAAACGAGCCTAGACTGAGAATATCACCTAGACCCGGTCCAGGGTCCAGCGGGCTGTCGGCTTCGGGAAGTCCTTCCACTCCCGGAGTTGACGGCTCGCTTCTTACTTTCTGGAGCAATTCTTGACAATTTGAGGCCGTTTTTTTGGAGCCGGCTCTAAAAGCCCGGGCCTTCATTCAAGAGGACTCTGTTTCAGATGCCGCGGAAGAACTCGACCTGGGCATCCGATGGTGTCGGGGCATGGCTTCGGCCGAACTGCAGACCGAACAAAATCAGTGGGGCTGGAGCCCCGGGCGGGATACTGTTGGCGGATTCTATCTTCTTTGATCTCAACGCCGCTTGTTGGCTATAGAGTCAAGCTTGGTAATAGCGGCAGAGGAGAGGAGACGCAGGGGATTGATTCGAGAAGCCTTCTTAGAAGAAGAAATCAGCTCTTGACATCATTCTGATTAACAGGTACTTTACATACCAATTGGTTGGTATATCAATGATTTCAACTGAAACTAAGCCCGAATCGAGGCACGAATCGAAGACCCGGTTCCTCGATGCGGCATTGCACGTCATTCGCGCCAAGGGCTACTCCGCTACGCGCATCGAGGACATCTGCGAAGCCGCCGGGCTCACCAAGGGCAGCTTCTTCCACCACTTCGACAGCAAGGAAGGGTTAGCCCTGGCCGCCGCCGACTATTGGATTGAAAGCTCCGGCGCTCATTTCGCATCCGCGCACTACCGCGATCACGCCGACCCGCTCGACCGCTTGCTTGCGTATGTGGATTTTCGCAAGGCTCTGCTGAGTGGCGAGCTGGCCGACTTCACCTGCCTAGCGGGGACCATGGTGCAGGAGGTCTACGACACGCATCCTGTGCTGCGCGAGGCCTGCGACCGGAGCATCAGCGAGCACGCTGCAACTCTGGTTCCGGACATTGAGGAGGCCAAGCGGCAACGTGGAATCGAAGAGGAGTGGACAGCGGAGAGCCTTGCACTCTTCATGCAGGCGACCATCCAGGGCGCTTTCATCCTGGCCAAGGCCAAGAACAACCGCGAGGTGGCCGCGGAGTGCATTGAGCATCTGCGGCGGTACCTGGAATTGCTTTTCAATCAAGCCCCTTCGCAGAGTCGTTTGGCCCTGTGAGGCAACTTCCCCTTGAAAATAACTCGCACACAGGAGCGAAGTGTGAAGACAAAGATTCTCAAAGCACTGGCTGTTGCAACTTCAATACTCATCGTTGTGTCATGCAGCCTAGGGCCTGCGCACGCGCAGGGGGCTAAGACGCCGTATCCGGCCATGGCCCCGCTCGACCAATACCTCATTTCCGATCTGGACGCCGAGATCGCGCTGGCAAGAAGCGCCGCGCCATCGACACTTTCGAGCGACGCCAGTGTCCTGGTGCTGGCAAAGGATGGCTACCACACGGCAATTGAGGGCAAGAACGGGTTCACCTGCCTTGTCGATCGGTCCTGGCTGTCTCCCCTTGACAGCACGGATTTCTGGAATCCCAGGTTGCGCGGACCGGTCTGCTACAACCCGCCGGCAGTGCGCAGCATTCTGCCTTACACCCTTCTGAGAACAAGGCTGATTTTGAGCGGGCTCGGCAAGGATCAGATGGTCGAAAACATCGAATCGTCCCTGGCCGCGAGCCTGCTCCCTATGCCCGAGCCGGGATCGATGTCGTACATGATGTCGAAGAATCAGTATCTCGGCGACAGCGGCGGGCAGTGGCATCCACATCTGATGTTTCATCTTCCCCGAATGGGCGCCGCGAGCTGGGGCGCGAATCTGCCCGAGTCCCCGGTCGTCCACGACTCGGATCATCACGAGGGGCCGGAGCCCCAGACCATCTTTATGGTTCCTGTTGATCATTGGTCTGACGGCACTTCGGCAATGTCCGGCGATTCCCTTTCGCACCAACATTGATCTGCCTGCCCATCGCTCTCGAAGTGCCGACACCCTGGACCAAAGCCGGCCAAGCAGAGTCCGCCATTTTCAATTTCAAAGGAGTGCGGGATGAACCTCACCGAAGCATCTGAAATCGTTCAGTAACGGGAGACACACAACTCGTTTGTCGAGAAGAGAGGGCCGGGCTAGAAACAAGAATGGCGCAACAGCAGCGGACCGGCTTCACCAATGTTGTGCTTTCTTACAAATGCTGCATTTAAGGAGAATCGACTATGACAAGGACCGTAATGTCGCGCAGGCACCTGATCGGAGCTGGGGCATGCGCACTGACTGGAGCGGTGAGCTTACCGGGAACGGCAAGCGCGCATGCAGCGATGGGGCTGAGTGCGACCAAAGAGCACGTCATCCGGAAGTGGTATGCGGCATGGGAGCAGAAGGACTGGGGCCCCGTCGATGCTCTGCTTGCCGACAATTTCACTTTCTCGAGCGCGGCCGGTGACGACCACATAAGCAAGAGTGTTTTCAAAACGCGGTGTTGGGAGACCCAGATCAATTTTATCGATCGGTTTGAACTGGAGCGTGTGATCGGAAACGGCAACGACGCGTTTGTCAAATATCTTTGTCTGACCAAGAACGGTAAATCGTTCCGGAACGTGGAATATCTCCGGGTCACAGACGAAAAAGTGGAGGCCATCGAGTGTTATTTCGGTGAGCAATCCAGCTTTCCGTCTGCGGTGAGCGGTTGAAGAGCATTTTTTCTGTGCCAAGTTCAGAGTTAGTCTTCGGGCCCGCCCACGAAAACTGAACCAAGCGGAATTGAAGACTTTGGCCCGCGTGGTTCGGTTTGTACCCGATTGGCGGGCAAGACTGCGGCCAATGTGACTCGAGTGAAGGTCTTAAGCTAGAGGCTTGAGACCGATGACGCGAGTGTTTCGCCAACAGGATCATGGTTGGTCTCAAGCCTGAGAAGTGGCTGAGAGGGCCTTCTTGCCCAAAAAGCTCGTTACTATTCTGTGAGGGTGGAACCGTAGTTGGTGGGTTGCGGAGCTGTGCCGCGAATCTGCTCAATGAACAGCGGCACCTCATTCCAGATCAGGTCGCGCCTGGAGAGATGAACATAATGCCCGCTGTGTCTGGCGATAATCCTGCGGCTGCGCGTCGAGAGTTTCTTGAGGTCCTCTTGCATTTGGTCCAATGCCTTTGCCAGATCAGCCGTCTGCTGAGCGGAGTCCGGCAGGTGGATCTTTGTGACATCCTGCGAGAAGATCAAGATCGGAAGGTCACCGTAGGGGCCGGTGTGAATTGTCTCGTGGCCCGAAAGGTTGCGGCTGTCCATTTCCGCAGTCCAGGCGCCGAAGCGCAAATCACAGTTGTCTTCTGCCTGCAATGCCTCAGCCTGCCCTGTAAACCCCTGCACGTAGCGTGAGCACTGCCCCGAGAGTCGCGGAAGACCCACCAGATACTGAGCCCTCATGAGCAGCATCCGTTGGGGTGCAATGGAGTCCACAGCTTTCAGGGCGGGGTTCTCTCCCTGTAAAGGCGTGGAAACATCCACAAAGACCATGCCGGCAACGTCTTCCGGATAGCGCGAGGCATAATCGCGCATATAGAGGCCGGCGATGGAGTGACCCATCAGAACGATGGGGCCGGTGACGTTGGCCTGGTGCAGAAGCTCGTGCAACTCGACGGCAATGTGATCGGCGTCGCGCGGAGCCGGCAGTGCTTCGCTCCAGCCGAAACCGGCCCGGTCGTAGGAGCAGACGCGGGTGGTTCTTGAAAGTTCTGGCTGAACTCCTCCCCAAATCAGCGCGTCGTTACCTAACCCCGAATCCAGAATGATGGTTGGCGAGCCGCTGCCGGTACAGTTCATGTGCATCGGGTGGCCATTGACGTTGTAAAAGGCTCCGGGAGGAGGATTCGTCGCCCAGAAACGGTGACGAGCGATCGCGTTGGACGAGCTGCTTCCCGCCACGGCAACCGCCGCAAGAGCAACGATCGACAGAGCGGTGCTCTCGACCAATTTCCGCCATGTGCGATGACTGTTGGTGTAGAGCGTCAAAAAGCGGCGAACACACAAAGCCACGATCAAGGCTCCAACCAGCAGAATGATTGCCGGCATGACGACGCAATCGAAATCCACACCCCACCTCAGTCCTTCTGGTTCACGGTTTGGCGGGTTTCTCCACCTTCATCAGTCCCTGGGCTCGCAGCCAACTCTCAAGCAGGATGGGCCATTGGTCAAGAGAGACATCTCCCTTGCCCAGGCCGGTGCCGTGAGGGCCATGAGCGAAGATATGCGCTTCGGCGGGCACGCCGGCCTTGACCAGCGCCTCATAGAATCGCAATCCCTGCTCCAGCGGAACCGTCTGGTCGTCGAAGGTATGAAACCAGAAGGTGGGGGGCGTCTCCCTGGTGACAAACAAATCTGGAGAATAGGCCGCGCGGAGCGCTTCGCAGCGGTCAATCACGTTGAAGAGCTTGCAGTAGCTCAGGTGCGAGGTGTCGGAGGAGATGGCGCCGATCCACGGGTAGGCGAGAACAAGGTAGTCCGGCCGGCTGGAGACGCGCTCGATGGGGTCCTCGGCGTCTGGGTTGCCGGGCACCGTTTGCGTTGCGGCCAGCGCCGCCAGGTGGCCTCCGGCAGAGAAGCCGATCACCACCACGCGATTTGGGTCGATCTGGTAGTCCCGCGCCCGCGCCCGCACTGTCTGGATGGCGCGCTGAGCGTCGAGCAACGGGATCGGAAGAAGATAGCCATTTGAGGAGAGCCGGTAGCTCAGAACGAAGGCGCGAAAGCCGCGGGCGGCGAACCAGTCGGCCACCTGGCGGCCTTCAAGATTGCCCGCGAGATGGGTGTATGCGCCGCCCGGCACGACCACCACGGAGGAGCCGTTTTCATGCCCCGGTTGCGGCTCGAAGACAGTCAGCGTGGGCGTATCTTCGCAAGCCGTGCCCTTGGCCTGAGGAACCTGGCCCGGCCACAGGCGGATGGTCTGAATGCCGAGAAAGTCGTTGTGCTCGCCGGGGCTCGCGCAGGGCTGCATTTGCGCCCAGGCCGCCGAACAGGCCACCAAGCCCACTCCTAAGATTGCAAAGAAGTGCTTCATTTCGAGCCTCCACGCCATTCGGGAGGATTATACAGGCGGGATGAAGCATCGAGGTCTCTAATCCCTATTCCCTGCCTGTAGCCACATTTCCGTGTGCCCTGGCTCGGGATTTGCAGCCTGCGCCGTCAGCGCCTCGGCCAGTTCAAAGCCGTAGCGGGCAAAGTAGCAGGCCGCGCCGTGCAGCCGCTCCTGCAATCCGCCACCGTGATAAAGCGCCTGGCTGATGGTCTCGGCCTGGCGCGCAAGCGAGGCCTCGCGCTGCAACTGAAAGTTGGCCGCCAGGTGACGAAGGCGGTCCATCTGATAGCGGATCTTGCCGGCCGCCGTCTCGGCCGATTGGCCCAGGCCCGCATCGAGCGATTGCATCCAAGCGACAAGCGTCGTCAGCTCGGTATCGAGAGCCGTGCCGGCTGCGGCCAGCCTGGTCTTGCCTTCGATGGGAAAGGAGCGGGCGGCAAGCAACTGCGCGAGCGAGGCAGGCGTCTCCACAAAGACCTGCGCCAGCGTGAGCTCGTGCTTAAGCAACAACTCGCCGATGGACGGCTCGACGAGCGTGGCCGAGAGGCGGGGCATCGCAGGCGTCACTCGGCCCAGGATGCGCTCGTAAAGTACTGCCGACTGCGCAAAGTAAGCGATCTCCGCCGGTCCGCCGACGATGGTTGACGTCGAAAGCAAAAAGTCCTGAAAGACGGGGCGCAGGAGCGCTGAGGGCGAGATGCGCTCCGGTTCGGCGTCGAGAATGGCGAGCAAATCACGGGTGGAATAGCTCTGCCGCCCGGCCTGCCAGAGTCCATCGGGTTCAGCCGCGCTGGGCGGCTGGCGCTTCAGGGCGAGCCGTGCGCCGCTCTCCTCGTCAATCAGGAACAGCAGGCTGGATTGTGGCGTCACTGCGACCTGCGCGTGATAGCCGGCGGATTCAAGCTCGCGGTTGCGGTCAAGGAGCGCCTGTTGCAGTTCGTCGGCTCTCTGGATGGCGGCGCGCAGCACTGGCGCGCCCATGCGATGCGCGGCGCGGCCGCTGGCGTCAAGCACCAGCAGGCCCTGCCCGGCAAAGGCTCTGGAATAGAACTCTCTGAAGGCCTGCGCGAAGGTGCGGCCGGGCCGATAGGCCGCAGCCAGCACATCCATCGCTTCTGAATCTCCCAGCAGCTCGCGAGCCTGATCGACCAGCGCGGAGATCGAATCATCCAGCATGATGCCGCCCACGGGCCGCGCTGCGTCGGCCGCCTCGGCGGCCGGTGAATAGACCAATTTGCGCAACTCGCGCCTTGCCGGAAAAACCACGTGGTCGATCTCGGCAAAGTCGTGGTCTTCCGTAGCCAGCCAAAAAATGGCCGCATGGGGACTGCCACAAGCCGTCGCCTGCCGTGCCCGGGCCAGCGCGGTGGCTGCCTTGAAGGGAGTAAAGAGCGGTCCGCCGAAGAGGCCTACCTGCTGCCCGGTTACCACCACTCCCGCGCCGCCGCGCAGCGTATCGAGCGCTGCCACGGCTGCCGGCGAAGGCGAGGCATTCTGCTCGGTGAGCAGGCTTACCAGCTCCGGCCAATGCGCGGGAACGGCGGGGCGCGCAGTCCAGCCCGCGTGAGCGGCCAGCGAGGCGTAGAACGGCCGCACGGCCTCCGCGCCGGAGCAGTAGTCCAGAAAGAGCCGGTGCAGACCCGGCACGGCGGAGATGGGGTGGCGCTCCGCGGTCAACAAAGGCTTCTCTTGGCGATCTTCGATTTCAATCAGGGGTCTCGATCTGGAATCTCAAGACGAACCCGCTGCACGCAAGCGCAGCAGGAATTCGCCTTCAGTTTAAGGATGCCACGGCGGGGCAAGGCGATGCACGAGCATAGATTGGCGGTCGCGCAGTTTCCGGATTGGTTGCCACCTGACCGGAACTCTGCGGGAAAGGTGAAGGTCGGTCCGATGCGCGCATGGCGCAGTTTACAGCGGCGACGCGACTTTTATTGATACACGGGTTTATCTTTCGCCGTCACGGACACGACCGTCTTCCCGCGAACCTCCCCGGCCAATGGATGAGCTGGAGGGACAGAAGGATTTAGGGGATAAGTTTTGCCATCAAAAGTAAGGTCGGCCTCATATCCAGGCAAAATACCTCCGCCCGCCACCACGACGGATATGTCATGCCATCCATTTGTTTTCGTGACCAACACGCGGATTGGAAGCCGCGTAGCGGTGGTTTTTGTGAGGACCCTGTAAGACGGGCCCTCGGAAGTCAAGATCAACATGATGCAGCCGCCAGACCCACACCACTCTCGGCCTGTAAGATAAACAATGACCTCCTTCGTTCCATCGTCCCTAAGATCGACGAAAGCAGAGGAATAACGCGTCGCTCGCTGTTGTTCGAAAGGTGGATATGGTTCTCCCAAATATTTCTGGATAAATTCTGTCAAGCGGTTGGGTTGGGACTGTGCTGTCGCACAGGATATGGCGCACAGGACGGAAAGCAAAGCAACCGCGAGTTGGCGCATTCGGAAGAACCTCAAGATAGCATTTTCCTTTTCATTATGCCGCAAATCTTCGAGAAGCTTGTAGTCGTTGGCCACACATCGCATGTGGACTCAGCGAACGACTAAGGAACTCATCATTCCCGGTCTCTGGCCAAACCAGTGGCAAACCGGAGATTGCACTATTACTTGCGCACATCATTGGTTTCGCGATGGATCGGGTGCGTGTACTCTGTAACTGATTGCGCATGAAGCAGAGATGCGCTCTGACTGCTTGTGGAGGAGAGACGACTGATGCCCAAGAAGAAGAAGGCCGTGAAAGCCGCCGCGCCCAAGAAAGTAAAAGTAAAGGCAGCAAAGCCCAAGGCGAAAAGGGCTGCCAAACCGAAGGCAAACAAAGTTGCCAAGGTCCTGAAGCCCAAAGTGAAAAAGGCCGCCAAGCCAAAGGCGAAGAAGGCTCTCAAGGCGCTGAAGCCGGCGGTCGAGGAGCGGGAGCAGATGATCAGCTCCGAGACGCTCTTCGAGGGGCCGCTCTTCCGCGTGGTGCACGACAAGCTGCTCGAGCCCGGCGGACGGCCCAGCGAACGCGACATCATCCGCCATCACGGCAGCGTGGTGATCCTAGCCATGGACAACACCAAGAGCAAGCGCGATCCATGGATCGTGATGGAGCGGCAGTACCGCCATGCCGCCGGGCAGTATCTGTGGGAGCTTCCGGCCGGCAAGCTCGAACCGGGCGAAGACGCGATGGCCGGAGCGCAGCGCGAATTGGCCGAAGAGACCGGCTACGGCGCAAAAAAGTGGAAGCCTTTTCTGGTCTACTACGCCAGCCCCGGCTTTCTGGGCGAATCGATGCAGGTCTTCATTGCCGAGGGGCTGGTGGCGGGAGACGCGCATCCGGAAGACGACGAGCAGATCGATTTTCGTCTGGTCAAACTCTCCGAGATCCTGAAAATGATCGACAAGGGCGCGATTCTCGACGGAAAGACCCTGTGCTCGGTGCTTTTGTACGCGCGCAAGACGGCGGGAAAACGTAAATAGCAGCGTCGGTTTTCAATCGAATCAACAGCTTCCGAGAAGGGCCTGCGCGCATGCGCCGGCCCTTTTTCATTTGCTTGAATTTGTTCAAAGAAGTTTTCAATCTTTAAGCTCAGAATTTCGTCTAACTGAGAACCGGCAAGGATATTCCTCGCCAGCCGGTTTTACCGAAGAACAGAAAGGCAAACTCTGTGGCTCAATACAAAGGGAAGGTCAAGTGGTTCAATAACGCGAAGGGCTACGGATTCATAGGCCGTGAAGACGGGCCGGATGTATTCGTTCATTACTCGTCGATCCAGTTGGACGGATACAAGACGCTGAAAGAGGGCGATGATGTGGAGTTCGATATCGTCCAAGGTCAGAAAGGCGCTCAAGCGGATGCAGTAATCCGGCTACGGGACGCCATCCGAAACACGGCGTAGGGGTCTGGAAGATTGTGCTCAAGCGCTACACCACTCCGGAGTGGTGTAGGTGAATTGCGGTCATTTTTCCGGTGCTTGTCACAAAGAGTTCGATCACAAGCAGCCGCCTCATTGCCCATGTTTTCTCGTGCAAATCACCTCTCGGCGCGGCCTGGTTCTGATTGATTTGCAATAGTGGTCCATGGCGTTATGGCTCCGGCCACAACCCAGCGTCTTCTATGGCTTAGCTGCGGCATCGGCAGTCGAATCACTGCGTGCTCTTGAGAAAAACTACGCGATTTTATGGCCCATCGTGCGCTTGGAGGGATAAGATAAGGCGCTATGAGCTTACTCCATCAGGAATCCGGGCGGGAAATCGAAAATGCGGCGCGCGGCGAGGCGTTCACAAAAGGAAGCAGCCACCTGGTATGGGCCAGCCTGATTGCGGTTGTGCTGGTGTCGCTGGTGATCGCTTTTTATGCCTGGACGGGGCGGAAGCCGCCTGTCGTCAGCGGAGAAGTGGTCCAGGTGTGGGCTCATCCGCGCCACGTGCAGACGTCGGGCTTCGATGCAGCCGGCGCCGCCATGGCTGTCGACAGTTTCGACCAGGTGCTGGTTTTCGCCCACATCAAGCTGGAAAACACAACCAAGGACCCGCTCTTCCTGCAAGATATTCTGGCCAATGCCAGTCTCAAAGATGGCATTCTATCCGTCTCGGCGGGGAACGCAGCCCAATTCGAGGAGGTGTTTATCGCCTATCCCGAACTGGCCGCGCTGCACACCACGGCTCTAGCGCCGCGCACCACGATCGCTCCGGGGCAGAAGCTGGACGGAACTGCTTTCTGGGCTGTCCGGCTGACCAAGCAGGATTGGGACGCGCGCAAGGACCTGAACTTCACCTTCAAATTCCAGTATCAGTCCAGCGTGACGCTCGCGCCCCACTCTCCGGTTATTGAACAGTAGGTGGAACCGGCGCGCCTTTGGGAGTCGTCAGATAGCCGCTGATCTGGCCATTCTTGGCGCCAACGGAATTCACCACGATCTCGAAGAGCTGCGGATCCTTGCCGCTGTAGAACTGAAGCGGTTCATTCAGGTTCCGGTCCTTCTTTTCGTACTGCTTGTCGTCGGAGTAAACCATCAGGGTGAACTTGTTCTTCTTGGCGTCAGCCTTCTTCAACTCCAGGCTTACTGTGCCCACGGGCTTCTTCTGGCCTTTGGCGAGGGAGAATTCGTAGTAGTTGCGGTCGCCTTTATGCTTGAGCACTTCCAACTCATCGCGATTGCGGGCAATCAGGCTGCTGTGGTCGCTCAGATCTCCCTTCATCGAGGTCAACTGGCTGATGGCGACGGCCAGGTCGCTCTGCGTCTTGCCGAGATCGGTTTTTACGCCGCCCACGTCGGTCTTCACGCTGGTTACGTCGTTGGAGACGGCTGTCACAGCCTGCGCGGTCTGCTTCTGGGCGCTCTCCAGCCGCTTGGCAGCTTCCTCTTCGTGCTGTTCGCGCACCAGGATCTCTTGCGCGCGAGCGTCCATCTGCTTCTGGGTCAGCCCGAGGGAGTTGCCCAGTTCCTCGGTAGCCACTTTGAGGCGGGCATCGGTTTCGCGCAG
>Ga0181528_10001848_pt1 | contig 13074 bp, 11 predicted proteins | sample PEATcosm2014_Bin_47_FD_119742 | JGI IMG/M metagenome (GOLD analysis project Ga0181528, IMG submission 119742) | Peatland microbial communities from MTU Mesocosm Facility, Houghton, MI, USA - PEATcosm2014_Bin10_10_metaG | ecosystem: Environmental > Terrestrial > Soil > Wetlands > Peat | place... | reverse complement strand
GTCGCCGGGGGACCTCCGACGGCGTGGTGACCACCAGCGACACCTGGCTGATCCACGCCCTCACCGGGCAGTTCGTCACCGATGTGACCACCGCCTCGCGTTCGATGGTGCTGGACCTCGATGCCCGGACGTGGTCCGAGGAGGCGGTCCACCTGTTCGGACTGGAAGCGGCCGACCTGCCCGAGGTGGTCGGGTGCGCGACCCCCGTCGGCACCACGGCGGCCTTCGGGCCGTCGCTGCCGGTGACGGGTCTGGCCGTCGACCAGCAGGCCGCCCTGGTCGGCGAGGGGTGCCTGTCGGTCGGGCAGGCCAAGTGCACCTACGGGACCGGCGCCTTCCTCCTGGTCACCACCGGGCCGGAGCCACGGCGCTCGCACCACGGTCTGTCCGCCTCCGTGGCCTGGGAGGTACCGGGCTCGGTCTCCTACTGCCTCGACGGCCAGAGCTACACCGCCGGCGCCGCCGTCACCTGGCTCGTGGCCATGGGCCTGCTCCGCTCGGCCGGGGACCTCGATGCCGTCGCCACCTCGGTGCCGGACGCGTCGGGGGTGACGATGGTCCCGGCCCTGGCCGGCCTGGGTGCCCCCTACTGGCGCCCGTCGGCCTCCGGCACGCTCGAGGGACTGGACCTGCACACGTCGGCCGCCCATGTGGTCCGGGCCACCCTGGAGGGCCTGGCCGCCCAGGTGGCGGTGCTCGCCGGGAGCGCCGCCGACGACCTCGGCGCCCCGCTGGTGGAACTCCGGGTGGACGGCGGTCTGACCCGATCGTCCTTTCTCATGCAGCAGCAGGCCGACCTGTCACAGGTACCGGTCGAGGTCTTCGCCTCGCCACACGCCACCGCGCTCGGGGTGGCCGCCCTGGCCCGCACGGGGCTGGAGGGGCGGGGTGCGGGCCTCGACGTACCCCCGTCCGAGCCGGCGGCCCGCTACGAGCCGCGCGTCGGCCCCGACGAGGCGGCCGAGCGGCTCGACCGGTTCCGCCGGGCCGCGGCCCGCGCCATCGCCGCGTCGGACGGGGTCTGAGCCTTGGCCGACGGGGTGGTCACCGGGGTGGACGTGGCCGTCATCGGCGCCGGCGTGGTGGGTTGCGCCGTGGCCCGCCAGCTCACCCTGGCGGGCGCGTCGGTGGCACTCCTCGACCGGGCGACCGACGTGGGGGACGGCACGTCGAAAGCCAATACGGCGATCCTCCACACGGGATTCGACACCGAGCCCGGCTCGCTCGAGTCGGTCCTGGTGTCGGAGGGGCACGGGCTCCTGACGGCGTATGCGGCGTCGGCGGGGATCGCCCTCGAGCGGACGGGCGCCCTGCTGGTGGCCTGGGACGACGAGCAGGAGGCGGCGCTGCCGGGTCTCCTGGCCAAGGCGGAGGCCAACGGTTACGGCGCCGCGACACTGGTGGACGCCACCGAGGTGCGCGCCCGTGAGCCCCACCTCGGGCCGGGCGCCCGCGCTGGACTGTCGGTGCCGGACGAGTCGGTCGTCGACCCCTGGTCGGTGACGCTGGCCCTCGCCACCGAGGCGGTGGGCGGCGGCGCCCGTCTGCTGTTGTCCGCTCCCGTCACCTCGATGGTCACCGCCACCGAGGGGCACGAGCTCTCGGTCCCCGGGGGCGTGGTCCGGTCCCGGTGGTTGGTGAACGCCGCCGGACTCGGAGCGGACCGGATCGATGCCCTCCTGGGCCACCACGACTTCACGGTGACGCCCCGGAGGGGGCAGCTCATCGTCTTCGACAAGCTGGCCCGTCGGCTGGTGGGCCACATCCTCCTGCCGGTGCCGACGGCCCGGACCAAGGGCGTGCTGGTATCGCCGACGGCCTGGGGGAACGTGCTCCTCGGGCCCACCGCCGAGGACCTCGAGGACCGCACGGACACGGCGTCCACGGCGGCGGGGATCGACGCCCTCCTGGCCGCGGGCGCGCGGATCCTGCCCGACCTGGTCGACGAGGAGGTGACGGCCGTCTATGCCGGCCTGCGGGCAGCCACCGAGCACCGCGATTACCAGGTCCGCGTTCATCCCGACCAGCGCTACGTGACCGTCGGCGGGATCCGTTCGACCGGGCTGACCGCCTCGCTGGCGCTGGCGGCGCACGTGACGGACCTTCTGATGGGAGCGGGTGCCTCGTGGAGCGGGCCACCGCGGCCGACCCGGGTGCCGATCCGGCCACCGTTGGGTGAGTCGCAGCTCCGCCCGCTGCAGGATCCCGCGCGCATCGCCGACGACCCCACCTACGGGACGCCGCTCTGCCACTGCGAGCAGGTGAGCGTGGGCGAGGTGCGCGACGCCTGCCGGGGCCCGCTGGCCGTCGCGGACCTGGGCGCCGTGCGGCGCCGCACCCGGGTCATGAACGGTCGCTGCCAGGGCAACTGGTGCGGGGCCGCGGTGGTGGCGCTCGTGGCCGCCGAAACGGGACGGGACCCGGACGAGTTGACCGGGCTGTCGCGGTGACCGGGACCCCGGTGCTCGTGGTGGGCGCCGGTCCGGCCGGACTGACGGCGGCCCGTGAGCTCCGCCTCCGGGGGGTCGGGCCCGTGCTGGTCGTCGACCGGGAGTCCGTGCCCGGCGGGGTCCCGCGCCACTGCGACCATGCCGGGTTCGGCCTCCAGGACCTGCACCGTCCGATGTCGGGGCCCGCCTACGCGCGCCATCTGACGCGACGGGCCACGGAGGTGGGGGCCGACCTCCGGGTGTCGACCACGGTGACGGGCGTGGCGGACGACGGCTCGGTGACCCTGACCGGACCCGGTGGTGTCGAGGTGGTCCGACCGGCCGCGGTCCTGCTGGCCACCGGTGCCCGCGAACGGCCACGGGCCGCCCGACTCGTCCCGGGGGACCGCCCTGCCGGCGTGTTCACGACGGGGCAGCTCCAGCAGTGGACGGTGCTCGAGCACCTGAACGTCGGCCGCCACGCCGTGGTCGTCGGGGCCGAGCACGTCTCCTACTCGGCGGTGCTGACCCTGCGGAGCGCCGGGGTCCGGACGGTGGCGATGACGACGACGCTGCCCCACCACCAGACGGTGGGGGCCTTCGCCTCGGTCACCCGGTTCGGTCTGCGGGTGCCGCTGCGGACCTCGACCCGGGTGGTCGCCCTGCACGGCCGTGGACGCCTGGAGGGAATCGACGTCGAGGACCTCGCCACCGGTCGGGTGGAACGGCTCGCCGCCGACACCGTGGTGTTCACCGGGGACTGGGTCCCCGACAACGTGCTGGCCCGTCGATCCGGCCTGGTCGTCGTCGGACCGGGCCTCGGCCCGCGCACCGACGGAGGGGGGCGGACCTCGCGCCCGGGGGTGCGGGCCGCCGGAAACCTGGTCCACCCCGGCGAGACGGCCGGACTCGCCGCCCTCGGCGGTCGCCGGGCCGGGCGGGGACTGGCCGATGACCTGGCGGTGGGCGCCGTCGACCGGACCGCCGTCGGCCTCGGGCTCGTCGTCACCCCTCCCCTGGCGTCGGTGGTACCGGTCGTCGTCGATCCGGCCGATCCACCGCGACGGCTCCTGGTCCGTACCTCGGCCTTCAGCAGGCTCACTCGGGTGGTGGCCCGCCAGGGAGGCCGGCCGGTCGGAGCGCACGGCCTGCGCCACTCGGTCCCCAACCGCTCCCTCGGCGTGCCCGGGACCCTGGTGGCGGCGGCCGACCCGGAGGGTGGGGCCGTCGAGCTGTCGCTCGAGTGACCGGTCCAGTGGCCCGGTGCCGGCCGCGTCGCCCGCGGTACGGTGGGGGGAGCGGACTCCGGGGGGACACGTGGCCGGTCTGAACTTCGCCGACATCTTCGAGACGGTCGTCGACACGACGCCCGATGCACCGGCCCTGGTGGTCCGGACCATGGCCGGCGACGACCTGCGCCTGACCTTCGCCGAACTGGACGACCGGGTCAACCGGCTGGCCCACGCCCTGACGGCCGCCGGCGTGGGCCCCGGTGACCATGTCGGCTGCCACCTCTACGACGGCAACCAGTACGTCGAGGTCAACCTGGCCGCCTTCAAGATCCGGGCGGTGCCGGTCAACGTGAACTTCCGCTACGTCGACGAGGAGCTCGAGTACCTCTTCGACTCCGCCGACCTCCGTCTGCTCGTCACCGAGCCCGATCTCGAGTCACGGGCCGACCGGGCGGTCAAGGGGCTGACGTGGGACTGCCCCGTGATCGTGGCCGACGAGCGCTACGAGGCGCTGCTGTCCGCCCAGCCGGACCGCCGACCCGACGTGCCCGGTCGCGGCCCCGACGACCTGTACGGCCTGTGGACGGGCGGGACGACCGGGATGCCCAAGGGCGTGATGTGGCGCCATGAGGACATCTACCTCTCGGTCGTCGGCGGGGGTGGGAACCCCGCGCTGGGGATCGCCCCGGTCGCCACGCTGGACGACGTCGCCGCCCGCGCGGCGTCGGAGTACCCGCTGCCGGGGACGCTCACCCTGTGCCCGCTGATGCACGGCGGCGGTTGGTGGATCGCTTTTTCGGCCCTGCTGTCGGGCACGTACAACGTGCTCATCCGCGACGTCGCCTTCGACCCTGGGTTCGCCCTGCGGGTGATGGACGAGGAGGAGGTGCGGGTGGTCATGACCATCGGCGACGCGTACGCCCGGCCGATCGTCGACCACCTCGAAGCGGGGGGCGCCGTCGCCCACGACCTGTCCAAGCTGATCGTGTACGGCTCCGGTGGCGCCATCCTGTCCCCGTCGTTGAAGGAGTCACTCAACCGGCTGCTGCCCCACGTCCTCGTGCTGGACGGATTCGGCGCGTCGGAGACGGGCGGCCAGGGCAGCCTGGTGGGCCAGAACGGCGACGGCGCCCCCGTCTTCCAGATGGGGGAGGGCAACGTGGTCATCGCCGACGACGGCTCGCTCTGCGCACCGGGTGACGGCCGAATGGGGATGCTCGCCACCAGCGGGCACATCCCGCTCGGCTACTACCGGGACGAGGCCAGGACCGCCGAGACGTTCCCGGTGGTCGACGGGGTGCGGTACGCCGTTCCCGGTGACATGGCCAAGCTGCTCGCCGACGGCACCATCGCCGTGTACGGCCGGGGGTCGGTGTCGATCAACTCCGGGGGGGAGAAGGTGTTCCCCGAGGAGGTCGAGAAGGCCCTCAAGAGCCATCCGGCGGTCTTCGACGCCATCGTCGTGGGGACGCCGAGCGAGCGGTGGGGTGCCCAGGTGACCGCCGTCGTCCAGCTGCGCACCGGACTCGCGTCGTCGCCCGACCTGGGCGCGTTACGCGAGCACTGCCGGCAGCACCTGGCCGGGTACAAGCTCCCCCGGGAAGCGGTGTTCGTCGACGCCGTCCGTCGTTCACCGTCGGGCAAACCCGACTACCGCTGGGCGCGCGACGTGGCCGTGGCCGCCCTGGAGGGCTCCCTCACCACCGGATAGCCCCGGGCCCGGATCCAGTCCACGCCGGTGCGCCCCGGACGACGATCGGTGAAGATGGCGCCATGACCGAGTACGTGCTCCCCCGGGTACCCGCATCGGCCGGCGCGCTGTTGCACGACGGCGACGGACGCATCCTGATCCTCGAGCCCACGTACAAATCGGGCTGGACGATCCCCGGTGGTCAGATCGAGGAGGACGGGGAATCCCCGTGGGAGGGCTGTCGGCGCGAGGTCGCCGAGGAGACGGGCCTGGAGGTCGCGACGGGCCGTCTGGTGTGCGTCGACTTCCTCCGCCCTCGGCCCGGGCGCCCGGGCGGCGTGCGCTTCCTCTTCGACTGCGGTGTCGTCGAACCGGCCGGGCGACCACTGGTGCTCCAGGAGGGGGAGATCGCCGACGCCCGGTGGGCGACGCCGACCGAGGCCCACGAACTCCTGAGCGGCCCGGTGGGCCGGCGCGTGGCCAGGGCTCTGATCGCCACGGGCACCATCTACCTGGAGAACGGGCGGCCGGTGGACGGTGTCGGTTCCTGAGCCCGTTCAGGGGCCCGTGGGAACGCCCAGCCGGGCGACCAGCCCGGCGACCGGCGGGCGCATCACGTCGGCCTCGCGGGTGACCGCGAACCACGGCTCGGGGGGCACGAGGTCGGCGACCGGCCACACCCGGACGAGGGTGCCGTCGGCCAGCCCGCCCGCGCACGCGTACTCCGGGAGCAGGCTGGTTCCGAGCCCACCGGCGACGGCCGCGGCCACCGACCGCAGGTCCGGCGCCGACAGTCGGAGGGTGGCGCCGAACGGATGGCCGAGGGTGGCCTGCCAGAAGCGCCGGGTGCGCGGCAGCTCGGCGCTGTAGGCCACCCAGTCGCCGCCGGCCAGGACGCGGCTGAGGGCCGCCGTGTCCCCCGGCCCCACCGGCTCGAGGCGACCCGGGGCCGACACCAGTACGAACCGGGCGACGCCCAGGGCCACCGTGGCCAGGGCCCGCCGGGCCGGCTCGGTCGTGGTGACCGCTACGTCCAGCTCGCCGTGGTGGACGAGGGAGGCCAGCTCGGCGTCCGTCCCGAACCGGACGGCCAGGTGGGGCACGTCGGGTCCGAGGCGCGGCACGAGGCCGTAGGCGAGGTAGTCGGGCGAGCAACCGAGGCGCATCGCGGCCGGCACCGGACGCACGTCGCCACCGTCGAGGCCGGTCAGCACCGGCTCGAGCCGGTCGAGGGCGTCGGCGACCGACGCGTACAGCTCCCGACCGGGTCGGGTGGGGTCCACACCGCGGGGGGTGCGCTCGAACAGGGCGGCGCCGACGGAACGCTCGAGCGAGCGGAGCTGTTGACTGGCCGCCGGCTGCGAGAGGTTGCGCAGGGCCGCGCCGTCGGTGACCGAGCCGGTCCGGTAGATGGCGACGAAGGTCCGCAGCCACTCAGCTGTTGCCATAGGTAGAGCTTATGTCAGTCCCCTGGAATCGGACATTGCCGATGTCGTCGAGGGGGCGCATGCTGGGTCCATGCCTGACACCACCTACACCCATGGTCACGACGACGGCGTGCTGCGCTCCCACCGCTGGCGGACGGCGGCCAACTCCGCCGCCTACCTGCTGCCCCGCCTGGACGCCGGGCTCTCCGTCCTCGATGTCGGGTGCGGCCCCGGGACGCTGACCTGCGACCTGGCCCGGGCCGTGGCACCCGGCCGGGTGGTGGGCATCGACGCGGCGGCCGACGTGGTCCGGGCCGCTGCGGACGCGGCCACCGGGTCGGGCCCGTCCAACGTGACGTTCGAGGTCGCCGACCTGTTCGCCCTGCCCTTCGGCGACGGCACGTTCGACGTGGTCCACGCGCACCAGGTCCTCCAGCACGTCGCCGATCCGGTGGCCGCCCTGGTCGAGATGCGCCGCGTCTGTCGACCCGGCGGACTGGTCGCCGCCCGTGACGCCGACTACCCGACCTTCACGTTCTGGCCGCCCGAGCCCGGGGTGGACCGCGCCATCGCCGCCTACGGCGAGCTCACGCGGCGCAACCGGGCGAACTGGGACGCCGGGCGCCGCCTGCTGGGCCTCGCCCATGCCGCCGGCTTCGAGGAGGTGGTGCCGTCGGCGTCGGTGTGGTGCTTCGCCACCCCGGCCGAGCGCGTGTGGTGGGGTGACCTGTGGGGGGACCGGTTTGCCGCCCCGGGGTCGTTCCTCGGGTCCCAACTCCTCGACCACGGTCTGGCCACCGCGTCCGACCTCGAGGCCTTCGGCGCCGCGTGGCGCCGGTGGGCGGCCTCGGACGACGGCTGGTTCGCCGTCCTGCACGGCGAGATCCTGGCCACCGCCTGAGCGCGGCCAGGGGTCGCCTCACCCGACCAGACGCGACCGGAACAGCTCGAGTACCTGGTCGAGCGCCTGGCGGGTGGGTGTGCCGGGACGGTCGTCGAGGTCCTCGGTGAGGACGGAGTGGGCGCCCTTGCGGTGGCCGTAGGGGTTGCCGGGGGAGGAGTCGATCTCCACGCCGACGAAGGCGTCCCCCAGCAGTTCGTGCAGCGCCTCGAATCGCTCGTGGGGGGCCATGGGGTCCCCGGTGAACCGGAGGCCGAGCACGCAGACCCCGGCCGCGGCCCGCTCGGCCACCCGCCGCGCGTCGGCCTCGCTCAGGCCCAGGGCCCGCTTGCGGGCGGCCGTGACGGGCCCGGGCAGCGACGGCTGGCTCAGCACCGGGGCGATCATGACGTCGTCGACCATCATGGCCAGGGCGAACCCCCCGGTCAGGCACATGCCGACGGCACCGACGCCGGGGCCACCACATCGCTCGTGCTCCGCTCGGGCCAGGGCCCGTAGCCAGACGGTGATCGGGCTCGCCCGGCCGAGCGCGAACATCGTGAACTCCTTGGACACGCAGGCCCGGGCCGCCTCGCGCAGGGCGGCGGGCACGGTCGGATCGGCTCCGTCGTCGCCGAAGAGGTGCGGCATGACCGCCGTGCAGCCGATACCGGCCACCATGCGGGCGAACCGGGCCACGTTGGGAGTGATGCCGGGGATCTCGCTCATCACGATCACGGCCGGTCCCGTCCCGAGCCGGTAGACGGTGCGGGTCGTGCCCTCCGCCGAAAAGCTCGATCGTTCGAAGTCGTCCAGGGAGTCGGCCATGGGACGACGCTACCGTCGTCGTCCGGTGGGAGTCCGTGCGGCCGCGGTCAACGGGGCGCCAACGTCACGACGACCGGGCGATGGTCCGAGCCGGTGGCGTCGGCCACCCGGGCGGCCACCACGTCGACGGCCGGGGTCACGAGCACATGGTCGAGCTGACTGTGCGGTCGGTGGGCGGGCCACGTCCGGCCGGTCACGGCCCGTCGCCACCCCTTGAAGAACGACGCCGCCGGGGGTCCCCACATGTTCATGTCGCCGGTCAGCAGGGCGGGGCGGTCCAGCGGGGGGAGCAGGCGGGCGAGGCGCCGGTACTGCGCCGGCGACAGGTGGGTGATGTGGGACATGTGCGTACCGTGCACCACCAGTGCGGTGCCACCGACGTCGACGGTGCAGCGGATGACGGCGCGTCGCGCCGGGTCGCGGCGCAGTTTGCCCAACGGGAGGACCTCGACGTCGCGGCACGGCACCCGGGCCAGGAGGGCGATGCCCCACGTACCCCTCCGGGCGGGACGGTCCCGCGAGCCGGCGGGGACCTTGAACCGCTCGTCGTCGAGGCGCAGGGTCTTGCGCACCTGGCCGAACAGGGGCGCCCACCGCGGAGTGGCCGTGTCCACGGGGGCGTAGAGGCGGGCGCGGGCGAGCGGGGCCTCGGCGACGACCGAGTACCCGAGGTCGGAGGCCACCTGGGCCGCCGTGCCCGGGGACCCGTCGTCCGGTGTCCACGCCTCCTGCAGCACCAGGACGTCGGCGTCGAGGTCGGCGCACTCGGCGACCAGGTCGAAGGGGCGTCCCCAGCCGTCGACGCCCATGTGGACGTTGAAGCTGGCCACCGACAGGGTGGCGCGGCGGGGCGACGGGCCGCCCGGGTCCGGGTGGTCCGGGCCGGATGTGTCCACGGGGCTCAGTGGCGCCCGAGGGACCCGGCCGTCGCCCGGAGGTCGTCCCGGAAGTCGGGGTGGGCGATCTCGGCGAGGGCGAGGGCCCGCTCGCGGACCGTGCGACCCGACAGGTCCGCGGCCCCGTGCTCGGTGATGACCACCCCGGTGTGGTGCCGTGGGGTCGAGACCACCGACCCCTCGGGCAGGAACGGCACGATCCGGGACCGGGTGACCCCGTTCGACACCGCGGTCGACCGGAGGCAGATCAGCGAGTGGTCGTCGACGCGCATTTCGGCGCCGGCCACGAAGTCCTCGTGCCCACCCACCCCCGAGATCTGGCGCCCTTCGATGTTGTCGGCCACCACCTGACCGTAGAGGTCCACGCTCAGCGCGCCGTTGATGGACACGAAGGCGTGGTTCTGGGCGATGACGGTCGGATCGTTGACCACCTGGACGGGCACGAACGCGACCTCCTCGTTCTCGTCGAGCCAGGCGTACAGCTCGGCGGAGCCCAGGGCGAACGTGGTGATGGAGACACCGTTGAACAGCCGCTTGGCGTCGTTGGTGACCTTCCCCGACTGGTGGAGCCGCATGAGGCCGTCGGTGAACATCTCGGAGTGGATGCCGTAGCCCCCGCCCGGACCCTCGGCGAGCTTGGTGGCCACCATGTTCGGCACCGCGCCGATGCCGATCTGGAGGGTCGCCCCGTCGGTGATGAAGGAGCGGGCCTGATCGGCGATGGCCTCGTCGATCTCGTCGGGCCGGGGTTGGGGCAGCGTGAACGGCGCCCCGTCCGCCTCCACCAGGACGTCGACCAGCTCGAGGGGGATCGTGTTCTCGTAGTCGGGGCCGAGGGAGCGCGTGCGGGGCAGGTGGGGGTTGACCTCCACCACCAGGAGTCGGTCGGGGTCCTTGCCCGCCAGGAGCAGCTCGTCGTAGGTGGCCCCGATATGGAGCGAGAGGTTCACCAGGCCGTCACGGGGAGGGGCGGCGAGCACCGTCATGACCCGGGGGTTGTAGCGCCGCAGGATGGGGGCGAACTGGCGGAACCCACCGGGGACCAGTTCGATGTGGGCCCCACCGGCCAGCAGCATCCGCTCGGCCGGACCGAAGAACCCGCACCGGTAGGAGACGTTGGGGTGGGCCAGCACCGGGTAGTAGCCGAGCAGGAGGGCGCCACCGAAGGTCAGGTCGACCCAGTCGTCACGGTCACCGAGTGCGGTCAGGAAGGCGTCGGGGTTGGCGGGCCCGAGCCCGAAGCCGACCGCATCGGTCGTGCCGATCCGTTGGGCGGCCTCGTCGGGGGTGCAGATCTGTGGTGCCATCGCGACAGTGTTGCACCGGCCTCCGGGGACGGTGAGGGTCATTGGTCCCGACCTGGGCGCCGTGGACGCGCCACGGACCGCTGCAGGCCACCCCCGGACGGTGGGAGCATGGGCCCGTGCGATTCGACACCCAACTGGCCGGGCTGGAGGACGCCGCCGCCCACGCGCGCCGACTCGAGGCCCTCGGGGTCGACGGTGCCTTCACCTTCGAGGGCCCCCATGACGTGTTCACGCCGCTGATCCTGGCCGCCGGGGCCTCGTCGACGCTCGAGCTCGCGACCAACGTCGCCATCGCCTTCCCCCGCAACCCCGTGCAGCTGGCCCATCAGGCGTGGGACCTCCAGCTGCTGTCGAAGGGTCGCTTCACCCTGGGCCTGGGGAGCCAGATCCGGGCCCAGGTCGAGAAGCGGTACGGCGCCTCCTTCGACCGGCCTGTGGCCCGGATGCGCGAGCTCGTCGGAGCGTTGCGGGCAATCTTCGCCACGTGGGAGACGGGGGAGCGGCTCGATTTCCGGGGCGAGTTCACCTCCCACACCCTGATGCCGCCCCTCTTCAACCCGGGACCCCACCCCTACGGTCTCCCGCCGATCGCCCTCGGGGGCCTGGGTCCCCAGATGGTGGCGCTGGCGGCCGAGGTCGCCGACGGGCTGCTGGTGATGCCCTTCAACACGGCCACCCACCTGCGCACGAGGACCCTCCCGGCGGTCGCCGAGGGGCTGTCCCGGGGGGGACGGACCCGGTCGGACCTCACGGTGACCGGCGAGGTCATCGTGTGCTGTGGCCGGGACGAGGCCGAGCTCGAGACGGCCCGCACCGCGGGCCGCTGGCTCGTGGCGTTCTACGCATCGACCCCCGCCTACCGACCGGTGCTCGAGGCCGAGGGATGGGAGGACCTCCAGCCGGAGCTCAACGCGCTGAGCAAGGCCGGACGGTGGGACGAGATGCCGAGCCGCATCGACGACACCGTGCTCGCCACCCTGGCCGCCGTGGGGTCGCCGCGCCAGGTGGCCGACCAGATCGTGGACCGCTTCGTGGGCCTCGTCGACCGGGTCGGCTTCTACACGCCCTACCTGGTGGCCGACGAGACCCTCGGTGAGCTCGTGGACGAGCTGTCCCGGGCGGACGCCGCCGAACCCGAACCCCTTCCCGTCCCCTGAGCGGGCCGGGCCGACCAGAGGAGTCGACGTGACCGATCACGCACCCACCTACGACGAGTTCTCGCTCTTCCACGAGAACGCCACGGAGGCCGGTCTCCCCTTCGACCGGGCTCCCGTGGTGCGCCGCGAGTCGGTGGAGGTCGGCCCCGGTCGCCGGGTGAGCGCCCTGGTGTGGGGGGAGACCCCACCCGAGATCGTCCTGCTCCACGGCGGTGGCCAGAACGCCCACACCTGGGACACGGTGGCCCTGGCCCTCGACCGGCCCCTGCTGGCCGTCGACCTGCCCGGGCACGGCCACTCGGACTGGCCCCAGGACTCGGCCTGGCTGGACACGGCGTCGATGGCCGACGACGTCGCGCGGGTGGTGGAGCGGTTCGCCCCCGATGCCCGGGCCGTGGTGGGGATGTCCCTCGGCGGCGCCACGTCGATCGCGCTGGCCACCCGCCGTCCGGGTCTGGTCCGTCGGCTGGTGCTGGTGGACATCACCCCGGGGGTCAACAGTGACAAGACATCGGACATCGCCGCCTTCCTGTCCGGTCCCGAGACGTTCGCCAGCTTCGACGAGATCCTGCAGCGGACCATCGAGTTCAATCCCACGCGCTCGGTGTCGTCGCTCCGCCGCGGCGTCCTCCACAACTCGGTGCAGCTGCCCGACGGCACGTGGGCGTGGCGGCACCAGTTGGGTCGGCCGCCGGCCGACACGGGTCTCCATGTGGAGCGGGCCGACTTCCATGCCCTGTGGGACGCTCTGGCGGCGATCCCCGTGCCGGTCCTGCTGGCCCGCGGCAGCCGGTCGCCGGTCGTGGACGACGACGACGTCGCCGAGTTCAGGCGGCGCCGGCCCGGTGACCGCGTCGTGGTGGTCGAGGACGCCGGGCACAGCATCCAGGGCGACAAGCCGTTGGAGCTGGCGGAGATCATCCGGGAGTTCGCCGGGCTCTGACGAGTTCATCTCGAACAAGCCGGAAGTTCGTACGACAATTACGTCGAGTTCACCTCCCGTTCAACTCGCCTGGGTACGGTCACCAATGACGGCGCCTCCGCCGCTCTGAGTGGCGGCGTCGCCCCCAGAGAACGTCGATCGAGAAGGTAGGACCCTGTGACCAGTCAGAAATCGACCACCACCGGCCGGAGCCGTCGTGTCCTCCCGCTCGTCGTCCTCGGACTGGCCGGAGCCGCCCTGCTGTCCGCCTGCAGCTCGTCCTCCTCGACGTCGACCACGACGACG
>Ga0181528_10001847_pt1 | contig 13074 bp, 7 predicted proteins | sample PEATcosm2014_Bin_47_FD_119742 | JGI IMG/M metagenome (GOLD analysis project Ga0181528, IMG submission 119742) | Peatland microbial communities from MTU Mesocosm Facility, Houghton, MI, USA - PEATcosm2014_Bin10_10_metaG | ecosystem: Environmental > Terrestrial > Soil > Wetlands > Peat | place... | reverse complement strand
TGGACGCCAGGTTGATCGTCTCGGTGTCGAAGACGTAGTGGTTGGAGGTGCTGGGGCTGCTGGCCGCACCGACCACCTGCACCGCCAGGTTGGTGAGGGCATTGGTCGACTCGTCGAAGGTGGGCTGGGGATTGCCGAATGCGTAGTACTCGGCGTCCCCGTTGTTGGCATCCGATCCCACCACTTTGTTCCACAGCCCGTAGTTGATACCGGAGCAGGTGCCGGCCTCGCCCTCGCCGTTGGTATTGGTGTCGCACTCGGCCAAGCTGGGATTGGCGTTGATGGCGGTGACGTACGCGTTCTCGCCGGCCTCGAGCGCCCGGTGAGCGAGCACCGTCACCTGCGTCTGGGCCTCGAGTGGCGCGGACTGGACCACGGTGGCCACCAGCACGCCGCCGATGATCCCGATGATGAGGGTGACCGCCAGCACGGCGACCAGGGCCGTCTGTCCGAGATCGGTCAGGGCCTCGGCACGACGTCGACCGAGGGAACGTTCCAGCGGTCCCGGACCGCGATCGGCAGGTGTGAGCATCGAGGTCATCCCTGTGTCTCCGAGTACTGGTAGGGGGCGGTGATGGAGCCCGGGCTCTGGGCGTAGCGGTAGACGACCAGCCGGTCCTCGACCGTGCCCTCACTCGTCGAGCCCGGCTTGGCCACCATCAGGTCGATGCCCACGGCCTGGATGGCATCGGCCGGGCAGGCGATGGCGGCGGTCGGGTAGCTGGCGGAGGGGGCGCCGCAGTTCGACAGCGACTGGGTGCCGCTCGGGTAGCCATCCGAGTTCGGCAGGGTGATGGTGCCGCTCTCGATCTCGTCCGGAGTCAGCGTGATGGCGTTCTCGTTGTAAGGCGTTCCGGCGAACGTCCCACCTTCGTCGTAGATGGTGTACGTGAAGATCGGTTGCGTCGGACCACCGCCAGAGTTGATGCAGTTGATACCGGTGAGGACCGGGCAGTCGAGCGCGGACGGGTCGTTTACCACGTCCTGTACGTCGGCCACCAGCCGATAGTCCGTCGGCGAGTACTGGCACTCTGAGGTGAGGGTGATCGACGATCCCCAGAGGATCGGGCAGGAGGGTGCACCCTGGGTTCCCGAGAGACCTGTCTCCGGCAGGTAGGCCCGGACCTGAAACGAGCACGGGTCGGCCGACGTGCACGTGCTGACACCGCTCGCCACCGGGTGACCACTCTGGTCGAGCTCCTCGGCCACAATCTGGGCTGGACCGGCCGACGAGCCACCGGTCGTGCACGACTGACCCGACGGACACGCCAGTGTGTTCGAGTAGTTGGTGCCGACGTTGGCGTAGAACGTCGTGGCGAAGTTGCCGATCGATGCGAATCCTGGATCGGGGACGCTCGACGAGGTGGGGAGCCCCTGGGCGGTCGGGATCCCGCCGACGGTCTGCGGGCCGGGCTCCATCTCGGCGGCCAGGAGAGAGTGGAACGGCGTGAGGGCCGGCAAGGCCTGGTCGAACTCCTCGTACTGGGAGGACACGTTGCTGCTCACATCGTTGATCAGGCTCATTGAGACGAACACCATCCCGAGCACCACCACGAGGATGGTGGACGTGATGATCAGCTCGATCATGGTCATGCCCTCGTCGTCGCGGAGGCGGTCGAGACGGGCGCGGATCACGCCGGCACCTGGACGGGAGTCGGGAGATAGGAGGTCGTCGACGCGCCGCTGACCGCTTCCGTAACCGTGTTGGGCCCGACGGTTAGGTTGATGGTGGTGTGTGCCTTCGCCGTTCCGCCGATCGTGTCGGTGTACGAGTACGAGCCATAGGGGACCGAGACGGACGTCATGCCGTACCCGTCGGTAGCCGGCAGGTTGTAGGCGTCGGCGTATGCGTCGCCGCACGTGGTTGACGTCAGGGTGATCGTGATCCCCGGCACCGGAGTTCCCACTGCGTTAACCAGCTGGAGGGAGACGAGGCCGAGCGGCACCGTGGCGGACGAGGTGGTGTCGCCCGGGGGACCGGAGAGCGTCCCGGCCGGCGCGTTGTTACCTTCGCCTGCGCAGTCGCCGGCGACGACCGAGTAGCCCTCGGGGTAGAGGACGTCGGGCAGGACCGAGACGTTGGCGTGACCGGCGGTCACCTGGGTGGTCCAACTCGACGTACCCGACGGTGCCGTCTCGATCGGGATGCCGCTGACCATGGCTCCGGGTAGCGCCGTCGGGGTCACGTTGGTCCACGTTCCTCCAGGTCCCGTCGAGGACGACAGGACGAGGGGGCCGGTGAGGGTGGCCCCGACGGCGGCGCAGCTGGCCGCTGCGGACGATGGCGGCGCCTCGCAGGCCACATCGTCGAAGAACTGGACGGTCGTTCCTGACGGGGGGCTGATCGTGTTCCACGCCCAGCTCCCGTTGGTCAACCCGCCGTCGAGAAGTTCGCCCACTGCCGTCTGGCCGCTCGACACGGCGCCCAGTACGCAGTCGGCGGTGTCGCCGGAACTCGGCTGGCCGCAGGCGACCGAGGTCACGGCGGCCACGGAGTTCGGGATCGTATTGGCCTGCACCCAGTTGTGCACGGTCTGGGTGAGATCACCCGTCCACACCGCAGCGGCCCCCGAGGCGGTGCCGATCGCGAGACAAGTGGTCGCCGTGCACGAGAGACCGGTCACGGTCGAGGCACCCGTAGGGAAGGTGGATTCGTTGCTCCACGTGCTGGCCCCGCCGGCGACGATCGGTGCCTCCACGACGGTGGCGTCGAAGGGGCTCGCTGCGTCTCCGATAGCGGTCGCCTCGCAGTCCGTCGCCGACGGGCACACGATGGTCCCGACGGAGGTGACCGCGCTCGATAGCGCGTCCTCAGTGACAACCGGCGTCCAGGCCGAGTTCGAGCCCAAGGTGCCCGGGTCGCCATCGAGGCGGAGGATGCCCGGTGTCCCCGTGGTGGTCGTGTACGAGATCTCACATGTCGTGGAGGTAGGACAGGCGAGGGAGTTCAGGGTCGACAGCATGACCGTGCCCGGAGTCACGTTGCTCCAGACGTCGGTTCCCGGCCCCACCTTGCCGGCGAGAAGGGCAGGCCCGGTGGCCGTCACCCCGAGGGCGTAGCAGCCGGTGGCGGAAGGGCAGGTCACCTGCGAGAGATCCGTCACTCCGGCCGGAACGGTGTCCGGCGTCGTGGTGCCGAGGTCCGACCCGGCGCGCAGGATGACGCCACTCGTCGGCCCGTAGCCGACGCCGACGCAGGCGGACGACAAGGTGCAGTCGACCTGGTTGACGTGGACCCCGGCGCTGAGTGTGGTCGTCGACCACGCCGTGCTGGATCCACCCCAGGCCGCAGAGCCCCCAGAGGTCCCACTTCCCGTCGTGACGCACGTGATCGTCGAGGAACCGGGGCACTCGACGCCACTGTCGACCGCAGCCGAGCCGCCGTAGGCGATATTGCCGACGATCCCCTCGTCGAAGGCCTGGAGCTGGACGGTCTGCTCGGCGGTCACGTTGACCTGTTGAGCGGAGGGAGTCACATACGAGGTGGCGCCGGTCGGCGTCACGAACGCCGGCGATCCGCTCCAGTCGATGCCTGAGCTGGTGCTGGGTTGTCCCTCGCTCACCGTATAGAGGCCGGGGGGCACCTGGACGAAGATGCAGCCGTATTGGTCAGCCGTCAGGTCGGAGATGGTGACGGGACCCGTGATGGTCACGGGCACTACCTGGAGGCGTTCCGACGCGGTGTTTCCGTTGACGTCGGTTTCCCCCTCGTTGCTCACGCTGATGGCGAGGAATCCGTCGGTCTGTAGTCCCGGCTTCGGGTAGTTGATGTCAGTGGAGTCCGACACCTTGAACTTGTCGCCATCCCCCCACGCCACCGTGACGGTGATCTCGAACACGTCGGGGTGACTGGGGCTCGGGGGCTCACCCGATGAGCACAGGTCCGTGCCAGGGATGTTGTTGATGGACACGGGCTCGTAGAAGGCTGAGACGTCGTAGGTCGTACCTGCCAGCGTCGATGACGGGGCCTGCGAGCCGGCAGGGGCGGCTGGCGTCACCGTCCCAGTCAGGACTCCTCCGTCGGGGGTGGTCTGGGGTTGGGAGTTGGACAGGATCTCGACCCACGAGTCGGCGAGCTGGACGGCGGCCTCGCGCTGGCGGGACTGAGCCGCCGCCGATGTCGCGTTGGCGAGGAGGATGCCCATGGGGATCATGGTCAACAGCAGCACCACACCCGCCACGATGACCTCGACGAGGGTCACGCCGTCGTCGGAGCGGCGGCGGCCGAGCCTACGGCCGCGACGGGTCACGCGGGCTGTACCCAGCCCGCCACTCCGGCTCGAGGCCGGACCGCGGTGGTGACGTGTGGCTCGTGACATGGTGCTCTTTCGGCAGAGTAGGACTGGGGAAACCCCCGGTCCTAGGCGTAATTCCACCTACGCACCTATCGTCCGACGGCCCCTCCGACTTGAGGAATCACCGACCGCGCGGCTTCGGGTGCGGGTCGGTTGCAGGTCCGGTGCAACGGCCACTCGGCGCGGCAAAGTTGCAACCGGGAGGGGCGCGGGCGGATCCGCGAATTCCCCGTTACCGGGACCCGATCGACCGGATGTGGCCCGCGGGGGGACCGAGTCTCGAGGGGTGGTCGAGGGTTGGACGGTCGCCCCCGACGACGACGCCGCCGTCCCGGCCCGCGACGCGCGCCTGTCGGTGCGGGTCGCGGGAGCGCGCCGCGGCGCCCTCCGGTGACGCTCAGTACGACCGGGGCAGTCCGAGCGAGTGCTGGGCGACGTAGTTGAGGATCATCTCGCGACTGACCGGCGCGATACGGAGCAGGCGGGCCATGCCCCACAGGTCGGCGATGCCGTACTCGGTCGACATGCCGTTGCCGCCGTGGGTCTGGATCGCCTGGTCGAGGGCGCCCAGCGTCGCCTCCGCCGCCGCGTACTTGGCCATGTTGGCCGTCTCCCCGGCCAGGGGCGAGTCACCGTCGTGGTCGCAGTACCAGGCGGCCTTGTCGGTCATCAGCCGGGCCAGTTCCACCTCGATCTTGGCCTTGGCCAACGGGTGGGAGATGCCCTGGTGCCGGGCGATGGGCGTGCCCCAGACCTCCCGCGTCTTCGCGTACTCGGCGGCCCGGTCGAGCACGTAGCGGCCCATGCCGTTGGCCGTGGCCGCCGACAGGATGCGCTCGGGGTTGAGGCCGAAGAAGACCTGCCGCAGGCCTTCGCCCTCCTTGCCGATGAGGCGGTCGGCGTCGACCTGCACATTGTCGAAGAAGAGGGTGTACTGCTTCTCGGGCGCGGTGATCTCGACCGGCAGCACCTGCTTGTCGAGACCGGGGGTGTCGACGTCGACGACGAAGAGGGAGAGCCGGCCCCGACCGGTGTCGGGGTCGGTGCCCGACTTGGTGACGACGAGGATCGCCTCGCACTCGTCGACGCCGGAGATGTAGTACTTCTGGCCATTGAGGCGGTAGACGTCGCCGTCCTTGGTGGCGGTCAGTCCGAGGTTGTGTGAGTTGGAGCCCGCGTCGGGTTCGGTGATGGCGAAGGCCATCTTCAGCTCGCCCGTGGCGAAGCGCGGCAGCCACCGCTGCTTCTGGGCCTCGGTGCCGAACTTGGCGATGATCGTGGCGCAGATGGCGGGCGACACCACGATGACGAGGAGGGGGCAGCCCTGGGCCGCGAGCTCCTCGGCCACGGCGGCCAACTCGGTGATGCCGCCCCCGCCCCCGCCGTACTCCTCGGGCACGTTGACCCCCAGGAACCCCTGCTCGGCCACGGCGTTCCACAGTTCGTCGGTGCGCTCGTCGGCATGGGCCTTGTCGACGTAGTACCCGTGCCCGAACTTGGCGGCGATGGACGACACCGCCTCGCGCAGCATGGTGAGCTCGTCTGATTCGGTGAAGTCCATGACTGCCTCCTGGCGCGGCGCCGACGGTGCCGGTGCCCCCCTGCGGGGATCGGGTGTACCGGGCGGCGGTGAGCCACCCGGCGACAAGATTAGGACGGGTGGGGGACCAGGTGGACCGGGATGTCGACGGTCCGGCTGCGGAGGTACTCGCCGAGCCCCTTGGCCTGGGGATCGGGACGGGTGGACGACGCCACGCCCTCGCCGAGGAGACCGACGACCACGAAGTTGAGCGCGCGCAGGTTGGGGAAGGCGTGCCGCTGGACGACGAGGTCGTCCGCCTCGGGCAGGAGGTCGCGGAACCGGCCCAGCGTGAGCTCGCCGTCGAGCCACGCCCAGGCCTCGTCGGACCGGGCCCACAGCCCCACGTTGGCGTTGCCGCCCTTGTCGCCCGACCGGGCGCCGATGATCGTGCCGAGCGGGAGGCGTACGGTGGCCCCCGCACCCGAGTGCGGTCCCGGGGGAAGCGGCGGGGCGCTGTCGGGCGCGACGGTCACACCCGGGGCGAGCGAGGCCTCACCCCCCTCGACCACCGCCGGACCGACCGTGGCCCGGTGCCCGTGGTGGGGCACCTCGACCCGCGACCCGTCGGGCAGCGCGACGGCGGGCACCACGAGGTCGGCGGGTACGAGGGCCGGCCAGTAGACGCCGTAGGCGCTGGCACTGGCGGGGGGTGCGGTCAGGTGGAGTCCGGGGTAGCCGGCCAGAGCCAGCTCGGTGGCCGCTCCGGAGAACCGTCGGCCGACGCGATCGGCGTCCTCGTCCTTGACGGTCACCCGCAGTTGGGCGGTGGCCTCCGCATTGACCGGCGCATCGGCCTTGTCCGTGCGGATGAGGCGGGCATCGAACTCGGCGAACTGTCCCGTCCCTCCGAGGGCGTCGGCCAGGGAGCGGACGGTGAGGTCGGCCTTGGCCTCGATGTCGAGTCCCGTCAGCACGAAGGTCATCGAGTTGCGCCATCCGCCGAGCAGGTTGCAGCACACCTTCACGTCTCGCGGGGCGGGAAGTCCGCGGGTCCCCGACAGTCGCACGCGGTCGCGCCCGACCTCCTCCACCTCGATGGTGTCGAAGCGGGCGACCACGTCGGTGTTCGGGTAGTGATGGCCGGCGATCTCGTAGAGGAGTTGGGCGGTGACGGTTCCGGCCGTCACCGCCCCGCCGGTACCCGGGTGCTTCGTGATGACCGACGACCCGTCGGCCGCCACTTCGGCGATCGGGAATCCCGGGTGCTCGAGGCCGGGGATCTCGGTGAAGAAGGCGTAGTTCCCCCCGGTGGTCTGCGGACCGCACTCGATGACGTGACCGGCGGCCACCGCCCCGGCCAGGGCGTCCCAGTCCGTCTCGCCCCATCCGTGGTGCCACGCCGCCGGGCCGACCACGAGCGAGGCGTCGGTGACCCGCGGGCAGACCACCACGTCGGCGCCCGAGGACAGTGCCTCCACGATCGGCCAGGCCCCGAGGTACGCGTTGGCGGACACCACGGTCCCGTCGGCCTGTTCGAGCAGTCGGCCGGTGTCGAGATGGGCGAGTGGGTGCCCGTCCCGGCGCAGGTCCCCGATCCGGGGCAGGAGGTCGTCGCCCTCGACGTGGGCCACGGCCACCGACAGCCCGAGGCGGTCGGCCAACTGGCGTACCTGGTCCGCCAGGCCGCCCGGGTTGAGGCCACCGGCGTTGGTGACCACCTTGATGTCGCGGTCGACGCAGGTGCCCAGGACCTCCTCCATCTGGGTGAGGAAGGTGTGGGCCCAGCCCCTCGAGGCGTCGCGCTGGAGTCCCTTCCACAGGATCAGCATGGTCAGCTCGGCCAGCCAGTCGCCGGTGAGCACGTCGATGGGTCCGCCGTCGACCATCTCGGCCGCCGCGGACAGCCGGTCGCCGTAGAAGCCGGAGCAGTTGGCGATGCGTAGCGGCCCACTCACGTCGACACCTCCTCCGTCGTCCCGTTCCCTCCCGGGTCGTCCGCCGCTGCCGCTGCCCCGCCGTCGCCGTCGGCCTCGACGACCACGAGTACCTGGCCGGTCACGACCTGGTCCCCCTCGTCCACGCCCAACCGGACCACCGTCCCGGACGCGCCGGCGTTGACGGCGTGCTCCATCTTCATGGCCTCGAGCACGACCAGGACCTGACCCGCCTCGACGCGGGCGCCCTCCTCCACGGCCACCCGCACGACACTCCCCGGCATCGGGGCCAGCGACGACCCCGCCGCCGCCTGGTCGCCGGCCATGGGGTACCGCTCCTCCTCGACGAGGGTGGAGGAGCCGTCGGGCCCGTCGACGTAGCTGACCGGCCCGACCCGCTGGACGCGGTAGCGGCGGGTGACCCCCCCGACGGTCAGTGCCACCCCGTCCGGCGCGACCCCGTGGGCGGTGGCCTCCAGCGCGGTGCCGTCAACGGAGACCTCCACCAGGGACGGCCCCCGACGACCCATGCGGTAGTCCACCACCACGTCCCCTCCCGGCCCGGCGAAGGTGACCGACTGCTGGTCGGCGGCGTTGTTGCGCCATCCCGAGGGGAGGGTGGCGAGCACCGGGGCCTCGGCCCGCCGCGCCGCCTGGGCGGCCAGCGCGGCCGCCACCGCGTGTCGGCCGACGGCGTCGGGGTCGGCCAGCGGCGCCGCCAGTTCCTGGAGGCCGTGGCGGTCGAGGAAGCCGGTGTCGATGGCGCCGCGCCCGAACGCCTCGTGGCGCAGGGTGCGGACCAGCAGGTCCCGGTTGGTGGTGACGCCGTGGATGCGGGCGTCGGCCAGCGTGGCGGCCAGCCCGGCCACGGCCTCGGCCCGGGTGGGGGCGTGGACGATGACCTTGGCCAGCATGGGGTCGTAGTGCGGGCTCACGGCCCCTCCGGACGCCACCCCGGCGTCGACGCGCACCCCGGGACGGTCGGTGGGGACCGCGAACTCGTGGAGGTCGCCCGTGGACGGCAGCCACCCGGCGGCCGGGTCCTCCGCATAGAGGCGGGCCTCGACGGCGTGGCCCACGGGCCCCCGGGCCACGGACCCGTGCACCTCGTCGGGCAGTCGGGCACCACCGGCGATGAGCAGCTGGAGGCGCACCAGGTCGAGTCCCGTGACCGCCTCGGTGACGGGGTGCTCCACCTGGAGCCGGGTGTTCATCTCCAGGAAGTACGGCTCGCCGCCGTCGGATCCGCCGGCGCCCCCGGTGTCGAGGACGAACTCGACGGTGCCGGCGTTGACGTAGCCGACGGCGCGGGACGCGGCCACCGCCGCCTCCGACAGGCGGGCCCGCAGGTCCGGACCGACCACCGGCGACGGCGCCTCCTCGATGATCTTCTGGTGGCGCCGCTGGATGCTGCACTCGCGTTCGAACAGGGCGACCGTGTCGCCGTGGACGTCGGCCAGCACCTGGACCTCGATGTGCCGGGGCGACGTGACGTACCGCTCGAGGAACAGCGTGCCGTCGCCGAACGCCGACTCGGCCTCGCGGCGGGCGCCGGCCAGGGCCTCGGCGAGCGCGTCGGGCCCGTCCACGATCCGCATGCCCCGGCCACCGCCCCCGGCCGACGCCTTCACCAACAGGGGCCACCCGAGGAGGCCGACCTCGGCGGGGTCGGGCGGCGTGGCGCCGTCGACGGTGACGCTGGGCAGCGTCGGTACCCCGGCGGCCACCATGAGCTGCTTCGACCCGATCTTCGAACCCATGGCGTCGATCGCCGCCGGCGGCGGCCCGACCCAGATCAGCCCGGCCCCGACGACCGCCCGGGCGAACGCCCCGGACTCCGACAGGAACCCGTAACCCGGGTGGACGGCGTCGGCCCCGCTCCGCCGGGCGGCCTCCAACAGCAGGTCCTGACGGAGATAGGTGTCGGAGGGGGCCACGCCGGGCAGCCGCACGGCGAGGTCGGCCTCGGCCACGTGCGGGCTCGCCGCGTCGGCGTCGGAGTAGACGGCGACGGTGCCCACCCCCATGGCGCGGGCGGTACGCAGGATGCGCCGGGCGATCTCCCCGCGGTTGGCGACGAGGAGGGCGGTGACCGGCCGCGGGCCGGGGGCGGGAGGACGGGCGGTCACGATCCGGTCACATCCGGAAGACGCCGTAGCCGCGGGTGCCGGCGGTCGGCTGGTTGTCGATGACCGACAGGCAGAGCCCGAGCACCGTGCGGGTGTCCCGGGGGTCGATGATGCCGTCGTCGTAGAGTCGGGAGGACAGGTGGAGCGGAAGCGACTCCGACTCGATCTGGGCCTCGACGAGCGCCCGCATCGCCTCGTCGGCCTCCTCGTCGAAGGGGATGCCCTTGGAGAGGGCCGACTGGCGCCCGACGATGGAGAGGACGCCGGCCAGCTGGGCCGGGCCCATGACCGCGGAGCGGGCGTTCGGCCAGGCGAACAGGAAGCGGGGGTCGTAGGCGCGTCCGCACATGCCGTAGTTGCCGGCGCCGTAGGAGGCGCCGATGTTGACGGTCAGGTGGGGGACCGACGAGTTGGAGACCGCATTGATCATCATCGCCCCGTGTTTGATGATCCCGCGCTGCTCGTACTCCTTGCCCACCATGTAGCCCGTGGTGTTCTGCAGGAAGAGGAGCGGCACGTCGATCTGGTTGGCGAGCTGGATGAACTGGGTGGCCTTGTGGGCCTCCTCGGAGAAGAGGACGCCGCGGTGGTTCGCCAGCACCCCGACGGGATAGCCGTGGATGGAGGCCCAGCCCGTCACCAGGCTGGTGCCGTAGAGGGGCTTGAACTCGTCGAAGCGGGAGCCGTCGACGACCCGGGCGAGGACCTCGCGGGGGTCGAAGGGCATCTTGGGATCGGCGGAGGCGACGCCCAGCAGCTCGTCGGGGTCGTGGACGGGGTCGTCGGCCGGCTCCGTGGGACCCGGTCCCCGCTTGCGCCAGTGCAGGCGACGCACGATCTGTCGGCCGAGGCGGATGGCGTCCACCTCGTCGACGGCCAGGTAGTCGGCGAGACCGGACACCCGGGCGTGCATCGACGCCCCGCCGAGCTCCTCGTCGGTCGACTCCTCGCCGGTGGCCATCTTCACCAGGGGCGGCCCCCCCAGGAAGACCTTGGAACGCTGCTCGATCATCACCACGTAGTCGCTCATGCCGGGCACGTAGGCCCCGCCGGCCGTGGCGTTGCCGAAGACGACGGCCACCGTCGGGATGGCCGCGGCCGAGTGACGGGTGATGTCCCGGAAGGCCCGTCCCCCGGGGATGAACAGCTCGGCCTGGGCGGGCAGGTCGGCACCGCCCGACTCGGTGAGGCTCACCGTGGGCAGGCGGTTGGCGAGGGCGATGTCGGCACCGCGGGCACCCTTGCGGAAGGACCACGGGTTCATGGCGCCGCCGCGGACGGTGGGATCGGTGGCGTTGATCAGGACCTCGACGCCCTCGACCACCCCGATGCCGAGCACCGAGGAGGCGCCCACCGTGTACTGGGTGCCCCAGGCGGCGAACGGGCAGAGCTCGAGGAACGGGGCGTCGCGGTCGAGGAGGAGCTCGATCCGTTCGCGGGCGGTGAGCTTGCCCCGTTCGCGGTGGCGGGCGACGTAGCGCTCGCCTCCGCCGGCCCGGGCGGTCGCCAGTTCGGCCTCCACCAGGGCCAGTCCCTCGAGCAGCGCGGCCTCGTTGGCGCGGAAGGACTCCGACGCGGGGTCGATGGCGGTGGGGAGTACGGGCATGGGGTTCACTGATCCCCTGGTGGGGGGAGGTGTGGCTGCGTCGGGTCGCATCGACCCGGTCGACGTGGGAAGAATAGGCGCATGACCCCAGTGCCGCGTGACGTCGTCGGGACCGCCGGGCCGTTCGGCCGTGCCGAGGTGACCTCGTGGTGATCCGCACGTACCCCCAGGGGGTCGCCGACGACTGGGAGTCGGCCACCGTCGGCTCGTCCCCGTCCGGGGCGCCCCGTCGGCCGCTGTCGGCCGTCGTGCTGGCCGCCGGCCACGGCACGCGGATGCGGTCCGACCGCCCCAAGCCGCTGCACCGGCTGTGCGGTCGCCCGATGATCCTGCACGTGCTCGACGCGCTGGCCGAGCTGCCCGTCGACCGGGTCGTCGTCGTCGTCGGCCACCGGGCCGAGTGGGTCACCAAGACCCTGGTCGAGCACGCGCCGCCCGGCCTGGCCATCGAGTTCGTCGAGCAGGTCGAGCAGCGCGGCACGGGCGACGCCATGTCGGTGGCCCTGACGGGGCTGCCCGACGAGGACTCCGGGGACGACGGCGACGTGGTGGTGCTGCCGGGCGACACGCCGCTGCTGCGCCCGGGCACCCTCGCCGCCCTCGTCCGGGTCCACCGCGCCAACGACGACGCCGCCACCCTGCTGACCGCGGTCCTCGACGACCCGACCGGCTACGGCCGGGTGGTCCGCGGTCGCGACGACGCGGTCGCCCGCGTGGTCGAGCACGGCGACGCCACCGACGAGGAGCTCGAGGTGGCGGAGGTCAACACCTCGATGTACTGCTTCAAGCGGAGCGTGCTGGCGCCGTCACTGCGGCGCCTGAGCCCCGCCAACGCCCAGGGCGAGTACTACCTGACCGACGTCGTCGAGGTGCTCTACGACGCCGGACACCGCGTGGGGTCGGTCGTGGTCGAGGACACCATGGAGGTCGCCGGCGTCAACGACCGGGCCCAGCTGGCCGTGGCCGAGGCCGAGCTGCGGGACCGCATCAACGAGCGGTGGATGCGCCGGGGCGTCACCATGTGGGACCCCCAGACCACCTACATCGACACCGAGGCCGTGCTGGCCACCGACGTCGTGCTCCTGCCCGGCGTCATCCTCCAGGGCGCCTGCCGGGTGGGTGAGCACGCCGAGGTGGGCCCGGACACCCGCCTGGTCGACACCGAGGTCGGCGAGCGCGCCGTGGTCACCTCCAGCGTGTGCCGGCGGGCGGTCATCGGTCCCGACGCCCGGGTCGGGCCCTTCGCGGTACTGGCCGAGGGGACCGAGGTGCCCGCCGGTTCCGTGGTCGGCCCGGCGCCATCTGACCCGGACGGCACGGCGCGGTAGCGTTCCGGCATGGAATTCACCCCGCGTCGCCGCCTGGACCTGGTGTCGGGTCGCTCCCATCCGGAGCTGGCCCAGGAGATCGCCGCCCAGCTCGGGGTCGAGCTGGGGGAGGCCAATCTCCGTGAGTTCGCCAACGGGGAGATCCACTGCCGGTTCGACAGCTCGATCCGGGGGAGCGACGTCTTCATCGTCCAGACCCACTGCGGCCCGGTCAACGACTCGCTCATGGAACACCTGATCATGATCGACGCCGCCAAGCG
>Ga0181528_10001846_pt1 | contig 13075 bp, 6 predicted proteins | sample PEATcosm2014_Bin_47_FD_119742 | JGI IMG/M metagenome (GOLD analysis project Ga0181528, IMG submission 119742) | Peatland microbial communities from MTU Mesocosm Facility, Houghton, MI, USA - PEATcosm2014_Bin10_10_metaG | ecosystem: Environmental > Terrestrial > Soil > Wetlands > Peat | place... | reverse complement strand
ACCCAGCCGAGCTCGAAGGCTGAGAGCGAGAGGGCGAGGCTCTTGGGGCCGGCGCTGAAGCCGCCTTCTTCCGGCTCCATGAAGGCGGCGGTGACGCCGGCGCGATCGAAGGCCAGGAGCATCTCGTTTTTGGCGGGGGTCCAGTCGTGGGTGTTGCGTTCGCCGGAGGCGACGAGGCGTGCGACGGTGCCGCGGGCGACGCCGCGGGCGGACTGGACGAGCATCTGCAGGTCGTAGCGCGAAGCGAACCGCCAGAGGATCTGGCGGACGGCGTCTCCAGGGAGAGTGAGCATGGTTCTGATTTCGGGAACGGTAGCGGTGGCCATTGAGCGAGTCCTCCGGCAGCGGGAACATTGTGCTTGATTGAAGTCACAGCGGCATGTGACCCGTATCACTTTGGCGAGAGAGTGGGCGGGATGTGTGGAATGTGATGGATATGCGAAAAGTGCCCATGCAGAGCGTGTCTGGCGAACAAGACCTGTGGCCCCCATCACATACGGTGGAGAAAGGATCGTTCTATCACTCGTACTGGACTGGGCACTGCCAATGCCCGTCGTAAGGAGCAATTTTATGAATCATGTTTTGAAGACGGCGGCCGTGGTTGTGATGGCTGCCATGATGGCGGCGCCTGCAATTGCGCAGGGCCCGGGAGCAGACACCTACAAGGCCAAATGCGCGATGTGCCATGGAGCCGATGGGCTGGCGGCTACGCCGATGGCCAAGAGCATGAAAGTGCTTTCGTTCAAGGACCCGACGATGGTGAGCGCATCGGATGCGCAGTTCATCGCTTCGACCACGAACGGCAAGGGCAAGATGCCGGCCTACACGGGCAAGCTGACCGATCCTCAGATCAAGGATGTGATCGCGTATATCCGGACGCTGCAGAAGTAAGCGAGCGTTCTCTCGCAGGGCGGATGGTCTCCCCGGTCTCACAGTCGAGACCGGGGGCACCCGCCCCGCGGAGCCGGCATTCTGCCGGGAGAACGATTGATGGGTTGAGGCCCACTCCCCACCAGCCCCAGCCAGTTCTATGCGCCGTTTGCTGCGCGGTCGGCGGAAGTTTGCCGTAGCGCTCTTTCACAACGGGGAGTCAAGATGAAGAGCATTTTCTCGATACCGCTGATCGTGATCGCAGGTGCGATTCTGATGGCCGCGGGACCGCTGAGGGCGCAGTCGAAGGCCGATTGCCTGACCTGCCATGCGGACGCAGGGTTGCAGGATGCATCGGGCCACAGCGTCAGCGTGGATGAGCACAAATTCGGATCGAGCACTCATGGCAGCCTGGACTGCGTGAATTGCCACGCGACGATCAAGAGCTATCCGCACCCGGACAAGATCACGCCGGTGGCGTGCGATACGTGCCACACGGATGAGGCCAAGGGACTGGCGGGAAGCGTTCACTCGAATGCGAACGATCATCCCTGCACGAGCTGCCACGGGAACGCGCACGAGATATTCCCCAAGAGCGATCCGAGGTCGGCGGTGTATCCGCTGAATGTTCCGCGGACGTGCAGCGCCTGCCACGCCGACAACGGAATGGCGAAGAAGCATGGGCTGGCCAGTGTGTATCCGTCGTATATCGATTCGATTCACGGATTCGCGCTGAGCAAAGAGGGATTGCTGGTGGCGGCCAACTGCCAGAGCTGCCATGGGTCGCATCACATATTGAGCCGCAAGGACCCGCAGAGCCAGACCTACAAGGCCAATGTGCCGGAAACATGCGGGAAATGCCACGCGGGGATCACGGAGAATTACCTGGGCGGAGTGCATGGCAAGGCGGTGGCGGCGGGGAATATGAAAGCGCCGGTCTGCTCGGACTGCCACACGGCGCACGCGATCTTGCAGCCGACGGAAGCGGCGTTCCGCACGCAGTCCACGCCTATCTGCGGCAGCTGCCACACGGACAAGTTCTCGACCTATCGCGATACGTTCCACTCGCAGCTGGGGTCGCTGGGCGGTTATGTGGAGACGGCGCGGTGCTGGGACTGCCATGGAGCGCACGATGTGCTGCCGGCGTCGGACCCGCGCAGCCCGATCAACGAAGCCAACCTGATTACGACCTGCGGGAAGTGCCACGCGGGCGCCAATGCCAGCTTCGTGAAGTATCAGCCTCATGCCAATGCACGGAACCGGAAGCTGAATCCGGCGCTCTTCTTCATTCGCTTGTTCATGAACCTGCTGCTGGCCAGCGTACTCACATTCTTTGTGATTCACACCGTGCTGTGGCTGATCCGGTCGCGCGTCGACCAGGTCAAGCGCAAGGCGGCAGAGGGAGGGAACCATGCCTGATCTGGAGCAAACGGCAGCTCAGAACAATGCGGGCGGAAGCGCGGCGGGACGGTTTGTGACGCGGTTCACGCCTGCGCAACGGTATATGCACGGCGTGCTGTTCAGCACATTTCTCGGCCTGGCGGCGACGGGGCTTCCCATGCGCTTCAGCCAGAGCTTCTGGGCGCGGAAGTTTGCAGCGGCAGTGGGAGGATTTGGCGCGATCATCTTCTTTCACAAAGTGTGTGCGGTGGTACTTACGGTGGCGTTTCTCATTCATGTGAAGGACGTGTTTCAGCGCGGGATTGTGAATCGGGAGAAGGGAATCTTCTGGGGGCCCAATTCGATGGTGGCCAACTGGAAGGACGTGACGGACCTGGTGGGGCATCTGCGTTGGTTTTTGGGGCTGGGAAAGAGGCCTCAGTTCGGGCGCTACGCGTATTGGGAGAAGTTCGACTACTGGGCAGTGTTCTGGGGCATGCTCATCATCGGTTTCTCCGGCTATGCGATGTGGTTTGCTCCGTTCTTCGCGCGGTTCCTGCCAGGCTGGGCGCTCAACGCGGTGCTGGTGGTGCATAGCGAAGAAGGGTTGCTGGCGATTCTGTTTATCTTCTCGATTCACTTCGTGAACACACATCTGCGTCCGGACACCTTCCCGATGGACATGGTGATTTTTACAGGTGTGGAGAGCGAAGAGGAGTTCAAGGAGAAGCGTCCGGGCGAATATCAGAGCCTGGTGAAGCAGGGGAAGCTGGAGTCGAGATTGGGCGCAGCGCCGGCTACCTGGTGGATCAACTTTGCCCGGGTGATCGGCTTTACGGCGATCTTCATCGGGCTTACGCTTCTGGTGCTGACGTTGAGCGCTTATTTCAGAGAGTAGCGGGGGTCGAGAGAGCAAACGAGGCTGGGGATGTTCGGGTTAAGCAAGCTGAGACTGAACGAACTGGGACTTTGCAGTACGAGGGAGAAGAAGAGCAGTAGAGTTTTCATCGGGGTTATCGTTGCAGCGGCGATTGCGTGGGCGGGTCCAGCGTGGGGCCAGCACAAGCTGAAGGACCAGGACTGCCTGCAGTGCCACTCCGACACAACGCTGACCAAGGACGTGAACGGCAAGCAGGTAAGCATCTCTGTGGACGGCGGCAAGCTGAAGAAGTCCATCCACGGATCGATGTTTGCGTGCGTGGATTGCCACAAGGACGTGACGAGCCTGGTGCACGAGGCTCCGCCGAAGAAGGTGACCTGCGCGCAGTGCCACGCGGATGCGCAGGAGGCTTACTCCCACAGTCTGCACGCGAAGCCGGCCTCGGCAGCGAATACGCAGGCGGCAAACTGCCAGGACTGCCATGGGGGCGCGCACGAGATTCTGGCCTCGGACGACGCAAAGTCGCCGGTGAATCACGCCAACATTCCCACCACTTGCGGGCGCTGCCACGGGCAGAAGTTCCTGATGGAGTCGAACGGGGAGAGCAACCAGGCGTTCCTCTCTTACCAGGACAGCGTGCACGGGCGGGCCGTCGAGAATGGATCGAAGAAGGCCGCGGTGTGCACGGACTGCCACGGCGCGCACGATATTCTGCCGGCCAGTGACACGAAGTCGCCGATCTACAAAGCGAGCGTCCCGTCGACCTGCGGCAAGTGCCACACGGAGATTGAAAACACCTTCAACCAGAGCATCCACGGGGAGGCGATTGCGCGCGGGAACCAACTGGCGCCGGTGTGCACGGACTGCCACGGAATCCACTCCATCAAGTCTCCGGTGAATCCCAATTCGCCTGTATCGGAGCAGAATCTTTCTCGCGACACGTGCGCGCGCTGCCACGAAGGGGTGCGGCTCTCGCAGGAGTTCGGCGTGCCGGGAAACCGCGTGGCCAGCTACTTTGACAGCTATCACGGGCTGGCGGCCGAGGGCGGCTCGGTGGTGGCAGCCAACTGCTCAAGCTGCCACGGGGTGCACGACATTCTGCCTTCGAGCGATCCGCGATCGACCATCAACAAGGCGCACCTGGACGCGACTTGCGGCAAGTGCCACAAGGGGGTGACGCAGAAGTTCACGCTGACCAAGGTGCACCAGGAAGACGGCACGCATGCGAAAGACATTGGTTCGATCGTGGTGCGGTGGGTGCGGCTAATTTACGTGGTGCTGATCCTGCTGGTGATCGGGGCGATGTTCCTGCACAACGCGATCATCTGGCGGAGCAAGGCGATTGCAAGACGGAAGATGCAGAACCCGTTCATGGTGCGCATGACGGTGAACCAGCGCTGGCAGCACCTGATTCTGCTGACGAGTTTCATTGTGCTGGTGATTACGGGATTTGCGCTGAAGTTTCCCAACTCGTGGCTGGCCGATGTGCTGGCGATGGGCGAGAAGCTGCGCAGCATTACGCACCGGGTGGCGGGGGTGGTGCTGATTGCGGCGGGGATTTATCACGTCTTCTACCTGGCGGCGGCGCGGGAGGGGCGCAAGCTGATCTGGGACCTTGCGCCGCGGCCGAAAGATGCGTTCGATGCGCTGGGAACGATGCTTTATTACCTCGGACTGAGCAAGGTGCGACCGAAGTTCGGGCGCTTCAACTACGCGGAGAAGGCGGAGTACTGGGCGCTGGTGTGGGGCACGGGGCTGATGGGCCTGACCGGTGTGATGATGTGGGCCAAGGTTTGGGTGGGCAACCTGCTGGCACGGTGGTGGGTGGATGTAGCCACGGCGATCCACTACTACGAGGCGATTCTGGCGACGCTGGCGATCGTGGTGTGGCATTTCTACCAGGTGTTCTTCGATCCTGACGTGTACCCGATGAACTGGGCGTGGTGGGATGGGAAGATGCCGGTGGAGAATTACCGGCACGAGCATGGGCTGGACGCGGAGCGATTGACGGAGGGCGAAGACAAGGGCGCGGAAGAGACTCGTGAGTAGTCTTGCGAGGTTTTGGCTCGAGGTTTCTGTAAACAGCAGAATCGAAGGTGCTGTAGCCTGCTTTTCAGCCAAGCAGACCGGCGGCTCGGAATTCAAGGTCTGGCGAAGCCGCTGAGGACCGGGAGGTCCTCAGCACAGCCGCCCGGGAGGCCGGCGCTACGAGTTCGGCGTGCTGTGAGAATTGGGAGCTAAGCTGTGGCGCGATGCTGTTCCTGGTGCCCGAGGCGCACGCTGACCACCTTGGAGACACCCGGCTCCTGCATGGTGACGCCGTAGATCAGGTCGGCGGATTGCATCATGCGCTTGGAGTGGGTGACGAGCAGGAACTGCGTGTCCTGGCTGAGCGTGTGCAGCAGGTCGGCGAGGCGGCCTACGTTGGTTTCGTCCAGCGGCGCATCGACTTCGTCGAGCACGCAGAAGGGGCTGGGCTGGAACTGGAAGATTCCCACCAGCAGCGCCAGCGCTGTCAGCGCCTTTTCTCCGCCGGAGAGCAGAAGCACGTTCTGTAGTTTCTTGCCCGGCGGCGAGGCGACAATCTCAAGGCCGCTTTCGGCCTGGTTTTCAGCATCGGTCAGGCGCAGGAACGCTTGCCCGCCCTGGAACAGCCGCGAGAAGACCTGTGCGAAGTTCTCGTTGATGCGCGCGAATGCCTCGTCGAACTTGGTGCGCGAGATCTGGTCGATCTCTTTGATCGTCTCCTGGGTGTTTTCGATGGACTCGATGAGGTCCTTTCGCTGCGTGTCGAGGAACGCGTGCCGCTCTGCCGTCTCCTTGTATTCGTCGAGAGCCATCATGTTGACCGGGCCCATCTGCTCGAGCCTCTGGCGCAGGCCGCGGCAGGTTTCCTCCTCGGCCACGAGCGCCTCGCCGGCCATGCGCTCGATGAGCGCATCGGCGCGCAGCACCTGCGCCTCGACGTTGACCTCGGCCAGGCAACTGGCTTCCAGATGCTCTAGATCGGATTGCAGCTTAGCCACTTGGCTCAGGCGGTTGGTGCGGTGGTCCCGAACTTGATCGAGTGCCGCGCGGGCGGTCTTCAAATGCGTTTCGATTTCGGCGAGCTGGAGGCGGAGCTGCTGCGACTGCTCCGCGAAGGTGTGCGCCAGGGCCAGCGCCCCGGCGCGCGCACTGGCCAGCTCTCCCATGCGGCCGGCGAGGGCGGCGCTGTCGCCGATGCGCTGTTCCCGCTCCTCTGCCGCCGCCGTTCGCTGCTGCTCGATGCCTTGCACGCGCCGTTCCAGGTCTGCGTGCAGGCGGTCGATGCGCTGGAAGGCTGCTTCCGCCCCGCGGCGGCGCTCTTCCAGGCCGGCCAGCTCGGCGGTCACCTGCGCCGCCTCCTGCTGCAGGCCCTCGCGCGTCTGGCGCAACAGGGCCAGTTGCGCCTGTAGCTCATCCAACGAAGACTCGGCCTGCGCGTTCTCGGCTTCCAGCCGCACCGTCTCCTCGCGCTTCTGCTCGATGGAAGTGCGCTTGACTTCGCGCGCGTCCTTGTTGCGCGCCGCTTGCAGCGTCCACTCCTGCAAGCGCCGCTCCACGCGCTGGACCTCGGCTTCCATCTGCTTCAACGCCGCGCCCTGGTTTGCGGCTTCAGTCTCCGCCTGACGGCGCTCGCCGCTGCGCGCCTCCAACTGCGCCGTCATCTCTTCGATGGCGCGGGTGAGGGCGGCGGCCTCGGCCTCGGACTGGGCCAGGGAGGTTTCCAACTTGTCCAGTCGCTTTTCCGCCTCGCGCAATTCGCGCTTCAGGGTCAGCGGACCTTCGGTGGCGGGCTTGCCGCCGGTCACCGTGGCGTTGTGGAAGCACTCGCCCCCCGGTGTGAGGAAGTACGCGTGCGCATGACGGAATGCTAGGCGCATGGCTTCCTCGGGCTCTTCGACCAGGTAGCCATGCTTGAGCTTGGGCAGAATCGGTTCCAGCGACCGTCCAAAGCCGTTCAACACGCGAATCTGGTCCTTGAGCGGCATGATTCCGGGACCGCTAATCGTCTCGGGCTCCTCCTCAAAGAGCGCGATCTGCTCGGCGGGATGAATCAGGAAGGTAGCTCGACCGTCCACGCCGGACTTCAGCAGGCGCACGCCCTGCTCGGCGGCGACCCAGCTCTCGACCACGACGTAATTGAGCTCCTCGCGCAGGAACTCGTCTACCACTGCCTCATATTCGCCGTTGACCTCGAGGAAGTCCGCAAGCGTGCCCACCGGTGACCCGCTTTGGCCCAGCGCTCCGGGCTTCAGCAGCCTGCGCACGGTGTCGGTGGAGTAGCTATGGTTGCGGATCAGCGCCTGGAGGGAGTCGCGCCGCCCGGCCACCGCCGCCTGGTCGCCACGCAACTGGTTCACGCGACCGCGCAGGGCGTTCTCTTCCGCGCGCCGGGTTTGGAGCGACTCGCGCAGGGCGGCAATCTCGGTCTCCAGCCGATTGAGGGCATCGCCGGCCGATTCGAAGCGCAGCTGCGCCTGCCCGCTCTCCGCACCCAGGTTCTCCCGCTCGTTGCGCGCCTGGCCCATCTCGGCGTCCAGCCGCTCGGCTTCGCGCTCCAGGGCAGCCAGGCTCTCTTCGGCCTGGGCGGTGTGGTTGCGCGCATTTCCGGCAAGGGTGAGCAGGTGCATGGCATGACGGCGCGTTAACTCCAGGGTGCGCTCTGCGGCGAAGACTTCTTCGGCGGCCGAGCGCGCCTGTTGCTGGCGTGCCTCAACCTGTTGCCGAAAGGCGCGCGCCTCGCCGGCCGCGGTTTCAAGAAACGCATGCTGCTGCGCCCGCTCTTCGGCAATTCCGGCCAGCTCGGTCCGCGTTCCTTCGAGCTCTGCTGCGGCGGCGGCGATGCGCGTTTCCAGGTCGGCGACCCGCTCGGTGTTGGCCCGCTCGCGCGCCGTTGCGCGCTCCAGCTCGACGGCCGCCTCGTTGGCCCGGCCCTGCGCCTGCTGGCCCTCGCGGTCGAGCTCGTAGCCGCGCTCGGTGAGGCTGTGCTGGCTGGCTTCAAACTCGCCGATCTCGGCGGCTGAGCTGTTGATCCGCTCGGAGAGGGAGGCAATTTCCTGCTCCAGAACGGCCTGCTCGGCGTCCATCAGCGCCATTCGGCTGGCCAGAACGACGCGCAGCCGGCCGCGCAGCTCGTCGCGAACAGCAGCGAAGCGTTCTGCCTTCGAGGCCTGACGCTTGAGGCTGTTCATCTGGCGCGTGACTTCCTCGAAGATGTCGTCCACGCGGGCCAGGTTCTGCTTTGCACTTTCCAGGCGCAACTCCGCCAGCCGCTTCTTGGTCTTGAAGCGGGTGATGCCGGCCGCCTCTTCGATGATGGCGCGGCGGTCGTGCGGCTTGGAGCTGAGAATCTGGCCGATGCGCTCCTGGCCGATGATGGCGTAGCTCTCCGGCCCCAGGCCGGTGCCCATGAAGATGTCCTGAATGTCGCGCAGGCGGCAGAGCTTGCCGTTGAGCAGGTACTCGCTCTCCCCGGTGCGAAACAGCCGCCGGGTGATCACAATCTCGCCTTTTTGCGGCGTACGCTGGAACTTGCGGCGCCGAATCTTCAGCACCACCGCCTGCGGCCCGGCGGCTTCGGCCTGTGGCTGAGGGGGCCCTTCGGCGGCATCGTCTTCAAGCACCTGTCCCGGCTGCTCACTGGCGATGATCTCCTCGGCCTCGGTCGCGCGCTCGCGGCGCATCGCGTCCTCGTCCCAGTCCCCTGGCCCCTCGTGATCGACCGTCACCTCCGGTTCGACGGGCACCGGTCCCTCGTAGGCCTCAGGATCGACCAGGGTGAGTGTCACCTCGGCCATGCCCAGCGCCTTGCGGTCGCGGGTTCCGGAGAAGATCACGTCCTGCATGTGCGTGCCGCGCAGGGACTTGGCGCTCTGCTCGCCCAGCACCCAGCTCACACCGTCGAGGATGTTGGACTTGCCGCATCCATTTGGCCCCACCACCACGGCAATGCCCGTGCCCGGCACGGCCAATTCCGTGCGGTCACAGAAGCTCTTGAAGCCGAGGATGTGGATCTTCTTTAGTTTCAGCATCTTTACTCCGGATACTTGGGGCTTTTGTTGAGGTTGGATAGGGCCGGCCGGTTGGCTCTATCGGGGCGGGAGCAATTCATCCTCCCGCTTACAGACTCTAAGGAGCGCAGGGGGCGCGGTCAACGGCGGTCGGTCGCGATTTTGTGGATAAGGGAGGCCGGAATTCCCGTTCTTGAAAAATAGCCGGGGCACAGCGGAAATCTGGCCAGTTCCCCGGAGTTTGGTGCTGGTTTCGCACAGCCGGCAACCCCTGATGATGCAGCCGGATCGGCGTTCAGCAGCCGGGCAGCCTGGCCCCCGGCCGGGACCCGGGCGCGGCTGATCTGGGCTCTCCGCGAAGCCTCCTGCGCTATGTTTACCAGGCTGATTCCCACCTTGCCACGACGGTCATTGCCGGTGAAGCGAAAGGTGTATTGCCGGTTGTGCGCCTGACCGCCGATTCTACGGGATAGATTTCAGCCGTTTGCCCGGAACAGGGAGGTGTGCATCGCAGGTTCGGTCTCGGTTGTGCGGCAGGACCTCAAGATGACGCGGAGTCATTGCTTGAATCGAGTGGGCCGGCCTCTTGCAAGGCTCTCGGGGTCTGGCGCTCTCCGCACTGATCGCCCACTTCAGGCATGCTCATTCGCGCGTACCTCGTGTGAGCCCGAAAGACAAATAATCCCCCTGATTCCATAGGGTTTTCAGCGGCTCGGCCTTATCACTTATCATCAGTTGCAGCATTTCGCGGGGATCGGGTTGGCCGGGGGGAACCGGGAAGCGTCTTCGGCGGCGAGCCAGGGCCGGTTTTCGGGCTGGGGCCCTCATGGGTTGGCAGGTGGCCTGTACGCAGGTCCGGCCTGAGGCCACCGCCGATCCACGCTTGCCGCAGGCCGAAGTTCGATGTCAGGCCTGCCGGAACGCATCGTTCACCGGCAGACAAGTTTCTTGAGAGGTTCGATTGCAACACTCAACGCGCGGCACGAATGCTTCACTGGCCCCCGCCAAGGACGATCTTGTCCTGACGGACCTGTGGCTGATCGTGCGCAAAAGGCGCTGGGTCATTGCCGGAGTGGCTCTGGGGCTGGGGTTGGTCTGCGTTGCGCTGGGCCTCTACCGCGGCAAGATGTACACGGCGACGGGCGAGATCCAGATTCAGCCGGGATCGGCATCGGAGTTGAAGCAATCAGTAGGCGCGGTGTGGGGCGGCTCGGGCTCACTGGATGTGATCATTGAGAGCGACAGCCGGATTCTACAGAGCGACAAGCTGCTCATCACCGTGGCGCGAACGTTGAAACTCCAGGACGACACCCGGTTCGTGGGCGGCCAGACGCCGGCAAGGGCAAGCTTCTTCGGGGGCAAGCCGGTGCCGCTGCTGCACGGAAACCTCGACGATCCATTCGTGCGCAACGCCATCCTGGCGAATCTGCACCGGCATCTGACCATTGCCCGCGTGCCGCGCACGCAGATGATCACCATCTCCTACGTGAGCCGTTCGCCCGACCTGTCGGCGGAGATTGTCAACGCACTCGAAAGCGAGTTCATCAAGAACAACTTTGTGGCCCACTACAACAGCACGCAGCAGGTGACCACCTGGCTGACCACGCAGATAGACGATCTGCGGACGGTGGTGCAGGACTCGCAGGACCGCATGGTCGACCTGCAGAAGAAGCTGGGCATCTCCGCGCTCGACCCCAACCACTCGATGATTGTGCAGGAGATTACCGACCTGGAAAAGGGCGCGGCGGACGCTACGGAACAGCGGGTGCTGGAAGAAGCGCGCTACCACATTCTGCAATCGCTGCCGCCCGATCGCATTCAGGACGGCCCCTCGCCGGTGAGCATGGAAGGCACGCAGGGGCTGCTGGAGAGCCTGCGCGCGCAGCGCGCCACGGTGAACGCGCAACTGGCGCACGACCAGAGCTACTACGGGCCGAACTATCCCGAGATGAGGAAGCTGACCGGCCAGCTGAAGGCGCTGGACCGCGAGATTGCGGACGAGGAACAGGCCGTGATCAACAAGGCCAAGGACGCCTCCGGTATTGCTCATGCGGCAGAGGACCAGGCCAAAAACGTATTGCAGAATCGGGTCCACGACCTTTACGGCCAGCGAGACGACATCGTGCACTATGAGCTGCTGACGGAGGAGTACGAATCGAACCGTCACATGTACGAAAGCATCCTGGCGCGGCTGCGCGAGGCCGCGGTCGACGCGGGCCTGGACTCGGCCGACATCAGCGTGGTGGACCTGGCGGCGCTGCCCATCGAGCCCTCGAGCATGTCGGCGGTGACGCTGGGCGAGCTGGGCCTTGTGTTCGGGCTCTTTGGAGGGCTGGCGCTGGCTCTGCTGCTGGAGCGGATGGATACGCGGATGAGGGACTCCCGGCAGATCCAGGAGCTGCTGGGCGTGCCGGCCATCGCCATTGTTCCGCAGACCAACTGGAAGGGCAAGGGAACGGAGCCCGACCCCGCTTCAGGCCCGGAAATTCTATGGGACGCGCGGTCTCCTTTTGCCGAGTCGATGCGCGTATTCCGAACCTCCATTCAACTATCAAGCACTTCGCGGCTATCGAGGGTCATCGCCATCACCAGTTGCCAGCCGGGGGAAGGGAAGTCGACACTCTCGATGAACCTGGCCGCGGCTCTTGCGCAGGGCGGCAAGAAGGTGATCCTGGTGGACACCGATATGCGCCGCCCCAGCGTCTACTGGAGGCTGGGCCTGAGCGACAGGAAGGGATTGTCGGAGTTTCTGACCGGCCTGGAGAACCTGGATGCGGTGATTCAAACGCACAAGACGCTGACCACGCTGGATGTGATTGCCTCTGGCATCTGCCCTCCGTTGCCGGCGGACCTGCTGGCCTCGGACCAGATGAAGAAGTTCGTTGAGCTGCTGCGCGAGCGGTATGAGTATGTGATTTTCGATTCGCCGCCGGCTCTTTCGGTAACCGACCCGCTGATAGTGGCTTCGCTGGCGGACGGGCTGGTGCTGGCGATTCGGCAGGGATATTGCACCCGCGCCATGCTGGCGCGCGCGGCGGAGATCTTCCGCGATGTGGGCGTGAAGGTTTACGGCTTCGTCCTCAACGGAGTGGACGCGAGCCTTCCGGAATACTATGGCTACCTGGGCTATTACTCCTATGACTACAAGAAATAACTCGCGCGGCGCGAGCAGTGCGTTTGGAGGTGAGATGAAGATGCGGTTGACGGGCAAAACTCGCTGCTTGATTCTGGCCACGGGCGTTCTTGCGTGGGGCGCGCTTACCGCTGCCGCCCAGTACATAGGGCCCGCTGTTTCGTCTCCACCGAAGCCGGCCGGCGCGCCGGAGGGGGCGATGAACGCCGACGCCCGCGAGATCAAGATCGCTCCCGGAGACGTGATTTCCATCGCAACCTACGGCGCGCCGGAACTGACAACCTCTTCGCAGACCACTCCGGGCTCCAGCATTCTGGGCGCCACGCCTCCGGTGCTGCAAGGCATCAAGGTGGGATCGAAGGGCGAAATCTCACTCCCCTATCTTGGTTCGGTTAAAGTATCCGGACTTACTCCTTCCGAAGCCGCAGCCTATCTTCGCAAGCAGCTCAGCGAGGGCGGCTTCCTGGTCGATCCGCAGGTCAGCGTGCAGCTAGTGGACTCGCCCACCAGCGCGATCACAGTGATTGGCGAGGTGCTGAAGCCGTCGCCGATTCCGGCCTTCGGGCAGATGCGTCTGCTGGACGCGATCTCTGCCTGTGGAGGCTTGACCCCATTGGCCAGTCACAGGATTACCATCCGCAGGGTGGACGATCCGGACCCCATCATCGTCGACCTGGGCACGGACGCGAGCACGGCCAACGCCAGCAACATACCCCTGGTGCAGGGAGACACGATCATTGTCTCCAAGGTCGGCAGCGTCTTTGTGCTCGGCTATGT
>Ga0181528_10001845_pt1 | contig 13080 bp, 8 predicted proteins | sample PEATcosm2014_Bin_47_FD_119742 | JGI IMG/M metagenome (GOLD analysis project Ga0181528, IMG submission 119742) | Peatland microbial communities from MTU Mesocosm Facility, Houghton, MI, USA - PEATcosm2014_Bin10_10_metaG | ecosystem: Environmental > Terrestrial > Soil > Wetlands > Peat | place... | reverse complement strand
TGCTTCCTCAACGCCAACGCGTGGAATCATCTGACACTGCAAGTGCAGCGCACTTCTGACAACCATCAGGTCTACCAGTCGATCACGCTCAATGGGGTAACGAGCACATTGAACTGGACGTTTGGTCACGGCTCAACGCCCGGCTGGTACGGCATCACTGTCAACTATCAGATGGATGGAAATTACAAACAAGAGCCCTACAACGTTTATCTGGACAATCTGACCTTCACGTATCAGTGAATTCTGCGCACCCGGGGGGAGGGTACTTTAATACACTATCCCTATTGGCGTTATTGTATATTAAGCATTCGTCCGTCGAATCACGAAGCCGCCTGCTTCTTCCGGAACAGTAGAGGTTGGCGAAGGATTCACTGCCATGCCGCACTTCGGTCTTCTCTGGCCTAACTCTCTCTCAAGGGGTATTCCATGCGCATTCCATCCCATCGAGTGGCGTTCGTAGCGCTATCGGCAATCGCTTCCTGTGTTTTTTTCAGTGGCGGACAGAGAGTGCTGGCAAAGCCTTCATCCGTTCCCACTCCATCGCACGTCATCGTTGTGATGGAAGAGAACCACGGATACTCGCAGATTATTGGATCTCCAGAGGCGCCGTATATAAATAGTCTCGCCTCGCAGGGAGCCCTGTTCACCAATTCGTCCGCCATCGCTCATCCTAGCCAGCCAAATTATCTGGCGATATTTTCGGGATCTACCCAGGGAATCACTGACGATTCCTGTCCTCATACTTTCTCGGTGCAGGACCTTGAGAGCGAATTGCTCAGTAAGAGCGACACTTTTAAAGGCTACTCGGAGGGCTTGCCCGCGGTTGGTTCCGAGATTTGTGTATCCGGACTGTACGCGCGCAAGCATGTTCCATGGACGGATTTTTCTAAAGGTGCGTCCACGGACAACCAACCCTTCACCAGTTTCCCGACTGATTTTTCCAAGTTGCCGACGGTTGCCTGGGTGATTCCCAACCTGGACGACGACATGCACAACGGAACCATCCAGCAGGGAGACAGTTGGCTGCAAACGAATCTGCTGCCTTATGTGACCTGGGCCCAGTCGAACAACAGTCTGCTGATCGTAACTTTTGACGAAGATCAAGGTACAACGGCGAACCACATTGCGACAATTTTTGTCGGATCGATGGTAAAACCCGGAAGTTACGGCGAAAAAATCAACCACTACAATGTTCTGCGCACGATCGAAGATATGTACGGTCTCTCCCACCTCGGTAAGAGCGCAACCGCAACTCCCATCACCGATGTGTGGCAATAGTTCGTATTGACGTCGACCCGTGCTAAGACCACGCAGCGGAGAAACGTTATGATGTGGCAGTGGCGGAGGGGCGATGGACGACCGGGCGTTGCTGCGAGAAGCGCTGGAAGAAGCTCGAAACGGATTGAGGGAAGGCGGGTTGCCGATTGGATCGGTACTCGCCGACCGCGGCGGACGGATCGTCTCCCGCGGCCATAATTTGCGCGTGCAGACCGGTGATCCGACGGCACACGCCGAGACAGTTTGCATCCGTAATGCCGGGCGCCGGCGCGATTGGACAGAGTTGACTGTGGTCAGCACGTTGAGTCCGTGCATTATGTGTACCGGAACTGCGTTGCTCTATCGCATTCCCCGCGTTGTGATTGGCGAGAATCGGAACTTCATGGGAGCAGAAGATTTGTTTCGACGGCGTGGCGTCGAACTCGTTGTTCTTGACGACGCGGAATGTATTCAGTTGATGGCGGAGTTCGTTCGCGCGCATGCGGACTTGTGGAACGAAGACATCGGCGCCTGACTTCGCTAGCGGGTGGATGGCTGATCGCGATGCGGCTTGGGTGACGGCGCGGCCTCGCTGGCTGGGACTGTGAATTTGAGATCCCACTTGCACAATGGGCATCGGGTCGCGACCGAGTAAACGATCCGGCCGAAGGCGATGCACTTGGTGTTGATGCAAGCTCTCATTCGCAACCTCCCATCCATGAGAACACTCCGGCGATTCTTCCTCACAAATTAGCATGAGTTGTTTTCCGCGCTTCATGCTTCTTTTCAGTTCAGGGTCATTCATTTCTCTTCTAGAAACCTCGCAGCGAGCAAATACACAAAACCCAACCACGAAGGGCAGTAAGGTTCACGAAGGAATTCTTTTTCTCTTGCTAACGCTCTTAGGGCAAGCATCTTTGAGTGTGTTGTACAATCGCTCCCCAACTTGCAGGCGACGAGCGAAGGAGCGGCTAGCAAATGGAGCCGGCGCGAACAGGAGAAGTGCGAACGGAAGATTACGGCTTGCGGCAAGGAATTCTGTCTCCGATGGAGACGCTCGCGCAGTCGGTCTCGACGATGGCGCCGACTACCACTCCCGCCGCAACGATTCCGCTGGTGTGTGCGCTGGCGGGCAACGGAACTTGGCTGGCCTATGTGCTGGCAACGGTCGCAATCCTGCTCGTCGCACTCTGCATCGCACGATACGCGCGACTTTCGGCATCACCTGGATCGCTTTATACGTACGCATCTACAACGCTCCCTCCGTCGCTTTCGGCAACTGTGGCTTGGAGTTTGCTGCTGGCCTACGTGGCGACGGGATCGAGCGTAATTGGCGGGTTCTATCACTATGCGAATCTTTTGCTGCGCGATGCGACCGGGCATGTATTCTCTGCGACGCTGCTGTCGCTGATCGTCACGGGCGTCTCAATCTGGATTGCATGGCGCGATGTAAAGATTTCCGCGCGACTGATGCTGTGGATCGAAGCCGCATCGGTGACAGTGATCGTGGTCGTTGTCGCTCTCCTTCTTTTCCGTCACGGCTGGCATTTGGATTTCGACCAACTTCACTTGCATGGTATGACCGGGAGCGGACTGCGGCTGGGCCTGGTTCTGGCACTGTTCAGCTACGTCGGGTTCGAGAGCGCTACGACTTTGGGCGCGGAAGCGCGGAACCCATTAAAGTCGATTCCGCGTGCGGTCATTCAGAGTTCCCTGCTGGCCGGCGCTTTCTTTACGATCTGCGCTTATGCCGAAGTGCTCGGATTCCACACCGTCGGCCAGGATTTAGGCGCGAGCCAAGCTCCGATGTACGTGCTGGCGCGGGTGGGCGGTGTGCCGGTCCTGGGACTGCTGATCGATATTGGAGCTCTGGTCAGCCTGTTTGCCGGGACGCTGGCCTGCATCACGGCCGCCGCCCGCGTCCTACTTCGCATGGCCCACGACGGACTGGCGCACGAGATTCTGCGAACGACGCATCCGCAGAATCGAACGCCAACCTATGCCATCGTCATCACCGGCGTCGCGGCCGTCGCGCCGGTCGCGGTGCTGGCGGCTCGAGGAGCCAGCGGACTCGACGTTTATGGATGGATGGGCTCGCTTGCGACCTATGGATTCATCGTCGCCTACGCGCTGGTATGCGTGGCGCTTCCCCGATATTTGCGGCAACACCAGGCCTTCCAGCCTAGTGCGCGATTCGTCTCGGTTCTCGCCGCAGCCGCGATGCTTCTGGCGCTGGCAGGAAATCTCTATCCCGTCCCCGAAGGCCCTTACGGCAAGCTTCCCTACATCTACCTCGCTTATCTGGCGGGGGGACTCGCGTGGTTTATCGTACGGGCACGCAGCCGAAAAGCGGCACTCGCCGCGGCTGCCGAACTCTCCGAGTCATAAAAATTAGTAATTCCGGCCAAAAGAATTTTCACTGAGGCTGTGCCTTTCGCTTTGGTTGGAGTTCGCGTACATTTGGCGGCATAGTTCCCAGCCCGGTATGCGGAGCCTATCAGCTCAGCGAACACGACGTACCTAGTCCATCGCATTTTGCGGCTGGAATAGCCGCAGGGATTGGTGTTTCCACACATCACGAACGAGGCTCACATCATGGCGAAGAAGATGAAGCTTGGCATTTTCTTTGTAGCAGCATTGGCTGCATTTCTACAGATCCCTGTATCCGCACCGGCGCAACAGACGCTGGGCGGCATCACCGGGACCGTGACCGACAAGAGCGGAAGCGTGCTTCCCGACACGACCGTGACGATTGTCGGAGACCAGACCAAGCTGACGCGCACGCTGAAGACCAACGGCAATGGCGCGTACGACTTCGTGAACCTACCGATCGGCACTTACACCATCACAGTCACGCATGACGGTTTTGAATCAGAACGACTACCCTCGATTCTGGTGCAGGCAAATCGCACCGCGACCCTCAACGTCACGCTGAAAGTCGGGCAGGTCGGGACGACGATCGACGTGGAAGCCGCGCCCATCATGAACGCCGTCGATACGACGAATGGATATGTTCTTGAGTCTCAGCAGATCGCGGACGTGCCGCTGCCGACGGGCAGTTTCACGGGACTGGCGATTCTGTCTCCGGGCGTGAATGCGGAGTTGCCCAGCGGAACTGGAGCGAACGCGGGATTGGGCAACCAACCGATCTGGGCCAATGGACAGCGCGACACCAGCAACACTTTTCTGCTCAATGGCGTCGACGCCAGCAATCTATTCAATGGCAAGAGCACGAGTTCGGTCGCCTCAGCCCGCATCGTGAACAATACGGGCATTGCGGGCGCGGGCAGCACGACCGCGGAAGTTTTGCAGAGTACGGCATCCCCTTATCTCGCGGTGGGGCAGGCTTTGCCGACGCCGGCTCCCGAAACCGTGCAGGAAGTTCGCGTGAATACGTCGATGTATGACGCGCAACAGGGATCGACCAGCGGCGCGCACATCGACATGAGCACCGCTTCGGGCACGAACTCCATTCACGGCGTTCTTTATGGCCACCGCGGGACCGACGCGCTCAATGCGGCGCCATATTTCTACAACCAGGACCCGAACATCCCCGCGAACGAAAAGGTACCGCAACTGCACCGGTATATCGCTGGTGGAGGAATCGGCGGACCGCTCATCAAGGACAAGCTGTTCGCATACGGCAGCTATGAGCACACGCATGTCTCCGACTTGGAGATTGGTACTTCGCGAACGGCCGTACCCTTTGGTTTAGGTGACGACAGAAGCGCGACGGCACTCGCGGCCGTGGATAACGCAAATTTTCGGTATGCGAACAATGCTCCTTGCGGCACAGTGTTAAACCCTCAAGCTTGTCTCCAGCCAAATCAAGTTGATCCAGTTGCGCTCGCAATGCTGAATTACAAACTGCCCAACGGACAGTACATGATTCCTTCGGCGAATCCCAATTTCGCTCCAACTCTGAACTTCCCCGAAAATGTTTTTATCACGCAGCCCGCGTATTTCATTGCGGACAAAGCTGCCACGAATCTCGATTATCTCGCGACGTCGAAAGACACGCTCTCGTTGAAGTACTACTACCAGCATGACCCGAGTACAGCGCCGTTCGGGTTCTCGTCGGTACAAGGTTTCACGCAGCATCTGGATGCGGGCAGTCAGGTGGCATCCATTACGAATACCCAGGCGATCCGGCCAAACCTGAGCGTTGCGGAAGTGTTCGGCTTCATTCGGGAGAAGATTTACAGCACGATCGGACAGCCATTTACCCCTTCTGAGATCGGGATTAACGCCTTCGGATCGAATGTATTTCCCGGAATTACGATCGTGGACAACTTGGGGAATTCCTCTCCGAATAATCCCAACGGGGTTTTCAACGCGGGCATGAACATTGGCTCAACCGCAGCCTCGCAGGGCGCATTTACCGGAATCTTTCAGAATCGCTGGATGCCATCAGCGAACGCCGTGTGGAATCACGGACGGCACACTGTCACCTTCGGGGGCAGTTACTCTTACACTCAGTTGAATGCCCGGGACCGGCGAACCAACAGCGGGATGATCGGGTTCACCAATTTCGAACAGTTCTTGACCGGAGCACCGATCGACTACACCGCCGACGGTTTTATCACGACCAACTTCCTGCAAGGCGACGCCAATCGCTATTACCGGTCGAACGAGTCGGGATGGTTTGCGCAGGATAAGTTTCAGGTTCGTCCCAATCTCAGTTTCAGCGCGGGCATCCGCTTCGATTATCACGGCGGCCTCACCGAGAAGAACGGGCGCATTTTCAACTTCGATCCTTCCAAGTACAGCTATGACGCGACGTCGGACACGATCACGTCCAACGGATTTATCGTGGCGGGAAACAATCCTGACTTCCCAACCAAAGGTGTCAGCAACTCGACGCTGACCGGCCGGCAATGGGGATTAGCGCCGCGCGTGGGACTCGCCTGGAGTCCGCGGAAGTTCAATGACAAATTAGTGGTTCGCGCAGGATGGGGTCTTTACTACGATCGCGGTGAGCTGTTCACCTACCTGTCACCGGGATTTGCGTCGGGCGTGATCGCGGGCGGCCCGTTCGGCGTAAACCAGACTCCGCCGTGGGTCAATTCGCAGAAGTGCAGCCCGTTTGGGTACACGGTTTGCAGCACCTTCGAAGCGCCGTGGGGAAATACTCTCGGGCCCGGTCCTAGCGGCAACCCTGCCGACCTGGCGCTTCCGAATGCAACTGCGATTTCAGGCGGCATCCCGCTGTTCTCTTTCGCCGATTACAATCGCGCGAACAAGCTGCCGTACACCATGAACCAAACGCTGGATATTCAATGGCAGCCGCGGAACGATTTGGCAGTCGAGATTGGCTACGTCGGCAACCTGGGGCGTCATGCCGTAGTTCCCTTGCCGTTCAACCAGGCGCAAATTGCATCTCCGAGCAGCCCCATTCGCAAAGGAACTCCGTTTGAGCAGGACTACACGTACGGCTACTCGATCCTGGCTGACGCTTTCTTTGATCCCTATACGCTGCCCAACGGGCAACCGTACCTGCAGACGTTCGAAGGTGGAAACGTCGACTTGCGTGTTCCCTACATCGGGTACTCGTCGGAATCAGAGTCTTATACCGCGGCCGGAATCTCGGCCTACCATGCCCTGCAAACGCACGTGGAAAAACGGATGAGCCATGGACTCCGGGTGGGATTCTCTTACACCTTCTCGCATGCCACCGACGAACAGAGTGCGATGGGATTGTTTTACAACGGCAACAACCCGCTCGATCTGCGATCCGGATACGGCTTGTCGGACTTCGATCGCAAGCACGTGATCAACTTCAGCTATACCTATGAGCTGCCGAAATTCTTCTCAGCGACATCGTTGAAGGGGATGCTGGCGGATGGCTGGGCCATCTCCGGACTCACAGTGCTCCAAAGCGGCCAGCCGTATAGCGTCGTTGATTATTCCGGTGCTGTGGGTAGCATTTTTTACGGCGTGAATGACGGAATCACCAATCCCATCGTTCCGCTGGCGGGCTGCTCTCCGAAGCAGGCGCTCACGGGAGCTTCGGGGGCGACACCGGGCAAGCCTGCCCTGAATGCCGCTTGTTTCGGCCTGCCGTTACTGGCTCCAGGAGCGTTGAATGAGGCGATTCCTTCGAACGATCCGTATGAAACGAACTTTATTGCCAGCGGCCAGCGGAATATCTTCCGGCAGTCGTGGCAGCGACGAGCAGATATCTCGGTGGGAAAGACGCTGCAAATCACCGAGCGCTTCACGCTGAAATACACGCTGGACATCTTCAACCTCACGAATACGGCGAGCTTCGATATTCCAATCGACGACGTGAGCCAGAACATCAACTTCAACGGCTTCCCTGTCGTTGGAACGCCTTCGACGATTCCGCCGTGCGACACAACCTACACCGCTTTGTATGTGTGCCCAACGCTCAGCGGCTTGGGCATCACGAACAAGACAATCGGAAGTCCGCGGCAGATCCAGATGTCGCTGAAGCTGAATTTCTAGGGGCTAGGCGAGACCTAAATTCGCCGCTGCGGTATCGACGATCGCTTTGCCGATCATGAGCGAGGCCGTGGCGGCGGGTGAAGGGACGTTCAGTACGTGCAGCACTTTGCCGGAGGGAACAAACTGGAAGTCGTCGACCAGCGCGCCGTCAGGCTTTAGGGCCTGCGCACGCACGCCTGAACCGCCAGGAACGAGGTCATCCTCTCCGACTTCCGGAAGCAGCCGTTGCAGAGCGCGGACGAAAGCCGACTTCGATAGCGAGCGATGCCATTCGCCTAGTCCATTTCGCCAGTGTTGGCGGGCCATCCGCCAGAATCCGGCAAATGCGAGGGATGACCCAAGATCACGAAGATTAATGTCGGTGTGGCGATAGCCCTCGCGGGCGAGGGCGAGGACGGCATTCGGTCCGGCGTCGACCTTGCCGGTGATCCGTCGAGTGAAGTGGACCCCCAGGAACGGGAAGCGCGGATCGGGCACGGGATAGATCAGGGCGCGCACGAGCGAGGCGCGTTCTGGTACGAGATCGTAATACTCTCCACGAAAGGGAACAATCACGATCCCGGGATCGTCTCCCGCCATCCGGGCGATGCGATCGCTATGAAGTCCGGCACAGTTGATCAGGGCGGTGGTAGAGAAAGCTCCACGCGTCGTCTCAACTATGATTTCGGACGCCGAACGCTTGATCCCCGTTGCCGCGGCGCTGGTGAGGACCGTGCCTCCATTGCCGGAAATCAACTCGGCATATTTCGCGCAGACCACGGCGTAGTCGGTTACTCCGGTTGAGGGAACGACTAAAGAGCGTACGCCCGCGGCATGAGGCTCAATCTCACGCAGCTCTTCCGGACCGATCATGCGGAGTCCGGTGAGTCCATTGGCCTCGCCGCGCTTGCGCAATTCTTCCAAACGCGGCAACTCGTCTTCTTGCGTCGCGACAATTACTTTTCCGCAAATGTTGTGCGGAATGCCATGCTGGCGGCAAAACTCGATCATGGCCGCTGCTCCTGAGACACAAAGGCGCGCCTTCAACGATCCGGGCTTGTAATACACACCAGAGTGAATGACTCCGCTGTTGTGTCCACTCTGGTGGCGGGCGACGCGATCTTCTTTTTCAATCAGCAGCAGGCGTCGGCGGGGAAAACGTCGCGTGATTTCGAGAGCTACGCCAAGACCAACGACTCCTCCACCGATGATAATGACGTTGTACGGAGAATCGGTCATGTTGACGTCGCCAGAGAGAGTTCGGCGACCAACTAGTTTACGACGAGAGTGACGACAGTACTCTGTCCGGCATCGGGCGGCGTTCCCGGCGAGGTACCGGTCAACGTGACCTGATAGATCATGGGCGAAGTCGGCGAGGATCCCGTTCCACTGCTCCCGTTTCCGGCGGTACTGACGCCTCCGCAGGACAACAGTGACAAAATCACCGGGACTAATAGAACGGTCGTGAGGATCAGCCGCTTGCGCTTTGCGATGTCTCTCGGTGAACTGACCCAGACGGAGAACAACGCTGGAAAAAGCAGCAACATTGAGAAGAACATCGAAGAGCGTTCGGAGCGGACCGCCGCTTTGCTCGACTTGGTGGAAATGCTCATCACAACGTCGACGGCGGAATTGCCCGGCGTAACTGGTCCCGATGGGCTGAAACTGCACTGTGCCTGTGGTGGTAGGCCTGACGTGCACGCGAGAGAGACAGGAGAACTAAAAGACGATCCGATCGGCTGCACGGTGAGGTTGTACGGCCCGCTGGTTTGCCCGGCTGATACGGTCTGGCTGGGCGTCGAGGATTTGACGAGAAAATCTTGCTCGAGTGTGAGCGCAATGGTAGCTGAATGAGTTGGAGCTCCGGTCGTATCTTGCGCATTGATTTTGATGTTGTAAGTTCCCGTTGCAGCGTCGTTCGGAGTATTGACCGTCGCTATGAAGTTGGCCACACCACCGCTGGCGAGAGAAATTGGATTGCCCGGCGACAGAGTGCACGTCGCACTCGGCAAAGCGCTCGCATCGCAGGTGGCGTTGATCTTTCCGCTATAAGAGAACGAAGACGTGAGCTTGAGGATGGCCGTCGCCGTCGTGCCTGGAACTGCTGTCAGGGTCTGCGGCGCCGAGAGAAGGTAATCGCCAACGTTGAACGCGACCGGCAGTGCATGCACGACAGATCCTGAAGTTCCGCTGATTGTGAGTGCATACGCGCCTGCGGCGAGGCTCGTGGCGTTGATCGTAAGGGTTGAATTCCCAGGGAATGAACTCACTGTGCTAGGGCTGATGCTGCAACTGTCGACGCCATAAGTTTCTGGGCACGTCAGAGTCACGGTTCCGCTGAAGCCGTCTTGCGACGCAATCGAAATCAATCCTGTCGTCCCGTCGCTGCCGACATTCACCTCGGGGAAAGGAGTTGGCTCGGACAGAATGAAATCGGGATTCGCGGTCACATTGAGCGTGAACAAAGTTGTAAGCGGCGAAGCTCCGGCGGTGGTGGCCTGAATGGTCACAGGATAGCTGCCGACGGCGGTTGCAGCCGGCACCGCGACGCTGGCCGTCATCGCGACGGGATTCGCGGCGGTTGGATAAACGGTAGACGCCGGTGTCAGCGTGCAGGTTGCGTTCGCTATGTTGGTGGAGCAGGACACCGTTACGCTCTGATTGAATGATCCGGCGGCAGTGACCTGAAAGCTGACGGGAGACGAAGTAGTGCCGCGTGGAACGGTCTCGGTTACCGGTGACGGCGTCGACAGGCCCACGCTCACTAGATGCAGGGTCACCGGAACCACGTGCGTGATGTGATTGATATCGGCCCCGGCCGCCTGGATATTGAAGGTATAGTCTCCGGACGCTCCGGCCACGGTCACGGTAAACGGCGTTTTCGAACCGGGAGTCAAACTCAAGGGCGAAGGAGAGCATGTGCTCGGCGGAGCCGTCGTCCCTGCGACACAGCTCAAGCTCACCGAATTGGTATATCCGTTCTGTGCGGTGACGGTTCCGTTGAATGTGGCTGATTGACCGGCGAACACCGTCATCGGCGTATTGCTGACGACCAACTGGAAATCGGGAGTGACGACGAGATTGAATTGCCAAATGCCGCGGCCGTAGGTTGACGCGCGCAATAATTGTTGGCCTCCCGCAGCGAAAACTCCTAGCGCGGTGACTGCGACGTTGGGAAGAAATCCTGGCTGGTTGGTGTTTGGGGCCGGGCCAAGTTCAGTCCAGCTCGGCGTTATTGTCGAGCTTCCGAAGACGCCGACGTCGGTCGCCACATAGACCTGCGACAACGGTGGATAAACTACTACAGCATTCGCAGGAGAGTCGGGCAGGTTGGCGGTAAAATCGGTCCACGTCGCGCCAGCGTTCGTGGTTTTCCAAACATGTCCCGTACCCCCAGTGAAGCCCATCACGGTCAGATAAGCCGTGTTGCCGGTGGCGTCGGAGGAGTCCGTGGCAACGCTTGAGATCGGATATTGATTCGGATTGATGTTGCCTTGTAGGCCATTGTTAGTGACATCAGCGAACGCAGGAATCCCAGCGGAGGCGTCCGTGCTCACCCAGATCCGACCACCGGCGGGCGTTTCGAGCGGACCCTCGAGCGGACCAAGTCCGCTGGTCGCGGCATAGATCACACTCGAACCACTGCTGTCGGTCACGCCTCCAGTCGCCAAAGCGCGCACCTGATTCACTTCGCTTCCCGAACACGTCCCTGAACCGAGCGTATCGAAGTTCGGACTTAACGCGACGAATGCTCCGCCAAGGCGCGGACCCCGCCAAACCCGACAGGTGCCAACCAGCATCGACGTCGACGAATGCGGGTCCAGAATGTAAGGAGAATAGAATCCACCGTCGTCGCCGCCGACTGTGTTGCTGGTGACGACAAAATCGAACTCGCTGTCGTTGCAGTTGATGCCGCTGGAACAGAGTTGAATGCCGAGTCCTCCGGGAGGAACGTCGGGATTGGACCCATACCAATTCGAAGGCGCAGTGGGATCGATCGCGTTAAAACCACCATCGCCGCCCAGTACGCTGAGCCAGCTCGAATTGGTTGTCGCCTGGCCAGTAGCAGGAAATCCGTTGCCCTGCGCGCCTCCCAAGATTGTGTTGGCGTCGGTCGGATGCTGGGAAAACGAAACGAACTGTGTCATTGACCCGAGATTCTGGTTCAGATCGTCGAACTGGTTTGTGCCAGAACACGACCCGGTGCTGAGGCCAGAGTACCCGTCGAGCACACGATAAATACCGCCATCGTTCGCAAAATAGAGCAGCGCATTGCCAGAATCGCTCCCAGTTCCGGGGATCAACGACGCCAACGCATGCTGTGCGGGATGCACGTGCGCAGGTGCAGCGATCGGATCGCATCCGTAGGCATGAGTGAGATTGATGAAGGGTGTCACGGCGCAGGTCGGATTCACCGAGGTGAGCGAGCACTTGTACAAATTCACTGCGCCAGCGTAGAGGTCGGTATCCGCTCCGTTGGGAACAGCGAGCAGTTCCAGGTTGTAGGCTCCCTGATCGACACCGCACCCCTCGACGTCACCGCAATTGGCGATGCCGTTATCGGAGATGGGATTCCACGACGCGCCGCCGTTGACGCTTTCCCATATGCCGCCGTCGATCGGGCTACCGTTAGTGGAGAGATAGATATACCAGGCATACATTTCGTTTCGCCCGGGAACGACGGTGATCTCTCCGCGATAAATTGGGCAGGCATAATTGTTCGACGTGGACTGAGGCGGACAAGCGGCCGTGCCGAGAACAGCTCCTCCGGGCTGATTGGCGAGCCGGGTCCATGCAACGCCATCGGGAGAGCTGTAGAAACCGTGATAACGAACGGCTGCGAAGAATTGCGCTGCCACTGCGTTGTAGACGACAGAAGTAGCTGAGGTAGCGTCGGTCGCGCCGCCGGGATCCGATAAGGCGTCGTACGTCCAACTCTGCCCTGCGTCGCGCGAAGTATAGAGGCCACGCGTCGTGCTGGCCGTGATTGCGCCGTCGACGATCCCCTCAGAGGTCGTGGCCATCGCAGAGACAACCGTGTTCGTCTGGCCGGTGGCGTTGCTGAAAGCCATGCGCGTGCCGCCGAGGCCGCTGAACGAGAGCGCGCCGTTGTTCGCGGTAGAAATCAGCGCCCAGGTATTTCCGGCGTCGGTGGAGCGCAGGATGCCGAGTCCGAAATAAGAGTCGCCGGAGTTGTCAGCTTCGCCCGTGGCCGCGAGAATTACCGATTTGGTCGAATCTGTATTGCCGGGTTGAATGGCAAGGGCGCCGATCGAAAGGGTGGCTTGCGTGTCGGTTAGCGGCGTCCACGTGGCGCTGTTCGCGGATGCGTTTGCAGCGTTGATGGACTTCCAGACTCCACTCTGCGCGCCGCCG
>Ga0181528_10001844_pt1 | contig 13081 bp, 12 predicted proteins | sample PEATcosm2014_Bin_47_FD_119742 | JGI IMG/M metagenome (GOLD analysis project Ga0181528, IMG submission 119742) | Peatland microbial communities from MTU Mesocosm Facility, Houghton, MI, USA - PEATcosm2014_Bin10_10_metaG | ecosystem: Environmental > Terrestrial > Soil > Wetlands > Peat | place... | reverse complement strand
CGACCGCATCGGGCTGTTTCGCGAAGCCGAGGGCGGCACTCTGTTTCTGGACGAAATTTCCGAGATGCCCGTGGACACGCAGAGCAAGCTGCTGCGCGTGTTGCAGGAGCAGACCGCGCGCGCCGTCGGCGACACCGTCAGCTACAAGACCAACTGCCGCATCATCGCCGCCACCAACCGCAAGCCCGAGGACGCCATCAAGGACGGCAAGCTGCGCGAGGACTTGTTCTACCGAATCAGCGCCATTTCCGTCTATCTGCCGCCGCTGCGCGAACGCCGCGACGATATTCTGCCGCTGGCCACTTCCTTTTTGAAACGCTTTGCCTCGCAGGCCAAGCGCAACATTCGCGGCTTCCAGCCGGATGCGATTGAACGTCTTACAGCCTTTGACTGGCCGGGCAACATCCGCCAGTTGCAAAATGAAATCCAGCGTTCCGTGCTTTTGAGCGAGGGCGACGAAGTGGCTGCCGCCGATTTGTCCATCACCGATGTCAAAGTGAGCGCCATCCCGGGCGAAACCAGCTTCGACACCAGCTTCACGCTGCTCGAAGGTGTGGAACGCAATGCGATTGTCTCGACGCTCAAGGAAACCGGCGGCAACAAGCTCGAAACCGCCAAACGCCTCGGCATCGGCCGCCAGACGCTCTACAACAAGATCAAGGCTTACGGCATCGAGACGTGATTTCTTGCCGGCGGTTGTTTGCAAATAGCTATTGCCACTCGTCGCTTTTCTGCTATTCTCAACCTCCCTTTCGCCGGAGTCGGTTAAGGGAAAAACGGCCTTAAAATTCCGTGCTCGTGTGGGCATGGAGCGGCCATAATAACATCATAAACAATCCCGTGTTCCGCGGGATGCTCTGGAAAAGTTCCGGGGTCTCAACCAAAGGAAAATTGTGTTAAGCATCGGTGTAAAAGAATTGTTAGATTCAGGCGTCCATTTCGGACATCAGACGAAGCGTTGGAATCCCAAGATGAAGCCCTTCATCTTCGACGCGCGCAACGGCATCCACATCATTGATTTGAGCAAGACGCTCACGCAGCTCGAAGCCGCGTGCGATTTTCTCGCCGCGACGGTTCGCCGCGGCGGAAAAGTTTTGTTCGTCGGCACCAAGAAGCAGGCGCAGCAGTGCGTCAAGGAAACCGCCAAAGATTGCGGCCAGTTTTATGTCACGGAACGCTGGCTCGGCGGCACGATGACGAATTTCAACACCGTCAAGACCTCCATCAAACGGCTCAAGGAAATTGAGAAGATGAACACGGACGGCTCGATCAACGATTACGTCAAGCAGGAGCAGGCGATGATCCATCGCGAGGAAGCCAGGCTGCACAAGTATTTTGACGGTATTAGCGCGATGGACAAGCATCCGGCGGCGTTGTTCGTCGTGGACATCAAGCGCGAACACAACGCCGTGGCCGAGGCGATCAAGTTGAAAATCCCCATCGTCGCGCTCGTGGACACGAATTCCGATCCCGACCTCGTGACGTATCCCATCGCCGCGAACGACGACGCCATCCGCTCCGTGCGCATGATCATGGCGACCATCTCCCAGGTCATCACACAGGCACAGGCGGAGTTTGAATCCAAGCGCGCCCGCAAACCGGACGCGCAGGAAACTGCGCCGGCAGCCGAACAGAAATTTGAATCCGCCGAAGCGGTGGAAATCGCCGCCGGCGATGATCCGTCCACGCCGGAAAGTTCACCGGCTTAAGAATGATTTTGAGTTTTAAGTTTTGAGTTTTCAGTTGAAGACTCAAAACGCACTTTGAAACTCAAAATTAAATTTCAAAACTCAAAATTTTTTAATTATGGCTGAAATCACAGCAGCAAATGTGGGCAAGCTCCGCGAAATGACCGGTGCGGGCTTGATGGATTGTAAAAAGGCGCTCGTCGAGACCAAGGGCGACATCGAGGCCGCCGTGGAATATCTGCGGAAAAAAGGCATCGCGTCCGCCGAGAAAAAAGCGAGCCGCGCCGCCAATGAAGGCGTCATCGCGCAGCACATCGCGCCCGGCGCGAAAGTCGGCGTGCTCGTGGAAATCAATTGCGAAACGGATTTTGTCGCGAAGAATGACGGTTTCCGCGCGTTCTGCGACGACGTCGCCAAGCGATTTGCGGCGGATCCAAACGCCAGCGTCGAGACCGAACGCATTGCCGTCGTGGCCAAAATCGGCGAGAACATCAAAATCACCCGCCACGCTCGCATCGAGGTTTCCGGCAACGGACTCGTCGCGGCTTACATCCACACCGGCGCGAAAGTCGGCGTGCTGGTGGAAGTCGGCGCAGGCAAGGCCGAGACGACGGCGACGGAGGAATTCAAGCAACTCGTCAAGGGCATCACGCTGCAAATCGCGGCGGGACATCCGCACGCGGTTTCGCGCGATCAAGTCGCGCCTGAAATCATCGCGAAGGAACGCGAGATCGCCGCGTCCTCCGACCGGCTCAAGGGCAAGCCGCCGCAGGCGATGGAGAAAATCCTGGCCGGCGTGCTGGACAAATTTTTCCAGAGCTACTGCCTCGTGGACCAGGGCTTCGTGATACGCAATTCCGAGGTCAGCGTGAAGGAACACGTCGCGCAGGTAGCCAAGCAGCTCGGCGATGAAATCACCATCCGTCGGTTTGTGCGTTTCCAAATCGGCGAAAGCGCGGCGTAACAATTTGCTCCCATAAATTTCGAAGGCGTCCAGAAATGGACGCCATTTTGCTTATTCTGGCTGAAAAGTCGTCTTTGATTTGACGATTCGGCGCGCGGCTGTTAAACATTTTGCGATGCTCCGCGAGCTTCTAATCCTATGACTACCGCCAAGAAACCAAAATTTTCACGCATTCTGCTCAAATTGAGCGGCGAGTCGCTCGGCGACGCGCACGGCGTCGGGATTTCACCCGAGGCGGTGCAGCACATGGCCGGGCAGATCTGCGAGGTGCGCGAACTTGGCGTGCAGGTGGTCGTGGTCGTCGGCGGCGGCAACATTTTTCGCGGCTTGAGCGGCAGCGAGCGCGGCATCGAGCGCGCCACGGGCGATTACATGGGCATGCTGGCGACGGTCATCAACGCGCTGGCGTTGCAGGACGCGCTGGAAAAGCTCGGCTGCCCGACGCGCGTGCAAAGTGCCATCGCGATGGCGCAGATCGCGGAGACGTTCATCCGCCGGCGCGCGGTGCGGCATCTGGAAAAGGGCAGGGTGGTGATCTTCGGCGGCGGCACGGGCAATCCCTATTTTTCCACGGACACGGCGTCGGCGTTGCGCGCGAATGAAATCGGCGCGGAAGTGATTTTGAAGGCGACCAAGGTGGACGGCATTTACGACTGCGACCCGAAGAAAAATCCCAAGGCGAAACGCTTCGCGGAAATCTCCTATCTCGACGCTTTGCAGCGACAGTTGAAAGTCATGGACTCGACGGCGTTTTCGCTGTGCATGGACAACAAGATGCCGATCATCGTTTTTGATTTTAACAAGGAACACAATCTCAAGCGTGTCGTCCTCGGCGAGAAGGTTGGAACGCTGGTCAGTTGAATTTCCGCCGGAAAGGACGGACGTTTCCTCATGAAGTTCACTTCGCGCCAGGATGCCGGCCGCCGGCTTGGAGAACGTCTGCGGCAACGCGGAGTTTCTGCAGACATTGTTCTGGGTTTACCGCGCGGCGGAGTGGTCGTCGCGGCGGAAGTCGCGCGGGAATTGGAATTGCCGCTGGACGTGCTGGTCGTCCGGAAAATCGGGCATCCGTTGAATCGTGAATTTGCCGTTGGCGCGCTGGCCGAGCCGGATGTCTTTCTTCTCGACGAACGGGTTTTATCACAGATTCCCGTGGCCCACGCTCAACTGGAAAAAGTGGTGGCGGAAGAAACTGCGCGACTGCGCGAATACCGCGCGCGTTTTTGCAATGCCGCCGCGGCATCGCTGAACGACAAAACCGTTTTGCTGGTGGATGACGGGCTGGCGACCGGGGCGACGGCTGAGGCCGCCGTGCTTTCCGCCCGAAACCAAAACGCCAGGCGCATCATCGTTTCGGCACCAGTTGGCTCAGCGAGCGCGGTTAAAAAATTAGAACGTGCGGCGGATGAGGTTGTGGTGCTGGCGATGGATCCTGATTTCGGAGCAGTCGGCCAATATTATGAAAATTTCGACCAAACCACTGATGACGAAGTGGTGGCGCTGTTAGGCGACATGGTGCCGCGCAAGGAATAAACGATCCGGCTTTTACGAATTGAATCATGCCCGAACTTCCTGAAGTTGAAATCCTCGCGCGCCATTTGCGACCGTTGTTGCGCGGCAAAACCATCCGCAGCGTAGACGTTCAACGGGTGAAAGTCCTGAAGCCGACTTCGCTGCGGGAGTTTCAACAAGTTTTAACCGGCGCCAAATTCACCGGCCTGTCGCGGCGCGGAAAATATCTTCTGTTTGAGTTGCGTTCCAAGACTTTCGGCAAACCCGTGGCTCTGCTCGGTCATCTGGGTATGACGGGCCGGATGTTTGTAGCCAAGAAAAGTGAACCGCTGCCCAAACATGCGGCGGTGTTCTTCGATCTCGGCCGGCGAAATTTTATTTACGAGGACACGCGGTATTTCGGGCGGCTGACGCTGGATTTGTCCGCGCTGGAAAAACTCGGGCCGGAGCCGCTGGACAAGAATTTCACGCCGGAAACTTTTGCCCGCGCATTGAAATGCTCCCGGCAGGCCGTCAAAATAAAACTGCTCGATCAGTCGCTCGTGGCCGGCGTGGGAAACATCTACGCGAGTGAGGCATTGTTCCGTGCGCGCATTTCGCCGAAGTTGGCGGCGAACCGTCTTACGTTCCGACAAATCAAAAAACTTTGGCGTGCCATCCGGGAGGTGCTGGCGGCGGCGATTGCCGGCGGCAGCACGGTGCAATTGGATTTCGCCGGCGGCAAATCGGAAGGGCTGTTTTATTTTGGTCGTGCGCCTGGCACGCCGGATTATTACCAGGAACGGCTGCGGGTTTATGACCAGGCCGGAAAGCCCTGCCCGCGTTGTAATCACCCTATCAAACGCACCGTTCAAGCCGCAAGGAGCACATTTTACTGCCCGCACTGCCAGATTATCTGATGAATCGGTTTGACGTGGGGGGCAACGGTTTGTAGATTACGCGTCTGTTTGTGTTCCAGAGTAGCTCAATGGTAGAGCACGCGGCTGTTAACCGTGTGGTTGTAGGTTCGAGTCCTACCTCTGGAGCCAATAAAATCAACGATGTCAGAGACGCAAGCCCCTACCTCTGCCAGCTTGCAGGCCGTCGAATCCGCCGCGCTTCAACTTTTGCAGGCTGTCAGGTCGGCAGGGGGAAGTTTTGCGCCCAATGCCAGCCCGCCAGCCGCACACAACCTTGTCACCGTCTGCAATGAGTTTTTAGAGTCGAAATATCTCGCCGGTCGTTCGGACAATTATCTTTCATTGCTCATCAAAGAGCTTGCCAGCTTCACCAAAGGCCGTGAGCGGCGGTCTATTGCGTCCATCACGGCTGCGGAAATCGAAAAATGGCTTCACGGTCAAGAATGGAGTCCAAGCACAATAAAAGGCCGGCTAAATACTGTTCGGACGATGTTAGCCTGGTCAGTCACTCGCGGCCTGCTGGCGGGCAATGTCGCACTCGGCGTGGACATTCCGACGCAGTCAAACGAGCCGCCCGGCATTCACACGCCCGCCGAGGTTGCCGACGTGCTCGAAACGGCCCGGTGCGTGGACTTGAACGCGATGCGCTGTCTCGCCGTGCGTTTCTTCTCGGGCCTGACGACCTGTTGAAAATTCTCAAAGATGGGTCGCCATGACCACAGCGTTTGTGCGTTGTCTGCATCACCCCGCCGTGGGATACGGCTGGCCGTCCATACTTTGGGCAAGCTTCTGCATGAATTGAATCCTGACTTCCGCAATGAAGACAATTGCGGTGTAATTTTCGATCGCTCCATTATTGCTAACCGTGCGCAATAAGGCAGAATTCCTTTGGTGTCTAACACAGGAAATTATTTCTTTCAAAATGAATAATAGATATGTCAAGAAACCCGCCGCCGACCCGGAATTGGCCCGGCGCATTCAGGAGCTCATTCAATATAAAAGTGGCGGCTATAATGAAATCCAAGTCGCCGACATCATCGAAAACGCCCTGAAACTTTTGGCCGATGTCAAGGACACCGGGGATGTGCGTGTGATTCAGACGGCGATTCGTGAATTGCGCTATTCGTTCCGCCTTTTTGCACCCTACGCGCGTATCCGCAAAGTTTCCATTTTCGGGTCGGCGCGAATGCAGTCGGACAGCATCGAGTATCAGCAGGCCGCCGATTTTGCGCGCAAAATCGTCAAGGCTGGCTTCATGGTCATTACCGGCGCCGGGCCGGGCATCATGCAGGCAGGACATGAAGGCGCCGGGCCAGAAAATAGTTTCGGCGTCAACATCCGCCTGCCGTGGGAGCAGAGCGCCAATCCTGTCATCGCCGAGGACAAAAAGCTCATTACGTTCAAATACTTTTTCACGCGCAAACTTATTTTCATCCGCCATTCGGACGCGATTGTTTTGTTTCCGGGCGGTTTTGGCACGCTCGACGAAGGTTACGAGGCGCTGACACTCATGCAGACCGGCAAAGCCCAGATCATGCCGCTCGTGCTCGTGGACAAACCCGGTGGCACTTATTGGAAGACGTGGGACAACCACATCCGCGAGGAATTATTGCGCAATCAACTGATTTCACCGAAAGACATTGGCCTTTATCAAATTACCGACAGCACCGATGAAGCCGTAAAAATCATCACTCATTTTTACCGGAATTTTTGTTCGACGCGCTTCGTGAAAGATCTGCTCGTCATCCGGCTCAAAAACGCGCCGGGCGAATCCGCCCTTGCCGCGATGAGCAAGGATTTTTCCGACATCATCGTCGAACGAGAAATTCACGCCATCAAACCGACGCCGGAGGAAATCGAGGACAATGACAGGCTGGAGTTGCAACGTGTCGCCTTCAATTTCAACCGCCGCGATTACGGCCGTTTGCGCCAATTGATCGACGTGCTGAATGATTTGTGAAACGAGTCAATAGCGGATTTTATCGGGTTTTGCCGCCCATTCCGCAAAAACCTTCAGCGCTTCCTTGCGGAGCAATTGTTTCATGGGGATTTTCCGCCGGGAAACCGGCAGCATGACTTCACGGTAAAGGAAATCGTCGTCGAACTCGATCGCCGCGGCGTCTTTGCGGGTGTTGGCGTAATAAATTTTGCGCAGCCGCGCCCAATAAATTGCCGCCAGGCACATCGGGCATGGCTCGCAGCTCGTGTAAAGCTCGCAATCTTCGAGATGAAATGTTTTCAGCGTTTTACACGCCTCGCGGATGGCCGTGACTTCCGCGTGTGCGGTTGGATCATTTGTAGAAGTGACGCGGTTCCAGCCCCGCCCGACAATTTTTCCATCACACACAACGATCGCGCCAAACGGCCCTCCGTGATTTTCACGCATTTTTTGAAGCGAAAGCCGGATGGCCGCCCGCATGAATTTCTCCTTCATTTGGACAGAAGTAGCGAATCACCCGAACTATGAAAAGAGATTTTTGCAGACAAGGTATGCAAATTCCGGGGCGGCTAATCGAATTCAAATTCCGATCGGATGCCACGCAGTCTTAAATTCAACCGTGTCAAGAATCCAATACGGGTCTTCGACCTTGGCGGAAAACCAGTCGGTGGCGGCGTGACGCGCGTAACGCTTGAGATTCGTCGCCACGCCAGCTTGCAGCTTGGCGCTGATTTCGGAATCGCCTGCTCCATCCACAATAGCATTCACGTCCATGTGCGTAGCGATGTGCGGGACGAGTTCGGCGCGCTTGCCAGTCAGGATGTTCACCACGCCGCCGGGCAGATCGCTCGTCGCCAGAATCTCGGCAAACGTCGCGGCAGGCAGCGGAAATTTTTCGGAGGCGACGACAATCGCCGTGTTGCCGCTCAAGACTACCGGCGCAACGAGCGACACGAGCGCGAGCAACGAAGGTTCATCCGGCGCAAGCACAACGACTACACCGGTCGGTTCGGGCGTGGTGAAATTGAAATGCGGAGACGCAACCGGATTCACGCTGCCAAACACCTGCGAATACTTGTCCGTCCAGCCGGCGAAATGCACGAGCCGGTCAATCGCCAGCGTTACTTCGCGCTTAGATTTCGCCGCACTGACATCGGTTGAACGCGCGATTTCGGCGACGAGTTCTGCTGTGCGGTTTTGCAACATCTCAGCGGTGCGGTAAAGAATCTGCCCGCGATTATAGGCGCTGGCCTTGCTCCAGCCGCCAGTTGCGGCGCGCGCGGCGACGACGGCATCGCGGAAATCTTTGCGCGAAGCGTGGGCATAATTATCAAGCTGCTCGCCTTTCGCGGATTTCGCGGGCAGGTAGCGACCGCTCTCGCTGCGCGGAAATTTTCCGCCGATGAAGAGCTTGTAAGTTTTTTTGACGTCGAGACGATTCATAATTTTGATTCGCAAAATGTTAATTTCAGTTCAATCCAACCGACAATACGCCGCCAGCCCGTGCAAGCCGCCCTCGCGGCCAAACCCGCTTTCCTTGTAGCCGCCGAACGGACTCGTCGGGTCGAACTTGTTGTAAGTGTTCGCCCAGACGACGCCGGCTCGCAGCTTGCTGACCATCTTGAAAATCTTGCTGCCTTTGTCCGTCCACACGCCCGCGCTCAAGCCGTAGGGGATGTTGTTCGCGCGCTCGAACGCCTCCTCCGGCGTGCGGAAGGTCATCACGCTCAGCACCGGTCCGAAGATCTCTTCCGAGGCCACGCGATGCGCGTGCGTCACGCCCGTCAGGAACGACGGAGCAAACCAATAGCCTTTGGCCGGAAGAGTGCACTGCGTCTGTGTCAACTCCGCGCCTTCATCCACGCCGCTTTGCACCAGCTCGCGGATCTTTTCGAGCTGCGGCCGCGAATTGATCGCGCCGATGTCGGTGTTCTTGTCGAGCGGATTACCGACGCGCAACGTCTGGATGCGGTCGCGCAATTTCTTGATGACCTTGGAATAAATCCCTTCCTGCACGAACAGCCGCGACCCGGCGCAACAAACGTGGCCTTGATTAAAATAGATTCCGTTGATGACGCCTTCGATGGCCTGATCCAGCGGCGCGTCCTCGAACAAAATGTTCGCCGCCTTGCCGCCAAGCTCGAGCGTGAGTTTCTTCTTCGTGCCCGCGACGGCCTGCGCGATTTTCTTTCCAACTTCCGTCGAGCCGGTGAATGCTAGCTTGTTGATGTCGGGATGATTCACAATCGCCGCGCCAGTTTCGCCTGCACCGGTGACAATGTTCACCACGCCTTCGGGCAATTCCGCCTCCTGAAAAATCTGCGCCAGCCGCAGCGCCGTGAGGCTCGTTGTCTCGGCGGGCTTGAGCACAACCGTGTTGCCACACGCGAGCGCGGGCGCGATCTTCCATGCGGCCATGAGCAGGGGAAAATTCCACGGAATGATCTGCCCCGCGACGCCGAGTGGCGAAGGCGTTTTTCCCGGGAACGCATATTTCAACTTGTCCGCCCAGCCCGCGTAATAAAAGAAGTGCGCGGCCACGAGCGGCAAATCCACGTCGCGGCTTTCCTTGATGGTCTTCCCGCCGTCCATCGTTTCGAGCACGGCCAGCTCGCGCGCTTTTTCCTGGATGATGCGCGCGATGCGATAAAGATACTTGCCGCGCTCGAGTCCGGGCATCTTGCTCCAGACCTTGTCGTAAGCCTTGCGGGCCGCCTTCACCGCGGTGTCCACGTCCGCCTCATTCGCTGCGGCAATGGTGGTGAGCGTCTGCTCGGTGGCGGGATTGATGGACGGAAAATACTGGCCGGAGCTCGGCGCGACGAACTCGCCGCCGATGAACAACTCGTGCTGCGGCGCGATGACGTAGTTCTTGGAATCCTCGGGCGCGGGCGCGAAGTCCCACTTGTTGCCGAAGTTCAGTTTGCGATCCTTCAACGGCACCACAACGTGGTTGGTGGCAGCGACAACGACCGCGCGCTTCGCGGAAACCTTCATGGGTTTAAGCTTTGTTTTCATGGAAAAGATTTATGACAGCGAGAAGTAGTCCGCGCCCTGGTAATTCCCCTCGACGTTCTTCACGATCTGCATCAGCACGTTGTTGAAGAGCGTGCTGGCGCCGAAGCGGAACATCTGCGGGTTGAGCCAGTCGTCGCCGAGGGTTTCCTTGACCATCGCGAGGTAGGCGAGCGCCTGCTTGGACGTGCGGATGCCGCCGGCGGGCTTCATGCCGATGCGGACGCCGGTGGCAAAGAAGTGATCGCGAATGGCCTCCAGCATCACGAGTGTGACGGGCATGGTCGCGGCGGGCGAAACTTTGCCGGTGCTGGTCTTGATGAAATCCGCGCCCGCGTGCATGGCGATTTCGCTGGCGAGGCGGACGTTGTCGTAGGTGACGAGTTCGCCCGTTTCGAGAATCACTTTTAAATGCGCAACGCCACAAGCTTCTTTAGTCGCAGCGATTTCGTCGAACACTTTGGCGTGATCGCCGGCGAGAAACGCGCAGCGATCGATAACCATGTCAATTTCATCGGCACCATCAGCCACCGCGCGGCGGACTTCGCCGAGCTTGGTCGGCAGCGGAAATTGTCCGCTGGGAAAACCGGTGGCGACGGAGGCAACGTGCACAGGAGAATTTTCGCCGAGAAATTTGCGCGCGTATTTGACCATGTTTGGATAAACGCACACGGCGGCGCAGCTCGGCACGTCATATTTCGCCTCGATGGGCTGGAGCGCCTTGCGACACAAATAGGCGACTTTGCCGGGCGTGTCCTTGCCTTCGAGCGTGGTGAGGTCGCACATGCTGACGGCCATTTTGAGGCCGGACAGCTTGGCGGAAGTCTTGATGCTGCGCTTGGTGAATGACGCGGCGCGTTCTTCGACCATCACGGCGTCAACTGTGGGAACAGCCGGGTGACGGGTTGGAAAATTAAAACGCTCCTTCGTCGGCAGCGCGGACATTTTCATATTTAACCGCAATTCTGAAGGCGAGGATGCGCGGCGTCAATGCGGTTTGTGGCAACGCGCAAGCCGAATCAAAACCACTACCACAACCAGAACAGTTTCCAAAATTTGGCAAAAATTGCAGCAAGAACTCCGAATAAAAATGCTGCGCAAAATTTTCTACACAACCAGCTGCATTTTTAGCGAACGGCTGCAGCCGCCAAGGTTTCCGCCAGCACGCGAGTTCCTTTGGCAATTTGTTCAGGAGATGAATACTCGTCGGGACGGTGACTCACGCCATCGCGACACGGAATGAAAATCATCGTCACCGGACAAATCCGCGCCATGAATAATGAATCGTGATACGCGCGGCTGATCATTTTTTTGCAGGAAACATCAAGCTTGCGACAAATACCGGAAACTGTTTGCACGAGCGGTGCATTGCAAATTGCAGGCGGGTCAGCATTCAACCGTTCAAAACGCATTTTAATTTTTCGTCGGGCGCAAATTTCGCGGGCAAGTTTTTCAATTTTCGGCAGCGCCATGTTGCGCGCGGCCAGATTTGTATCGCGCAAATCAATTTCCAAGAGCGCGCGGCAGGGAATGCTGTTCACCGCGTCGGGCTCGATTTTGAAAATCCCCGTCGTGCCGACCATGTCCGGGCTGCGGCTCGTGAGCACGGCTTTTTCAACTGCCAGCGCGATTTCGGCACCCGTCAGAAGCGCATCGCGGCGACCCGGCATCAGCGTCGCGCCCGCGTGACCACCGACACCGGTGAGTTGCAAGCTCAGCGTGCTAGGCGCAGCGATTTTCTCCACGACGCCGATGGATTTTTTCTCTCTCTCCAAAACTGGCCCTTGCTCGATATGCAGTTCAACGAACGCGGAATAAAAGTTCTTTGGCAACTTGACCGAATCCAGCCTGCCTTTGCAGCCGCCGCGCTTGAGCCAGAATTCCAGATCCTTTCCGTCCCGGTCATGCAAACTGGCAGCTTTGGTCGGCGTCAGAATACCGCCCAGCAGGCGGCTGCCGAGACAGCCAATGCCAAACCGCGTCGGTTCTTCAGCGGTGAAAATGATCAGTTCGATGGAGCGCTTCGGTTGAAATCCGGAATTTTTCAGCGCGCGAATGGCTTCAATCGCCCCCAGCACCCCGACCACGCCGTCGTATTTTCCGGCGTTCGGAATTGCATCAATGTGCGAGCCGGTCGCAATCGCCGGCAGATTCTTTTCCGCGCCTTCCCAGCGCGCAAAAATGTTTCCGACGGCATCCTCGCGCAAAACCAGTCCGGCTTCACGGCAAAGCTTTTTCACGAAGGCGCGGCTGCGCAAATCCGCATCGGAAAACAAAACTCGCGTAACGACCGGCGGCACGGCCTCGGTGATGAGAGCAAGCTCATCAATTTCGTTTTGCAGCCGCGCGATGTTGACTTGCACGGGCTTCATTTCGGCATCCGGTTCACATTCTTGTAATAAATGTAGCGCGCGGGCTGCGTGCCGTCGGCGATGAACCATTGCGGGCAATACGGCGCGATCCAGATTGCGTCGCCCGCCATCACCGGATGCCGGTCGGCACCGAGCCGATACACGCCGCTGCCGGAGAGAATCAACATCCCGTGCTCCATGACGTGCGTCTCGACGAATGGCAGCGTCGCATTCGGGTCGAAGGTGAAAATGTTCACCGCCATGTCAGTTGCCAGTGAATCGGGGATCAAAGTTTTCAGCCGCGCATGCTTGTCGCCTAGAAACGGCGTTTCGGGAATTTTCCTCTCGTTGCCTGTGAAAAACTTCAATGGCTTTTGTCCGGCAAGCGGGTCGTAATTTTTTTTGAAGACAAGCAATTGGGAATCTTTGGCCGCGCCTCGAACGTCATATTTTGTTCCCGGCGGCAGAAAGGCAAACCCACCTTCTATGAGCGCGACGCCATTCACATTTATTTTTCCCGCGATGACGTAGAGAAACCATTCGCCCGTTCCCGTTTCTCCTATGCCGACACTTTTCACGTCGAGCGAAATCAGAAATTGAGACAGTCCCGCACCGAGCGCCGATGAAATCATCACGATGGGCGCGCAATCTGTCCAGCCGGGAAAGACGCTTGGCACATGGCCATCGGGCGTGATGAGCGCGTAGTTGCGCTT
>Ga0181528_10001843_pt1 | contig 13081 bp, 14 predicted proteins | sample PEATcosm2014_Bin_47_FD_119742 | JGI IMG/M metagenome (GOLD analysis project Ga0181528, IMG submission 119742) | Peatland microbial communities from MTU Mesocosm Facility, Houghton, MI, USA - PEATcosm2014_Bin10_10_metaG | ecosystem: Environmental > Terrestrial > Soil > Wetlands > Peat | place... | reverse complement strand
TCCATGAGCTTTCCGTACCATCTCGCCATCGGCTGGTGCGGAGGTTTCTTGCCCACCATCGCCTTCGCCATCGTGGCCGCCACCGGCAATATTTTCTCGGGCTTGTGGTACACCCTCGCGCTGTCGGCGTTCACATTCGTGTTCGGCGTGTTCTTCCTGCCCGAAACCAAGAATGCGGACATCACGGTGTAGGCCCGGAAACCCTCTATCTCTGCAACGGTTCTCGTCAACTTCGGAGGCGATATGTCGATTTCATCGAACAAGCGGCGCTCGAGCACCCATCTCTTCTCCGCATGTGCCCTCGCGACGGCGGGACTTTGTCTCATGGCCCAAAGCAGCGTGGCAACGGTCGAGCCGCCCAACCCGAAGGACCTCACGCAAGGCAATTGGGTTCTGCGGGGCAACGATTCCAAATATTGCAAGGTCGCCCCGAAGCAATCGGGCCGCGAGATCGTCGACGTGGGTTGGGGCATGATGGCGACCCATTGGACGGGCGTGGATTCCAAGGGCGCGCCGGTGGACATTCGCTACGTGTGGCGCTACGACGGACAGAAATATCCCGCGGATATCTTGAAGCGCGTGGACGTTGCCATCTCCTGGAAGCTCGTGAATCCGCGGCGGGTGGAGTTCGTGGATTGGTCCAAGGACGACAAGGTCATTGCGCAAAACGTGCGAACGGTCTCGGACGACGGACAGACGATGACGCAGAGGACCACGTATCCGGGGCAGAGCTGCGAGGACGTGCAGGTGTTCGCGCGGCAGTAGCCAGCTTTCAATGCCAGTAGAGAGCACCTCTCCGCGCAGAAGCAACGCGCGAGTAGGTCCGAGAAATGGCGATCCGAACCAACCATTTGGGAAATCATTTCCTGCTCGAGGTGGTGGACCCGATAACCACAAAGGAGGCGATGCCGGTGTTCCGCTATCGAGCCCGGGATTTGACGCGGTTGCTACCGGGCAGCGTCACGTCGATGCGCCATTTCGCAAGATCACCGGTCGTGCCGACGACTTAATCATTCGGGGCGTAAACGTGTTTCCCTCGGAAATCGAAGAGTTGATCCTGAACTCCCGCAGTTTGGCGCCTCACGATGAGATCGAAATCTCCGGCCTGCATCGGATGGATGAGGTAGTGGTGCGGGTGGACGCGCGTGCCGAGTGACCGGCTGGCTCAAACGCTCGACGGGAAAAGCGTCGCGGGTTATCGACCGACGCGAATCACGACGGGGATGGATGTCCGATCAGATTCTCGTCACAGGAGGTCGCGGTCGGCTGGGCCGGGCTCTCTGTGGGGTGGGTGCCCCGCACGTCCGAGCAGTCGGCCGCGGAGAGATGGATGTTACCAATGTGGATGAAGTCAAGCATTGCTTCTCCATTAGCCCCCATCAATACTTATGGGCGAACCAAGGCGGAGGGAGAGAGCCGCGTCCTAGAAGCGCACACTTGAGCGTGCGTCGCGAGAGTTGCTTGGTTGTTCGGAGATAGAGAGAATTTTATTGCCCACCTTCTTTGGGCCGACGAGAAAAGTACTGTGCCCATTGCTGAGGATCAAATCGGTTCACCGACCCCCATCTTTCCCGCTGCGATCCGACTGCTTGATTTGGCGCGATTAATGATTGCACAGAATCGGATTGTGCCTCGCATACTGCATCTCGCAGGTTCGCCTCCCACATCTCGGATAGCTTGGGTTGGTTACCACTTTGAGGCGATCAAGTGCGCAGGGGCCGCGTCCCGCAGCTACGACGAGCTCCGCTCTCGTCATTTCCGTCCATCGTAGCTAGGCCCAGATTCAGTGCATTGGATTGCAGTCGCGCCGCCACGGTGTTTGGCGACCATCTAGAATGGCGTTCAGCAATCGACGCGCTGAGCGAAGACATAACAACTTTTACTCATATCGAGCGCGCCATTCGCTCTGCCTATATCCGAAAATAATGGCGCGTCGACGCACTCACTCGTGAAAAGCGTTCAATGCATGCAACGACTATCGACTCGATTGGCTTTTATGGTAGCCGGAATTGGGATGTCAGTCTGGGCAGCTTTGGTTCCGTTCGCGAAAGCGCGGATGGACTTGGGACCGGCGGAATTAGGTCTGCTTCTGTTGTGTCTCGGCGTTGGGTCGCTGGTCGCCATGCCGTTGACCGGCATGATGGCCTCGCGCTTCGGATGTGGGCCGGTCATTTTGACGAGCGGTGCCATCGCTTGTCTCGTGCTTCCCGTTTTATCAATCCCGCCGAGGCCGGCGCTTCAGGCTGTGACGCTCGCGCTGTTTGGCGCGGCCATCGGAACGTTGGACGTAGCCATGAACATTCAGGCGGTTCGGATGGCACAGTACTGGTCCCTAAAGACCCGCGCAGAAAGCAGTGTCCGTAGACGTTCAGAGGTTGCCAATCTCGCTTGGTGGCCCCTATGGGGGCCTTGCAGTTTCTGGCGGTAAGTTTATTCAGGAAATTCAGGTGCGTACGCTGGAAATGTGAGGGCTACACGGCCCACCATCCAAAGACTTCCAGTGGCGTCCGGGGACGTCCACTAAGACACGTGAAATTCGCCCCGAATGGGGACATCGCGTGCACGACTTGATTGCTTTTAGCTGAGTCGAGCCATCCCCGGCATATTCGGGTCCATGTACTGGCGCGCGAGCTCCTCAAGCAAACCTTCCAGTGATTCGGGGGTTTCAGGATAGGCCATTAGCACGAACTCGGTGACACCGATTTCGGCATATTCTTGCACCATTTTGAGGTCCGCCTTGTGCGGATACGGCGAGGCAACGAACGCCAGATCGCTCATTTTACGACTCTTCTTGCCGAGCTCCGCCTTTAGCAGCTCGAGCTGGGGTTTCAGCTGCTCAGGCGTATTGTCGATTGTCCACCAGCCGTCCCCTTGCGCAGCGATTCGACGGAAAGTTGCCGGAACATGGCCGGCAATTATGACGGGCGGGTGGGGCTTCTGAACCGGCTTGGGATAAGCGCGGCAAGGGAGGAGATCGTAGAACTCATCTTTGTAGGCGGACACCTCGTCGCACCATAGCCGCTTCATGACCTCCACGTACGACCCCGAGCGCTGGCCGTGGTTCTCGAAGGGCGCGCCCATGACCTGGAACTCCTCCTTGCACCAGCCCACCCCGACGCCGAGACTCATACGGCCGTTCGATAGCCAATCCACGTTGGCCGTCTCGAGCGCCGTGTAGACGGGGTTTCGCTGTGGCATCACGATCGTCGCCGTTCCGAGTCGCACCTTCGTTGTGATCCCGGCGAGATAGGCCAATGCCGTGAACGGACAAAGCTCGACCCGCCCCTCGGGCGCACCGAGCATGTTGACGTCGGTGCCAAGCGACTCGGCCATCGGATATTTCGACTCCTGCTGGTCGAACATCACGGAATGCTCGCCAACCCAGATCGTGTGGAAATTGAGGCGCTCCGCGGTCGCGCCCAATGTACGGATGAATCTCGGCGTGGCGTAGCGGCTAATCAGCGGAATCAGCAATCCAAGCTTCATGTGACCCCATTGGTGACTTGATGCTTGCAAAGAGCGCTGCGATTTTCATGTAGCTCCCGCTCTCAGCGCCCAAGTCCACGCCTGAGCGGCCAAGGGTCGGACGCGCTTGCTGACCGCTTCGGCCTGCGGGCTCGACGCGTTTCCGTCCATGACGCGTTTGCGGATGCCTTGAACGATCGCCATCAGGCGGAACAGGTTGAACGCAAAATGCCAATTCAGTTCGGGTACGTTGCCGCGGTTCGTCGCTGCAGCGTAGCGATTCAACATTTGCGCGAGTGTCGGGATCCCAAGCGACTCCAGGTCGAGGCTCGCCATCCCAGCGGTGCCGTCGTGTGGCATATCCCAATGCATCAAAAAATAAGACAGATCGGCCAATGGGTCACCGGTTGTCGACAGCTCCCAATCCAATACGGCGACCACTCGTGACTCATTCGTGGCGAACAGTACGTTGTCGATCCGATAGTCGCCGTGAACGATGCCGAAGCGCTCCTGCTTGGGCAAGGTCTTGGGAAGCCAAGCGATCAATCGTTCGGCTTCCTGAATGAGTTCCGTTTCCGACGCGCGGTATTGCTTCGTCCAGCGGATTACCTGGCGCTCGAAATAATTGCCCGGGCGGCCGTAGTCTCCGAGGCCGACCTTCGAGGGATCGATCGAGTGCAGTCGTGCGAGAGTATCGATGAGGGCCTCGTAAATCGAGCGGCGCTCGGTGGGGCTTGAGTCCGGCAAGGCGCCATCCCAGAACGACCGTCCCGGCACAAGATCCATGACATAGAAATCGGTCCCGAGTATTTGCGAGTCGGTGCACAGGGCGAGCGGTCGGGGTACCGGGAAGCCGGTCGGGTGCAACGCCGCCATCAACCGATATTCCCGGTCGACCGCATGGGCCGAGGGCAGCAAGGTACCGAAGGGCCTGCGGCGCAATACATAGGCGCCTGAAGCCGTATCGATGCGATACGTGGGGTTGGACTGGCCGGACGGGAATTTGACGACTTCGGCGGGTCCCACGTATCCGGCGACATGCAGGCTCATCCAGCGATCGAGCGCGCCGAGATCGAAATCTTGGGCGCTGCTCAAGACGCGAGCCTGACCAGCGATTTGCCCATGTGGCGCCCGGAAAAGATACCGCACAATGCGTCCGGAGCACTCTCGAGACCTTCATACACGACCTCTGGTAGCGTCAGTCGTCCCTCGCTGCGCCAGGTGAGCATGCTGCTGACGAATTCGTCGTAGACATCCAGGGAATCCATGAACCGATAGCTCTGGATGGTGAGAAACCGATCGAGAACGAATTCAAAATTGTCGACCAGTCGCACCTTGCCGTCACCGTTATAGGTGCTGACGAATCCGGCTATGAGAACTTGCTTTAACTCCTTCATGAGCGGCAGGCACGCACACAGGTGCTCGGGACTGGCGTTCTCGAGCACCAGATCGATGCCGTGCGGGCATGCCTCTGCTAGCGCTTTCGGGATCGGCACTTGCTTGTAATTGAAGGCGTGATCCACGTGGGCGACCGATTCGAGCCATCGGACTTTCTCCGCCGTTCCTGCGGAGCTGATTATCCGCAAACCTTGGATTTTCCCGATCTGGCAAGCAATCGAACCGACGGTACCGGCGCCGCTCGAGATGACGGCCGTATCCCCCGGCGAGCAGCGGGCAAGGCTCACCATACCCCGATAGGCGGTCAGCGCTGCAACTCCGAGCAGCCCGATGTAGTCCTGAGGGCGCGCGTCGTTGGCAGTCCTACGGGCCAGGGCGTCGTTGGGCGACAGGTAGGGAACGAAAGCGCCGCCATTGGACACGAAGTGCTCTTGCCATCCGGACATGCTCTCGACCAGATCTCCCTGCGCAAAGGAAGGATTTCGTGTTGCGACCACCTGCCCGATGGATGGACCGTTGAGAGGCTCGCCGATTGGCCAGGGAGGCAGATCCGTGGCTTCAGGGCTCATGCTCCGGCGCATGTATGGATCGACGGACATCCAGAGGTTTTCGACCAGCACCTGCCCGGGCGCCAGATCCGGGAGAACTGCCGACACGATCCGAAAGTCGGCCGGCTTGGCGATCCTGTCCGGACGCCTGATGAGGTGTACTTGTCGGGTGCGTACAGGCATTTAATTTGACTCAACTAGGCCGCTGGCCTATAGTTATCATGCAAGCGCGGCGAGCGCAAGAGTGAGGAATAATGCACGATCAAGGATCGATGCTAGGGAGGCTCGGGCCAATCATCGCGGTAACTCTCGCGATTGGGGGAGCGGCGGCGCGCGTCGATGCGACTGGAGCAGTAGACGTTCCTCACGGCAATCTCAGCCAGTTTAACTGGGTGGCGTTGCCCGAGTTCGGCGGCAAAGAGGCGATCATCTATCGATCATCGGACGGCAAGCGCGTTGCCGCCGCCTTTCACGAGTCCGGCACTCCGAGCTTTACCTATCCCTTTGACGAATTCCTCATTGTTACCTCGGGATCCGTGACGGTGCACGTTCACGGAGGCTCGACCTTCACATTGCGCAAGGGCGATGTGGCCTATTTCCGCGAAGGGATGTCCGTCGACTTCGCGTTCAGCAACGATTTCTCCGACATCACTTCGCTGGTGGCCGATCACGAGGTCAAATGGCGCTGATCGGTCCGCGGCCTTATGTCCGAACCGGTGATATTGCGGGGTCTGGGCCAACGGCTTAGGCTTGCGGAATCCGCGCACGGATTGCGGGACGTCAAGGGTGGAACCGACTGCGGGGGGTTGATGCGGCAGCTAAAAGGTCTCGTGCCAATCATCTTGATTGGCGTGATGGGTAACAGCGTAATCTACTTGATCCCCTTGCTGGTCGGAGGGATGGTCAGCGATCGAGGCTTCAGCGAGCAGCAAGCGGGCTTCATGGCATCCGCCGATCTGGGCGGCTATGCCGTCGCTACCTTTCTGACGGCGCTGATTCTCGATCGCTTCTCCTGGCGGCGGATGGCGATAGGCGCGCTCGTAGTCATGCTCATCGCCAACGTGGCGACAACGTTCATCTATCGACCAGACTCATTTGCGCTGATTCGGTTCGCAAGCGGCCTGGGGAGCGGCGTTCTCGCCGCGATCGCCTCCGTATCCGTCGGGCAGACGGACAATCCCGAGCGCAACTACGGTTTGTTGATCGGCGCCGCGCTGCTGTTTGGGACCGCGGGTCTTTGGGGGCTTCCTTCATTGCTCGACCGCTTCGGCCTGAACAGCGCCTACTGGCTGCTGGCGGTTCTCGCCGCCTTGGTGTTCCTCCTGGCCATCAGGATTCCGAACGGGCGGGTAACGCGCGGGCAGACGAATGTGGCTGCGCCACGCAGTATCTGGCTGTGGTCCGGTGTGGTGCTGCTAGCCATCCTCCTCTTCTGGGCGGAGCAAAACGACGTCTACGCATACATCGAACGCATCGGCAATGCGGCCGGCATCAAACCGGAGTTCATCGGGTTCAGCTTGGGTGTCGCCAACTTGATGGGGTTTGTCGGCGCATCGCTGGTTGCGTGGCTCGGAACTAGGATGGGGCGGCTGGTCCCCCTGGTCGTTGCGACCCTGCTGCAACTCGCGTGCCTTGTGGTGCTAATGGGAAACCTAAGTCCCATGACTTACCTGGTGGGACTCGGCGTGCTGGCGCTGGCTTGGAACATTGCCAATCCTTTTCAGTTGGGCGTGCTGGCCGGAATTGATCCCAGCGGGAGAGCCCTTGCCCTGGCCACAACAGTTACCGGAGCGGGTTTAGCGCTCGGCCCGGCGATGGCAGCCGTAGCGATCGGGGTGGGTGGGTACAGTGCGGTCCTGTGGTTGGGCGGAGCCCTTGCGGTCCTGAGTCTCGCGTTAGTCCTCCCCCCCGAGCGCGCCGTCGCACGCCAATTGCGCGCTGGCTGGGTGAAAGGTCTCGTTGTGGCATCGCCGCCGGATACGGTCTGAGATACCACGGCGCCTAATGGAATGTACAATCAGGTACCAGGGATGATTACGATGGAAAAGCGCAATGGGTAAGAAGGGAGATGCAAGGCGTCAGCAGATCCTCGATACCGCAAAATCCATGCTGCTCCAGCGGGGAACTCACGATTTTGTATTGCGTGACGTTGCGGAGGCGCTCGGCATCACTCACGGCAATCTTCAGTACTACTTTCCTACCAAGCAGGCGCTTCTCGTCGCGATCTTCGACCAAGAAGTGGCGAAATACACAGACGGCATGCGAGAGGCGGTGGCCGCGACCACGACGAAGCGGGGGCGGCTGGCCGCCATCATCGATTCCGGGCTCACCGTGCTGCGCTCGCCCGATACCGCGCTCTGGCGCATGATGATGTCGATGGCGGATCACAGCCCGGAAATGGCGGCCATCCTCAAGAAGGAAAACGATCTTTACGAGGCCGTCGTAACCAGGGAGCTGAAGCAAATCGATCCGCGATTATCGCTGCAGCGCCGCCGGCACATCGCGAAGATCATTCATGCAATTCTGGACGGCATCGGCATTCAATACGTGCACGAGGATCCGAATAGCGCCGGCATGCGTGCCCTCGAAAGCGAGATCAAGGCGGTGGTAGCCGCGTTGCTCGAAGCGGAATAATCCCTTCCATGAACTCTAGCGATCCATTCAGCGTGCGCTTCAGAGTTCGCTGTCCTTGAAGGTCTTTAATACCTTGCCATAAGGCAAATCCGCGTTGAAATGCGCATACTTGCACGACAGAATCGATTGCACGGGAAGCCTTGCATTGGAGGGCGAACCGAACTCCAAGATACCCGGACCGCTGTACACCTCGGCTTTCCCGTCCGAGCCCATCAGGGGATTCGCCGAGAATAGGACCGATATCAACTGTGCGAGCGCGGGTTTCCTGCCGCCTTCCGCATCCGGGATGATCTTCAAGCAGATCAACGGCAGAGTGGCGACAGCTTCCGCCGGCTCGTTCTTCGACGTACGCACCAAGGCGCGCAGTGCCCGATCTCCCTGCTTTACCTCCATCAGCGCTTCAACCTGACCGTCGTCGTGATGAATCAGCTCAATGCGGTGGGCTCGCTTCTTTCCAAATCCGTAGACTTCGCGACCTAAGATCTGCGAATTCTCGCCGGTGACGTAAACTCCCGGAACGTAGGCGTGTAGTTCCCCCTTCCACGTGCAGAGTATGCCGTTGTAGACCTCGCTGTAGGGTCCAAGTGTGGTCCAGTGATTGGTCTCGATCACCATGAAGGCGGTGGCCGGTTCATACAGCTCCAAGTCGGAAGGCAGGATATTCAGCGCGTAGTCCGCATCCGTGAGAAATTCGACGAGCACACATTCCGTGTCTCGATAGTACCAGGGCCCTTTCTCTGATTGAGGATCGTGAGCCGGCATAAATGCCCCCCACTTATCCGGGGTGAGTCGTCCTTTCTTAGCCATCGTTTGGGTCTCCCGATTTGCCCGAACCGTGTTCGATCTTCAATTTGTTGCAGCTCGGCATTTCCATTGTGTCAAGCAAATATAGGCCAGAAGATTGTTATGTGCAATGGTACCCGATGTCGTTGGGTTACAAATATCTGGAAATATGCCCTAAAACGGTCACGTGGTTTATATGTGAAACATAAAAGTTGAAAGTAATAGGCCAATGGCTTACATTCAATCAAGCGGCATTCTCTATCATGGTCGCCGTATGTTGGGGAGTAGGTTGCGCTCAGGTACGCAAAAGGGGATCTCACTCGCGAGCGGAGCCGCCGATGCCGCCGATGCCGACGCTATCGGGCGCGCAATTCGCGAAGGGTACGAGCGGAGGACTGGTGGATCGGCGGCGCAGTACGCCCGTGGAGCTCGAGCGCTAGCCGGAGGGACGACAGGCAACCTCAGACACTTCCATCCGTACCCACTTTATTGTTCTAGCGGGTCTGGAAGCCGAATGACGGACGTCGACGGGAACGTGTATGTCGATTGCTTCCTCTGTAACGGCCCGCTGTTGCTGGGTCATGGCCATCCCGCGATTGTCGAGGCGATGCGTCAGCACGAATCCATGGGATCGCTGATCCTCAATCCGCCTCTCGCGACCGATCTCGCGGAGGAAATCCAGCGCTGCATGCCCTCTGCGGAGCGCATCCGATTCCTGAATAGCGGGACCGAGGCAGTTCTAACCGCCGTGCGCCTCGCACGGGCGTTTACGGGGAAGGATAAAATCGTAAAGTTCCTGGGTCATTACCATGGCCAGGACGACCAGTTCCTGGTGGGGTTGGACCCGACAGGCAAAAGCTTCAGCAGCGGAATTCCCCCGTCCGCGACCTCGACTTCCATTCAGGTGTCTTATGACGACACCGAGGCGCTGATTGCGGCGCTCGACGGAAATCCCGACGTTGCGGCGATAATCCTTGATCCGGCCATGCATGCAGGAGGGCTTTGGGGTAGCTCGACCGAGTATCTGCGCGCGGTACGCGAAGCGGCGTCCGCCCGGGGCGTGATCTTAATTTTCGACGAGGTCATCACGGGTTTTCGACTCTCGCTCGGCGGCGCACAGGCGGTGCATGGGGTAATGCCGGACCTGGCTACCTATGCGAAGGCCCTTGGGGCGGGCGAGAAGCTCGCTGCGGTGGCGGGACGCGAGGACCTCATGCAGGCGCTGGATCCGGACAGACCCTCCACCAGGGCGGCAGTCTACCAATCCGGCACGGGCAACGACGGGACCTATGCCCTCGCGGCTGGGCTCGCAGCCGTGCGCTGCTACAGGGATCTGGACGTCGGCGGCGGCTACCAGGCGCTGATCGCGCGGGCGGAACGACTTGCGCAGGGCATGAGGGTCGCATTCAGCCGGCGAGGCGTTCCCTGCCACGTCAATCAGCTCGGACCAATGCTGCAGCTATTTCTCTCGGATGCCAAGCCCGGGTTCGAGGCGTTCAGCCGTGTCCCCTCCGGACCGCTTGCGCTCTTTTATCTGGCAATGATTAACGAGGGCATTTTGTTGTCGCTGCCCACTTCAAATCATGTGTACCTATCGTTCGCCCATTCGGACGAGGACGTGGCGCAGATTCTCGAGAAGGTTGCGACGGTACTGGATCGCTACGACTTTCGGGCTGTGATCCGGGCTGCGGACGAGGCGAGCCCGCGCTCGGAATCAAAAGCAAATCCTCTAATCCACGGGAGACTGCGATGAAGGAAACTGCCAAGGCGGAGCTCGATATCCTGTTCGCGAAACAGAAGGCGGCATTCGCGAAAGACCGCGTTCCTTCCATAGAGACTCGCATCGAGCGTCTGAAAAGGCTCGACCGCATGATGATCGAGTTTCGCGAGCCTTTCCGCAAGGCGCTGTCGGAGGATTTTGCAACGCATCACCCGTTGGTGACCGACCTGTTCGAGAGCGGAGCGGTGATTGCGCGTTCGCGCACGATCCAGGCATTTCTCGCGAGCTGGATGAGCCCAGAGAATCGCGAACTTAACCCGATGGTCCATGGTTCGTCCAGAGCTCAAGTGATCCGCCAGCCGAAGGGCGTCCTGGGCAACATCGCCCCGTGGAACTTTCCGATTGAATGTGCGTTGATCATGACGGCCGATATGCTGGCCGCAGGCAACCGCGTAATTGTGAAATCTGCGGAACTGGCACCTGCAACTGCCCGGGTACTCAACGAAGCCGCAGCCGCTCATTTTCCGCAGGATGTGCTCGCGATAGTGAACGGGGGAGTGGAGTTTGCCTCATATTTCGCCTCGCTGCCATGGGATCACCTGACGTATACGGGCGGCGGTCGCGTCGGGCGGCTGGTGATGCAGGCGGCGGCGCCGAATCTGACACCCGTCACGCTCGAACTTGGGGGCAAGAATCCGGCGGTATTTGCCGCCGATGGGTTCGACGAGGCACTCATCGAGCGCTTCCTTTATTTCCGCGTTTTCAAGGGAGGCCAAGTATGCACGTCGCCGGACTACGTGTTGGTGCCGGAGAACCGGATGTCCCAGTGGGTCGAGATCGCGAAGCAGAAGTGGACCGGCCTTTACCCAAACTACGTAGATCACCCGGATGCCACCGGCGCCATCAACCAGGCGCACTACGATCGGGTCATGAAGCTGGTCAACGAGGCGCGCGAGCGTGGTGCCACCGTCGTGTCCCTGAACGGCGATCGGCCCAACGCCGCAAAGCGCGTCATACCAATGTATGTGATCGTCGACCCGCCGGATGATCTGCAATGCATGCAGGAGGAAATATTCGGGCCGGTAACGCCGGTAAAGAGCTACCGCACGATCGACGAAGCGATTGCACGAATAAACGCGGGGCCGAGCCCGCTAGCGTCCTATATCGTCACTCGGGACGAGACGCTCGGCGCTAGGTTTGCTTGCGAAGTACTGAGCGGTGGCACCGGGGTAAATGTATTCGGCTTCCAGGCCGCGGACCCGAGTTTGCCGTTCGGCGGAGTCGGCAAGAGCGGCATGGGGTGTCACTCGGGTCGGGAGGGTTTCCTCAATTACTCGCACACCAAGTCGGTATTTTACTGCGCCGATGACAACGGTCTGGCGATGGCCATTCGGCCTCCATACGCCGCGATGGCCCAGGCCTTCGCCGATGCGGCGTTTGCGCCGGCGCCATGAGCGGGGCCTGTATGAATTGGAGAAATGGCATGGGTAGTGGTCTCGCCGCAGCCATTCCCGTGGTGCTGGCGCTCACCGCATTTTCAGCCTCGGCAGTCGCCGACGAAGACGCATTGCCCGAGGTGGTCGTCACGGCTCAAAAGCGCGAGCAGCGCGCCGAGGACGTCGGGATCTCCATCAGCGCATTTGATTCCAAAGCGCTTGCAGATAATGACGTAAAGGTGGCGCAGGACATCGTCAAGCTCGTGCCAAGCCTGCAGTACAACGGATTTACTCCCGGCGCCATCGTGTTCAATATTCGCGGTGTTTCACAGAACGATTTCGGCGATCAGCAGGAGCCACCGATCGCCGTCTACTACGATGACTCCTATGCAAGCAGCATCAATCTGTCGAGCTTTCCCGTGTTCGATCTGCAGCGGGTCGAGGTGTTGCGGGGTCCCCAGGGAACTCTATTCGGGCGCAATGCGACCGGAGGCGCGATTCAGTACGTCACCAACAAGCCAACGAAGGACTTCGAGAGCTATGTGACGATGACCACCGGTGCGTTCCACGAGTTCGACACCGAGGGTGCGGTCTCCGGTTCACTGACTCCCTGGTTGCAAGGACGATTTTCGTTCGAGCGCTCCGGGAATCGTGGTCCGGACGTGAATATCGTTTATGACTCTCGTCTCGGAGGACAGAACAACTACGCCTTCCGCAACGAATTTTCCGCACAATTCGGCGATGATACCGAAGCTCTCCTCACGTTCCGCTACGCCAGAAACCAGCACGAGAATAACGCGGGCGTCTATTCCTGGGTTGGCGCCTACAACAGTCCCGCATCCCATGGTCTCGGATACCCAGCCTCGCCCACCACGCCGAGCCCGTTCGGGACATGCAACGGCTGTGACTTGAGCGGCTACTCGAACTACTCGATCGACCCTTTCTTTGGAGGCAACCCTTGGAGGGTTGCGCTCAACAGCCCTGTGGATTTCGACCGGACGCTCCGAGGAGCGAGTCTTAGACTTTCGGGAACTATCTTTGGGCTCAACTGGGTGTCGATATCCGATTTCTTGAATATGTCGAAGGGCGATCTGGAG
>Ga0181528_10001841_pt1 | contig 13089 bp, 14 predicted proteins | sample PEATcosm2014_Bin_47_FD_119742 | JGI IMG/M metagenome (GOLD analysis project Ga0181528, IMG submission 119742) | Peatland microbial communities from MTU Mesocosm Facility, Houghton, MI, USA - PEATcosm2014_Bin10_10_metaG | ecosystem: Environmental > Terrestrial > Soil > Wetlands > Peat | place... | reverse complement strand
GAACACAATTGAGACATCATCATGGCGTTTAATTCATTTTCTATCGAAAACGTGTTTGGTTCCGGTCCGCAAATGCTAATGTTGCGGGAAAAGCATATGGAAATCTTAACTTCGAATTTGGCCAATGCCGATACCCCGGATTACAAAGCCCGTGACTTGGATTTTAAAGGCGTGTTTCAGCAACTTTTAGAGAATAAAGGCGTGCCGTTAGCACAGACGAATCGGAATCATTTGGCCGTCAATAATCCTTTGTTCGGCGCCGAGCTTCGTTACCGCATTCCGCAACAGCCTTCACTAGACGGCAATACCGTAGAAGGGCATATCGAACAGGCCAAATATGCTCAAGCTGCTGTGCTATATCAGAATACACTGCAATCACTCTCCGGAGATTTTAAAGACGTAACAACAGCTCTAACCGGCCAATGATTAGCCCGAAATCATGGGCTAAAGTGACGAGCAAATAACGGGGATAAACCTTGCGAACAAGAAAAACCATGAGCCTCCTAGGTTTGCCGCGCCTGCAATGCCTGCATTATATCTCCGGCCGCCGTGCCGGGCTGGGTATTGGTCTGGCCGAGATTTTTTAAAGTTTCGCCGCCCTGGCGCAGGGCTTCCTGTTGTCCGGCTTGTTGAACCTGTTGAGCTTTTTGGCTGCGTATCAGCGCCAGTTGCTGGCCGGAAACGATGAGTTCCGGATTGACGCCCAGCTTGTCGCTATAGATATCCGCCCAATGATCGGCGTCAAACTTGTCCAGCACTTGCGGCTTGATGGTAGCTATTTGGCCCATGCTGCCGACAAAACGGTCTATGCCGTTTACCGACACGGCTTTTTGGGCTTGGCTGAGCATGGAGATATATTCCACGTTCAGATCATGTCCCTGCAATTCGTCAGGCGGCGGCGGTAACACCCCGGCGCTGAGCAGGCGCTCGAATACGGTGTCCACCAAAGGGTCCAGCAATTCATTATTCAGCCGCTCCACCACCGGTCCCAGCATCAGCAGCTTTTCCTCGTAGCGTTCCGCCACTTCGGTGGCGGTCATGGCGCCGTTGGCCGGTTGTCTGCTGATCATTAAAAACAGGTCGGAATAGAAGGCGCTGTTGATGCGGCCGCGCACATCCTGGATATCCAGCAACAGGTTTTCCAGGTTTAAATTCACCTCAAAAGCGGTTTTAATGCCGCTGTTTGGCCCGGCGGAGTCGTAATAACTGATGCCGCCCGGAAAAAATTCAATCTCGCGGTTTTTCATGGCGGTTGGAGCCTGGATGGGCGGATTGGCCTGATAATCGATAGCCTGAGACTTGCGGAATTGTTCGGCCTGCAACTGCTTGATATCGCCCAAGGCTTCCATGCCGGGACTATTGCCGTAAATGTCGCCGCCTGCAGTCGCCCAGCGCGGCGTCAAGCAAGGAAAACTGCGAAAACCGGATTCGCGCAGCAGCTTGCCGTCGTTTTGACCCATTTCCCAATAACAGGATTTCCAGGCCATATTGCCGGTATTCAGTCTGCCGGGGGCGCGGTCGTGACGCGGTTCTATGCAATGCCGAACGGTAATCCACATATCCGGATCGCCGCGTTGATAAGCATTTTGCACCTGGCCGGAACAATTTTGCAGACCGAATTCCTTAACCAGCTCACCTACCGTCTTGTCAAACTCCCGGTACAAAGTCACCACTTCGCCTTTCCAGTCGGTGGCGATGGCGTATTCGCCTATGCTGAACGGGAATAAATGAATCACATTGCGAAAATCGTCGCCTATCAGCGCTGCGCCGGTGCCGAACACGCCCAGCTCTTCATACATGCTATGCAGCACCCGGTACGCGTTAGAGCGGGCCAGCACGGTTTCCATGCGATCGGTGACCTGGCTTAACCAAAGCTTGACGGCTTGCCTGTCCATCAGTTTGTCATCGCTAACCGTTAAGCGGAACCAGGGCCGGGAAGGGCTGGTCATGCCCGACATCATGCCCGCCGCCAAAACTCGCAAAGCTCTGGTGGCGGTGCTGTCGTAAATAGCCATATTGCGCTTCCAGCCCTTGTCGCGGTCATTGACAAAATACCGGCCGCTGCGCGGCAGCAGATAATGGCTCAGATCCGCCCAATGCCCCCACCATGAGCTACGCTCGCGGCGCAGGGCTTCCCAGCGTTTGTTTAACAACACCAGCTGATCGGCCGCCATTTTATTGCCCCAGCAGGGAATGCCTGCCCAGATTGGCGGGCGCCGGCGAAGCATCGCCCATTGCCCCGCTCAGCAGGGTGCCGCCGGTAGCGGCGGAAATCCCGGCTGCCGTATCAGAGCGGATTGCCGATACCGCTGGGGTTTGCGCCAGTTGCGGCGGCGGTGGGGAGGGGGCTGGCGCCGCAGGGGCAGATCCACCAAAACACATGGGCGTTTCTCGCAAAAATTAGTCAGCCGATACAATAAATTTGACTTGGCCCATCATCCGCACCGATGGAGTGATTGGCGCGCTGCCGCTGTGAAAATTTACGGACGGGCCGGTGGTGGTCATGGCGGACGATAATTGATGTATACTGGTCAGGGGTAGACAAGAAGTAGTTTACTTGCTAGAGTTAATTTTGCCGGGAACCTTGCCTCGCCGCAAGTTCTAATGGTTTTTAGCGGTCCATCCCAACTCTTGTGCTTAACATTGCAAAATTACAGACAAAACCGTCATAAATAATTAAAATAGGCAAAAAATAATTAAAATGCATTTTCTTGGCGGACTTTTATGGGAACAGCAAGCCTACATCAAAAACCTGGCGACGCCGGTATGTTAATACTTATGGCGCAGGGTTGCCGGCCTGCATTCCGGCTGCGCGTACTAAAAAATCAACCGGGCGGTTGCCGGTTATTTGTTTATGGTTAAGGAAGGGCCGGATTTAGCAATGGGAAATGTTTTGGCAGAGCAGTATTTTGAGAGGATTCAGCCGCACGGCATGCTGATGGCGTTGACGGCCGAAAACCCCTATTACCTGCTGCAAGCCAGCGATAATGCGCCGCATTTTTTTGATTCGCCTTTGTCGGACATGCTGGGTAAGCCGTTGGTCAATATTCTGGATGAAACCGCATTTACCCAGTTTAGCCAATTGCTGGAGCCGATTTCCGATGCTTTAACTGTCTCCGGCCCCATCCAAATCCGCTTTCAACAAGAACCGCGGCATTATCATTCCAAGGTGTTTCTGAACCACAATTATCTGTTGCTGGAACTTTGGCCGGAATCGCCGCAGCCGTCGGATCATGTCGCCATCAAGCAGTTGCAGGAAATCCATTTTGGTTTTAATAACCTGATAGAACGCGACCATAATGCCCCGGATTGTTATGGGCATCTGGCCGATCACATCGGTACGGTGACCGGCTTTCATCGTGTCCAGGTCATCAAACTGGATAGGCATGGCCATGGCGAAGTGATTGCGGAATCGCTTCAAGCTTCAGCCGATAGCTACCTGGGCATGCATTTTCCCGCCTGTGACATGGCTTTGCTTCGCGAAGGGCTGTCGCTTGATCATCCGCTGTCTTATCAGCAGAATATTCATGCCAGCCCTGCGGTTATGTGCTTGGATTTAAGTTCTATGGACGATATTGTTCCTGATCTAAGCCGCGTCGGCTTGCGGCATTTTTCGCCGGTGCAAATCGAGTATTTTAAAGGTCAGGGCGCAGCGGCGGTTTTGCGGATTTTGCTGCAGCAAAACGGTAAAATCTGGGGATTGGTTGTCTGTCAGCATTTCCAGGAAAAGCCGCTGAATATCCCGGTCCGCGATGCGCTGACCTATCTGTGCCAAATGGTTTCCGCCAAATTATCCGTGGTAGAGTTGCAGTATCAGAGCCGGCTGGTGAATCAGTCCGTACACATCGTCGCCAAGTTTATTAAACATATCAATTTTGAGCAGGAAGACAGCCTGTTGCAATTCATCATGCCGGAGCTGATGCAGATCATGCAGGCCAGCGGCATTCTGGTGGTTGTGGAAGGCCGACTTTATCAGCATGGTATAACCCCGAAACGGCATGAAGCCGATGACTTGCTAGCCTGGCTGAGCGAACAAAGCAACGCAGTATCGCTATGCAGCGATCAGCTGAACAGTCTTTTCCAGCCCATTCCGGAGTCTGCTCTAGCCGGTGCAGGCATACTGGCGACACCGCTCAGCGCCGACATGAAAAACACTGTCATCTGGCTAAAGCCGGAAACTGTGATTCATAAGCAGTGGCTGGCCAAGCCGAATTCTCAATGGCTGCAGTTGCCGGAAACCGCCGGCCAGCTGTCCGCAGACACGGCTTTGCTGAGCTGGACGGAAATTTGCCGGGGCGGCAGCGAGGCCTGGACGGATATTCAACAAAGTGTCGGCAGCGATTTGGCTGCGGTGGTCACGGAGGGATTATCCGGAAAAATCCAGTTGCAACAAGCCCTGCAACGACAAAATCAGATGGATCAGGATTTTCGCATAACCGCTACGGCTTTTGATGCCCAGGAAGGTATCTTGCTGACCGACGTTCATCTCAATATCGTCCGGGTTAATCAGGCTTTTGTGAAAATGACGGGTTACGCCACTGAAGAATTATGCGGCAAACAGCCGAAAATTTTGCAATCCGGTTGTCACGACAATTTTTTTTACCGGGAAATGTGGGACCATTTGAATTTCAACGGCGTTTGGGATGGTGAAATCTGGAACAAACACAAGAATGGACAGATTTTTCCAGTGCATCTAACCATTACCACCGTCAAAAATCCGGATGGTGAAATTATCAACTATGTCGGGGCTTACATAGCGGTCCCTAATAACACCTCCGCGCTGGAGGAAATAGAGCGTCTGGCCTATTTCGATCCTTTAACCTGTCTGCCTAACCGGCGTTTGCTGGTGAATCGTATGAAACGCGCCGTGTCCGCCAGCGCCCGCAACGGCAAGTTTGGCGCACTGCTGTTTATTGATCTGGACAATTTCAAGTCTCTGAACGATACCCAGGGGCATGATATGGGGGATTTATTGCTGCAACAGGTGGCGCAACGGCTGGCTTCCTGCGTGCGTGAAGGCGATACGGTCGCCAGGCTGGGCGGCGATGAATTTGTGGTGTTGCTGGAGGAGTTAAGCGAGCAGCGCATGGAGGCGGCGGCGCTTTGCGAAATTATCGTCACCAAGATTATGGGCAGTCTGAATAATCCTTACCGTTTAGGGGGGTATACCAATTACTACACGCCTAGCGTGGGTGTCACCTTGTTTTCCGAACACCTGACCGATATAGAAGAGTTATTAAAACAGGCCGATATCGCCATGTATCAGGCCAAAAAAGCCGGCCGCAATACCTTTTGTTTTTTCGATCCGCAAATGCAGGCGGCGATTCTGGCCAGGGCTTCCTTGGAATCGGAACTGCGTCTGGCTTTACCCAAACAGCAGTTGCAATTGCATTATCAATTGCAGACGACCGCCGATCAAAAGATCATAGGCGCCGAAGCCTTGCTGCGCTGGCGGCATGCTGACGGCAACCTGGTTTACCCTTTGGATTTCATACCATTGGCCGAGGAAAGCAATCTGATTTTAAAAATCGGCTTATGGGTGCTGGATAACGCCTGCCGGCAGTTGAGGGCCTGGCAGGATTCCCCGGCTACCCGTGAGCTGGTGCTGTCGGTTAATATCAGTCCCAAACAAATTAAGAGCCAGGATTTTGTCAACCAGGTGCTGCATGCCGTTAACCGTCATGGCGTCAATCCCGCCCGACTCAGGCTGGAGTTAACCGAGAGTATTCTGCTGGATAATAGTGAAATCGTGATCTGCAAAATTGCAGCTTTGAATGAATTTGGCATCCGCTTTGCGCTGGATAACTTCGGCACCGGTTACTCTTCTATCAAACACCTGAAACGCTTGCCCTTGGAACAGCTGAAAATTCATCGCAGTTTCGTGAAAACTTTGGAGTTTGACAACGAGGAGGACTTGTCGGTGATTCGCACTATCATTGCAATGGCTAATTCACTTGGCATAGCCGTGGTTGCCGAAGGCGTGGAAACGGAAAGCCAGCGCAGCTTTCTGGAACAGCATGGCTGCTTGAACTATCAGGGCTTTTTATTCGGCAAACCGGTTGGAGCGGAGGATTTTATGAAGCTGCTTGCCGGCATCAATAAGCCGGATGGGTCTTTGGATTGAGGGTGTATATAGCTTAGCCCGCTCGTAGGCTGATGAATGATGATGACTTGAAAAACACGCTGTAAAACCCAGCTCATAGCCGAAACCTCACATGTCGGCAAATTTGCATTCCGCTTAGGCGCTAAACCCTGCCCAACGAAACTTTAACCGCTAAACGCTGCGATGCCCGGGGCGGAACAACGGGGAAAAGTGTCACCTTCGGTGTTGGATCGCTACGCGTTTGTTTGAATGCGGCTGTAGCCGTAAGACTGTGGACGAGGCATGCCTGTATCATTTATTTTACAAATAATAAAAAATGTACTTTCGTACAATTATAATTATTTTTATAATACGCCAGTATAGCTGTATCTGTATAAGTATTGGGAAAAGATTAAGTGAAAAAGTGGTATGCGGTTTTTAAGTCCGGAAACATTGATGGCAATCGGACAAATGTAAACGGATTCTGTCGGCAAAGTTTGGTAAAGTTGATTTTGTTGTTTGTATTACCGGTTAGTCTGGCGCAGGCAGACTGCGGGGTAGTTGCGCCGCTCAAGCTGGAAATTAGCCAATCGCTATATAACCTCAGCGACTGCGAATTATCTAAATCGCAAGTATTGCCAGGCAACTCGTTCAGCGGCATCACAGGGTTGAAGCTGATCAAGCTCGAACAAGGACAAGCCGCTGACTTAAAAAATCTGAAAAATAACGGCGCTTTGTTCCGGAAAGTGGGGCTGGAAGCCAATATTGCCAATTTTATTGAAGAAAATTTTAAGAAAAATTTTTTACAAGGGAAAAATTCTAAAGCCGAGTCGAATTTTTTGGTAGGATGGCTATTATTGGCTGTTCTGGTGGTTTTGTTGCTGATAGACAGAAAGCCTAAAAAAGTTTCGGCCTGAAACCGGATTTGGGATATTCCTGGATTTGATCCGGAAACCAGTACGATTTGGCGTTGCTACATCAATAGGCGCTGAATATAATACCGTATACAATCTGATCGCCAATCAGCTTAATCGCTACTGATTGAGCAGAGTCTTTAAATTGCAATTGGCCTAACCGTTATGGAAGAACTAAAGACACTAGAGGCTATGGGTTTAACCCTGCCTTCTCCGGCGTATTTAACAGGCGCTATCTTGTTCGGCATTATCGGTTTTGTTGCTTATCGTTACGGCAAAAAAATGGAATTGCCTATTCCCAAATGGATAGGCGTCGCTTTGATGCTGTACCCCTATGCCATAAGCGAAACCTGGCAGCTTTATGCGGTCGGCTCCGGGCTTTGCGCCGCCTTGTATTACTGGCGGAAATAAATCGCCAGGCTATGATTTCCTGTTTATCGGCACAGCCTTGATTAAACCTTACAACTTGTCTGTATTTGACTATATCGTTATTCGACTTATACTTAAATCAGGAATCCGCAGTTATTTACTCGGGAATGTTTCAAGCTTGAACCGCTAAGGATTGGGCATGCAAGTTCGAACTTGTTCAACTGAGGGCGTCACAGGTTGAACGGCATCAGGATAGAGTTTTTCAATTATTAACACAATATTTCATGATTATCAATAAAAAAACATCCATCACGGCTCAGGTTCATGAATATGCTATCCCGCCTTTAAAAGATATGCTGGTCTTGGGCAAGCAGTCTGCTATCGGTTGCATAGCCATGCGCCGGGCAGTTGAGTTGTTAGTGAAGACGCCTTTTGAACATATTGAAGTGGAAGACGATGTCATTTCCGATATTTTAGTGCGCCAGCAAATATTAAAACGGGTTTCCAAGGAAGGTCTGATTGAATTTGTGTTAAACCACATCAAACCCATGATGGGTATTGATGAAGTCTTGCACGCCGAAATGGATATTAGGGTTTTTCTGTCGGATCACTGATGCAAAAATTAATCGTCAGGGACTGTCTGATTCAAAATGTAGCCAGGGTGCTGGAAGAAGAGCGCCCGCAATTTAGCGCCATCCAGTCGTTTTATGCGGTTTTTAGAGAATCGGTGAATACCGGGTTTTTTTGCGGACTGGCATTATCCAGCGATATTAATCAGCATCCGGACTGGATTTTTGCAGATTTAACCGAACATAGAAAAAATGTCTATGTGACGCCTAACATCCAGGTGCGAAGGGCTTTGAAGCTGATGGATGAGCATGGCCTGGATGTGCTGCCGGTGTTGGAGCGTAAAATATTCCTCGGCGTTGTCACCCGGCAAAGCATTGTCGAAGCTCTGCTGGATCAAGAGCACCAGTGCCGGCTGGAAACCACCAAATTAATTAAATTGCTGGACGCCAAACACGAACAGATTATTGTCTGGTCGGATAAGCTTAGCGAATTACATACGGCTTCGCGCAGTTTACTGACGGTGCTGGGACATACCTCGCTTCAAACCGATTTGCTGCAAAGCGGCATAGAGTCTTTAACCAAACTGCTGGAAGCGCATTACGGCGCCATCAGCATTCTGGACGACGACGGCGGACTCAAACACTTTGTGTTTACCGGGATGACCGACGAACAGGCGCAGCTGATAGGGGAGTTCCCGCAAGGCAAAGGGCTTTTGGGGCTGGTGATTCAGGAAAACCTCAGTTTGCGCCTGAGCGACATGAGCCGGCATCCGCAGAGCATCGGCTTTCCGGAGCATCATCCGCATATGAAAAGCCTATTGGCTGTGCCTATTTCTCATCGAAACCGGGTGTATGGCCGTATCTATCTCAGCGACAAGGAAGGTGGCGTTGCTTTCAATAAAAATGATGAAGAGTTGGCTTTAAGCTTCGCGTATTCCTTATCGCTGGTATTGGACAACGCCAGGGAAATAGAAGAAGTCAAGCAGGCCAGACAGAATCTGGATTATATGGCGCATTTCGACGCCTTAACCGATCTTCCCAATAGAACCCTGCTGAAAGACCGGGCCGATCAGGCCATTTTTCATGCCCAGCGTAATTCCGCCAGGATAGCGGTGCTGTTTCTGGATTTGGATAATTTTAAAGTAGTCAACGATTCCATAGGCCATACGCTGGGCGATGTGTTATTGAAAAATGTGTCCGCGCGGATTTTAAATTGTTTGCGCGATGGCGATACCGCCGCGCGTTTTGGCGGCGACGAGTTTGTGGTCATGCTGCCGGATATTAACGATAATCAGGATGCCGCTACCGTAGCGGCTAAAATTCTGGAATCTTTGCTTTTGCCTTTTGATATTGAAAGGCATGAGGTTTTTGTGCGTATCAGCATTGGCATCAGTATTTATCCCGACAATTCAAAAGACATCGACGGCTTGCTGGCTGACGCAGATTCCGCTATGTATCACGCCAAAAAGTTAGGCAAAAACAATTATCAATTTTTTGCGCCGGAAATGAACCACTCCGCGCAGAAATACATGAAATTTGAAAAACACTTGCGCAGAGCACTGGATCAAAACGAACTGGTGCTGTATTACCAGCCGCAGGTTGATATAGAGTCCGGCGCCATTGTGGCGATGGAAGCCTTGATACGCTGGTTTAGTCCGGAATTAGGCATGGTTTGTCCGGATGATTTCATCCCGTTTGCCGAAGAAACCGGTTTAATCGTGCCTATTGGCGCCTGGGTGTTGAAAACCGCTTGCCGGCAGGCCAGAATTTGGCAGGAAGACGGGATGCCGCTTCGCATTGCGGTTAATCTGTCCAGCAGACAGTTTCATCAAGTCAAGAATCAGCATCAACATCGGCATCCGTTGCTGGATGCGGTGTTGAATGCGCTGGAAGAATCCGGTTTACCGCCACATTTGCTGGAACTGGAGATTACCGAAGGCATCTTGATGCATCAGGTTGACGAAACCATGGATGTGCTTAGAGAATTAAAGCAGATCGGGGTGCGTTTATCGGTAGACGATTTTGGCACAGGTTATTCGTCTTTAAGTTACCTCAAGCTGTTTCCTATCGACATGCTTAAAATCGATAAATCTTTCGTGCGCGACATCACCACCGACCCTAGCGATAAAGCCATTGTCGCCGCTATTACCGTCATGGCTCAGCAGCTTAAACTGGCGGTGGTTGCCGAAGGCGTGGAAACCCTGGCGCAACTGGAGTTTTTGCGCGAATTGCGTTGCGGCTTTGTGCAAGGTTATTATTTCTGCAAGCCTTTGCCTGCCGACCAAGTATTGTTGCATGCGCAGCAGTATCTTATATAAGGCGTTGGCGCATCTTAAAGAATAGGGCGCAATAGGCGGTTAGCCGAATTGCGCCGAATGTAGGCTTTTGATCATCCGGCGCAATACGGCTATCGCCTATCGCGCCTTATGTTTTGGTTATGTGCTAGGTTATGATTGGATGATCAGGCCGCCATGTCCACGCCGATATCCCGGCGGACCACCGGAAATTTTTCCTCAATCTTGAACGGCAGTCCGTGCTTGCAGGCCAAGGCTTTCAGAGCGGCTGTGGTAATGGTTCCGGCCGGGCCGTAGCTGCGTATGCCGTTTTCATCCTCTGCTATGACCACCGGCCCGGCCAACGCCCAGACATCCGGCTGGCCGGTGTCCGCCAGAATGAAATGGCGGTTGCCGACGATGGCCCGGCGTTGAAATTGATTGCATGGTGATTCCATTTGTGCTCCTTTGCCAAGGGTTGATAAAAAACTAGTCATGTTGTGTTGTAGGATGGGTAGAACGATAGTGAAACCCATCAAACAGGCCTACAAAGATGGGTTTCACTATCGTTCTACCCATCCTACGAATAAAATCCAACTGCTCAGGGTTTGCTGTAATTGCGCATTGCTCCCAGCAGGTGTTTGCGGTAGTTGGTTTTTTCGTCCGCGCTGAGGCCGCGGTATTCCAGATGCGCTTCGACTATGCGCTTGAAGCGCTGCATATCGTCGCCGCGCCACCAGATTTGCGCTACGGCGGCCTTGACGATATAGCGGCGGTAGCGTTCGTCGAGTTTGATAAATTCGCGGGCCAGATAAACCAGACGCTCGGCGTACGGCCAGCGCAGGGTTTCATTGATCAGCCGCTTGCCCTCGCCGGAGCCGGCCGGCTGAAATGTCTGCTGCCAGAAACGCAAGGCCGACGCCTCCTGCATAATCGGCAGCGGCGCCAGCACCTCAGGGGCAAAATCCTTGACGTAATCCAGCAGGCTTATCTGAAAATCCGCCTTGGCGGCCTGCCGCTCAATGACGGGGTTTTGGTACTTTTTTGTCATGATACTGTTCCTCGGCAATCTTGATGAATTTGGCCGGGTGGATGATAAAGTCAAAGGAAGCTAAAAATGGCGCGCCATCTCGGCCGCGGCTGCGGCCCATCAAAAAGTCGGAACCGGCAATATGCCGAAAATAATTGCCCCAGCTGTTCAGGCTTTCCAGCTCTTCTTCCCACAAGGCCTTGATGCGCCGCCGCCTGCCGTCGTTGAGTTTGTAGACTTTGGGCAACTGCGGCAAGGATTCGTGGTAAAGATTGACGATAGCCTGATACGGCGGGCTTGCCGCGGGTTTGGCTGCTCTACCGTCAGGTAGAGCTGTATTATCCTGATCAACCGATAACTGATGTGTGGGGCTGTCCGCCAAAACCCGCTGCGGGGCGCTTGGGTGCAAGTCGCCGCGGCAAGCCTGCTCTGTAACGGCCTGGCGCTGAGACTGCCTGCTGGGGCGTGGTTGGCGCGCTGTCGCCGGGTTGTTATTTTGCGCGGATTTTTCCCTGTCGGCCTTGGGCAGAAAAAACATCAGATAATCCGCATCCGCCAGCCGTTCGATTAAGCCGGCGCGCTTTAACTGATCCAGGGAAGCTCTAACGCCATCCTTGCTTACTTTTGGTAAAATCTGCCGATTCACCAGTTCCTGGGTAATCTCCGCCAGCATGGCCAGGCTGATGCGCCGGTTTGGACCGCCGCAGATACCGCTGGCGTAATCCATATAGCGGCGGATGCCGCGTAAATACATGATTTGCGCCCGCAGCGGCAAGCCTTGCAAGGCGTCGTCTTCCTCATCATTCCAGGTGGTTCTCATAAGCTCTGATCATATTATGACAAAAAAGGCCCGGAACGGCTCCGGGCCAGCAGGGAAGTGAATGACAGCAGACATTGAACCGGTCTGCCAGCGGCTGAAACCAAAATAGGCCGGATTTTTTAGCGTAAACATAAAGTTTTTTAGCAATATCAGGATCAAAACCGAATAAATGCTTTGCCGGACCGGATTTTCCGGGCGCTGCGCATAGCCTAATACCCAGCTCGACAGCTGTTCTTTAAAGCAGTTTTTCGGTGATTTGAGAAGATAAAATAAATCCATGGACAAACTTTAGCGTATTGCTAAATATTTTTCAAGCTTTTTTAGCATTTTGCACATTTCGCAATTTGCTAAAAGATGCTTAAATGTTCCTATGAATTTGACGATTAGAGAAATCAGACTAAATAACTTATTGCTGCTGCTGAAAGAATCAGGGCTTAGTCAAAGTGCGTTTGCCGTTAAGGCTGAAACTTCCGCGGCCTACATCAGCCAGATTATCAGCATTAAAACCAAAAGGAATATGGGTGATTTTGTCGCCAGAAATATAGAGCTTGCCTTTAAAAAACCCAAAGGCTGGATGGATAACCAGCATCATGCCGAAGAATAACCCTTTGCCGGAATTTCAGCAACCACATTGTTTTTTGTCAGCTAGTCCGGTCTGAGCTTTCGGGGCGGATAGTGACAAACTTGTCCTCTTAATCAGTAGTTTTCAGACATGCCTACCGCGAATCTCACCGTTAAAGAAATCAGATTACAAAATCTGCTCAAGCTGCTGGATGAATCCGGGCTGACCAAAAGCGCTTTCGCCGTCAAGGTTAAAACTTCGCCAGCCTATTTAAGCCAGATGCTTAGCCTGCATACCAAGCGTGATATGGGCAATATTGTCGCCAGAAACATCGAAATGGAATTTAAAAAACCGCGGGGCTGGATGGACAGCGTGCATTCGGCCATGCACGGTCTGGCGGAAGCGGCCTCTGCAAAATCGCCTGTTTCAACTTTTTCCGTGGCTCGGCCGGTTTTCAGCAATGGCCGCAG
>Ga0181528_10001838_pt1 | contig 13101 bp, 12 predicted proteins | sample PEATcosm2014_Bin_47_FD_119742 | JGI IMG/M metagenome (GOLD analysis project Ga0181528, IMG submission 119742) | Peatland microbial communities from MTU Mesocosm Facility, Houghton, MI, USA - PEATcosm2014_Bin10_10_metaG | ecosystem: Environmental > Terrestrial > Soil > Wetlands > Peat | place... | reverse complement strand
GTCCCCACCTCGAAGCGGACCTGGTCGTTGCCCTTGCCGGTGCAGCCGTGGGCCACGTGGGTGGCACCGTGCCGACGGGCCTCGGCGACCAGGTGCTTGACGATCACGGGCCGCGACAGCGCCGACACCAGGGGGTACTTCCCCTCGTACCTGGCGTTGGCGAGCAGGGCCGGGACGCAGAAGTCCTCGGCCATCTCCGCGCGGGCGTCGACCACGGTCGCCTCGATGGCCCCCGCGGCCAGCGCCCGGTTGCGGATGGCGTCCCAGTCCTCGCCGCCGGCATCGGCCGCCTGCCCGACGTCCACGGCGACGGCCACGACCTCGACCCCGTGGTTCTCCATCAGCCACCGCACGGCCACGGAGGTGTCGAGTCCCCCGCTGTAGGCCAGCACCACTCGTTCGCTCATCGCACACCCCTCGGCTCGTCGGTCGTCATGTCGGTCTGTCGGTCCTGCGCGCCCCCGGACGGCTCGAGGCCGGAGAGCACGGCCAGCCGGTGGGCCACGGCCGCACCCCCGGTCGCCTCCGAGGCCACCACGAGGACGGTGTCGTCACCGGCGACCGTCCCGATCACCCCGGCGAATCCGCTCCGGTCGAGCGCCGAGCCTACGACATGGGCGGAGCCCGGCGGGGTGCGCAGGACGATCAGGTTGCCGGAGTGGTCGGCCTCGACGACCCACTCCCCCAGGACCCGACGCAGGTGGTCCTCGGGGGCCACCTGGTGGGACGGGAGCTCGGGCAGGGCGTAGGCGGTGTCGCCCCCGGGCAGGCGGACCTTGAGCGCTCCCAGCTCCTCCAGGTCCCGGGAGACCGTCGTCTGGGTGGCGTCGATCCCCTCGTCGGCCAGGAGCTCGACCAGGTGCGCCTGGCTGCCCACCGCGCTCGACTCCAGCAGCTTGGTGATCCGGTGCTGACGCTGGTGCTTGGTGACCCGGGTCACGTGGCCACCGTGGACGTCACCCAGGTGAGCAGGCCGCGCATGGCGTGCATCCGGTTGGCCGCCTGCTGCCACACCACGCTGCGGGGACCGTCCACCACCTCGGCGCTGATCTCCTCCCCCCGGTGGGCCGGCAGGCAGTGCATCACCACGGCGTCCGGCGCCGCGGCCCCGAGCAGGGTGCTGTCCACCGTGAAGCCACCGAAGGCCTCCAGGCGGGCGAGCTGCTCGTCCTCCTGGCCCATCGAGATCCAGACGTCGGTGTAGAGGGCGCAGGCACCGTCGGCCGCCTCGGCCGGATCGTCGGTCACCAGCAGGTCACCGCCGAAGGAGCGGACCAGGTCCACGTCCTCGGCCGACGGCTGGTAGCCGACCGGTGAGGCGACGCGGGTGGGGACGCCCACCATGGACGCGGCCAGCGCCAGCGAGCGCCACACGTTGTTGGCGTCGCCGATGTAGGCCACGGGTCGCCCCGCCAGCCCGTCCCCGAAGACCTGACGCAAGGTGATCAGGTCGGCGAGGGCCTGACACGGGTGGGCCCGGTCGGACAACAGGTTGACGACGGGCACGGGCACGCCGGCGGCGTCGAGGGCGTCCCGCATGCGCTCCAACGACCGGTGGTCCACCACCCGGGCGCACACCACCCGGTGGAAGGAGGCCAGCGTACGGGCGACGTCCTCGGCCGTCTCCCGGGTGTCGATGCCCACCTCGGCCCCCTGGATGTAGACCGGGTGGCCCCCGAGGGCCACGACGGCCAACTCCGAGCTGCTGCGGGTCCGGGCCGAAGGCTTCTCGAACACGAGCGCGACGCCGACGCCCTCCAGCGGTCGGGGCAGCGGGGCCGGGTCGGCCAGAGACGAGGCCAGGACCGACTCGAGGCCCTCGCGGCCGAGGTCGTCCACGTCCAGCACGTGGCGGGTGGCGCCCGTCGGGCGCCCGGCGGCGGTCGCGTCAGGCACGGGCCTCCCCTCCCCCGGGTCCGTCGGTCCGGGGACCGAAGACGGCCGACAGGCGCGCCAGGATCCGCGACAGCGTGGCCACGGCGCGGTCGATGTCGGCGTCCGACACCAGCAGCGACGGCGCGAAGCGCAGCGCGTCGGGACGCGGGGCGTTGATCACGAGTCCGGCCTGCAACGCCTCGGTGCAGGCGGGGGCGGCGAAATCGTTGACCAGTACGGCGGCCAGCAGCAGCCCTTCCCCCCGCACGTGATCCACCCCGGGCAGGCGCTCCAGGCCGGCTCGCAGTCGGGCGCCGGCGGCGGCGGCCCGGTCGGGCACCGCCTCGGCCTCCATGACCGCCAGGGTGGCCCGCGCCGCCGCCATGGCCAGCGGTTGGCCGCCGAAGGTGCTGCCGTGGTCGCCGGGCACGAAGGCCGCCGCCACCTCGGCCCGGGCCCAGCACGCCCCCACCGGCATACCGTTGCCCAGGGCCTTGGCCATGGTGACGACATCGGGCTCGATCCCGAGGTGCTGGAAGGCGAACCACCGCCCGGTCCGACCGAGGCCCGTCTGGATCTCGTCGACCATGAGCAGCACGTCCCGCTCGGTACAGATCCGGCGGAGGGCGCCCAGGTAGTCCGACGACGGCACGATCACGCCGGCCTCGCCCAGGATCGGCTCGACGAGCACGGCGGCCACGGTCGCCGGGTCGACGGCGGCGTCCATGGCGTCGATGTCGCCGAAGGGGACGTGCGCGAACCCCTCGGGCATGGGGGCGAACGCCGCCTGCTTCTCGAACTGCCCCGTGGCGGCCAGGGCGGCCAGGGTGCGCCCGTGGAAGGCGTCGTTCGTGGCCACCACGCCGAAGCGGCCCGGCCCGGCCCATCGCCGGGCCAGCTTGAGCGCGCACTCGTTGGCCTCGGCCCCCGAGTTGGCGAAGAAGATCTGTCCACCGGCCCGCTCCGAGCCGCCGCCGATCAGGCGGTCCAGGGTGACAGCCACCTCGGGTCCCACCACGTTCCCGAACAGGTTGGAGACGTGGCTGAGCGTGTGGGCCTGGGTGGCGACCGCATCGGCCACCACGGGATGGGCGTGTCCGAGGGACGTGACGGCCAGACCTGAGAGGAAGTCGAGGTAGGGACGGCCCTCGGCGTCGAACAGGGTGCTGCCCTCGCCCCGCACGAAGGTCACGGAGGGCTCGGCGTAGTTGTGCATGAGGGCCGAACGGTCGACCGACTCCACGGACCGGTTGCCCTGCGGTCCCGCAGTTCCCGTCACAGGTCGACCCCGACCATGGTCCCGACACCCTCGTCGGTGAAGAGCTCGAGGAGGAGCGCGTGCGGTGTACGGCCGTCCAGGATGTGGGCCCGCCGCACCCCGTGGCGCACGGCCCGGGCGCACGCCTCCGCCTTGGGGATCATCCCGCCGTTGGCCGCGCCGGAGACCACCATGGCGTCGAGCTGCTCGGCCGTGACCCGGTGCAGCAGCGACGTCGGGTCGTCCGGCTCGGCCCGGAGGCCGGCGACGTCGGTCAGGAACACGAGCTTCTCGGCCTTGAGTGCCGAGGCCAGGGCACCGGCCGCCGTGTCGGCGTTGATGTTGAAGGCCTGGCCCGAGGCGTCGGTGCCGATGGTGGCCACCACGGGGATGAGACCCTGGGCCAGCAGCTGCAGCACGATCGTGGGGTCCACGGCCACCACGTCGCCGACGAAGCCGAGCGCTTCGGAGCGCGCCGTGGCGCTGATCAGGTTGGCGTCCTCCCCCGACAGCCCGACGGCCAGTGCGCCGTGCACGTTGACGGTGCTCACGATGTCCCGGTTGACCTTCCCGACCAGCACCATGCGGACCAGGTCGATGGTGTCGGCGTCGGTGACCCGGAAGCCGTCCTGGAACTCCGCCACCTTGCCGACCCGCTCCATCAGTGCCCCGATCTGGGGCCCGCCCCCGTGGACGACCACGGGCAGCATGCCGACCGAGCGCATGAGGACGATGTCCTCGGCGAACGACGCCAGGGCCTCCTCCTCGTCGATGGCCGCCGCGCCCGGCTTGGCCTGGAGCACGTTCCCGCCGTACTTGACGACCACCACCTTGCCGAGGAACCGGCGGATGTAGGGCAGCGACTCGACCAGCACGGCCGCCTTGGCCGCCGCCGACAGGTCGCTGACCGGGGCCGTGCTCACGAGGTCGTCCGGTTCTCGTCGATGTAGCCGTAGCCGAGCTCGACGCCCATGACCACGCCGGTCCCGTCGGCCAGGCCGAGACCGCACTCGATCGAGACGAGGGACCCGGCCATGTGGCTGGCCACCGCGTCGCGGTCGTAGGGGACCCCGACGCCTCCGCGGCACACGATCGTGCCCCCGTAGGCGATGGTCAGCCGGTCCATGTCGAAGTCGACGCCGGCGGAGCCCAGCTCGCTCGCCACCCGGCCCCAGTAGGGGTCCGCCCCGTTGACGGAGCACTTCACCAGCAGGGAGTCGGCGACCTTGCGGGCGGCACGGTGCGCCTCGCCGTCGCTCCGTGCCCCGGTCACCTGGACCTGGAAGATCCGTTCGGCCCCCTCGGCGTCCGCGGCCATCTGGCGGGCCAGGTCGGCGCAGACCCCGGTGACGGCGTCGGCCACCAGGGTCGGGTCACCCGGACCGGCGCGCCCCGACGCCATGAGGACCACGGTGTCGTTGGTCGACGTGCAGCCGTCGACCGTCATGGCGTTGAACGAGTCGCCGACTGCGGCCCGCAGGATGTCGGCCAGGGCCCCGGGATCGACGGCCGCGTCCGTGGTCAGGAAGGCCAGCATGGTGGCCATGTCGGGGGCCAGCATGCCGGCGCCCTTGGCCATGCCGGCCACGGTGAAGCCCGGATAGGCGGCCAGGGCCTCCTTGCGCCCGGAGTCGGTGGTGAGGATGCCGGCCGCGGCATCGGCCGCGGCCGCGTCGCCACCGGTCCGGGCGGCCACCAGCGTCGGGATCCCCCGCTCGATCACGTCCATCGGCAGCGGTATGCCGATGAGCCCGGTGGAGCACACCAGGACCTCCTCGGACACCACTCCCAGGCCCTCGGCGGTGAGCCGGCACATGGTGGTGGCGTCGGACCGGCCCCGGTCGCCGGTGGCGGCGTTGGCGTTGCCGCTCGACACGAGGACTGCCGCGGCCCGTCCCCCGTTGGTACCCATGTGGGCCCGGCTGACCTGGACGGGTGCGGCACAGGCGAGGTTGCGGGTGAAGGTCGCCGCGGTCGGCACGGGCCGGCCGTCGTCGGTGGCGACCAGGGCCAGGTCGAGGGCCCCCGAGGCCTTGATGCCGCTGGCCAGTCCGGCCGCCACGAACCCGGCGGGGGTCGTGATGCTCACGGGTAGACCCCCACCAGCGGGAGCCCGGCGCCCTCGGGCAGCCCGAGCGCCAGGTTGGCGCACTGCACGGCCTGGCCGGCCGCGCCCTTTATGAGGTTGTCGATGGCCGACAGGACGACGACCCAGCCCGTGCGGGCATCGACCCGCACCGTCAGATGGGCCGTGTTCGAGCCGCTGGCCGCCTTGGTCGACGGCGGCGCGTCGTCGACGACGACGAACGCCTCGCCGTCGTAGCGGTCGTGCAGGAGATGCATGGCGTCCTCCGTGGTCAGCCGGTCGGGGTCGGCGGGTCGGGCGTAGCTGGTGGCCAGAATGCCCCGCACCATGGGGGCGAGGTGGGGCGTGAAGAGGACCGGGGTGCCGAGCCCCTGCTCCATCTCGGCGGTGTGGCGGTGGTCCAACAGGCCGTAGGCCACGAAGTCCTCGTCGACGGCGGCGAAGTGGAGGCTCTCCTTCGGCGCCCGTCCGGCCCCCGACGTGCCGCTGGCCGCGTCGACCACGATCGGCGGTGCCCCGTCGGCGGGGAGGGAGAGGACGCCCGCCTCGACGAACGGCACGAGGGCCAGGAGGGCGGCCGTCGGGTAGCACCCCGGCGCGGCGATGCGGGTAGCCCCGACGAGGTCGTCCCGGTGGAGCTCGGGCAGGCCGTAGACGAACGTGTCCAGCAGTCCGGGCGCCCGGTGCTCCTCGCCGTACCAGGTCGGGTACCGCGCGGGGTCGGTGAGGCGGAAGTCGGCGGCCAGGTCCACGATGACCCCGACCCGGTCCACCAGGTCGGGCACCAGGTCCTGGGACTGACCGTGGGGCAGGGCCAAAAACACCACGTCCAGGCCGTCGAGCGCCGCCGGGTCGGTCGGGCCGTACACGAGGCCCGGGTAGGCGGCGGCCAGGGAGGGCGTGTGGGCCGCCACGCGCCGTCCGGCGGTGGCGCCCGCCTGGGCCACCGACACCTCGAGATCCGGGTGCCCGGCGCACAGGCGAAGCAGCTCGGCGCCGCCGTAGCCGGAGGCGCCGACGACTCCCACCTTGAGGGGTGATCCCGACATCCTGCAAGTCTATGCGCAAACTCGCATTAATATGCAACCCACGCGAACCCCCAGGCCGGAGCCGTGGAACGGGTCCGGCCCGCCTCCGGGAGACCGGTAGGTTGGCGCCATGGACCGTGCCGCCGCCTTCGCCGACGCCCTGCCGCTCTCGTTCTGGCTCGACGACCCGGCCGCCCCCGAGCCGGCCCTCCCCCTCGTCGGCGCCACCCGCGCCGACCTGGTGGTGGTCGGCGGGGGGTACACCGGGCTGTGGGCGGCCCTCCAGGCCAAGGGCGACGATCCCTCGCGGGACGTCCTGCTCCTCGAGTCCGACCGGTGCGGCTGGGCCGCATCCGGCCGCAACGGTGGGTTCTGCGCCGCCAGCCTCACCCACGGCGTGGCCAACGGGGTCGAGCGGTTCCCCGACGAGGTCACCACCCTCGAGCGGTTGGGTCGCGAGAACCTCGACGCCATGGAGGCCACCCTGGCGGCCGAGGGCATCGGGTGCGACTTCGAGCGCACCGGCGAGCTCGACGTCGCCACCGAACCCCACCAGGTCGCCTGGCTGCGGGAGGCCGAGGCCCTGGCCCGCGCGCACGGGGGCCGTCCCGAGTTCCTCGGGCGCGACGAGTTGCAGGCCGAGATCCACTCGCCGACCTTCCTGGCCGGGCTGTGGGAGCCCGACGCCTGCGCGCTCGTCAACCCCGCCCGGCTGGCCTGGGGCCTACGGGCGGCGTGCGAACGGGCCGGGGTCCGCATCCACGAGCACACCCGCGTCGAGGGCCTGGCCCCCACCGGAATGTCCCCCGTCGACCCCATGGTGGTCCGCACGACCCACGGGACGGCGACGGCCCCGCGGGTCGTACTCGCCACCAACGCCTCGCCGTCGCCGGTGAGACGGCTGCGCAAGTACATCGTCCCCGTCTACGACTACGTGCTCATGACCGAGCCGCTCACCCCGGCCCGGAGCGAGGCCGTCGGGTGGGAGCGCCGCCAGGGCATCGGGACCTCGGGGAACCAGTTCCTCTACTTCCGGCGCACCGCGGACGACCGCATCCTGTTCGGTGGTTACGACGCCATCTACCACTACGGCAACGCCATGGGTGCGGCGCTCGAACAGCGACCGGCCTCCTTCCTACTCCTGTCGGCCCTGTTCGCCGAGACCTTCCCGGCCCTGGAGGACGTCCGTTTCACCCACGCCTGGGCCGGGGCCATCGACACGTGCTCTCGCTTCTGCGCCTTCTTCGACCGGTCGTTCGACGGCCGGGTGGCCTCGGCCGCCGGCTACACCGGCCTCGGCGTGGGGGCGTCGCGCTTCGGCGCCCGGGTGGCGCTCGACCTGGTGTCCGGCCGCGAGACCGAACTCACGCGGCTCGGGTTCGTGCGCTCCAAGCCGATCCCGTTCCCACCCGAGCCGGTGCGCTCGATCGGCATCAACCTGACCCGCTGGTCGTTGGCCCGGGCCGACACCCACCAGGGTCGACGGAACCTGTGGCTACGGGCCCTCGACCGGGTCGGTCTCGGCTTCGACTCCTGAACGGCCCGTCCGGCACCCGGTGCGCCGCCAGCGGCTGGAGCGGGCCGTCACCCCCGTAGCATCGGCCCATGGAGCCGCACCGATGATCGACTGGCTCTTCCGCGACCGCACCACCGGGCGCCTGACCATCGCCCAACGCCCGAACGCCCCGTTGCTCGTGTTCCTGGCGGCGGTGGCGCTCCGGTGGATCCTCCGCCCGTCGGGGACCTGGGGCTCCGTGCTCACCGGTGTCGGCGCGGCCGGCCTCGCGGTGTGGTCCGGCGACGAGGTCATCAGGGGCGTGAACCCGTGGCGACGCCTGCTGGGTGGTGGCGTACTCACGGCCGTCGTGGTCGGGGCCCTGGCGCGCTGACCGGGCCGCAGCACCCCGAGGCGGCCGGCGCCGGCCGGGGCGACTCAGCGCAGCGTGGCCCGGTGGGCCTTCTCCACCCCGGCGATGCAGGCGGCGCGGAGCGTGCCGATCTCCTCGTCGGTGAGGGTTCGGTCGAGGGCGCAGAACCGCAGCCGGTAGGCCAGGCTGCGGGCGCCGGCGCCCAGGGACTCCCCCCGGTAGACGTCGAACAGCTGCACCGACTCCAGGAGCTCGCCGCCTTCGACGACCAGGGTCTGCTCGACCATCTGGGCCGGCACCTCGTCGGGCACGACGAAGGCGAGATCGATGTCCGACGACGGGAACCGGCTGACCGGCACCGCCTCGAGCGGGCGACGGGGGGCCGCCTCCGGGTCGAGCAGGACGTCCAGGTCGAGGTCGAGCCAGCCCACCCGGCGCGGACGGCCGTCCGGGCCGACGAGCCCGTACGTCTCGACGACCGTCGGGTCGAGTTCGCCCACGGTGCCCAGCATGGCACGCGGTCCGGCGGACCCGAGGGGCGCGGCCAGCACCACGGCCGACCGGTACTCGTGCAGCACCCGGGTGGCCGGGTCGTGGTGCGGCCCCTGCTCCAACACCCAGTCGACCAGCCCCAGGGCGTCGGCCACCGTCCGCCACGCCGCCACCGCCGACCAGGCGTCGTCGCCACCCGCGGCGAACACGACGCACAGTCGCTCGGCGGACCCGGCCCCGATGCCGTCGTCGCCGGGGATCTCCAGCCGGTGGAACACGGAGCCCACCTCGAAGAGTCGGAGCTCGCCCTGGCGCCGCTCGGCGTTGTGGACCAGGGCGCGCAGCAGGCCCGGGACCATGGACGAGCGCAGGAACCGCTCGGCCTCCACCAGGGGGTTGGTGATCCCGACGTAGGGCTCCGTGAAGCCGGCGGTCGCCTGGTCGGCCTCGGTCACGAACGCGGCCGTCCACGCCTCGCTGGCGCCGATCCCACAGAGGACGTCCTTCAGGCGCCGGCGCTCCCGCTGATAGTCGGTCAGCCGGCCGGGCTGCGGCCACGACGGCGTGCGACGGGGCAGGCGGGCGTACCCGTAGGTGCGGGCCACCTCCTCGGCGAGGTCCGCCTCGCCCATGGGCAGCGGGCGGATGTCGGGCCGGAACGTGGGGACGACGACGGCCACCGCGTCCTGACCGGGACCGGTCGGCGAGGCCTCCATCCCGAGCGGACCGAGCAGGTCGGCGATGGCCCCGGCCGACAGGTCGGTGCCGAGCAGGGCGTTGACGCGGGTCGGCCGCACCGTCACCTCGAGCGGCCCGGGCACGTCGCCCACCACGTCGATGACCCCGTCGGCCAGCCTCAACGCCGGCCCCGCGGTCAGGGCCAGCAACTCACAGAACCGGTCGGCCGCCCGGTCGATGCCCGCCGGGTCGCAGCCCCGCTCGAACCTCGCCGAGGCCTCGGTGCGCAGGTTGAGCCGCTTGGACGTCCGGGCGATGGCCATGGGGACGAAGTAGGCGGCTTCGAGCAGCACCCGGGTGGTGCCCGGAGCGATCTCCGAGGAGGCGCCCCCCATGACGCCGCCGATCCCCACCGGTGCCCCGCTCGCGTCGCAGATCAGGCAGTCCTGACCGGTGTCGCCGAGGCCCGGGCCGGGTCGGCCGAGGGTGCGGACGACGTCGTCCAGGGTGGTGACCTGCTCCCCCGGCTCGGCCCGGCGCACCAGCAGGCCGCCACCCTCCAGCCGGTCGAGGTCGTAGGGGTGGGTGGGCTGCCCGAGCTCGAGCATCACGTAGTTGGAGGCGTCGACCACGTTGTTGATCGGGCGCATGCCGGCCGCCGTCAGGCGGCGGGCCAGCCACGACGGGGACTCCCCCACCACCACGTCGGTCAGCACCCGCACGGTAAAGCGCGGGCACAGCTCCGGATCATCCACCCGCACGGAGGCGAGCGTCGCCACCGGGGGGCCCACGGCGGGCTCCGGCACGGTGTCGGCACCCCGCTCGTCCACGAGGTCCGCCGTGGTGGGGACGGTGAAGGGCAGGCCCAGCCGGGCCGCCAGGTCACGGGCCACCCCGGCCATGCACCAGGCGTCGGGGCGGTTGGCCTCCACGGCGACGTCGAAGACGGTGTCGCTCTCGATGCCGAGCGCGTCGGTCAGCAGCATCCCCGGGACCGCGCCCTCCACCTCGCTGAGGATGAGGATCCCGGCATGGTCCTCGGACAGGCGCAGCTCGCGGCCCGAGCACAGCATCCCGTTCGAGACCATGCCCTTCATCTTCCGCTTGCCGATGGCGAAGCCCCCGGGCAGCACCGAGCCCACCGGGGCCAGCGCCACCAGGTCACCGTCGGCGAAGTTGTTCGCCCCGCACGCCACCTCGGTGACCGTCGTCCCGTCGGTGACGACCACCCGACGGATCCGGTCGGCCCCCTCGATGGCCGTGACCTCCTCGATGCGGGTGACGACGACGTCGCCGAGTCCCTCGCCCACCGTTTCGATGCCCTCGACCACCAGACCCAGGTCGTCCAGGGCCGCGGCGATGTCGGCCGGGTCACCGTCGAACGGTGCGAAGTCTCGGAGCCAGGAAAGGGGAACCCGCAACTGCTGTCCTCTCGGGGTGCCCGCGCCTCAGAACTGGCGCAGGAAACGGATGTCGTTCTCGATGAGGGCCCGCATGTCGGCGATCTGGTGGCGCATCTGGGCGCACCGGTCGATGCCGAAGCCGAAGGCGAAGCCGGTCCACTCGTCGGCGTCGATGCCGACCGCGGCGAACACGGCCGGGTCGACCATGCCGCACCCGCCGAGTTCGATCCACCCCGTCTGCGAGCAGGTCCGACAGCCGTCGCCCCGGCAGATGGCGCAGGTGACCTCGAACTCGGCCGACGGCTCCGTGAAGGGGAAGTAGGCCGGCCGCAGGCGGGAGTGGATGTCCGGGCCGAAGTAGGCGGTGGTGAACGTCTCGATGGTGCCCGCCAGGTCGGCGAAGGTGATGCCCCGGTCGACCACCAGTCCCTCGATCTGGTGGAAGACGGCCAGGTGGCGGGCGTCGGGAGTGTCCCGGCGGTAGCAGCGGCCGGGCATGACGGCGTGGATCGGCAGGGTGCCGTCGAGCACGGCCCGCTCCATCAGGTGGATCTGCACCGGGGACGTGTGCGTGCGCAGCAGCGTCGACTCGGGCTCACCGAGGTCGAGGTAGAAGGTGTCCCACATCCCCCGCGCCGGGTGGGCCGGTGGGATGTTGAGGGCCCCGAAGTTGTACCAGTCGGTCTCGATCTCGGGGCCTTCGGCCACGACGAACCCCATCCCCACGAAGACGTCCTCCAGGGCGTCGCGGGTCTGCGACACGAGGTGGAGATGGCCCCGTGCCTCGGGCCCGGCCACCGTGCCGGGCACGTACTCGGTCAGGTCGAGCCGGGAGGCGGCCATCTCGGCGGACAGCTCGGCGAAGCGGATCTCCTCGCGGCGCCCCTCGAGCAGCTCCTCGACGGTGGTGCGGGCCTCGTGCAGCCGGCGCCCCAGCTCCTTGCGCTCCTCAGGCCCCATCGAGCCGAGGGCGCGGGACGCCTCGGCCAGCGCCGACTTCTTGCCGGAGACGGTGGCCGCCACCTGACGGAACTCCTCGGTCGTGCTGGCGGCGGCGATGGCCGAACGGGCCCCGGCCACCAGCGCATCGATGTCCACCGGGCCGCTCACCGGTCCGTCCCGCCGTCGCCCGGAGCCCCCGGTGCCTTCTCCATGGCCGACATCGTAGAGCGGGTCGGGACACCCCCCTGTCCCGCCGCCGCCCGCCGTTGGCGCAGGGCCTCGAAGCACAGGACGGCGGCCGACACCCCGACGTTGAGCGACTCCGACCGTCCGGCCATGGGGATCGTGATCCCGACGTCGAGGAACGCCACCAGGTCGTCGTCCAGGCCCCCGGCCTCGTTGCCCAGCACCAGGGCGACGGGTCGCGTCCAGTCGAACGCGGCGTAGTCCGTCCCACCCCGCACGACGGTGGCGACCGTGGTCAGCCCCAGCCGCCGCAGCGCGCCGACCGCAGCGTCGACCCCGCCGCCCTCCACCACCGGCACGTGGAAGAGCGAGCCGGCCGTGGCCCGCACGCACTTCGGGTTGGTCGCGTCGACGGTGCCGTCGCAGCACACCACGGCGTCCACGCCGGCGGCGTCGGCCGTCCGGATCACGGTACCCAGGTTGCCGGGGTCCCGCACGTCGACGCACACCACGACGAGGGTGGCGTCGGCCAGGGCGTCGATCGGGGTCGGGTCGTAGGAGACCACGGCCAGCAGCGGCTGGGGCGTCACGGTGGAGGCGACCCGCTCCATGACCCCGGGTGCCAGGTCGAAGACCCGGCCCCCTTCGGCCAGCACACGTCGGGTCACGTCGACCACCGCGGGCGCGTCGGCGCCCTCGGGGGCCACGTAGACCGCTTCGACGGACGAGCCGGCGGCGAGCGCCACCGACAGCAGTTCCGCCCCCTCGACCACCACGACCCGCTCGGTGGCCCGCAGGCTCCGCTTGCGCAGGAGCTGGCGGAGCCTCCGCACCCGTTGATGGGTGAAGGGCAGACCCGACTGGGTCAGGAACCGGCCTCGACGGTCGCCGGGGCGGAGGCCAGGGCCTCCTCGGCCACCTTCACCAGCGACGCGAACGCCTCGGGCGCGGTGACGGCCAGGTCGGCCAGGACCTTGCGGTCCACCTCGACGTCGGCCCGGTGCAGGCCGGCGATGAATCGGCTGTAGCTCATGCCGTTCAGGCGGGCGGCGGCGTTGATCCGCTGGATCCACAGCTGGCGGAAATCGCCCTTGCGCGCCCGACGGTCGCGGAAGGCGTACTGCCCCGAGTGCATGACCTGCTCGTTGGCGGCCCGGAAGGAACGGCTCTTGTTGCCGTAGTAGCCCTGGGCCTGCTCGAGGATGGCGCGGTGGTGCTTCTTCGCGTGGACGGCGCCTTTGACTCGGGCCATGGTGGAACTCCTTTGACGTGGTGGGCCGGGGTG
>Ga0181528_10001837_pt1 | contig 13109 bp, 11 predicted proteins | sample PEATcosm2014_Bin_47_FD_119742 | JGI IMG/M metagenome (GOLD analysis project Ga0181528, IMG submission 119742) | Peatland microbial communities from MTU Mesocosm Facility, Houghton, MI, USA - PEATcosm2014_Bin10_10_metaG | ecosystem: Environmental > Terrestrial > Soil > Wetlands > Peat | place... | reverse complement strand
TGAACGTGCGGTAGTTGATCGTCTCCGGATTTTTGACTTCGCCCCGCGACCATGCGCGCATGCTCTCGGGGGCGGCGACCGTGATCGAAACGCAGTCGAACGGATTCTCGTCGAGGCCAAGGACTGTGCGGGCCTCTTCGCGTGCGGCGGCTGCTTGTTCGGTACTCATGAAATATCTCCCAGGTTGTCGTTAAGGATTGCGAGAACGGGCGGCCTCAGGTTCCGGTGGAGGAACTGAGGCTCAGCGCGTCGCGTTTCTGCAGGCGGATATCAAGTCCGAGGGACTGGATTTCCTTGATGAGGACGTTGAACGATTCCGGCGTGCCGGCCGACAGCGTGTTGTCGCCCTTGACGAGCGACTCGTAGATCTTGGTGCGACCGTTGACGTCATCGGACTTCACGGTGAGCAATTCCTGAAGCGTGTGCGCCGCGCCATAGGCTTCCAACGCCCACACTTCCATTTCGCCGAAGCGCTGGCCGCCGTACTGCGCCTTGCCGCCGAGCGGCTGCTGCGTGACGAGCGAATACGGACCCACTGCGCGGGCGTGGATCTTGTGCGACACCAAGTGATTCAGCTTCATCATGTAGATGTAGCCGACAACGACCTCCTGATCGAGGCGTTCGCCCGTGCGGCCGTCGTAAAGGACGCTCTTGCCCGTGGTGGGCAGGCCGGCCTGCTTGAGGTACTCACGAACCTTCTTCTCGGGAATGCCGTCGAAGACGGGCGTGGCGACCTTGATGCCGAGCTTTTTGCAGGCCCAGCCAAGGTGCGTCTCCAACACCTGTCCGACATTCATACGCGAGGGAACGCCCAGCGGATTCAGGCAGATTTCAATCGGCGTGCCGTCGGGGAGGAAGGGCATGTCTTCAGCCGCAACGATCTTGGCGACCACACCCTTGTTACCATGGCGTCCGGCCATCTTGTCTCCGACCTCCAGCTTGTGCTTGGTGGCGACGTAGACCTTGACCTGTTTGATGACACCGGAGCCGGAATCTTCTCCCAGCTCGATAGCAGCGATCTTGCGCTCACGGTCACCTTCAAGTTCATCGAACTTCCCCTGGTAGGAACCGATGATTTCCATGATCTTGATCTTGACCGGCGACGGGTCGATCTCGACGTGCTTGGAGACCGCGGCCAGCTTGCGCAGGAGGGTCTTCGTAATCTTGCGATTCGCAGGAATGATGACCTCGCCCGTCTGGCCGTTGATCACATCCAGAGGGATCTTTTCACCGAGAAGGATGTTGGAGAGCGCCTCGGTGAGGCCCTCCCGCGATTTGTCCATCTGGGTTTTGTAGTCTTCCTGGATCTGCTTGATCTGGCGGCGCCGGTCGGACGGTGACAGGCGGGATTGCTCGTCGATCCGGCTGCTCGAAACCTTAACATCCATGATGATTCCGGCTGAACCGGAGGGCACCACCAGCGAGGTGTCCTTAACGTCGGCGGCCTTTTCGCCGAAGATCGCCCGGAGAAGCTTCTCTTCCGGGGCAAGCTCGGTTTCAGACTTGGGAGTGATCTTTCCGACGAGGATGTCGCCGGGTTTCACTTCGGCGCCAATACGGATGACACCGTTGTGATCGAGATTCTTGAGAGCCTCCTCGCCCACGTTCGGGATGTCCCGGGTGATTTCCTCAGGCCCGAGTTTGGTGTCGCGCGCGGTGACCTCGAATTCCTGGATATGGACCGAAGTGAAAAGGTCGTCCTTCAACGCCTTCTCGGAAATGAGGATCGCATCCTCAAAGTTATATCCATTCCAAGGCATGAAGGCGACGAGCACATTGCGCCCGAGCGCCATCTCGCCACGATCGGTCGAAGGTCCGTCAGCAATGACGTCATCCAGTTTGACCTTCTGGCCGCGTCGGACGATGGGCTTCTGATTGAAGCAGGTTCCTGCGTTCGAACGCATGAACTTGCGCAGTTCGTAGACGGTGACCCCGTTCTTGGGGTCGCTCTTCGGGTTGCGGTCGAAGTTGCGCGGCATCTCGCCATCACGGGTGATGACGATGCGGCGGGCGTCAACGGACGCGACCGTGCCCGCTTCGGTTGCCACCACGACGATCTTTGAGTCGCGGGCGACACGCTCTTCAATGCCGGTGCCGACGAAGGGCGCCTCATTTTTGAGCAGCGGAACGCCCTGGCGCTGCATGTTTGAACCCATGAGCGCACGATTGGCATCGTCATGCTCAAGGAATGGAATCATGCCGGCGGCCACTGAGATGATCTGCTTCGGCGAAACGTCCATGTAGTCGACCTGCTTGGGGTCAACTTCGAGGAACTCGCCATCGCGGCGGACCGTGGTCTTGCCCAAGAGGTGGCCTTTTTCGTCAATGTCGGAATTGGCCTGGGCGATGACCTTGCCTTCCTCCTGGTCAGCCGTGAGGTACTCGATCTTTTCAGTCGCGCGGGAATCCTTGCAGACCCGGTACGGAGTCTCAATGAACCCAAATTCATTCACGCGCGAATAAATGGTGAGCGAGTTGATCAGGCCGATGTTCGGACCTTCAGGAGTCTCGATCGGGCAAATACGACCGTAGTGTGACGGATGCACATCGCGGACTTCGAAGCCAGCGCGCTCGCGGTTAAGGCCGCCCGGCCCGAGGGCTGAAAGGCGCCGCTTGTGCGTAACCTCCGCGAGGGGGTTGATCTGGTCCATGAACTGCGACAGCTGGCTTCGGGCAAAGAAGTCGCGGATTACTGTGGTGAGCGCCTTCGGATTGATCAGCTTCTGCGGCGTGATCGAATCAACGCTCTGATCGTACAGGGTCATGCGCTCGCGCACCAGGCGTTCGGTGCGGGAAAGGCCCACGCGGCACTGATTGGCCAACAGTTCACCGACCGTGCGCACGCGGCGGCTGCCGAGGTGATCAATGTCGTCCACCACGCCGTCTCCGCGCTTGAGGCGGACGAGGTACTTTGTGGCAACGATGATGTCTTCGGAGGTGAGAATTCGACCCTCGAGGCTGGCCTTCAAACCGAGCTTCTGGTTTATTTTGTAGCGGCCCACCCTGCTGAGGTCGTAGCGCTTGGGATCGAAGAACAGGCGCTTGAGCAGGGCCTTGGCATTGGCTGTCGTCGGCGGCTCGCCTGGACGCAACCGCTTGTAGATTTCCTTGAGCGCCTCCTCCTCATTCCGGGTGGGGTCCTTCTTGAGTGCGCGAATGGTCGCTCCGTCGTCCACAGCGGTGTCGATCACGCGGATGGCGCCGATCTCGTGCTTCTCGAACGTGCGAACGATCTGCTTGGTCAGGGGTTCAAAGGCGCGGGCCAGCACGACCCCCTTCTGGGCGTCGATGGCGTCTTCAACGAGCACGAGCGTGCTTACGTTTTCCAGCTCAAGCGCCTTGGCGACCTTCAACTCCTTGATTTCATAAAAGAGGCCGAGGATGTCGAGGTCGCTCGAGTAGCCGATCGAGCGGAGCAGCGTCGTGATGAGGAATTTTCGGCGGCGGCGGCGGCGGTCGAGATAAACATACAACAGGTCGTTGTTGTCGAACTGCACCTCGAGCCATGTCCCGCGGTCGGGAATGATGCGAAAGGCAAAGAGCTCCTTGCCGCTCGCGTGAAAGTCCTTCTCGAAGCAAATGCCCGGCGACCGGTGCAACTGGGAGACGACGACGCGCTCGGCGCCGTTGATGATGAACGAGCCGCGCTCGGTCACCATCGGAATGTCACCCATGTAGATTTCCTCGTCCTTGATAAAGTCCTCCTCGCGCAGGCGCAGCTTCACATAAAGCGGCACGGCAAAGGTAATCCCCTCGCGGATACACTCTATCTCGGAGTGCTTGGGGTCGCCGATGGTGTAGGAAACGTATTCCAGCACCAGGCGCCCGTCGTAGGATTCAATCGGGAAGACCTCGCGAAACACCGCCTCGAGGCCCTGGGGCTTCCGCTGTTTGTCAGGCAATCCTTTCTGCAGAAAATCCAGATAGGAATTGATCTGAATCTCGATGAGATTCGGCGGCGGAATGACTTCTTTAAGCTTGCCGAAATTGAGGCGTTCGGTGTGGGTACGGTCGGCCATGGATTTTCCCGGTTAAGTGACGGAGAACAGGATGCGAGGGCGGCGGCGCGGAGCGTCGGCGCGTCTATCAGGAACGGAACAAGGCAACGGCAAAGGACAGGCCATGAATCATCACGGCCTGTCCCGGTCTAAATCTAAGCGGTGCGGTGGAAATCGCCAATCGTCGGTTACTTGAGCTCGACCTTGGCCCCTGCGGCTTCGAGCTTCTTCTTGATCTCCTCGGCCTCCTGCTTGGAAGCCCCCTCTTTGATTGATTTGGGCGCGGCCTCGACAAGGTCCTTGGCTTCCTTCAGCCCAAGCCCGGTGATCGCGCGGACTTCCTTGATCGCGGCGATCTTGTTCGCGCCGGCCTCGACGAGGACGACATTGAATTCGGTCTTTTCTTCGGCAGGCGCTGCTGCTGCGGCGGCGGCGACAGGCGCTGCGGCGGCGGCGACAGGCGCTGCGGCGGAGACGCCCCACTTGGTCTCAAGTTCCTTGACCAGCCCGGCGATTTCGAGAACCGACTGGCTCGACAGCCACTCGATGACTTCTGCTTTGGTGATGTTGCTCATGATGCTTTCTTGTCGTGAACTAGCGACTCCGTATCGGGAGTGCGTTTAAGAGACGTATCCCCTAGTCTGCGACGATTGAATTTTGGGTTTCCTTGTGCGGCAGCGCGAGCCGCCGGCGCGAGAAAGTGATGGTTGGATGGTTGACCAGGCGCCTGCCGGCTGCCGATGGAAGCCCTCGGCGGCGGACCGGCTTCCGGAAGAGATGGATCAATGGGCGCTTTCGGAGCGGACCTTGGCCTGGAGAACGTTGACCAGACCCTGAGGGACGGCGTTGACCACGCGCACAAAAAGACCGGCGGGCTGCTGAAGGAGGCCGAGCAATTGTGCCCGCAGGGTGTCAAGCGACGGCATGTCCGCGAGCCTGGTGATGTCGGAGGGCGTGATCAGTTTCTGCCCGAGCACTGCAGCCTTCAGGCTGATCTTCTGCTTGTCCTTGATGAAATCGCGGAGGACCTTGGCCACACCCGGCGAGTTCTTGCCGCCCAGGATGACGGCGGTCGGTCCGACAAGCAGTGTGTCGAAATTCGGAAGGTTAAGGGCCTGCGCCGCCACCCGAAGTGAACTGTTCTTGACGACGTGAAACTCGGCGTGGTGAGGAGCCAGCCTGGTGCGAAGCTCCGCAACGTCGGCCACGGTCATCTTGTCGTAATTCGCCAGGATGACGTAGTCGGATTTCTTGAGGTGGCTCGCCACCTCTTCGATAAGGTATTTCTTCTCAGCTCTCATGGGAGTCGCTCCGGTTTAGTATTTGCTGTACTCGTTGCCCGCGATCTTGACCGGAGGGCTCATGGTCGAGGAGAGCGTGGCATTCAGAATATAGCGGCCCTTGAACGAGGCCGGCTTGGCCTTGCCAACCGCCTCAAGCACGGTGGCGACATTTTCAAGAATCTGCTCGGGCGTAAACGATCGCTTTCCGATCCCGACGCCGACGTTGGCCGCCTTGTCCATCTTAAATTCGACGCGCCCCGCCTTTACCGCCTTGATTCCGGCGGCAATGTCATCGGTCACGGTTCCCGATTTCGGATTGGGCATCAGCCCCTTCGGACCGAGCACGCGTGCAATGGTGCGGACGGTCTTCATCGCCTCGGTGGTGGCGATCGCAACGTCAAAATCCATCCAGCCGCCCTGGATCTTCTCCATGTAGTCCTGCAGCCCGGCGAAGTCGGCGCCCGCATCGAGGGCGGCCTTGGGATTGTCCGTAAACACCAGTACGCGCACTTTCTTGCCAGACCCGTTGGGCAACGGCGTCGTGCCGCGCACCATCTGATCACCCTGCGCGGGATCGACCCCGAGGCGGAATGAAAATTCGACAGTCTCGTCGAACTTGGCCTTGGGAAAGCGGCCGAGGATTTCCACGGCTTCTTTTAGTGGATACTCCTTGGTGAGATCAGCGACCTTGACGGCGCTGCGATAGCGTTTGCTCTGATGTTCCATGGTTGACTCCTTGCGGTGCAAGCGTCCCGGACGAGACTCCCGCGGTGAGTGGTGGTTGTGTGGATTGACCTTCGAAAGAAAGACGGTTCACGGCGCCGGTGTTTTCCCTCGAAAGGGCACCCGGCAACAGCGACGTCAAGTGACGTCAGAAAAATTAGTCGACGACCTCAATGCCCATGTTCCGCGCGGTGCCGGCGATGATTCGGATGCCGGCCTCCTCCGTCTTGGCATTGAGATCCTTGGCCTTAAGCCGGTAAATTTCAGCAAGCTGTTTGCGAGTGACCTTCCCAACCTTGTCCTGGTTGGGTTTGGCCGAACCACTTGCGATGTTTGCCGCCTTTTTGAGGAGGATTGAGGCGGGCGGCGACTTCAGGATGAAGCTGAACGTCTTGTCGGCATAAACCGTGATGACCGTCGGCAGGATCATGCCAGCCTGATCCTTGGTCTTGGCGTTGAATTCTTTGCAGAACGCCATGATGTTGACGCCCTGCGCGCCGAGCGCGGGACCTACCGGAGGAGCTGGATTGGCGGCGCCGGCAGGAAGCTGGAGCCGGATGTAGCCTGAGATTTTCTTGGCCATGGCGGATTATTGCAGATTAAGATTAATGATTTGAGGAATACTGTGGTGGGATTCGATTCGGCGCACCCTGTAGCTGGCGACCGCAATGCCGGGAATCGAGAATCATAATTGCCGGATCAGTCCGTCGTGCGCTGGACCTGCCAGTATTCGAGTTCGACCGGGGTGAACCGGCCAAAAATGGAAACCGATATCTTGAGTTTTCCACGGGTGGGATCGATCTCGTCGATGCGACCGTTCAAGTTCATAAACGGTCCATCGGTGATCTTCACATCCTCGCCGACCTCGTACTGGACCTTGGGAACTTCCTTGCCGGTAGCTGCTTCGATACGGGTTTTGATCTCGTCGATTTCGGCCTCGCGCAGGGCAGCCGGATGGTCTCCGCCAACAAAACCGATCACGCCGGCCGCTTCCTTCACAAAATACCAGGGCTTGTTCATCACGTGTCCCTCCTCGTCATATAGGCGCATCTGGATAAACACGTAGCCCGGATAGAGTTTGCGCACCTTGCTGGATTTCTTGCCTCCCTTGACCTCGGAAACGGTCTCGGTGGGAAGGAGTACCTCAAGAATGAAGTCGTCGAGCTCTTCGGCGGCCTTGAATTTCTCGATGTAGGACTTCACCTTCGTTTCCTGGCCCGAAAGGGTATGCAATGCGAACCACTGGGCGCCGGGAGGCGCTGAAGTCTTGGCGGGCATGGAGTGCGGTGATTAGCTGGCCAGCTTCGTGAAGAGATCCACAAACTGGTAAAGGGAGAAGTCGGCGATACTGGTGAAGAAACCGAGCAGCAGGCAGGCCACGATGATCATCACCGTCGAATCCCACAATTCCTGACGCGTCGGCCATGACGCCTTCTGTAGTTCAGACATCATTTCGCCGACAAAAATACGGGTGGCTCGAAACGGGTTTTTCATTGGAAGCGTGGGTTGGCAGGGCAGAAGGGAATCGAACCCCTAACCTACGGTTTTGGAGACCGTTGCTCTACCAGTTGAGCTACTGCCCTCCTTGATGGTTCCTTTTTCTCTTAGACGACGCCGCCGAGGCCCCTGTTACGAAGCCTCGGCGCACGCCTGCAGCGTCAATACAAAGGTTATTCGATGATCTCCGTGATCCGACCGGCGCCGATCGTCCGGCCGCCTTCGCGGATGGCGAACTTCTGCGTCTTTTCCATGGCGATCGGCACAATCAACTCCATCACCATGTTGATATTGTCTCCGGGCATGATCATTTCAACTCCCTGCGGCAGCTGGATGATTCCGGTGACATCGGTGGTTCGGAAATAGAATTGCGGACGATAGCCGTTGAAGAACGGCGTGTGACGGCCGCCCTCTTCCTTGCTGAGAACATAGATCTCGGCCTTCGCCTTCTTGTGGGGAGTAATCGACTTGGGATGAGCGATGACCTGGCCGCGCTCGATGTTTTCCTTTTCAACGCCGCGCAGGAGCACGCCGACATTGTCGCCAGCCTGTCCGCTATCGAGCATCTTCCGAAACATCTCGACGCCGGTGATGACGGTTGTGGACGTGTCGCGCAAACCGACGATCTCGACAGTCTCACCCACCTTGCAGACGCCGCGCTCAATACGACCGGTGGCGACGGTGCCGCGGCCCGTGATCGAGAACACATCTTCGACCGACATCAGGAAGGGCTTGTCGATTTCACGGGCCGGCTGCGGAATTTCGGTGTCAATCGCGTTCATCAACGCGGTGATGGCAGCGATGCCCTCCGGTTTGCCTTCGAGTGCAGCGGTCGCCGAACCGCGGATGATCACGGCCTTGTCGCCGTCAAACTGGTACTTCGTCAGCAGTTCGCGAATCTCCATTTCGACGAGGTCCAGCAGATCCTTGTCGTCGAGAAGATCGACCTTGTTGAGGAACACGACCAGCTTTGGCACGCCGACCTGGCCGGCAAGCAGGATATGCTCACGGGTCTGGGGCATCGGGCCGTCGGCCGCGCTGACTACGAGGATGGCGCCATCCATCTGCGCCGCACCCGTGATCATGTTTTTGACAAAGTCCGCGTGTCCGGGGCAGTCGACGTGCGCATAGTGGCGCTTCTCCGTCTGATACTCCACGTGGGCAACCGCGATCGTGACGGTCTTGGTGGCATCGCGCACGGTGCCTCCCTTGGCAATATCCGAATAGGCTTTGACCTCTGCCAGCCCCTTCTTTGCCTGGACCGACAGAATCGCGGCCGTCAACGTAGTTTTGCCGTGATCGACGTGGCCAATCGTGCCCACGTTGACGTGCGGTTTTGTGCGTTCGAATTGTGCTTTAGCCATGTGGTGGAGACAGTTGAATTAGATGATTGACCTTTGGCCTGTCGTCGTTGAGGCGCCGACGTTGACCTGGAGCCCAGAACCGGACTTGAACCGGCGACCCCGTCCTTACCAAGGACGTGCTCTGCCAACTGAGCTATCTGGGCAGACCAAGCCTAGGCCAGAAAGGGAAAGAAGGGTTGAACGTGGAGAACGGGTTTTCGTCCGTCAACTGTAATCTTTGCAGATTCTGACGTTTCCCGTTCTTGGTCTCCGACTCATGTACTAACCAATTAAATATTAATGGTTAATACAAGATCACCAATCAGGGTCCTATCACCACGCGATACATTCCGGGAGTCAATCGCTCGCCCAGTCGCAATGTTTTCTCTAAATAGTCCCGGAAAAAGACATCCACATCCTCCACGTCAGAACTCACGGTCTCCACTGGCCTTCCCAGTAATCCCTCGGTAGTTACGCAGACCAGAAACTCCGCCGGCTGCCATTCGGACTGACCGGTCGGCAGAACAACGTCACTTCGGATGTCAGGTATGTGCACCGTCCTTCCGGTGCCCACTTCGCTAATCTCCAAAACTGCAGACCTGGAAGCGAGCGGCGTCAACGGAACATCCGCGCGGTCAAACCCGAGAAATGGATCTCGCGATGGTGCCCGAAGCAGATCCACCGGATCCCTGGGCGTCGATTCCTTGGTGGCGATCGGAAGGATGAGATCAGGCCGACCGTAAGTCAGTTGTGCACCGAAGTTGGCAAATACCTGCCCGGGCTGCGGCTGCACCGTCGAGGGCAACGGACCTTGATTGGTATTCAGTTCGGTCGGCAGAAAGAACGGCGTGGGATCGTAAAATCTGGCCTGCTCGCTTAACCAGGAAGGACCTCCAGTTCCGTCAGGAGGCATGATCGACACCTTCGGAACGGCTTCCTTCTCAGGCTGGCCTCGTTGGTCCGAAAGTGGTCGGAACAGCGCCCAAAGACTTAGCGATGCTATCAGAACCGTGAGCCCCGCCACCCATGCTCCAGCTCGTCGGCGCCGTGTACTTGGATTGCCCATGGTGCTCCACCCTTTTCAGCGCTCGCGCTAATGCACGGCCGTGGGCTTCGCGGGTCCAGGCTCCATGGCCCATTGAACTCCGCCAGTGAATCCAGCGTCGGCCGCCATTTCTGCAATGATTTCCAAATCCTCCAGCGGCACCCTCCGGTCGGCGCGGACGAGCAGGGCAAGCCCCTTGTCCCTGCGCCCTCGCCGTTCCAACCAGCTTCGCAACTGGGTATAGTCGAGCATTCCATCGTCAGCCAACACCATGTCCGAACGCGGAATGCTGATGAACACGGTGGTTTGAGCCGCGCCCGCAGCCGCGCCCGCCATCTCGGGCAGCTGAAAGTTGACGCCCAGGCCGGGCGCGAGCACAAAGCGGGAGCCAAACAGCCCGAAGAAGAGAACGATCAGACCGCAGTTGACAAAGAACAGTGCATCGAAGCTCCGCGGAGGAGGCCTCAGCCTTGAGGCGAGATCCAGTGGATGCGTGATCATGGAGTTCCGGGGGGGCTGTCTGCAGCCGGAGCGCCATTTCCACCGGCAGGCAGATCCCTGTATTCGCCGAGCAAATACTTCATGATCTCATTGCCCCCCCACTCGACGTCGCGAACAATCGCCCGCACACGTCCGCTGAGAAAATGGTAGGCCAGATGTCCCGGAATGGCCACGATCAGGCTTGCCGCCGTGCTGATCAGCGCCTGCCACATTCCGGAAGCAAGGGCGTTGGCGGAGACGTATCCGCCCCCCTGCATGAAGGCGTGGAATGTCGTGATCATGCCGAGCAACGTCCCGAGCAGGCCCACCAGCGGGGCCACCTGGGCGATGGCCGCAATCGAGCCCAGCCGGCGTTCAAGCACGGGAATCTCCGTCAGCGCAGCCTCCTGCACGGCAAGACGCATTGCCTGTTCGTCGCGGTCTGCGTTCAGCAAGGCTGACTTGACCACGGCGGCAACGGGCCCGGGCGTTTCTTCGCAGACGGTGAGCGCCTCCAGCAGCCGCCGTTTGGCGAGGATGTTCTTGATGCCGTCCACGAACGTGGTCGAGCGGATCTGCCCCCGGTGAAGGTACAGCACCCGTTCGATGAAGATGAGCGTGCCGGCAAGGCCCATTGCGAGCAACGCCCACATCATCGGGCCGCCCCTTGCAAAGACTGTGAAACTTAAACCCGTCATGGAGAAAAACACTCTGCGCTTATTGCGCCGCGCTGGTAAACGTCAATCCGCGCGGCCTCGCCCGTCCGCGCACGGGCGCAGATGCTTCCGGCTCTCCTGTAAACCATGGGGATCCCGTCGTTCATGCCGCTACTCCGCCGTGGCCGGACTCCCGGCTGTGTCGCGGGAAAATCGCATCAACCGCCGTTGGGCCAGCATTCCGCCGGGAAGCTTCTGCCGCAGGAGCAGCTCGTAGGCCTGGCGCGCCTGATCAAGCTTCGCACTTCTTTCGTAGAGATCCCCAAGCTCCAAGAGGGTTCGCGACATCCAGTAGCGTCCCTTTGCGCCCAGCTTGGCCGCCTGGGCAGGATCGAGCAGAAAACTGTTGACCACCAGCATCCATGTGGCCTGCGCGCGGTCCCCGTTGCCGCGCTTGTTCAAGGCATTTCCATGCATGAAGCCGGCCTCGACGCGAAGATCCGTGGGCGCCGTCGGGAGGTCCTGCAACCTTTCGTAGATCGCCAGCGCGCTCTCCCAGTGCGACGGGTCCGTTCCCGCCTGGGCATAATGGCAGTCAGCCAGCGCCAGTTGCGCCAGGAGCACGTCCTGCTGCCGCGGAAAGTTGATCGTCAGGAACTCGTACACGCCCTGGGCCGAGCCAAACTGGTTCAGCTTGCGGAAAAGGTCGCCCTGCTTGAGGCGGGCGTAAAACACCAGGTCGTCCTTGGGATAGTTGGTGACCAGCCGCTCGATCAACCGTTCGGCCTCCTCATAGGAGGAATCCTGGCCGAGCCGCTCCGCATTCAGGGCGGCCTCGTACAGCGCGAACGGAGCGTATTTGCTATGTGGATATGAATCGGCCAGGTTTGTGCACAACCGCTGGGCCTCGACGATCACGTTGCCCTCCGTATAGTAGTCGGCCTCGGCGATGAAGGAATACACCGCCGCGTCCGTGTCGTGATAGTCCGTGCGCAGCCGCTTCAGCAGGTCAAGCCCCTCCTGGGCCGCCGCCGGACGCGCCTTGCTCGATTTGAGCAGCGCCTGCGCCTTGAGCAGGACGCTCGTGCTCGCGACGGCGGATTTGAATTCCGGAGACAGGGCGCCCCAGGCGCCGGAACCCAGGCGCGCCAGGAGCGCGTCCACCAGCCGGATGGCGTCGTCGGGCGATCCGGCCTGGAACGCCAGACGCGCCTGCAGCCAGGCCATTCGCACCGCGTGTTCGGGCGGCTGCGCGGCCGCGCCAGGTTCGTTGACCAGACGCATCACTCGCTGCAGGGCCTCGGCGGTCCGTCCGTGCACCTGAAGCGCCTGCGCGAGGTTCCACTCCCCTTCCCAGCGGCTTACCGGGTCGCTTCCCGGAGTTGCGGCCGCCGAATCGAGCAGCGCCTCTGCATCCCCCAGGCGCTTATGCGCTGCGTCGAGCTGGGCCGAGTCGAACAAGTCCTGCGCATCGAGGATTTCCGACAGAACCTGCTGGAACTGCAGCACCCCCGGATGCACGGCGGCTGGAGGTTCGCGCAGGGCCGAACCGTAGGCATCGGCGGCATTGCGGTAATCTCCCGCGCGAAAATAGGCGTCCGCCACAAGCACCCCCAACTGGGCGCGCGCATCGCCCGGCGGCAGTTCTGCACGCAGGAGGACGGCACGGCCGGCCGCCGTGCGGTATCGCCGCAGCTCCCATGCCACGCCGGTCAAAACGCCGAGCGCCTGCGTCTTGAGCTGGGATCCGGGAAAACTCTCCAAAAGCGTCTGCGCATCCTCCTCGGCGCCGCTGTAGTTCTTTTCCTTCAGCGCCACCTGCGCACGAAATGCCAGGAGGTCCTCCTTGATGGGATGCGGTGTCGGCGCTGCGATCAGCTGGTCCAGTTTTGCACGAAATCCTGCCCTGGCCGCGCCGTCATCACTGCCGCGCGCCAGAAGCTGCAGCGCCGCGCGCTGGGACTCCTTGCTCACCGCGCGGTCCAGCAATCCGAAGAGCGCGTTGCGCCCAACGCCGTTTTCCGGACCCGCGATAAGCCCCAGCAGCAGCCGCATGTCGTCAAGGGTCTGCTTCTCCTCGGGCC
>Ga0181528_10001836_pt1 | contig 13112 bp, 6 predicted proteins | sample PEATcosm2014_Bin_47_FD_119742 | JGI IMG/M metagenome (GOLD analysis project Ga0181528, IMG submission 119742) | Peatland microbial communities from MTU Mesocosm Facility, Houghton, MI, USA - PEATcosm2014_Bin10_10_metaG | ecosystem: Environmental > Terrestrial > Soil > Wetlands > Peat | place... | reverse complement strand
GAGCGCACCACCATCGGCGGAACGGTTCCGGGCGCGGGAAACCTGATCTCGTTTAACGGCAATGGCAACGTGATGATGAACAGCTCCGCCAACGGCGTGGCAAACATCGTGCAGGGCAACCTGATCGGCACTGACATCACGGGGACCAAGCCGCTGCGCGGCGGGGGTGTTTCGATTATTTACAACTATGAGTACGCGCTCATTGGAGGCACTTCGCCAGCGGCGCGCAACGTGATCTCAGGGAACGGCGGGCCGGGCATCTGGGTGGATATGGTCTGGCTCAATACGATCCAGGGCAACTACATCGGCACCGACGTAACCGGGACGGTGGCGCTCCCCAATGGTGGAGCGGGAATTGTCTCCAACGATGGCACAATCCAATGGGAGGGCGCGTCCAAGCCAGTCGCCAATGTCTTCCCGGCCTTCCTGAATACGATTGGCGGCACGGTGCCGGGAGCAGGGAACCTGATTTCCGGCAACACGTCAGACGGAATCTCCATCGCCGGCGCGACGATGGATTACAACGGTGTGCCGATCACCGGGTGCGGCGGCTGCGGCACGCCGGAGGGCAATTCGATTCTGGGCAACATGATCGGCACCGATGCCACGGGCACCAATGCGATTCCCAACGGCGGCAACGGAATCCATCTGCTGAGCGGGACTGACGCCGTCTATGGCACCACGATGGCACAGAACAACGTGATTGGCGGAAGCGTGGCCGGCGCGGCCAACGTCATCTCAAACAACACCGGGCACGGCATCTTCATCGAGTCGGGCTCCAGCAACCAAAGCGTCAGCAATGTGATTCACAACAACGGTGGCGCGGGAGTGCGCGTAGCCAGCGGCAATCAGAACCTGATCAGCCAGAACTCCATTTACGGAAACGGGGCTCTGGGCATTGACGTTGACGCCGCCGGGGAAAACTCGAACAGCCACTGCCAGGCAAATGTTACAGGGGCAAACAATTTGCAGAACGCTCCGGTGCTCACCGCAGGCAGCGGCAGCACCTACCTGAGCGCCACGGCGACCGATCCCAAGGGAAACACGTCGGAGTTCTCCAACACGGTTGCCGCCGGGGGCAGCGTGCTGAATGCACTGGGTACCTTCGACGGCCTGCCCGGCACGACGTTTACCATCGAATTCTTCTCCAGCCCTTCAGCCGACGCTTCGGGTTACGGACAGGGCGAAACCTATCTCGGCTCGACCACGGTGACAACGCCGGCTACGTGCGACAGCAACCTCAACACGCCGCTCGACCCGACGCAGGCGGACCTCAGCGTCAGCCTGACGGCGGAGGTCAGCGGCTTCGCGTCCACGTCGTTCAGCGTAGGTCCGGCCAGCGGCAGCCAGACGTTTGCCAGCACGGTCGTCAATCACGGCGTCGCCACGGCGCACAACGTCGTGTGGACCGGACAGATTCCGGCGAATCTTACGATTGTTAACTCCGGCCAGAGCTCGTGCATGCCGCCGGTAACTACGGACCGAGGGAATTGCTCGCTGAGCAGCAACCTGATCACGTGCAACCTGGGCACCATGAATCCGGGAGACACGGCGAACATCTCCGTGCCAGTGGAAGCAACGACGCTGGGCACAGCCTCGGTGACGGCCAATGTGTCGGCCACGGAACCCGACCCGAACCTTGCCAACAACACTGCCACCGCCACGGTGACAATTGGGCAGGTTGTACCGTACTTTGACCACCTCGATCCGGGCGTCATCATCGCCGGCAGCGGCGATACAGCAGTGATGGTGTACGGAACGAGCATGTTCCCGACGACAACCGTCACGATCAACGGAACGCAGTTGCCGGTCATCGCCTTCTATGACAATCAGACGTGTTACTACCAGGCAATTCCGTCCCGTTGCGAGGGGCTGCAGGTTGTGGTGCCCGGCTCCATGCTTACTGCCGCCACCGATGCCTCGGTGAAGCTCGCCAACGGGAGCGTATCTCTCAGCTGGTTGAGCACCGTCACCGGCTGGGTGGCAAGCGCCTGCACCTACAACCTGACCGAGAGCGGCTTCCCCGTCTCATCCGGCGTTGGCGCGTATGGCGGGGTACTGGGGATGGAGACTTGGCCCAACGCGCCGTCCTGTACATGGACGGTCAGCGCGGGCGCGCCGTGGATGACCATTCTCGATACCAATATGGCGGCGGGCGGAAGCATGACCGGAACCGGGCTGGTGAATTTGTTCATCCCGCCGAATCCGGGGGCCAGCCGCAGCGGTAATTACACCCAGGCGGGCCAGACATTCACCTTCACCGAGGCGGGCGGTCCGGCTTGTACCTACACGCCGGATACCACCTCGGCGACAGTCTCGGCCGCGGCGGGCAGCGGCACCGTCAACATAACCGCCTCCGACCAGAACAATTGCATGTGGCAGGGCTGGTCATACTCGGACTGGATTAAGGTTCCAAGCAACGGTGTGATCGGCAACGGTTCCATGAGTTTCACGTACGCGGCGAACCACGGGGCGCCACGCATCGGCTGGTTCCTGATGGGAGCGCAGCTTTACACCCTCACACAGAATGCAGCCGACGCGTGCTATTTCACGCTCAGCTCGAGTTCCGCCACCATTCCCACCAGTGGCGGCAGCGGCTCGTTCAATGTTGTGGCATCGGATCCCGCGTGCGCCTGGACGGCAAGCGTTGACCTGCCGTTCACGACGGTCTCCCCAGCCTCCGGGAGCGGCAACCAGACGATCACCTACAACACCGCGCAGAATACCGGCGACGGTCGCACGGCCAACATCACGGTCGGCAACACGGCGGGATCGTATCAGACGTATGTCGTCACCCAGGTCTCAGCCAACGTTTGCACGACCAGTCTGGCGCCAAGCACGGTCACAGTCTCCGACGAGGGTGCGACGGGCATCTTCCAACTCAACGAGTCTTACTCGTTCTGCAAGTGGGCGGCCGTGTCCAACGACCCGAGTGCGTTGCTGCTGGGTTCCACGGGCACCTCGAGCACACCGTACGGTTACACGGTAACGAAGAACACGGGGCCGGCTAGGGTGCTGACGGCCACCATCGGCTGCCAGACCTTTACGGTGAACCAGGGCGGAGCAGCCCCCGGCAATCCGATTCCGGTATTGACCTCGTTGCAGCCTGCCAGCACGCCGGTTGGGGCAACGAACTTCATTCTGACCGTGAACGGCTCCAACTTCGTCAGTGGATCAACGGTGCTCTACAACGGAGTGCCGCGCGTGACAACCTTTGTCAGCGCATCCCAACTCACTGCCGCGCTGCTGAACTCCGACATTGACACCGTCGGCACGGCGACGATCGAAGTCAGCAACCCGGTGCCCGGCGGAGGGGTTTCCACCACGCTGCCGTTCAACATTACCGGGCAGAATCCGGTCCCGGCGATATCGAGTCTGTCCCCTGCAAGTGCGCTCTCCGGCGGCGGCAATTTCACGCTCATTATCAACGGCACGGGCTTTACCAGTGCTTCCGCGGTGAGCTTTGCGGGAACGGCGCGCGCTGCGACACTGTTCAGCACCACAGAGCTCACGATTCCCGTGGGCTATGCAGACATTGCGTGGCCGGGCACGGCAGCGGTGGTGGTGACCAATCCTTCGCCTGGCGGCGGCGCATCGAATAGCGTCACCTTCAACATCAATGCGCCGGTGCCGACGCTGAGCACGATCTCACCGACAAGCGGGACGCTCGGTCCCGGACCGGTCATCCTCTCGGTGTTTGGATCGAACTTCACCAACACCTCAGTATTGAACCTGGCTGGCGTGCCGCAAGCGACTTCCTACGTCAGTTCCAATTTCCTGATTGGGATTATGACCAATCTGGACACGGCCGGCACTTTGAACGTTACGGTGACCAACCCGGCGCCGGGAGGCGGCACATCCAATGCGCTGCCGTTCACGGTGTCCGGCACGAACCCCGCGCCGACCGAGACCTCCCTGCAACCTTCAGTAGCGACGTCCGGTGGAGGAGCGTTCAGCCTGACGGTGAATGGCACGAACTTCCTCTCCACGTCCGTGGTGAGTTTCAACGGCAGCCCGCGCGCAACATCCTATGTCAGCACGACGCAAGTGACCGCCACGATCCTGGCGAGCGACATCGCGTCAGGTGGCAGTTACGCGGTCACGGTGAGTAACCCCACTCCGGGCGGCGGCACCTCGAATGCGCTGGCGCTGGCCGTCAACAATCCCACTCCGGCGATCACAGGGCTGCAACCCTCCAGCGTTAACGCCGGCAGTGCGGCCTTCACGCTCGCGGTCAACGGCACTGGTTTTATACCGGCATCCACGGTCACATTCAACGGAAGTTCGAGGACGACGAGCTTCGTGAGCGCAACCCAACTCACGGCTGCGATCTCGGCAGCGGACGTCAGCGCCGTGGGAAGCGCTTCGGTTTCGGTGACCAATCCAGCGCCCGGTGGTGGCGCAGCCGCGGCGGCGAGCTTCGCCATTACGGCTGCTCCGGCTGCCCAGGCCGTGTTGTCACAAACGTCGCTGTCCTTCCCATCCACCACGGTAGGCAGTACAGCATCGGCCGAAAGCGTCACTCTCTCCAACCCCGGCAATGCGCCGCTCAATATAAGTGGCATCAATCTGGCCGGCAATAATCCTGCTGACTTTGCCTACACCACAACTTGCGGCAGCACGCTGGCGGCTGGCAGCAACTGCAGCATTTCGGTGACGTTTACTCCGGCAGCGGCGGCGAACTACAGTGCGACTCTCTTCGTCGCTGACAATGCCACAGGGTCGCCGCAGAGCGTCAGCGTGAGAGGGACGGGAATGGCAGTGCTTGCGCCAGCGGTATCGCTTACTCCGACCACGCTCAGTTTCGCGGCAAATACGGGAACGACATCGTCCGCACAGAGCGTGACCCTTTCCAACACGGGCACCGCCGCGCTTAGCATCACCGGCATCAGCATCACCGGCAGCGGAGCGAGCGACTTCAGCGAGACGAACAATTGCGGCGGCTCACTCGCCGCAAGCGGCAGTTGCAGCATTTCGGTGACGTTTACTCCGGCATCGGCTACAACCTTCAGCGCAACTCTATCGGTGGCTGACAACGCGAGCGGCTCGCCGCACACGGCAACGCTCACGGGAACCGGCTCCACGGTGCAGAGCGACTATGCAGTGAGCTCCGCTTCTTCGACGCAGTCGGTCTCCACCGGCGGGGCAGCCTCCTATACGATCCTGGTGGTGAGCTCGCCTGCCGGCAGCACGTATGCCGGTGCAGTAACACTCAGCGCGACAGGGTTGCCAACGGGTGCAACCGCCAGCTTCAACCCGGCCACGGTAACGCCCGGAAGCAGCTCCGCCAGCAGCACGCTGACCATCCAGACGGAGGCAGCAGCGCGGACTGCCGCCAATGCGCACGGCGGGCGGTTATGGCCACTGCTTGCGCCAGCCTTGACAGTTCTCTTCGGAGGCTTTGGATTTGCCTTCTCAGGCGCGGGACAACGCAGGCGCAAGTTTGCTGTGCTGCTTCTGCTGCTTGCGGTGGTGGGGATTGGGTTCTTCGCCACCAGTTGCGGAGGCGGTTTTGCGATGCCTTCCACCAGCAACTCCACGACGTACGTCATCGCCGTGACCGGAACCTCGGGCGAGACCCAGCGCTCCACCACCGTAACCCTGATTGTGCAGTAGGAGGAGAAAAAGATGCGTATCTACACCGCGATGCTCGCACTTCTACTGCCGGCTGCCATGCTACCCATATTCGGGAGGGCGGCGGCTGCCCAGGATGTTGCCAAGGCCGAGATAGCATTGACCTATACGTGGGATCACACCAACGGGCCGCCGCAGGGTTGCGCATGCTTTTCGCTGAACGGGGGCTCTGCTGTACTTGCCTACGGGCTCACTCGCTCCTTCAGCGTGGTGGCGGAAGCCGGAGCCGCCACCAATGGCAATGTCCATTCCACGGGGAAAGGGATCACGATCTCAGACTACCTTGGAGGTTTGCGCTACACTCCGCGCGGCCACGCAGGCGTGAAACCATACGGGCAACTGTTGCTGGGCACGGCGCATGCTTCTGGTGCGCTGGCGCCGAGCCAGATAGGCGCGGGATCCGACACTTCGTTTGCGATGAGCGCCGGGGGAGGAGTGGACTTCATCGTGAGCAGACATTTTGCGATCCGGGCGCTGCAAGCTGACTACCTGCTGACGCTCCTTCCCAATGGAACCAACAACCGGCAGAATAATTTCCGCCTGAGCACAGGCTTGGTTTTCCGCTTCGGCAAGTGAGCGTAGTTGGGTACTCTCAGCCAGGCAGGGCGTCAGTTCGGTTGATGCGGGCAGCATGAAGCCACCTGCCCCTGTCGAACTGCCTCTTCCATGAGGAGACGGCCGATGCTGCCGGTGGCACCCACCACCAATAATTTCATCGTGCGTCCTTTCTTCCGGACGCAGTTGGAGCATCCGTCACTTCGTCAGTCGCCCGCAGGGCGTTCACCTGGGCATGGAAAGTCACGGCGGAAGCTAATTGCGATTTGGTCTGGATATGAAAATTGAAAGAAAGGACGAGACTGCATCCAAAAGAAGGGAGGCACACGATGACTGCTCCCTGTTCGGATGCGCTGGTGCTCTTTGGTGTGACGGGCGATCTCGCCCACAAGATGATCTTCCCTGCGCTCTATGCGATGGCGAAACGAGGCACCCTCAAGGTCCCGGTAATCGGCGTCGCATTTCCGAAGTGGAGCTTGGCGCAGCTGCGCAAGCGTGTAACGGACAGCATTAAGCGATCGGGTGGAATAGACAACAAACGTGCCCTCCAGCATCTTCTATCCGTACTCCAATATGTGAGTGGGGATTATAAGGATCCGGGCACGTTCGCAGCGTTAAAAGGCTTACTGGGTAGCGCTCGGCGCCCGGTGTATTACCTCGCTATTCCGCCCTCGCTCTTTGAGACAGTGATCAAGGGACTTGGAGCCGCGAACTTGGTCGAGCACGCGCGCGTCATTGTTGAAAAGCCATTTGGGCGCGACCTGGCTTCCGCGCGGGAACTCAACCAAGTTGCACGTGCGGTGTTCCCGGAAGACTCTATCTTCCGCATCGACCACTTCCTCGGAAAGGAGGCGATTATGAATATCCTTTATTTCCGTTTTGCCAACTCCTTCCTGGAACCGATCTGGAACCGCAACTACGTGGCCAGTGTTCAGGTAACCCTCTCCGAGGACTTCGGCGTTGAGGAGCGCGGAGCGTTTTACGAAACCGCTGGCTGTCTGCGTGACGTGGTCCAGAACCACCTGTTCCAGATCGTCGCCCTGTTAGCCATGGAACCGCCAGCGACCAGGCACTTTGGGGCCGTACACATCGAGAAGGCCAAGGTCTTCCAAGCCATGCGTCCTCTGACGCCCGACGACCTGGTGCGTGGTCAGTACACTGGCTATCGGAAGGAAAAAGACGTTGCGAAGAAGTCCGATGTCGAGACTTTCTGTGCGCTACGCCTCTTTATCGACTCATGGCGCTGGCAGGGAGTGCCGTTTTATCTGCGCTCCGGTAAGTACTTGGCGGACACCGCGACCGAGGTCCTGGTTGAACTGAAGCGACCGCCGCAGAGGCTATTCGCCGACTCGGCACCGACGACCAGTCGGACAAACTACTTGCGCTTCCGACTCTCTCCCAGCTCGGCCATCGCCCTCGCGGCTCGAGTCAAGCTCGCAGGGAAGGAGTTCGTCGGGGAGCAGCGAGAGCTTTACTTGTTCGAAGAGCGTGCCGGAGAGGAAGCGCCTTATGAGAGGCTTTTGAGCGACGCTATTGTGGGCGATGGGGCTCTTTTTACCCGTGAAGACGCAGTTGAGTCCGCTTGGGAGGTGGTCGATCCAGTACTGAAAGTCCATCCCCAGGCTCTTCCCTACAAGCGGGGCAGTTGGGGACCCAAAGAGGCCGATGCGATCATCAGCTCCGGCGAAGGCTGGCACAACCCCAGACCAAACGAGACCTCCAAGGAATGAACTCGGCACCACCGTGTTTGACGAGCGGTTTGAAGTGCGTGTTTGATGCGGTCTGCGCTGCTAGCATGATAGGTAGTCGAAAGTGAGCGGGCGTTGAAAATCGAAGAATACGCGTTAATTGGAGACTGTGAGACCACCGCCTTGGTTGGCCGCAACGGGTCGATTGACTGGCTCTGTTGGCCCCACTTCTCTTCCGCGTCCTGCTTTGCCAGACTTCTAGGATCAGAGGAAAGTGGCTTCTGGTGTGTGGCACCAAAAGACGAGATTGTTCGATCCAGTCGCAAGTACGAGGCGCACTCACTGATCCTTGAAACCACGCATGAAACGAAAGATGGAATCGTGCAGGTTGTGGACTTCATGCCTCTCCGCGGGAAGCATTCTCACCTGATCCGGGTTGTGAAGGGAGTTCGAGGCGAGGTTGCCATGCGCAGCGAGTTGGCGCTGCGATTTTGCTATGGTGAAGCCGTGCCCTGGGTGACTCGCACGGAGGGGGGCATCCGGGCGGTAGCAGGGCCTGATTCGGTCACGTTGGATACCACGGCACCTCTCGTAGGAGAGGACCTGAAGACGGTGAGCGAGTTCTCGGTCCGCGAAGGTGAGTTGGTCTCATTCACCCTCACCTACGGCACCTATGGCGATTACCGCGAACACTCTCCGAGGGAACTAGTAGATGTCGACTTGGCTTATCGGCAAACTCTAAGTTTCTGGCAGGACTGGACTTCGAAATGTACTTATAAGGGACGTTATCGCGAACTGGTCGAGCGTTCGCTGATCACCCTAAAGGCGCTCACCTTCCGTCCGACAGGCGGCGTTATAGCAGCGCCGACCACATCTCTTCCGGAGGACATCGGGGGCGTGCGCAATTGGGACTATCGTTACTGCTGGCTGCGGGACGCGACCTTTACGCTTCTCGCTCTTATGAACGGCGGCTACTACGACGAGGCGCAGGACTGGATGCAATGGCTCCGTCGAACTGTTGCGGGGAGTCCGGATAGGGTGCAGATCATGTACGGAATCGCCGGGGAACGGATGTTGTCCGAGCGGGAGATTAAATCGCTTCCAGGATACGAAGACTCGTCTCCTGTCCGCACAGGCAACGCCGCTTCAGAGCAGTTTCAGCTTGATCTTTACGGCGAAGTACTGGATGCATTTTTCTGTGCCTATGGCAAGGTTGAACATGTTAGCGCCAAAGACTTCGCTTTGCTGCAATTGCTTGTGGAGCACCTCGAGACCATTTGGGAAAAACCAGACGATGGCATTTGGGAGGTCCGTGGTGGTCCACAGCACTTCACATATTCAAAGGTTATGGCTTGGGTAGCATTAGATCGAGCCATCAAAATTGCGGAGAGCAGCAAATTGGACGCGCCCGTCGAACGTTGGAAGAAGGCGCGAGGCGTCATACACAAGCAGGTTTGCGAGAAGGCATTTAACAAGCGGTTGAACAGCTTCGTGCAGCACTATGGTTCTCAACAACTGGACGCCTCTGTGCTGTTGATGGCCATGGTCGGATTCCTTCCTCCAGAAGACCCCCGCATTCGCGGTACCGTTGAAGCAATTGAGAGGCACCTGACCCAGGATGGGTTGGTGATGCGCTACAACACCTCTACAACAGAGGACGGCTTGCCCGGGAGTGAGGGCAAGTTCCTGGCCTGTAGCTTCTGGCTCGTAAGCAATCTGAAGCTCATCGGCCGCGAGGCAGACGCCCTGCGGTTGTTTGAGAGGTTGCTATATCTTGCAAACGACGTAGGACTGCTCTCCGAAGAATACGACACCCAGCGTAAACGTCTTGTAGGCAACTTCCCGCAGGCCCTCTCTCACATCGCGCTCATCGGTGTCGCGTATCACCTCGCGGAATCGGAAAAGTTACAGCGACACACGGCAAGCCGCGTCGTGAATCGTGAAGCCTAGCTGAGGCTCTATTGCGACAGGCCAATTCTCTACTCTGGTCTATTACCGACCAAGAGGGAAACCGCAGACAATTCCGCGCCATCGATGCTGCCTGCTCAGAGGAACCGGACAAATTTGATCATCAAGTCCAAACAATCCGCCCGCTCAGCGCCCAAGAATCGAGCGCCGGCCCTCAAGACCCAATGAACAATTGATTGGCAAGCCAGAGAGGATACGAAGTCTACTCAGAGTGTCTGTATTTAGAATTCAGGCAAAATTCCCAGAACTCTGATTCCAATTCGGGGTTAGTATGGATGCGGGAGTTGATGATGAGGACGGTTTCCCGAGTTAGCGCATTGACGCTGCTAGCGATGCTTGGGGTGCTCCTCGTCTTCTTTTGTCCGGCCAGTTCCGGTCCATTCAGTGTGACAAACGGACCTGCTACCGCGTTTCGCGCTCTGGCCGCTGCACACGCACTGTTTGCTGCAATGAGTGCGGCCTTGTTGGTGGCTTCTGCGCGGTGCGTTCTCCGTCTTGAGTCCCTCGCGCGCGCCACCGTCAAAGAGAGTTACGATCCTGAACTGTTTGCTCTCCGCTGCTAGACTTCCACCTCTCCGTTTCCCCGAATCTAAATTGTAAATTCCAGCTTCCCCTGAGGAGGAGTGTATGAATGCACGTTTCCTGCGGTTCGCAGGTCTATTGTTCGTCCTGTTCGCGATCCTAATGCTCGGCGCCTGCCATAAGAAATCAGTTCCTGCTCCGACAACGCCACCACCTCCACCGGCGAAACCAACTGCGACGTTATCTGTGTCGCCAACGAATGTGCAGCAAGGCCAATCCGTGCAATTAACTTGGGGCACGCAGAACGCCACTGATGTGAGCATCGAGCCTCTTGGAGCAGTCGCTCTCACGGGGACTCGAAGCTTTGTCCCTTCGGAATCGAGGACCTACACGCTGACGGCTAAAGGCCCGGGAGGTACTGTTCAGGATACTGCGCGGGTGACCGTCACAGTTCCCCCGCCGCCAGTTGTGGCACCCGCGGGTCCGTCCGACCAGGAGCTATTCCAAAGGAACATGAAGGATATCTACTTCAACTATGACCGTTACGATGTGAGAGCAGAGGATGCCCCTTCACTCAAGGCGGATGCGGACTTCCTGACAGCGCACCCGAGCTACAAAATCGTAATCTCCGGTCATTGTGATGAGCGCGGTTCGGAGGATTACAACGTGGCTCTCGGATCGAACCGTGCTGATGGGGTTCGTGACCAACTCGTAAAGCTCGGAATTGCTCGCGACCGTATCAAGACCATCAGCTACGGCAAGGAGAAACCCTTCTGTACTGAACAGAATGAGACGTGCTGGCAGCAGAATCGCCGCGCACACTTCTCACTCGACAAGTAACAAAGAGGGACGAAGGAGCGGTCCTTTCCCCTAGGACCGCCCCGCATATTTCCTTTGTAGGTAACTCAACGAGAGCGCTGCGGAACCGCCAGAACGCAGTTGCTAGCAAGCTAATGAAACGTTGTCTGTGGGTATTCGTTCTGGACACGATAATCTACTGAACGGAGACAAATACAAATGGAGCGCGCAATTCACCATCATCAACCTGGCCAATCACTACGCGCTGTACAACTTCCTCTCCACCTTTAGCGGAACGCACTACGTGACTCCGCGGAACTATCCGGCTCAGCTAGGTTTCCACTTCTAGACCTAATCTCCTTCTGAGGGGCTCCGGCGTACATCATGCGGAGCTCCGTTCGTTTGTACAGTGATAGACTGCTTCCCATCCGTCTACTTGAGATATGCGATGATCACCGTTTCCAAAGAGGACTATCTGAAGGCGATTGCCGAAGCCCAAGCAGAAGGCGAAACGGTAATCTCTGCCACGCTTGCCCATTGGCTCGGAGTGACCCGCCCTGCCGTGACTGCGGCCTTGAAGCGCCTGAAAAAAGATGGCCTGGTGGCGATTAAGAGCGATGGCCGTGTTCAACTAACCTCTCATGGGCGGCAGGTTGCAGAGCAAACCATTTTTCGCCATCACCTCATTGAGCGCATGCTTTCCGAGATATTTGATATGCCGTGGTATGAAATCCACGAGGAAGCAGAACGTCTGGAGCATGCCGTTTCGCCGGCATTTGAAAAGAAACTTGTGGAGAAGCTGGGCAACAATGACATCTGTCCTCATGGGAACAGCCTCGCCCTGAGGAGCCCTGCCGACCGGCGGAAGAAGGGCCAGTACCTGCTTAGCGAAGCGGAGGGAGGCTCTCAGTGCCGGGTCGTCGGCGTTTACGAGCGGGACCGCAGACTATTGGACTTCTTCGAAGCCGAAGGAATCCGTCCGGGTGCTCGCTTGGCAGTCCTGAGCAGTAACTACGATGGCACGCTCTCTATTTCTGTCGGGAAGAGAATGACTCGGCTGGGCGCTGCTGCGGCCGAGAAGGTTTGGGCCGAGAAAGCATAATTATCTGCAACGTGTTAACTATAGTTAACATCTGATTATGTACAAGGCTATTCAGGCGAGGGAGTAGTCTGTCCGCACTCGGCGGCCAGCGGAGTATGTCATGAGACTGCCTGCACTAAACCGTCTGCAATGCGACTCCTCGATACTCTCGTCGCGGAGCGCGATTCTTGTCGTGCTGGTCATTTTCACCCTTCTCCCAAGGACGGTTTTCGCTCAGGGTGAAACTACCAGCGCCATCGTTGGCCAGGTGACCGACGGGACTGGCGCGGTTGTTCCCGGAGCCGGCATCACGATCACGAATCAGGAGAATGGGCTAAAGCGTAGTGCAAAGACCGATGACTCGGGCCGCTTCAACTTCCCCCAGTTGAAGCCAGGCGCTTACGCAGTCAAGGTGGAAGCTCAAGGTTTCCGGACGAAGCAGGAAAACGTAGTGTCGGGTCTGGGCCAAAAACAAACGGTTAACTTCACTCTGAAAGTGGCCCAATCAGATCAGTCGGTTGAGGTGACCAGCGAAGCGCAGCTGATCAACACTGCAACGGCCAATACCACCACCACTTTGAACACAAGAGCACTGGAAGACCTGCCGAACCCCGGTGGCGACCTGACGTATCCCTTGCAATTTGCCGCAGGAGCCCTCATCAATACCGCAGGCAGCGGCAATGATTTCGTAGGAGGAACCAACGGATATGGCAACGTGGAATTCAATGGGCTGCCTGCGCTCTCCAATGGCTACATCGTGGACGGTCTGGAAACAAACGATCCGCTCACCAACCTGAACAGCGGCCTTGCAACCAACCTTGTTCTCGGAATGAATTCGATTTCAGAAGTGACAGTGAACACGCTTT
>Ga0181528_10001835_pt1 | contig 13113 bp, 14 predicted proteins | sample PEATcosm2014_Bin_47_FD_119742 | JGI IMG/M metagenome (GOLD analysis project Ga0181528, IMG submission 119742) | Peatland microbial communities from MTU Mesocosm Facility, Houghton, MI, USA - PEATcosm2014_Bin10_10_metaG | ecosystem: Environmental > Terrestrial > Soil > Wetlands > Peat | place... | reverse complement strand
GTGAGCTGACCGACGTGATCGCCGAGGGTGAGTACTACGGGATGCAGACCTTCGACCAGGCCCTCTACGGGGCGCTGCAGGCGGGAATCGTCTCGATGGAGGACGCGATGCACTTCGCGACACGGCCCCATGACCTCAAGCTGCTGCTCGGCGCCGAGGGGCACCTCCACACGACGATGGAGGACCTCGAGCAACCGGTCCCGCAGACCCCGGACGGCTCTGTCCTGATCTAGCCGCCGCGCCGGCCGGATCGATCCGGTCAGGGGGTCACGAGGTGGCGCAGCTCGAAGACCGTGATCTCGGCCTGCTGCGGCGCACCCGTCCGTTCGAGCGCCGGCGCGAGAAGCACCTCGTCGAAGCGGGCCGCGTACTCCGCCGACTCCCAGATCTGCGCGACCTGCATCACGCCGTCGGTCTCGCTGGCCCCGTGCATGATCAGGCCCAGCGGGTGGCGGTGGTCGATGTCAAGCTCGGCCCGCAGCAACTCGTAGACCTCGGGCGTCATGCCACGTCTGATGATCCTCAGGATCACGATTCCTCCGTTTTTGGGGCGCACCGAGAACTCGCCCGCTCGCTAAGGAGCGCCCCCCCGGCTGCCTCTCGTGAATGGAGTGTAAATCACCGCCGGGTCCGGCGGCGAGCGGCCGCGAGGCTGGGCCGGGCAGCTCCTCGCGCCCTGGCTAAGCTGCGGCGATGATCGCCTTCGCCTGTCCCGTCTGCGTCAATCTCGTGACGTTCGAGAGCGTTCGCTGCCTACGCTGCTCGACCGAGCTCGCATTCGATCCGGACGCGCGGCTGGTGCGGCCCGCCGGCGCACCCGGCGGGGAGCCGCGCTGCGCGAATGCCGAGCTGGCAGCCTGCAACTGGTCCGCGGCCGAGGAGGGCGGGCTGTGTGCCAGCTGCGCGCTGACGCGAACACGTCCCAGCGACGGCGACCGCGACGGCCTCGGCGGGTTCGCGGCGGCCGAGCGCGCCAAACGGCGCCTGCTGTTCGAGCTGTACGACCTCGGGCTGCCCGTCGAGGGCTGGACCGAACGGGAGGGCGGGCTGGCATTCGACCTGCTCTCCAGCGAGCACGAGGCGGTCGGGACCGGCCATGCCGACGGGGTCATCACGCTCGACCTCGCCGAGACCGACCCCGCCCACCGCGAGCGCCTGCGGGTCAAGCTGGGTGAGCCCTACCGAACGGTCCTCGGGCACTTCCGCCACGAGATCGGTCACTACTACCAGCCGATTCTCGTGCCACCGGGATCGGCGCTGCAGGAGGACTGCCGGGCACTGTTCGGGGACGAGCGCGCCGACTACCAGGAGGCGCTCGAGCGCCACTACGGGTCGGGCCCGAGGCCGGGCTGGGAAGCGGACCACGTCAGCGCCTACGCGACGATGCACCCGTGGGAGGACTGGGCCGAGACGTTCGCCCACTACATGCACATGCGCGACACCCTTCAGACGGCCGCCGCCTGGGGCGTTTCGGTGCAGGGCCCGGTCGTGGCCGGAGCGGACCTGGCGCCGCTTGAATCCGAGCCGCGGGCCGTCGGCGGGGACGTCGGCGAGATGCTCGAAGCCTGGATCCCGCTGACATACGCGCTCAACGCGATCAACCGGAGCATGGGCGCGCTCGATCTCTATCCGTTCGTTCTCGGAGCGGCCGTGGAACGCAAGCTGGAGTTCGTCGGCGGCCTGATCGCCGGCCTGCGCGAGCGCTCGCAGCCGCTCGCCTGATGGTCATGGAGCTCGGCGTCGCGACGTTCGCCGACCTCGCCGGGGGCGTGACTCCCGAGCAGCGGATGCGTCAGCTGATGGAGGAGATCGAGCTGGCCGACCAGCTCGGCCTGGACGTCTTCGGCGTGGGCGAGCATCACCGGCCCGACTTCCTGATCTCCTCCCCGGCCGTCGTACTCGGCGCAGCTGCCGTCCGGACGCAGCGGATCCGCCTGTCCAGCGCGGTGAGCGTGCTGAGCTCGGATGATCCCGTCCGCGTCTTTCAGCAGTTCGCCGAGGTCGACCTGCTCTCGGGCGGCCGCGCGGAGATCATGGCCGGCCGCGGCTCCTTCGTCGAGTCATTCCCCCTGTTCGGCTACGACCTCGACGACTACGACGAGCTGTACGCCGAGAAGCTCGAACTGCTCCTGGCCCTGCGCCAGGAGGGCCCCGTGAGCTGGACCGGACGCCACCGTGCGGGGCTCACCCGGACGACCGTCTGGCCGCGCCCGGTCCAGGCCCCGCTCCCGGTCTGGGTCGCTGTCGGCGGCTCGCCCGAGTCGGTCATCCGGGCGGGCACGCTGGGCCTGCCGCTGACGATCGCGATCATCGGCGGAGCGCCGGCACGCTTCGCGCCGCTCGTCGAGCTCTACCGCTCGAGCGTCAGGGAGGCCGGGCACCACCCCTCCGTGGCACGGGTCGCCATCAACACCCACGCGTTCGTGGGCGAGAGCTCGGCACAGGCCGACGCGGCCTTCGCCACGCCCTACCTGCAGATGATGAACCGGATCGGGCGCGAGCGCGGCTGGCCGCCGGCCGGACGGGTGCAGTATGAAGCCCTGCGCGCACCCGACGGCGCACTGGCGGTAGGTGAGCCCGAGCAGGTCGCGGAGAAGATACTGCTCGAGCACAGCCTCTTCGCCAACGACCGCTACATCGCCCAGATGAGCGTCGGCGCCGTCGCCCACGCCGATGTCCTGCGGTCGATGGAGCTGTTCGGCACGCGGGTCGCACCGCTCGTCAGGGAGGCGCTCGCGGGGGGTGCGCCGGCCCTTCCCGAGAGCCCCGGCGAGCCGCTAGGCTGAGCCCCATGGACGACCAATCGATTCTCACAACCATCGAGCGACTCGTCGCGGAGGAGCAGGCCCTCCATGCGCGCGAGCAGGACGAGGCGGCCCACGGCCAGGACCCCGCCGAGGACCGCGACCGGTTGGCTGCCGTCTCGGTCGAGCTCGACCGCTGCTGGGATCTGCTGCGCCAGCGCCGCGCGCTTCGCGACGCCGGCGCCAACCCCGACGACGCGCAGACCCGCGACCCGAGCACCGTCGAGCGCTACCTGCAGTAAGGAGCCGGCGTGATCGTCGCAATCGGAGACGTTCACGCGCAGATCCCCCAGCGAACGGCGGTTGAGAGCGCCATGCGCACTGCCCAATCCGCGGCACGTGAACAGGACGGCTGCCTGCACTACGGCTTCTCCGAGGCCCTCGGCGAGCCGGGCCACTACGTCATCGTCCAGCGCTGGCGCGATCGGAACGCCCTCGAGGCCCACTACCGCTCAGCGTCCTTCGTCGGTTACCAGACCGCGATCGCGCCACTGCTGGTTGCAGACTCCGAGGTCGAGATCTACACCGTCGATGACGCATTCAGGCCGCAGGCTCCGCCGCGCTTCGACCAGGACGAGTGACGGGGCCGCCCAGCAGGTAGGGTCGGCCCACGTTCGAGGATCAAGGCGAGCGACCAGCGGGCCCCGTGGCCCCCGATAGAGGAGCAGAGGATGTCCAGCTACACGGTCAAGAAAATCGATGAGATGGAAGCCGCCTACGGCGGCGGCATGCGCCTGGCCCGAGCGGCCCTCGGCGTCAGCTCGTTCGGGATGCAGGTCGAGGAATTCCCACCGAACTTCGACCAGTACCCCGAGCACAGCCACGACGAGGACGGCCAGGAGGAGGTCTATGTCGTCCTGCGCGGCAGCGCCGAGATCGAGGTCGAGGGCGAGCGGATCGCGCTCGATCCGGACACGATCGTGCGGGTCGGTCCGGGTGTGAAGCGGCGTCTCTTCGCAGGTCCCGAGGGCGTGCGGATCCTCGCCCTGGGCGGTGTCCCCGGCGCTGCGTACGAGGCGCCGGACTTCAGCAAGTCCGCGGCCTGAAGGCGAGGCCGTCTCGAGCTACTCGGTCGACCACGCGACGATCGAGCAGCTCGAGACGCCCGGCTGAGCGCCGAGCCCTACGGCCCTTCGAAGCTGCCCGCGAAGCAGGCCTTGCCGCCACAGTTGTCACTGGACGGAATCGAGCCTTCGAAGAAGTCCGAGACCACCTGCTGCTCGGCCGCCGCGCGGCGAGGGAATTCGTGGGGATCCTGGCCTTCTTTGTTGGGCGTGTTCGTGTAGGGCGGCGGCGCCACACCGATCGTTTCCCCGGAACCGACCGGGCTTTCGCGTACCGGACCGATGTCCCAGTAGTAGACCGCCGAGCCCGTGAACGGATAGCTCTTCAGGTGCGGCACGTCCCACAGCGGGACCGCACCCGGCCAGCGGCGCGGGTAGAGGATCGGAAAGTGCGCCGACGCACCGATCGTCCGGGCCTCGACGTCGGCCTCGTAGTCGGTCACCTGATGATCGCCGAATGCGACGTCCATCAGCACCTGGTGGGCCGGCGTGTCGGGCAGCGGGTTGGTGGTCATCCGGTCCGCGTAGCCGTCGGGCTCGCCCCGGTCCCAGAGCATCTGCATCAAATCCAGCAGCAGCGGGCGAACGCTGTCACCCGGATAGGAGACTGCGAACGCGATTTCAAACGGCCGGAAGTCGACCGAGCGTGGGATCAGCACCGAGTAGTTCATCGCCGGCACGCCCAGCGAGGCTCGCGTGAAGTCGGGCGAGATCGCCGTCAGCGCTCCGCCCATGATCCCGCCCTGGCTGTTGCCGTTGTAGAACAGGTGGGCCGTGTTTAGCACCGACCCCGTCGCCAGCGTCCCGTCCTGGTGGAAGGCCGGCGCGGTCGAGAACCCGGTCGAGCTGATCATGATCCGGCCCAGGTAGAGCTCGTCCAGCAGGCCCTGCTGGAGCCGGTCGGGGATCGCCGGGAACGCCGAGACGTTGTTGAGGGCCGCGATCACGGTTTCGAGATCGGATTCGGCCATCCCGATCTCATCGGTCGCGCACTGCACGATGTCGTGGCTCTCCGAGAGCGAGCGCTGGGGACTCGACGCCACCTCCGAGGCGTCGCCCAGCAGCCCGTGGCCGTAGAGCGACGGGCGGGCCGTTTCGGGCGCCCCCGTCGTCGCCGAGTCCGGGATTATGCAGTCGAAGTTGGCCTGCCAGGTCCCGTTTTCGATCGGGTTGCCTTCGCTGTCCAGGTGCATCCGCCCGCCGGGCCCGCAGTTGGGGAACAGGAAGCAGGGGACCGTGAAGGTGCCCTTGACCCGCCTTGCGATTTCGCCCGGGTTGGGGTTTTCCTGAACGCTCGTCACTTCGAAGGACGGCGAGACCCCCTCGGGAATCCCGTCTTCGAGGTTCGTGTCGCCGAGCTGCGCGAACGCCCGGTTTCGCATCGAGAGCATGCGGGACGTGTTGTTCGCGTCGCTGGCGACCGTGAAGTCCCATGCCAGGTACAGGCTCGAGCGGGCGATGCCGGCCGTTTCGAGCGTCGAGAAGATTTCGTTGAAGTGCGCCCGGCGGGAGTTGACGATTTCCTGTTCGGACGGGAGTTCGTCGCGGTAGTAGCGGAACCCTTCGGGCGCTTCGATGCTCTCGTGATGTGCGTTCTTCACGTTGCGGATCGCGACGATGTAGCGGTGCCCCGCCGTGAAGTTGACGGCCGGGTGGATCTCGAGGTCGGCTTCGGCGGGAGCTGCACTCGAGTCGATCTCGACCCAGATCGGCCAGCGCTTGCCCGTCGAGGCGTCGATCACGACGACAGGCGCGTTGGGCAACAGGTAACGGCTGAGCCGGTTGACCGGGACGGCCCCCATCGCCTTGACGTCGGCGACCCGTTCGATCCCGGGGATTTTCACGAGGATCACCGAACCCGGGCTGAAGCCGTCGGAGGCGTTGTAGGGTTCGGCTTCGATGTGCAGGCCTCTGACGTTGGCCGGCAGCGCCCCGTTGGTGAAGTGGACCCTCCTGCCGGTCGGGCTCGTCGGGTCGGGGACGGTGTAGTAGTCGTCCGGGAACGGCAGCATGCAGACCGGGCCCGGCGCGGCGATGAACTCGCAGCCTTCGGTTTCGCTGACCAGCGCCCGCCCGGAGCGGACGGTCTGGCGCGTGAGCGGTCGCGCCTGCGCAAGACCGGCGCCGACCAATGTGACCACAAGCGCCAGCAGGGCACCCCTGACAGCAATCCGTAGCTCGGTACTCATCCCATCCTCCAGTTTCAGGGGCGCCGCCGCGATGACCCCTCCGGCCCGCGACAGCTGATCCCGACAGCTCCCACCGTTAAAGCTAACGCCAAACGGCGGTCCTGTGTCGATTTTTCACAGTCCGTGTAACGGCGCCCCGACTCTCCGGACTACCGTCTGAGCGTCCAGGAACACCTGCCGGGAGCGCGCCTAAACAGCAGCTCGCGCGCCTTTTCCGGGTCGCTCACCCCATCCCCGAAACGACCTGGAGAGACAATGTTGAAGACCCACCTACGCCGCTTCGGCCTCGCCGCGAGCGTCCTCGCAGTCCCGCTGCTCGCCGTCACGGCCTCCTCAGCCGCGGCCTACGGCCCCGGCCCCCAGTACGGCGGCCACGTCTACGTCAACGACAACACCGCCGGCGCCAACACGATCGCCGCCTTCGAACGCGCACCCAACGGTTCCCTGACTCCGATCGCCGGCTCGCCCTTCGCCGCCGGCGGCGCCGGGACGGGCGCCGGGCTCGCCTCCCAGGGCGCCATCCAGCGCTCAGACGACGGGCGCTTCCTGCTCGCCGTCGATGCCGGGAGCAACCAGGTCTCCGTCCTGCGCCTCGGCTGGAACGGCGTGCCCGAGCAGGTCGGCGAGCCCGTCTACTCCGGGGGCGAAAAGCCGGTCAGCATCGCCGTCTCGGGCGACCTCGTCTACGTCGCCAACGCCGGTGCCGCGGCGCCCAACATCACAGCCTTCTGGCTGGCCCCCTGGGGCGGGCTCTACCGGCTTCCCTACTCCACCGTCGCGCTCCCCGCGGGCTCCGGCCCCGATGACGTGGTCGTCGACCCGACCGGGCAGCGCCTGGTAGTGCCGCTGGTCAACAGCTCGACGATCGCCAGCTTCCACATCGGCTGGGGCGGACGGCTGATCGCCGCGGCAGGCTCGCCCTTCACCGCGCAGGGCCCGGGGCCGTTCGGGTCGGAGTTCAACCCGGTGAACCCCTCGGAGCTGTACGTCAGCAACGCCCACGGCGGTGCCGGCAACGGCACGGTCTCGGCCTTCAACGTCAGCGAGTGGGGCGAGCTGTCCTCGATCGGCAGCTCGCCGTTCGCCGACCTGCAGACCGCACCCTGCTGGCTTGAGATCAGCCATGACGGGCGCTACCTGTTCACGGTGAACACCGGCTCCGGGGAGATCTCGAGCTACGCGGTCCAGCCCGGAGGCTCACTGGCCCTGCTTGGCAGCACGGCCTTCGGCTCCTCCGGCGCGGGTGCAGTCGACCTGCGCCTCTCACCCGACGGACGGTTCCTGTTCGTAAACGGCAGCAAGGCCAACGTCGTCGCCGCCTTCGCGGTCAACGGCGGCAGCCTCACGCCGCTGGCGAGCTCCCCGACACCTCTGCCCGTGGGCGCCGTCGCCTCGGGCATCGTCGTCGACTGACCGACGGCCCCGTCGTCGCCGGCCCGCGCAGCTGATGCGGGCCGGCGGCCGCGGCCGTCAGCTCTCCGCGGCGGCGGGCGGCTCGCCCGCCAGCGCGAAGGGACTGCCCTCCGAGTCCCTGCAGATCGCCCAGCGCTCACCGGGGTGGATCACGGTTCCGCCCAGCGCGAGCACCCGCTCGAGCGAGGCGGGGAGGTCGGCAACCTGGAAGTAGGGCAACGAGACCGAGTCTCCGGGCCCGCGGCCGCGCTCGTGGACCCCGACCGCAGCTCCCGCCGGCGGCCGGGTCTGCCAGCCCGCTCCCTCCCCCGGGGTGCGCGCCTGGAGCTCCGCGCCGAGCAGCTCGCCCCAGAAGCGCCTGGCACGATCGGGATCATCGGCGGGAAACTCGACCAGGGCGAGGGGATTGGAGCCCACGGACTCACACTAGCGGCGCCCGGCCCGCAGTACCCTGGGGCGGATGTCTCTCTTCGGCTTCCTCGGGCGCACCGCCAAGGAACCGCCGGTGGCGGTCGGCGACCCCCGCTTCGACGGCTGGGAGACGGTCGGCAACTTCGAGGATCAGGACAACGCGGTGGCCTGGCGCGACCAGCTGCGCGACCTGGGCCTCGACGCAGCCTGTGTCTGCGACCACCCGCTCGACCGGCGGGGGCGGGGCGACATCTATCTCGTCGTGCCCGCCGAGCAGTGGTCACGGGCGACCGAGATCCTCGACAACCTCGAGTGACGCCCGCCGGCGGGGCCGCGCTGCCCTAGGCCGCCGCGGTGAGGCGCTCGCCGGCGCGGGAGAAGCGCAGCACGCCGTCGTCGAGGCTGCCGTCGCGCAGGACCCGCAGATCCTGGGCGTAGCTCATCTTCACCTGCCAGGGCCCGGTCGTCCCCTGCCTGGGGAAGCGGTCGACGGCTCGCTGGACGTAGCCGGCGCCGAAGTCGAGAAACGGCCGCGTCTCCATCGCCGCGTCACCGTTGACGGGGACGCACGTGTCGAAGCCACGCCGGTCCATGTAGGCGATCAGACCGCAGACGTAATCGCAGACCAGATCCAGCTTCAGGGTCCACGACGAGTTCGTGTAGCCGAAGACGAACACCAGGTTCGGGACGTTGCTCAGCATCGCGCTCTTGTAGACAAGCTGCTCGGGCACATTCACGTGGCGGCCGTCGATCATGAGCTCGATCCCCCCGAGTGCCTGCAGGTCAAGCCCGGTCGCCGTGACGATGATGTCCGCCTCGAGCTCGGTGCCCGAGGCGAGTTCGATGCCGTGCTCGGTGAACTGCACGATCCGGTCGGTGACGACCGAGGCGCTGCCGGCCGAGATCGCCTCGAACAGGTCCCCGTCCGGCACCGCGCACAGGCGCTGGTCCCAGGGGTTGTAGGCCGGCGTGAAGTGGCGGTCGATGTCATACCCCTCCGGCAGCCGCCGCTCGAGCGACCGGCGCAGGAGCCCCTTGATCAGCCAGGGCCGGCGCTGGCTGAGGTTGTAGACGGTCCGCTGCAGCCAGATGTTCTTGCGGCGCGTGATCGCGTAGGCGCGCTCGGCCGGCAGGAGCCGCTTGAGCAGGTTGGCGATCCAGTCCTTTTCAGGCAGCGACACCACGTAGGTGGGTGAGCGCTGGAGCATCGTCACGTGCGCCGCCGTCCCCGCCATCGCCGGAACGAGCGTCACCGCCGTCGCGCCGCTGCCGATCACGACGACCCGCTTGCCCGCATAGTCGAGGTCGGCCGGCCAGTCCTGTGGGTGGACGATCGGCCCGGCGAACCGCTCGGCACCCGGGAACTCCGGCTGGTAGCCCCGGTCATAGCGGAAGTAGCCGCTTGCACAGAACAGCCACGAGCAGCTGAAACTGAGCACCTCGCCCGTGTCGGTCCGCTCCGCCTCGACCCTCCAGCAGGCCTCCGCGCTGGACCAGTCGGCGCTCCTGACGTGATGGGAGAAGCGGATCCGGGAATCGATCCCGTTCTCACTCGCCGTCTCGCGGATGTAGCGCAGGATCGCCTCGCCGTCAGCGATCGACTTCTCGTCCGTCCAGGGCTTGAACGCGTAGCCGTAGGTGTGCAGATCGGAGTCCGAGCGGATCCCCGGGTAGCGGAACAGATCCCAGGTTCCGCCACTCGCAGCGCGGCCCTCGAGGATCGCGTAGCTCTTCCCCGGCAGGGCCTTCTGGAGGTGGCAGGCCGCCCCGATGCCCGAGAGGCCCGCGCCGATGATCAGCACGTCCAGGTGCTCGGTCTCCCTGGAGGCTCGCTCCGTGAACTGGCTGACGGTGGCCATGGCTGACTGCTCCTCTCTGAGGTATCCGATGCGCTCCGCAAGATAGTTGGCCGGCCAGCCAGTCCGTATCCGGGGGAACCCACATGCCGGCGCAGTGCGGCGCGTGAAGCCTCCGGATGGGTGATTGGTGGGATGCTTCGCGGGTGAAGATCCACGCTCTCTCGACCGGCTCGGTGCGGGTCAAGCACAGCTTCCTGTTTCCCTCGGCCGGCGTCCGCCGCCAGCTGGACCTGTTCCTGCCGGGGCCTTGGTCGGACCCGCTGCCGATCCACTGCTGGGCAGTCGAGCACGAAGGCCGCCTGCTGCTCATCGACAGCGGCGAGACGACCGCCGCGCGCAACATCGCCTTCGCCCGCTTTGAGCTCACCCCCGAGCAGGAGCTGCCGGGCGCGATCGCAGCCGCCGGGCTCTCGCTCGAGGACGTCGATGAAGTGGTCCTCACCCATCACCACGGCGACCATGTCGACGGGCTCGTCCACGTAGGTGCGCCGGTCCGCATCAACGACGCCGAGCTGGAGTTCGTCGGCCAGGCCTTCCCCCGGGTCATGCGCCGCGTCCTGCGCCAGCCGCTTCCGCCCGGCTTCGCCCCGCAGCCCTTCACGCTGGACGGCGGCCCCTTCGGCGGGTTCGCCCGCAGCCGGGCACTCAGCGCCGACGGGCGGATCCTCGCCGTCGAGACCCCCGGCCACACGCCCGGGCACATCTCGGTGATCTGCATCGACGACGAGGGGCGCCACGTGATGCTTGCCGGCGACGTGACCGACACGCTCGAGCAGCTGACCTCAAAGCGCGCCGACGCGGTCGGACCCGACCCGAAGGCCCATGTCGCGACACTCGAGCGGATCCTCGCCCACTGCGCCGAGCATCCGACGGTCTTTCTCCCCTCCCACGATCCCGGCTCGGCGGAGCGGCTGGCCGGGTCGATCACCGTCCAGTAGAGACCCCCTCGGCCCGGCGGGCTACGGGCCCCGGCGCTCGAGCAGCTCGATCCGGAAAGGCTGCTCGAACTCGCGGCCGCCGCCCTCGGCCGGCCGGCCGAGACGCTCGAAGGCCGCTCGGATCTCCTCGTGGTGGGCGTCGAAGCGCGCCGCGCGCTCCGGGTCGACGCTCAGCGTCCGGGCGCGCAGCGCAGCCAGATCGGCGTGCCTGACGGTCAGGACCGTCTGGCGCGAGTCCAGGCGCCTCAGCTCCCCCGCGGCCGCCGCGTCGAGTGCCTGGAGCGCCGCGGCCCGGACGGCCGTCTCGTCGTTGACCGGGCGCAGCAGCTCGAAGGCCGTCCCTTCGGCCAGCGGCTCCTGGACATAGAGGACCCCCTGCGGGCGCAGCACACGCGCGGCCTCACGCAGGGCCGGCCCCATCGACTCGACGGGGATGTGGTGGAGGCTGTTGAAGAAGATCAGGACGTCAAAGCTCTGCTCTGCAAACGGCAGCTCCTGCGCCACACCCTCGACGTAACGCAGCGCCTGCGTTTCGGCCCCCGCCGCCCGCGCATTCTCGAGCGCCTGCGCCAGCGGGTCGATGCCCGTCACCCGTGCGCCCGATCCGGCCAGGCGCCGCGCCAGGGCTCCCTCGCCGCAGCCGACATCCAGGACGTCGCGACCGTCGAGGCCGAGGGTCTCCTCGAGCAGCTTGAAGCTCATCTGTGCTCCTCAGCGCGCCGGCGCGCCGCTGATCCCGGCGCGGACCTCGAAGCCCGTCAGGGTCAACGGCCCGAACGAGGTGATCAGAGCCACATCGACGGCGTCACGGCCACGGCCGACGACGACCCTCCCCGTCCGCGGGATGTTGTTGCGCGCATCGAAGGTGTACCAGCGCCCGTCAAGGTAGGCCTCGAACCAGGCCGCAAAGTCCATCTCCCCGTCGATCGGCACGCCGATGTCGGGGATGTAGCCGAACACGTAGCGGGCCGGGATGTTCATCGCCCGGCAGAAGGTGATCGCGAGATGGGCGAAGTCGCGGCAGACGCCCTGGCGCGAGCGATAGGCGTCGACGGCCGTCGTCCACGGGTTCGATGAGCCAGGAGCGAATTCGAGGTGGCCGTGGACGTAGTCGACGATCGCCTGGACACGGCCCCACCCGGGCTCCATCTGCCCGAAGCGCTGCCAGGCCTCGTGGCCCAGCTCGTCGGGGAGGCAGAAGCGGCTCGGCATGACGAAGCTCAGAACCTCGTCGGGAAGTCCAGCGACGGGCGTCTCCGGCGTTCCCGGCTCGATCTCATCCGCCGGGCGGGCGATCAGCAGATCGGCCTCGTAGGTGACCTGCGAGCTTCCCGCCGAAAGCGCGAAGCGCTCGCAGCGGTTGCCGTAGTGATCGATGTAGCAGTGGTGCTCGGCGGCCGTCTGCCAGCCCTCGCGGACGATCGAGATGCCCGGTGCCGGCGAGGGTGCCACCTGGAGGATCGCCTCGGCCGGCTGGACGGAGTCCAGGCCGAAGTGGCAGCCGACCGTCAGCGCGAGCGCCGCCCGAGCGCTTCTCTGCGGGGCGTCGGCGGTCGGCTGATCGAGCATCTGGCACCCAGCATGCCACGAACCGGGGCTCCCCCCGGGGCATGTCCGCGCCGAGGGATCCGAAGGTGCGGGCGGGAGCTCCTTCTGTGGCAGTTCTTACGTTTGGCCGGGGGAGATGTGGCACCCTTCCGACCCCGGCATGCAGCGCAGGCTAATCATCATCCCGGGAGTCCTCCTGCTCCTCTGGGCCGTCCTCGCGATCGTCCTCGGCTCGGCGACCCTCAAGCTCTCGGGTTCCGGCTCAAAAGCGCCGGCCCAGGCGAGCTCGCCGGCCTGCCTGCCGGGCGAAGCGGCTACGAGCGCCCGGGTGGGGGGGCTCTCGGTCTCCCCCGCGCCCGGCTCGGAGACCGCCAACCCAAGGACGCAGATCAGCTTCCTGGGGGCTCCTGCGGGTGCGATCACCGCCGTCTCGGTGACCGGCAGCCGCAGCGGCAACCACGCCGGGCAGCTGCGGGCCTATTCCCAGGGCGACGGCGCGAGCTTCGTCCCCGGAGTCCCCTTCGACCCGGGCGAGCAGGTCCAGGTCAGCGCCAGCCTCCGGTCGGGCTCCACGAGCCGTAAGGCGGCGTTCAGCTTCCGCGTCGACACCCCCTACCCTACCGCGGGGGTCAAGGACTTCGGCAACCCGCAGGCCGCTCCCGGCGACTATCAGAGCTTCTACACGCTGCCCGGAGCCGAGGTCCCGGTGATGGACGTCACGGTGCCCGACCGCGATCCCGCCGCCGGCGAGATCCTGACGACCAACGGCCCCGGTCCGGGTCAGTACGGGCCGCTGATCTACAGGGCCGACGGGCAGCTCGTCTGGTTCGAACACCTCCCCGCTGGGGAAACGGCGGAGGACCTCAACGAGCAGACCTACGAAGGGC
>Ga0181528_10001834_pt1 | contig 13114 bp, 17 predicted proteins | sample PEATcosm2014_Bin_47_FD_119742 | JGI IMG/M metagenome (GOLD analysis project Ga0181528, IMG submission 119742) | Peatland microbial communities from MTU Mesocosm Facility, Houghton, MI, USA - PEATcosm2014_Bin10_10_metaG | ecosystem: Environmental > Terrestrial > Soil > Wetlands > Peat | place... | reverse complement strand
GACTGTTGCTTGAATGAGACCAGGAACCCACACATGCCACTTCATTGCATTGACTACGGATTCGGCAATCTCGGAGTCCTTGCGCTTGTGGACTCCGCTTGGATTGACTTCCAGCTGTTCAGCGATTGCTTTAACCCCCTCCACCCGCTGGGTGGCTCGTTCGGCGGCTGCTTTTTCAGCATAAGCCGGAACCGAGCCGCTCAATGTCACGACACCATCGTGGGTCGCGATACTGATATCGCTCATCGTCACGGAGGGTTCCCATCGTAATTCTTCCATCACATCGTGCTTCAATTGTGTATCCGTCTTCATTTCAAATCCTGACTTCGCCAAAGGCGAAAAAAAAGCCAACGCGTTGAACACCGAATTGGCGTTCAATCACGTTGGCTTACTCGGCAACTGGCACCCCGGCCTACCGGGGTGCACTTTACTTTGTCATCCAACGAACTCGACTGACTGTTTTCGCGTAACTTTTGCCGTTATCACTCACCTGATTGCCACGAGAGATCAGACTATGGCAATTGACGCTATCGATCTTTCCGTTGCCGCTTTGACCAGCGGTATCCACTTGCAAACCGGACAAAGGGAGTTTCACCAACGACGACGCGGTTCGCCGGTCACCGGTTTCTCGATAGCGACGTGCTCACTTCGAGCGCACGCGATGCAATGGGCCGCGTAAGGAACTGCTTGCAAACGCTCCATGCCAACCTTGTGTCCACACTGTTGACAAACGCCATACGTTCCTGCCTGGAGCCGTTCAATTGCCGCTTCGACCTGCTCCAAAAGCGACTCTTCGTTGAGAGAAATTGCAACTTGGCCGTCGAGTCCCTCGACATCCGCATCGGCTGGATGCGTTGGCAGGCTTGAAGGTTGACCGGGTTTGACGACGTCTTCGCGCAGTGCGTCTTCAGCCGAATCGACTTCATGCAAAAGCCGTTTACGCATCTCTATCAATTGCAATTCAAGCACGGCCCGTTCGTTCTTCGTCATGCGATCGTTCCTGTAAAAATGGCTGAATCAATGTTCTGTCGATTGGCAATGGGGAATAAAAAAGCCGACGCGGCAGAACACCCGCAGGTATTCCGTCGTGTCGGCTTACTTGGCAACCGGCCCCCCAGCAAATTGGGGTACCTTTTACTTAGTCATCCAACAACTTGAATTTCGTGATCATGCGAACGGTAATGACTCCCGCACGCGGGGCGAATCTTAGATTCAACGCCTCGAAAATAGCAACAACCAAAATCGAACTTGGCGAACAATCGTCGAAATACATTGAATACTCTGAAAAACCGATTTCGACCAGCTCACCATTTCAGGATTGCGACCGCGCGATTGCACTCAGAGTCAAATTTTGGCTCGCTGCGTTCCGAATTGATGCCAATCCGTTTCCATCATTTGAATATCGAAATGTTTAGCAGTTTTTTGAATATTGGAAAACGCAAGTGTTCGCTCGAAGTCAGTGACGTCCTTGACCTGATCAAACCTCGCTATTGCGTTGCGAACATGCGCCGCATCGATCATCGGCTCTTTGCGTGCGGTGGCAAACGCGAAGGCCGTCGTCGGTAGCGAATCTCTCTCGGCTGTCGAGAGGCGGCCACGCAGCGCTGAGCAGTGGGGTTTCCAAGTGGCTTCTGGAAAATGTTCACATTTCATGACAATCCTCGAATGCTTTCCTCATGACATGGCAGGATTCTTCGGCAAAAGGAAGTCGCCCATCAGCTCTCACAGGCAAGGAATGCGCCAAGAACTGGAACAACTCCAGTCGCTTTTGAATATTGAGGATCAAGGGACACTTGTCTGACGTCTTCTCATCATAGAGTTTCTCCGTTGTCCGTTCCGCCTGCGTCAAGCCATCGTACGTTTCCTCAGTCCAATCTGTTGTCATGATCGTTCCTCTTTTTTTGCGGCCCTGATTTTCAACACTCTTGGAAACAAACGCTTCTAGCGCGTTTTGTCCGTACATTTTCATCTATCATGGCACACAGACAGTGAGGTTATTTTCAACGTGTGTCACGCCCGGAGCGTTCCATGCGACCGTTCCGGCTTCATTGCGCTCGTGCCAGGAAGCGACGAAGCCTGCGAGCGTCACCTTGGCACCAACCGCCGAAACCGTTATGTCGTCGGCATTGATCTCGGCATCACGCTTCAGCGCCTTTTCGATCGCATCTTTGACTGCGTTCGGTGGGACGATTGGCTTCAGCGTAATGTTGTTAGTCACCCCTAACACTCCGGAAAGATGTTTTACCGCGTCCGCGGCCGAGTTCCGTTGAAAGTCCCATGGCACGGCACCGCTTAATGTTACCCAACCATGCTCGACAGTTACCTGGACGGAATTCGGCACCCAAACATGCCACTTGAGAGACTGCACGACAGCTTCCGCAATCTCTGATTCCTGACGATTGTGGGTAGTGTCCAGCTCAACTTCCAACTCCTCGGCGATTGCCTTTACGCCTTCCACGCGCTGAGTCGCTTTTTGAGCAGTCGATTTCTCGGCGTAAGTCGGAACCGTGCCGCTCAGCGTCACAATTCCATCTTTTGCAGCGACGTTGACATTCCTCATCGTCACCGTGGGTTCCCAAAGTAATTCTTCCATAACGTCATTTTTCAGTTGTGTGTCTGATTTCATCTCAATTCCTTTCTTTGCCGCATGCGCAAAAAAAGCCGACGCGGCAGAACACCTTGAAATGTTCCATCGCGTCGGCTTACTTACTAACTTGCCCCTCGGCATCGACCGAGTTGCTTTTTATTCAGTTTTCCGATGCAGTTGAAAGCTGAGGTGACGCCTCGGCTCTCTCAACACCACGAATGTTAAGTGATTCGTTCGGAATTGCAATGACCATCCCGAGGTTACGGATACTGGTTTCGTTTTTCCCAGTTTGCCAGATCAATCATGTGGATTGGAACAGTGGGTAGGCAGTCCCAAGTAATCCAACCTGTAGTCTTCGCGTAAACCTCCCTGGCAGCGTTGTCCGGCGCGGCATAGAAGCCAGACAGTTCACAGCCGTCACCAGCATCCCAGCACAACTCCCATCTGCCGCGAAGATCTTGAGCTGGGCGAATGATCCACGTTCCACAATAGGTTTTATAGACGTATGTCATGTTCGCAATTTTTTCGAGTGATTAATGGCTCGGCAACAGCCAGACGCCACGCAAAGCCGGAAACGCAAAAAGCCGACCGACTGGAACACCTCTTGAGAAGTTCCGGTTGGTCGGCTTACTCGATATTTCAGACCAGACTCGCCAAATGGCGTTTCCGTTCAATTGTCTCCCGACTGAAATTCACTCTACTCTTTCTTCACGGGAAAACACAGTTATCCGTCGTCAATCTGAATTTGCGAGTAATTGGGTACCAGTGATTTATCCCATTGACTGGCACGCGTCGCAGAATGCATGTAAAAGAGCGAGACGGAAGACTCAGCGAAGAGAATCTCGGCGCGACCGAGAGATTCGTTGAAGAGTAAGCCGACCTTGATGACCGCTCCAGCAGAGCGTTTGTGAAGGTCGGCTTTCTTGTTTTCCGGCAATGAACAACGATTCATTCTGTCAATGAAGTGAGAGCCAAACAATGAAGCCGAAAGTTCTCTTCCTTTGCACGGGAAACTCCTGCCGTAGCCAGATGGCCGAAGGTTGGGCGCGACATCTTTTGTCTGACAAGATTGATCCTTATTCCGCAGGCAGCGAAGCTCCCGGGATGAATCCAATTGCCGTCCGAGTGATGTTGGAATTGGGCGTGGACATCTCATACCAGTATTCCAAATTGGTGGGCAGTCTCGCGGACGTTCCATTCGATTTGGTCGTCACTCTGTGCGGCGATGCGGCTGAGAAATGCCCAACATTTCTGGGGAAAGCTCGCATCCTCCATGCGGGCTTTGACGATCCACCACGACTGTCCCTGATGGCAACGACCGAAGAAGAGATCCTGGGACATTACCGACGGGTGCGCGATGAGATTCGGCAGTTCGTCGAGTATGAACTTGTGAAGCATTTACCGCATCGCCATCTCGTCTTGTGAAGACAAACTCCAACCATCTGTTGGCTGCCGAGTGGTAGCAATCGACCCTCTTGAGACGCCGCCGCAAAACCAAGGAAAAGACCATGAGCACCACTGTCATCAAACCACAACAACTTGCGGAGCTTTGCAAGGACGGCAAGAACATCGACCTCATCGATGTGCGAACACCTGTCGAATTTCGCGAAGTCCACCTCAATGTTGCTCGGAATGTCCCATTGGACCAACTCGATCCGGCAGCGTTGATGAAAGCTCGAAACGGAACGGCCAACGACACGCTCTATTTCATCTGCCGTTCGGGAAGTCGCGGCCAAAAGGCATGCGAGAAGTTTCTGAAGGCAGGTTTCTCGAACGTGGTCAATGTCGAAGGGGGAACGATGGCCTGCGTGGAAGCCGGTCTTCCGGTCGTTCGTGGTGAGAAGTCCATATCACTTGAACGACAAGTGCGCATCGCAGCAGGTTCGTTCGTATTGTTGGGTTCAGTACTCGCCTGGTTTGTGCATCCGGCATTTATCGGACTATCGGCATTCGTCGGAGCGGGTCTGGTATTCGCCGGGATCAGTAATGCTTGCGGAATGGGCATGATTCTGGCCCGGATGCCGTGGAACCAGTGCGATCAGAACACCAATTCCTGTTGCGCTCGGTGAAAACCTTCCCGATTCTGAAAATGAGTTTCAAACATGAAATTGTGGATCGTCAGTGGCGTGAAGTCACCTGGCAATCCAATCAGTCCACGGCAGGTTTCCTACGTCGAACTAAGGTGTCGGATTTGAGTTAATCTCTGTGTTCGAGCAGGGTCGTAGAAATGCTTTGTCAGTCGTTCCTCCCAGTGGAACCTCACTCGCCAGATGCACAACCCGACTTCCCATATCAAATCCGACTCGAGGTGTGCATGCAAAACGTTATTGTCGAGAAGCCATACCAGTTTGTCCCGCCGCACCGTGGGCGTTGGTTGCCTCGCGTGTTATTGCGGGTCGGACAGATTCACACGCTCTTCAACCGATTCGCACATGGAGTCGTTAGCCACGAATGCCGCCACGTGGAACGACTGCGAGAGTCGATCAACGCGGGACATGGCATTGTGATCGCCCCTAACCACTCACGAACGTCCGATCCTGCGGCGCTCGGCTGGCTGTGCGAGTCTGTCCCTTGTTTGTTCTATGAGATGGCGAGTTGGCACTTGTACAATCAGGGTTGGATTTCTCGCTGGGTCCTGCCCGCGATGGGCGCGTTCAGCATAAATCGCGAGGGAGTCGATCGCCAGGCGATCAACACAGCCATCGATTTGCTGGTGGATGCTGAGCGACCGCTGGTCATATTTCCCGAAGGTTTCACATCACGCACCACCGACCGATTGAAAACGCTCTTCGATGGCATCGCTCTTGTTGCCCGCATGGGGGCTAAGAAACGTGCCCGCGCTGGTGGTCAAGTGGTTGTGCATCCGGTTGCGATCAAGTATCACCTGATCGGCAATATCGACGCGATTGCCGATCAGGCCCTGACCGTGATCGAGAGTCGACTCTTCTGGCGACCGCAGCGGCAACTACCGCTCTTGGATCGCGTGATCAAAGTCGGCAAATCACTTCTCGCGCTGAAAGAGTTGGAGTATCTCGGTGAAACTTGCGCTGGGTCGCTGTCCGAGCGACTCAGTAGGCTGATGGATCATTTGCTTGTTCCATTAGAAATCGAATGGGTCGGCAAGCTGCAAACGGCTCCAACGATGCTGCGAGTCAGGACGCTACGGACTCACATACTGCCTGATCTGGTCAATGGCCGTATCACTGCGGACGAGCGAGCGCGTCGTTGGCGTCAACTTGAAGATTTGTACCTCGCTCAGCACTTGTCGTCATACGTGCCTGACTACCTGGCGTTTCCCAGCGTCGACCGCATCTTCGAGATCGTTGAAAAGTTCGAAGAGGATCTGACCGACACGATTCGCCACCACCCGCCGTTACACTGCGTGCTTGATGTGGGTGAGGGAATTCTCGTTAGCCCCCAGCGAGGCAATAGAGCGGACGTTGACCCATTGCTTGGGGAATTGGAGCGACGTTTACAGGGAATGCTCGATCAGCTCGCCAACGAGTCGCGATTGTACGAGCCGATTTGCAGGCAAAGCCCAGTCAAATAGAGTTTCTCGCTGAACAGTTGGTCTCCGAAACACGTTAGCGTTGGTCGCCCTGTCAAAACAGTCTTCGGGACAACGAGCCCGACGGCAGTGGGCCATCAGCGTGGTTCTCAGAATCTGAAGCAAGCTGATTGCTATTCTGATGAAATGTGGTAGCCTACGCCGTCGATGATTTACGAGTTTAAGACTCGCCCGTCGATCACAACGGATGACTAAATAAACAGCAGCCTGGCCCAAGCCGGGACGCTTATTAGTGAGTAAGCCGACGCGATGGAATACCTCAAAGGTGTTTTGTCGCGTCGGCTTTTTTTTTGCCTTGCCCTGGCGATATTGAGAAAGGAGTCAGTGTCACGAGCTGGATTCAAAAGCAAAGAAATAGCCGCGGTTAGCTTTTTTTGCCCTAACACGGATCAATGCACAGGACGCCATGTACTCTCCAAACATGAATGCACAATACGGATCTCGCTCAATGACAAACATGAAAACTACACATTCACACAATCACGTTTCCCTGACCCGCCGCACTTTTCTCTATTCTGGCACTTGCCTCCTTGGTGCAGCGGCAATTCATACTGTTTCAGCGACTGCGTTTTCCGAACTTCAGAAGCAACAATCCAATTCACCCCCCGGAGGCACGACAATGCCCTTTCAACTTCCGCCGTTATCCTATGCGTACGATGCGATGGAGCCATTCATCGATGCTCAGACGATGGAGATCCACCATGACAAGCATCACGCGGCTTACGTCAAAAACCTCAATGCCGCGCTCGAAGGTCATGAGAAGTTAAAGGATATGACTCTCAATCAGTTGCTGACAAACCTCCAGACATTGCCGGAGAGCATTCGCACAGCTGTTCGTAACAACGCCGGTGGACACGCCAATCATTCGCTCTTCTGGAAGCTGTTGAAGAAGAACAATGGAGCGGTTCCCACGGGAGAATTCGCGGCCAAACTCAATTCTGATTTTGGTACTTTTGAACAATTCAAAACGGCGTTTCAGGACGCTGGCACAAAACTGTTTGGCTCAGGATGGGTGTTTTTAGTCGCCGATCCGAAAAATCAGGGAAAACTCAAGTTGCACCCGATGCCCAATCAGGACAGCGTCATCAGCGAGGGACTAACGCCGGTACTCGGAAATGACGTGTGGGAACATGCCTACTATCTCAAGTATCAGAACAAGCGCGCCGACTATCTGGCCGCATGGTGGAATGTCGTGGACTGGAATTTCGTGGCCAAGCGATACGAAGCGATTCGGTCCGGTAATGAGAAAGAACTCACGACAGATTGATCCTGGCTTTGAATCATCAATGAGGTCGCAACAGGTCCAGTGGATTTGCATCGCTTCGAGAGCAGGTCTGATTGCGTAATTGGTCGAATCGTTTGAGGGGCCATGAAGTCCGATCGGTCAACAATGCTCAACAGCGGAAACAATACCTGGTGCCCATGTTGTGCTTACTGGCAGCCGTTGTCGAATCGGTACTTTGAAGATCACACAATGTTGGAGACGCGAAAATGTTTCGAGTAACTTCGATCACCCAAAAGAGGAGAAGTGCCATGAACCAAGGATCTCAAACGAAATACAGATTTCTTTTACTCAGCCTAATTGCAACGATGGCCCTTTCGCCGTCACTCGTCTCTGCCGCAGTGACGGATGACGACATCACTTATAACGTCGCCGATGCTTTTCTGACCGACCGGCGGGTGACCGGGTCCGGAATAACGCCGACAACAGTTAATGGAGTTGTCACGCTTTCCGGGACCTGTGACAATCTTGCGGCAAAGACTTACGCTGTCAAAGAAGCCAAGAAGATCAACGGTGTTTTAGCCGTGATTGACAAGGTTGCCGTGACGCCCAGTTACCGTTCGGACTCGGACATTACGCACGCCGTACGACGACGTATTCTCAACAGCGCCGTGATTCAATCGCAATGGATATCCGTGGTCTGCAAGGACGGCATCGTCACGCTCACCGGAACGGTGGACAGTTTTCCGCAAGAATATGAGGCGGGACTCTTGGCCAGCGAAGTGCGCGGGGTCAAGGAAGTCAAAAACTATATCAGCACCAAGTGGAGCAAGTCGCGTAGCGATCTTGAAATCAGGTCCGATGCCTTCTCGGTCCTTGGGCGTGACGTCTATCTCACGGGAATGCCGCTTTCCGTCAGCGTGCAGGATGGAATTGTCACACTCAGTGGTACAGTCGGCAACGCGTATGAAAAGGACCGCGCTGGGGATGACGTGCGTTGGATCGATAACGTGGCGGATTTGAAGAATGATATTAGCGTCGACTGGTCTGAAGACCGCGGTATTAAATCCAATAACGAGACACCTTCTGATGATTTGTTGAAACAGACCGTGCGGAAATTACTTGACCAGGACAGTCGTCTCGTCGCTGATGACATTACGATTCGGACGTCCTTTGGTGAAGTCACATTGGATGGGTCGGTTCGTAGCGACTACGAAAAACAGATTGCTGGCCGGGATGTCAAGAACATCGTTGGATTCGCCTGGTTGGTGAACAACTTAGTTGTGCGTGGAGATGAACGCGAGGATTGGGCTATTCAGGGCGACGTTGATTTCAATTTCGATACGGATGCTGTCGTAGAGGGATTCGGCCTGGACGTGGGCGTGAAGAGGGGAATTGTGACGCTCACGGGCAAAGTCAATTCGTGGTATCAATGGTCACACGCCTACGACGTTGCTTCCCGCGTTCGTGGCGTCAGGTCCGTGATTGACAACATCAAGGTTTCCGAAACTTATGATACCAATGGGTCGAATTGGAATCGGGATGCGAACCTGACGAAATCGATTAAATCCCGGCTTCGTTCCGATTGGACGACCTGGTGGGTTGCCGACAAAATCAACGTCACTGTTCGTAGCGGAGTGGCGACAATCGATGGCGATGTGAATACGTGGAACGAGCGCGCAGAGGCTGCCGACCGTACGTTGAAAACATCTGGAGTCTTGGAAGTTGACAATCGTCTGACCATCAAGGGCATTGCCTATCCTTGGGATCAACATCAGTTCAAATTGGTGAGCTTCTGATCTCACTGATGAGTGGCAAATGTTCTATTTTTCACAGGAGCAAATCATGTCGATTCAACACACGGCATCAATCGCCGAACTTCGCCTTGTCGGAATTGATCAACTTCACAAACGCTGGGGCTGGGTTGTGGGGCTCGGCATTGTTCTGGTCGTCCTCGGAACAATCGCAATTGGTTCATCCGTTCTTTTTACGCTGGCCTCCATGGTCTTTGTGGGCTGGCTGCTGATCATTGGGGGTGTGTTGCAGGCAATAAATGCCTTGGCTAGCAAGGAACGGCCGAGCTTCTTCATCGATCTGTTTTCGGGCCTTTTGTACAGCGTCGCTGGATTCTTGATCGTCGTTCATCCCGCGGCCACTGCCGTGGGTCTAACGCTCATGATCGCCATTCTACTGATCTTCGGAGGCGTCTTCCGAATTGCCCTTGCCATGGCCGTTCGTTACGACAATCGATTTTGGCTCGTGTTGCACGGCGTTATCAATTTGTTATTGGGAACTTGCATCTTGCAGGAATGGCCTGTTTCCGGTCTCTGGGTGATTGGCTTATTTATCGGCATCGACATGCTCTTCAACGGCTGGTCCCTGATCATGCTCGGGATGGCAGCGAAAAACTTATCGGCTCACGATCGTACAGTATGAACGGTGCGGTCATGTCTTCTGGGCGTACTTCCGTTCTCTGCTTGGAAACCGACCGGAGTTTCGCATGTCAAAGACGTTGTTGATTTCAAGAGCGGCGAGTCTTTTGGTCGCACTCGCTTATGCCAGCTTGGCAAGCTGGCATAGAGGCAACGTGGCGGTTGTTCCAGTCGTTTTTCTTTTGTGTTTGTGTCCGTTAGCTCTGATCTGGTTTCCCAAAGCGTGGATGAACTACTCGGGAGGTTGGGGGAGCTATACGGGCGGGCTTGGCCGTGGCAACAATTACGCCACGACGCCTCCGTTTATGGTGTCTTTCATGGGTTGGTTTCTCTTGTTCCTGCTGGGCGGACTTTACCTGATCGATGCCTACTGGAAGCTCTTGAGCAATTAGACGAGCCAGACATCAAACCACGAAGTCGATTCTGTTTCATTGGAAGGCAAAAGAGTTCTAGCCAGCGAGAGTTGCTTCTAAAACGCAGGTGCGCCTCTCGCCGGAAACGATCCCTCAGACGCTTCTTGCACCACGTCAAATGAGATTGGTGGTTTGGACTTGGGCGAGTTAATTTTCGTGTCAAGCACTTCCCGAACTTTTTGAGCAAGTGTTGATGGCGTGAATGGCTTTTGCAGGAAGGCCACTTCATCTCCGGTGGCACCGTGCCTGTTGCCAAGCTCATGGCGAGCAAGTAGTTCTCCGCCCATTTCCAGCGATTTATCAGTGATCGACACTACGACCTGCATTTAAAGCGGGGCACGGTGTCATTTGGTAAGGTTGCCTATCCAATATCGTTTTGATCTCTTTGAGGGGAATGGGCTTCCGCAGAAGTGCATCGAAGCCCGCCTTCATCGCCGATGCGGCATGTTCCGCACTTTATGTGCCGTAATGGCAACGACTTTTGTGTCTGCAAAGTTTGGAATCTGGCGAACGTGCTGAGCGAGATGACAACCATCCATCTCCGGCATCACCAAATCGACGAGCAACAAGTCCGCTCGAAATGCCGTAGCAACATCGAGTGCTTGTTTTCTACTGCAGGTCACATGCACTTCGTTGCCGAGTTCTTCGACGAGCAAACCCAAGGCGTCAGCACCATCTCGATTGTCATCGACGATGAGAACCCGACGAGGTTTTATGGCTGATAGAATCGTCTTTCCTTCCACGATCAATCCCTTAAATCGGTATTATCGGAACTGCGAGGCTTTCCACTGCTGCGAGAGAATCAATTCTTCTTCTCCGATACGGCTTCCAGAATTTGCTGCAACTTTTTGAAATCGGGTGGTTTGACCAAATGATGATCGAATCCCGCCTCTTTGGAACGCTGTCGGTCAGAAACCTGCCCGTATCCGGTCATTGCAATCAATACCACGTCCTTGAAGGTCACCTGTTCACGCATCTTCTTGGCGACCTCGAAACCATCCATCCCTGGTAAGCCAATGTCCAACAGAACCACGTCTGGAAGAAAATCTTGTGCAGCTGTCAGCGTCGATGGTCCGTCGTGAACCGTTAGAACTTCATGTCCTGAACTTAACAACAGCATTCCCAACATTTGAGCGGCATCCTCGTTGTCATCTACGACCATCACTCGCAAGGAATGTTCGTTCTTCTGGATATTTTCGTTTTCCAAGACTGTTGTTTGATTTGCAGAAGGAGTCATCACCGGCAAATGAACAACGAACTCAGTACCCTGCCCCAAGGTACTGAATGCCTCGACCCGACCTTTGTGCATTTCGACAATCCGTTGCACCAAAGCCAACCCGATTCCCAATCCGCCCTGTGAACGATCAAGTGACCGTTCCGCCTGCGTGAATAGATCGAAAACATGTGGTAGAGTTTCTGGTGCGATACCAACACCATTATCCCGCACCCGCAATTCACACTCGTCACCGTCCTGTTGGACAGTCAGCCAAATCTGCCCTGAGTCATGCGTGTATTTTGCAGCATTGGTGAGTAAATTAACTACGACCTGCTCCAGTCGAGCGGCATCAGCGAATAACCAAATCGGTTCCTTTGACAATGACACCGTGAGTGCGTGTTGGTGTCTGACGATCAGTGGGCGAACAGTTTCGATGGCGTGTTCGACGATACCATTCAGTGCGACAGGTTCTTGTTGCAGGTGGATTCTTCCGGTGGTGATCCGAGAAACCTCTAGCAGATCGTCGATTAGCCGAGTCAGTTGTCCCACCTGACGCTCGATGATTGTGCGGGCTTTCTGTTGAAGTTGGTCTTCGTTCTTTTGGAGGCTGAGGAGTTGTAAAGCACTGGCGATTGGGGAAAGGGGATTGCGAAGTTCGTGGCTCAACATCGCCAAGAATTCGTCCTTGCGGCGGTGCAAGTCCTCCAATGTCACTGCTTGTTCCCGCATCTGAATTTCCATTCGGCTGCGTTCAGTGATATCACGAATGTTGCACTGAATGACTTTGTGATCGTCCTCATGATAAGCGTTCGCGACAATCTCAACTTCAACCTTCTGTCCAATGTTGGTTTCTAGTGGCAAGTGTTCGTAACGAATGTAGCCTGAAGTTTGGAGTGTTCGCACTGCAGCTTCGTTGGCGGATTTGTCACTGAACAGGCCGATTTCCCACAGTTCTTTTCCTAAGAAATGTTGATGAGAGTAGCCCAACAGTTCACTCATGAATGGGTTGGCGTCGGTGATTCGCCCGGATTCCGTATCGAGAAGGAGGATGCCATCTTTGGCCGTCTCAAAGAGTCGCCGATAGCGACTCTCTGAATCCATCAATGCCATCTCAGCCAACTTGATGTCATGAATGTCAGTGTTCGCTCCGATCCAAATGATGATCTTGCCTGATTCGTCCCGCATCGGCACACCACGACTAATGTGCCAGCGATACTCACCATCGGCACGTCGAAAGCGACTTTCGTGTTCGTAAACTTCGCCGGTTTTGACGGCGTTTATCCATCCTCGAAAGTGTTCATCAATGTCATTCGGGTGGATGAACTGCTTCCAGCCGAAATCTTTGATTTGCTCAAAATTTAGGCCTGTGTACTCCATCCACTGCGGGTTGAAGTAGTCCACACTTCCGTCTGGCTTGGCGGTGGCGATTTTCTGCGGGATTGAGTCCAGGATGAACCGAAACCGCTCCTTGCTTTCCTGCACCGCAGCTTGTGTCCTCAGCTTTACATAAACCACTGTGACGTAATGAGTGATGGTTTGCAGGAAGGCCAGTTTGTCAATTGGCGCCTCAAACGATACCACCCGTTGGCGCTTCAAACGATACCACAATAACTGTTGATGTCTTTAATGGTTCCCTTTGACCGTTTAATCATCGGCTTTGGACCCGGTTGGCGCTT
>Ga0181528_10001833_pt1 | contig 13114 bp, 15 predicted proteins | sample PEATcosm2014_Bin_47_FD_119742 | JGI IMG/M metagenome (GOLD analysis project Ga0181528, IMG submission 119742) | Peatland microbial communities from MTU Mesocosm Facility, Houghton, MI, USA - PEATcosm2014_Bin10_10_metaG | ecosystem: Environmental > Terrestrial > Soil > Wetlands > Peat | place... | reverse complement strand
TCGCCTGCCGGGCCGTGGACAAATGCCGCGCCAGCTTGGCGGGCACGCTCGGCGAATATCGCTATGATTGTCCACTGGACGGGCAGCTTTTCAGTTTCAAAGGCATCACCGCCGACCAGTTTAAAGCCGCCGTGCAGGCCGCTAAAAATTATGACGACGTCGGCGCCTGGTTGCTGGCCAACGGCGCGGCGAAGACGCCGCCGGAGATCGAGGACTGGTCGGATGATCAGGAAGGCAGCAGCCTGAGGAATAATCCGGAAAAACGCGATCAATTCATTGAGAACTGTCACCGGCTTGGATTGAACCCGGATAAGACCACAACCTTCGACTGGTTGGAAGCGGATGATCGCTCCAGTTTCCGCAGTGCGACGGAATGAGGTTATTCCCCCAAACCACCGCCCAGCACAACCGATCAAACCGACACTAAATATATGAAGGACTCCAGCTCCAAAATCTCGGCCGCCGCGCATTCCGCGGTGTTTCCGCAGACCCTCCACACGTTGCGGCCCAATCACGACAAACCGTTGCCCCATCCAAAATCCAAGAAACGCGACGACATTTTTTCCAAATCCCGCGACTTGCGTGAGGATCGCGGAACGCGCGAGATGAAAACGTCGCTTAACGACCAAACTTTTCACGCGCGATAATTTGTGCATTTATGAAAACCAATCCATTGAAGGATGGCGTCATCTCGGAAAATTCCGCTGGCGTCGGCACGGTAACGCGCAAGATGGTGCGGGCGCGGGCGGCAGAACTGGCGATCATTGACGGCCACTTGTCGCATGCTGCGACCGCGTCCCATTTCGCGCAGGCCAAGCGGGAATTAACCGGCGTGCCAGATACGGATCCAAAAGATGCGATTCTTGACTCGGCGCCGGAATCGGAACGCTGGGATCCGGTGCCCGGCTCGACGGGAGACAAAGTGCGAGTGGCCCCGAGCGAAGATGAAGATGAGGAGGGGCGCAGCGATAATGAAAGGCTTGTGGAGGGCGGGATCGCCGAGGCCGAGATTGAGCGAAGTTTCCAAGCCACGAGAGCCGCTGCAGATTTAAAATGAAGAAACCAGCAATAAAAGCCATGTCAAGTGCAACCTGGAAACCTGACGGCTCCACAATTCATGGCCGCCTATCCACGAAGGACAAAGCTTCGCTGCCAGACTCGGCCTTTGCCTTTCCGCGGGCGCGCAAAGAGCCGATGACCGATGCGGCGCATGTGCGCGATGCGATGGCGCGGTTTAATCAGGTTGGTGGCGTCACCGATGCCGAACGGGATCTGGCGTTTGCCAATTTGCAAACAGCCGCGAGCCATTTCGATATTCAGATGAAGGAAACCGACTGGCATCAATTTGGGGCCCATGACGCATAGGTGACCAGCGGGCTTGCCAACCCATGCGACCACAAATTCCATTTTCCATCCTGGATCTTGCCCCAATCTTGAAAGACAGCACCGTTGCCCAGGCATTTCGAAATACCTTGGATTTGGCGCGCCATGCGGAAAAGTGGGGTTACAAGCGGTACTGGCTGGCGGAACATCACAGTATGCCCGGCATCGCCAGCGCGGCCACGGCGGTGGTCATTGGCTATGTGGCTGGCGGCACTTCAACGATCCGCGTGGGCGCGGGCGGCATCATGCTGCCCAATCACGCGCCACTGGTGATTGCCGAGCAATTCGGCACGTTGGAATCGCTTTACCCGGGACGCATTGATCTTGGCCTGGGACGCGCGCCGGGGACCGATCAGCAAACCGCGCGCGCCCTGCGCCGGGAGCTGGGCAACAGTGACGATCAGTTCCCGCGAGATGTATTGGAGCTGCAACACTATTTTCAAGCTGCCGTGCCGGGTCAAGTGGTGCGCGCCGTCCCCGGTGCGGGCTTGGATATTCCAATCTGGCTACTGGGGTCGAGTCTTTTTAGCGCGCAATTGGCGGCATTATTGGGTTTGCCATACGCCTTCGCCAGCCACTTTGCGCCGGACGATCTCATGGCGGCGTTGGAGCTTTATCGAAGCAAATTCCGCCCGTCGGCCGTGTTGCGGCAGCCTTATGTGATGGCCGGCATCAGCGTCTTTGCCGCCGACACCGACCGCGAGGCGGAGCTCCTATCCACCTCGGCTCTTCAACAATTCATCAACTTGCGCCGCGGCCGGCCTGGCCCGCTCAATCCGCCGCTTGAATCAACCGACGGTCTCTGGACCGAACAGGAAAGGCGCGGCGTGGACCAGGCGCTGAGCGAGTCGATCATCGGTTCGCCGGAAAAAGTGCAGGCAGGAATCGCCGCGTTCATCCAGAAAACCAGCGTGGATGAACTCATCGTGACGGGTCAGATCTATGACCACGCCGCCCGGTTGCATTCATTTGAAATCGTCGCGCAAACAGCGAGGAGTCGAATCCCCTGGGTAAACGCAAAGTCCATGAGTTGAGAATGAATATGAGAAAACCTTTATGAAAATCATTGAGAGCCGCGAAATTCGGCTGGCCTCCCGCCCGGTTGGTATTCCAACCGCAGCCAACTTCACCCGCGCACAGATCGAGCTCAAGACGCTGCCCGATCAACAGGTGCTGGTTCGCAATCTTTTCATGTCGGTGGACCCTTATATGCGCGGTCGCATGAATGACCAAAAATCGTATGCGCCCCCATTCGAGATGGGCAAAGTGCTGGAGGGCGGTGCCGTCGGCGAAGTCATCGAGTCGCGCGCAAAAGAGTTCGAAGCGGGCGATGTGGTCGTCTCCAACTTCGGCTGGCGGGAATATTTCATCGCCTCACCGATAGACCTGCATCCGGTCAGCCGCGAGGTGCAACCCCTCTCGGTTTATCTCGGCGCACTGGGCATGACGGGCATGACCGCCTGGGTCGGATTAAAACTCGGGAAGGTCAAGGCGGGCGATGTCATTTATATTTCCGGCGCCGCCGGTGCCGTCGGCAATGTCGCCGGACAACTGGCGAAGTTGCGCGGCTGCAAAGTCATCGGGTCCGCTGGTTCGATGGAGAAGGTCAAGTTTCTGCGTGAGGAATGTGGCTTTGACATCGCCTTCGATTACAAAACCGGCCCGGTGGTCGAACAATTGCAGGTTGAAGCCCCGGATGGCATTGATGTTTATTTCGACAATGTCGGTGGCGAATCGCTGGAAGCGGCACTCTCAGCCTTGCGCGTCCATGGTCGGATCATCGCCTGCGGTGGCATTTCGGGCTACAACGAAGAACAGCCGCGGCCCGGACCCTCCAATCTATTTAACATCACGACCAAACGGCTGACCATGCGCGGCATGATCGTCAGTGATTCGCTGGAACGTCGCGGCGAATTTGAAAAGGAAGTGGGCGGCTATTTGCAATCGGGCAAAGTGAAAAACCATGAGACGGTGGTCGAAGGCCTCGACCAAGCCGAGGGCGCATTCATCGGCCTCTTTGCGGGAAACAACGTTGGCAAAATGATCGTGAAGCTGGCCTGAAAAACCACTCCGGAGTTGAAAGAACTTATGAAAACAAACGCAGGTCTATGGATTGACCACCGAGAAGCCATCCTCGTGAAGCTGATGGACAAAGGGATTGAAACCAAGCACATCCTATCACAGGCGGAGAAACAGCCAAGGCGTTCGGGAGAGCCTGGCATAGGCCCCTTTGAGCCTCAGTTGGTCCCAGCCGATGATTCGCGTCAGAGAGAATATTCCGGGCAACTCGCCCGTTACTACGACGCGATCATTTCGCAGCTTCGTGATTCCGCTTCAATCCTCATCTTTGGCCCCGGCGAGACCAAGGGCGAACTCAAGAAGCGATTCGAGAAACATGCGATTGGCCAGCGGCTAATTGTTTTGGAAACGACCGACAAAATGACCGAAGCCCAAATCGTGGCCATGGTTCAGCATCACTTTGAGTCCGAGCCGCCAAAAAAACAAGTTGATGCATGAGAGCCAAGCCACTCCGGGAGGTTTCCCAAAGAGCCTAACGTCACGGGACTGGTGATTTTGGCGCACACCAGTCGAATTGACCACGCCGGTTTTTTGCCCAAGCGGCTTCATCATGGCCTCGGTCCACCGGTTGGTCCTTGCCGTAGCTGATGGTCCGAACTCGCGCGGCATCGACCCCGATCTTGGCCAGCGCCTCGCGCAAGGCCAGCGCGCGGCGTTCGCCGAGCGCGCGGTTGTATTCCCCGGTGCCGCGCTCGTCGCAGTGGCCTTCAATGAGCAATTCGGCATTGGCATCGGTCTTCAGCGCCCCGGCGACACTGGCAACGTTCGCCTGTTCTCTGTCCAGAACCACCGCGCTGTCAAAATTGAAATGCACCGTGTAAGCCGCCAGCTTCTCGCGGTCAATATTCATGGTGGCGAGGTGTCCCCAGTTGGTGGTCGTGGCAATGGGCCCGGTCACGTATGGCGCAGGCGCGGGGGTGGCTGTGGGATTGCTTTCGGGCTGGCTGATTGGCTTGGTATTCAAATCCGGCGGAGGAGTTGGGTGGCTCGTCGTGGCCGGATGAGGCAAATTTGTGGTTGTGTAATCATAGTTGTAGTGGCAACCGGTGGTGGTTAGCGTCGCGATCAGTGCCAGAACGAGCGGCAAAACAATTTTGTTGAGTTTCATAATTTGCGAGTTTTAGAGTTGCAGGAATTTTGACGGGTTGATTCGTGAAATCATCTAGCCCAGTCCGGCTGCGGGTTGCTTCCGCTTGCACGGCGGCAGCCCTTGTTTTGCCGGGTGAAAACATCCCGTTGGGCGGCGAATCATGCCGGCATCAGAGACGCTCCACTGCTGATGCGTTTGGGTTGATGCTCCGCCAAAACTTCGGGATACGTATTTTTGAGGATTTCGCGGGCGTGGACTGTTTCCAGATCGGAGCCATGGGCGATCAAAACATACTTGCCGTTCTTCACCGCCGTCTCATATTGTAAAATGCTGTCCTTGGGGATGCCCATGCTGTAAAGCCCGGCACCCAGCACGCTCAAACCACCGACGACCAGCGCGCCTTCCAGTGCGGCCACGATATAACTGACGATTGGTCCGGCGAACAGCAACGGGCCGACGCCGGGAATAAGAAAGAAGGCCGAACCAAACAGCAGGCCCCAAAAGCCGCCCCAGAAGGCTCCCACTTTCCCCCAATATTTCATGCGGTCACCGGTATTGTAATAGCCGACCACATCTTCATTCGTTTGATAGTCGCGGCCGACGATGGACAGTTTCTTCATGTCAAAGCCGGCTTGCTGGAGTTCTTTGACGGCGGTTTCGGCTCCGGTGTGCGATTTGAAAACCGCCACGACTGAATTGTTCTTGGTCATAAAATTTATGTTTTCGTTTTTTTTGTTGCTGTTGTCTTTGCTGGCATTGCAATTAACATCTTAGGCCTTTTCGGCGTCTTGGCTATGGGGTGTTCACCCCATTGTTCACGGCTTAGAAAAGTATCACTGTCTTCATGGCAAGATTATGAATACACCCGATCTATTTACTCCCGTCCGTTTGGGCGCGTTGGAAGCGCCGAACCGTATTGTGATGGCTCCACTTACGCGAATGCGCGCGGGACCGGGGCGCGTGCCGACGGCGTTGATGGCGGAGTATTATGCCCAGCGCGCGGCGGCAGGACTGATTGACAGCGAAGCCGCGGCAATTTCCCAGCAGGGCACGGGTTGTCCCAATACGCCGGGCATCTACACCGATGGACAAGTCGCCGGCTGGCAACGGGTCACCGAGGCGGTGCATCAGGCCGGCGGGCGGATTTTTCTGCAGTTATGGCACATGGGGCGGATTTCGCATCCGAGTTTCCAACCTGATGGCGGACTGCCCGTCGCACCCAGCGTCATCGCCCCGCGCACCGGCCAGGTGCTCACGGAGAATGGCCTGCAGCCTTACGTCACACCGCGCGCGTTGAAGAAAGAGGAGTTGCCTGGGATTGTAATGCAGTATGCCGTCGCGGCGGACCACGCGAAAACAGCCGGCTTCGACGGCGTGGAAATCCATAATGCCAATGGCTATTTGCTCGACCAGTTTCTTCGCGACGGCACCAACCAGCGCACGGATGAATACGGCGGGCCGGTGCGAAATCGCGCGCGGCTCACGCTGGAAGTGACCGAGGCCGTCGCGCAAGTGTGGGGCGCTGACCGTGTGGGCATTCGCTTTTCGCCGGGCGGCGTGTTTAACGACATGCATGATTCCAATCCCCGGGAGACGTTTGGCCACGTGCTGCATGAGTTGAATCAATTCAAGCTCGCCTATGCACATTTGATCGTGTCCACGGAAGATGATCTGCGGCATGGCGCCGTACCCGTTCCAGTGGCGGCACTGCGCAAGGAATTTCATGGACCGCTGATCGTCGCCAATGGTTTTAATCGTGCCACGGCGACGCAAGCTCTGGCGGAGGATCTGGCTGATGCCGTGGCGTTTGGGCGCCTGTTCATCGCAAATCCCGACCTGCCTGAGCGCTTTCTCTTGGACGCGCCACTAAACCCCCTGGATGAAGCAACGTTGTATGGCGGCGCGGAGAAGGGTTATACCGATTATCCCGCGATGGGCCCGCAACTCGCTCAAAGATAATGCCAGCTCAAACAGAAGCCGTGTTGCCCAAGACCTTGGAACGTATTGGCATTGCTGCCGACCATGGTGGGTTTGAGTTGAAAGAATTTCTGGCCGGAAAATTGCGCGAAGCTGGTTATGAAGTCACTGATTTCGGCGACCGGCAGTTGAAGTCGGACGATGATTATCCGGACTTTGTCATTCCGTTGGCCCGGGCGGTTGCCGACGGGACGGTAGCTCGCGGCATCGGCATCTGTGGCAGCGGGGTCGGCGCGTCCATCGCCGCGAACAAAGTGGCAGGGGTTCGGGCCGGCTTGATTGATGAAAACTATTCCGCGCATCAAGGCGTCGAGGACGACGATTTGAACATGATCTGTTTTGGCGGCCTGTTGGTCGGTCATGCTTTGGCCTGGGAATTGGTGCAAACGTTTCTCGCCGCGCGCTTCAAAGGGGCGGAACGTTTTCGCCGCCGCTTGGCGAAAGTGGCGCAGCTCGAAACCACGCCACCACAGAGGACGTCATGAAAATGAATCCTCGGGCCGGCCAATCGTCACCATCCGGGACACTTGTCAATCTGCCAAGGTTTATCACCGCGTATTGAGATCTGATCGGAGGCTGACCTCAACCCTTGTGCGGGTGAGCGGGATCTCAGCCAAGGATTGAAGAAATATAGAAATCAAAATGCGCATGAAAAAAACAACACTGGTCGAAACCTCCAACGCTGGTCATGCAGGGGCGGATGTCGAAGGTTTCGATTGCCTGGCGGAACTGGCTTTGGATTTGCACTGGTCGTGGAATCATGCCACGGACGAAGTGTGGCGGCAGCTGGATCCAGAGCTTTGGGAGTTCACACAAAATCCCTGGGTGGTGCTTCAGACGGTCTCGAAGGATAAACTCAAGAGCGTGCTGGCCAATCCGGCCTTCCGCCAGAGCATTGATGGACTGCGGCGAGCCAAGCGTCTGGCGGCTGAGACGCCCGCCTGGTTCCAGAAGCACCATCCGCAGTCGCCGTTGAAATGCGTGGCTTATTTCAGCATGGAATACATGTTAAGCGAGGCGCTGCCGATTTACTCCGGCGGGCTGGGCAATGTGGCTGGAGATCAACTCAAGGCTGCGAGCGATCTGGGCGTGCCGGTCGTCGGCGTCGGGTTGCTCTACCAACAAGGCTACTTTCGCCAGGTGATTGACAAGGATGGGGCACAGCAAGCCCTATATCCGTATAACGATCCGGGACAGCTTCCGATCACACCGCTGCGCCAGCCAAACGGCGAGTGGCTGCGGTTGGAAATCAGCTTGCCCGGTTACTCGGTCTGGCTGCGCGCATGGCAAGTCCAAGTGGGACGCGTGAAACTTTACCTGCTAGACAGCAATGACGCGGCGAACTTCCCGGTCCATCGCGGAATTACCAGCGAGTTGTATGGTGGCGGACCGGAGTTGCGCCTCAAACAGGAACTGCTGCTGGGCATCGGCGGCTGGCGACTGCTCGCGGCGCTGGGCCTCCATCCGGACGTCTGCCACTTGAATGAAGGTCATGCCGCCTTCGCGGTGCTGGAGCGTGCCCGCAGTTTCATGCAGGAAAATGCGCAATCCTTTGAAGTGGCGTTGGCCGCCACGCGCGCGGGAAACCTGTTTTCCACCCACACGGCGGTCGCCGCGGGATTTGACCGTTTCGTTCCGGCGCTCATTGAACAATACCTTGGCCATTATGCCACCGAAAAGCTCGGCATCACCCTCCATGATTTGCTGGCCTTGGGCCGCCAGAATCCCGACGACTTGTCAGAGAGTTTCAACATGGCCTATCTGGCCATTCGCGGCAGCGGTGCGGTCAATGGGGTGAGTCGCCTGCACGGTCAGGTCAGCCGGCAATTATTCTCGCCGCTCTTTCCGCACTGGCCGGTCAACGAAGTCCCGATCGGCCATGTCACCAACGGAGTTCATCATCCGACCTGGGATTCGGCGGCCGCCGACGAGCTTTGGACCAAGGCCTGCGGCAAAGCCCGCTGGCTGGGCATGAATGAAAATGTGGAACAGCAGGGTATTCGTCACGTTTCCGAGGAAAACCTTTGGCAATTTCGCACCGCCTCCGCTAAGTCCCTGGTGGTTTATGCGCGCGAGCGTCTGGCGCGGCACTATGCCGCCGCCGGGGCTCCAGCCGAAACCATCGAGGAGGCAAGACATCTCTTTGACCCGAAAATTTTGACCCTCGGGTTTGCGCGGCGTTTCGCAACTTACAAACGGCCAAACCTGCTCTTGCATGACCCGGAACGCCTGCTGCGACTGCTGTCCAATTCACAGCGGCCCGTGCAACTCATGATTGCGGGCAAGGCGCATCCGGCTGACCAAGAAGGGCAGGCATTGATCAAAGAGTGGATTCAATTTATCCGCCGACCGGAGGTTCGTCCGCACGCCATATTTCTCAGCGACTGCGACATGCAACTGACCGAGCGCCTGGTCCAAGGCGTGGATGTCTGGTTGAACACGCCACGGCGACCGTGGGAGGCGTGCGGCACCAGCGGCATGAAGGTGTTGGTCAACGGCGGCTTGAATCTTTCCGAATTGGATGGCTGGTGGGCGGAGGCTTACGCATCGGATTTAGGCTGGGGGCTGGGCGATGGCCAGGAACATGGCAACCATGCCGAGTGGGATGCGGCTGAAGCCGAGGCGCTTTACGAACGGCTGGAACGCGAGGTGATTCCTGAGTTTTATGCGCGCAATGAGAAAGGCATTCCCATTGCCTGGGTCAATCGGATGCGGGAAAGCATGGCCCGGTTGACTCCGCACTTTGCCGCGGACCGCACCGTGCGCGAATACACCGAACAACACTATCTTCCAGCGGCGATCGCCTGCCAATTGCGCGCTGCGGCCAAAGGAACCATTGGCAGGCAAATAGTGGATTGGCGACACAGCCTGGACGAAAAATGGACCACGCTGCATTTTGGTCAGGTGGAGGTGGAGACCAAGGGCGACCAGCATATATTTGTGGTTCAAGTTTGTCTCCACGGTCTCGACCCAAAGACGGTGCACGTGGAACTGTATGCCGACGGAATCAAGACTGGTTCACCCGTGCGACTCGAGATGACCCTGCTTCACCCGCTGGCGGACGAATCAGGTGGCTACGTTTATAGTGCAACGGTGTCCGCCAACCGCCCATCAGCGGACTATACGACACGAGTCATACCGCGATTCAATGGCGTGGCAATCCCCCTCGCTGACCCGCGAATCCTATGGCAGCATTGAGAAAAACCACCCAACGTGATTTGCGCGAATCCATTTCGGCTTTCCTGCGGCCGCTGAAAAGCATCCAGGTTGCCGCGCTGCAAGCCCTAGGCAGCCAACCGACCAGCCAACGTGATGCTCGCCGAAGGGCTTACGCCGCAATGCCGGGCAAGCTCGTCGCGCTGTACGAACACAGCGTCTTCACGCAGGGCGTGACCTGGAACATTGACTCTTTTGATCAGTGGGGTGTTGAACAGGGAAAAGTTCCTGCCCGGCGCCTTGTTCTCGAACTTGCGGGAGAAGGCATGCCCAGATTCAAAAACGACAGTTCGTCGAACAACCTCATCGGCCACTATCGCACATTTTCAAAGGCAAAACAAAACTCGCTGCCAGATGTGCTTTCGACCGGCGCGCATCCGGGGAGGTCGGGTTTCACCCCATAGACCTGACCGGGCTAGGTGGCCAGAATCGACCCATGACGGCGAATAAATTGCCATCAAAAACAACGAAGGATATAAAATGAAAAGCAATGCGGAATTACAACAGGACGTTCAGGATGCCATCAAATGGCAGCCGTTATTAAACGCAGCGGAAATCGGTGTGACGGCCAAGGATGGTGTCGTTTCACTGACCGGGGTGGTGGACAGTTACGCCAAGAAAACCGAGGCGGAAGATGCGGCTAAGAATGTCGGCGGCGTAACGGCTCTGGTCGAAAAAATTGAGGTGAAATATCCCAGCTCCTTCAGCAAAACCAACGTGGAAATTGCCAATGAAGTGCTAACGGCTCTGAAGGCGCATTGGAACGTTCCCGCAGACAAAGTAAAGGTTAAAGTCGAGGCCGGCTGGATCACGTTGTCTGGCGAAGTCAGCTGGCATTATCAAAAAGAAGCCGCTGAAGAGGCGATTGAGAACCTGATGGGCGTCACCGGTGTGACCAACAATATTACGATCAAATCGGAATCAACGGAGTCAATTGAAAAAGCCGGCATCGAAAATGCGCTGAAACGCAGTTGGTCATTTTATGACAATGATATTCGGGTGCAGGTTTCAGGTCATAAAGCAACCTTAACCGGCACGGTTGGGTCCTTGTACCAAAAAAACGAAGCGGGAAGTATTGCGTGGAATGCCCCCGGCGTTTGGTCAGTAGACAATGGATTGGTGGTTGACTGGGATTGATGGCGAAGCGGGAGGGATTCCCTCCCGCTTCATCCGTGAAAACATGATGGCGAATGCCGCGAAAGTTTTCCCGGGTGCGGTGGCGCATACGGAATCCGGGCTGTCCGCTGCGAAAGCGGTTTACGCTTGCGCGGCCTCCGAGCCCACCAACCATCAACCACCAATCAAAACTCATAGAAATACTATTATGTTAAACAAAGTCAAAATATTAAAAGGATACTCCATACAAAGTCCCGACGGGGCTACGATCGGGACGGTCAAAGATTTCTACTTCGATGACCGGCAATGGACCGTTCGCTACCTGGTTGCGCACACCGGCAACTGGCTCTCCGGACGGCAGGTGCTGGTTTCACCCTATGCCCTGGTTTCCATCAACCATGATCAGCAGGACATCGTGACCGATTTGACCAAAAAGCAGATCGAAAAAAGTCCTGCCCTGGACAGTCACAAGCCCGTTTCGCGCCAATTCGAGGATGACTACTATGGTTATTATGGCTGGCCAGATTATTGGAGCGGCCCCTACACATGGGGCGCGAATCCTTATATCGAGCGCGATCGCAACAAGTGGGGACAATTCATCCCGGGTGCGAAAGCGTGGGACCGCCACTTGCGCAGCACGCACGCGGTGAGTGGTTATCATATCGCCGCGCTGGACGGAGATGTTGGTCACGTCGAAGATTTTCTGGTGGATGACGAAACCTGGACGATCCGTTATCTGATCATCAGTACCGCCAACTGGTGGCCGGGCAAAAAAGTCCTGGTTTCACCACTGTGGATTGAACGTGTCAGCTGGCCGGAATCGAAGGTTTTCATCAATCTTTCCCGGCAGACGATCAAAGAGTCTCCGGAATACACGGATGAATCGCTGGTGACTCGGGATTATGAAATCGGTTTGCACGGACACTACAATCGCAAGGGTTACTGGGTTGATGAACTGGTGAACAGTTAGCGTTTGAATGGCACCGTTGCGGTCACGGCTCAATCCGGAGCCGGCCATTTGATTGCGTCCAGAAAACAATTATCATGGAAATCGCCGCTTCACCAGGCCCTTCCCCAAGGCATTCGCGTCTGGTCTTGGTCGGCTGGCTCGCGCTATGCTTTGGGGCATCACTTACCGGCGTCCTGGTTTCAACTACCGGCTGGTATGCCGGATTGCACAAGCCGGATTGGAATCCACCGGCGTGGGTATTTGGCCCCGCGTGGACGTTGCTCTATGTGCTGATGGCGGTGGCAGCGTGGCTGGTCTGGCGCCAAGGAGGATGGAAAATGCAACGTCTGCCGCTGGGGCTGTTTCTTTTGCAATGGCTGCTGAATGCACTGTGGACGCCGCTCTTTTTTGGACTGCATCGTTCCGGTCTGGCCTTCGCGGAGATTACTGTGCTCTGGTCGGTGCTAGCGGGCACGCTGTGCTCGTTCTGGCGAGTGCGGCAGATCGCAGGTATTTTATTGGTGCCCTATCTGGCTTGGGTGACATTGGCTGCGGTGCTGAACTTCACCATCTGGCGGCTAAACGCTTGAGAAGCGCACTGATGACAATAACTTCACCCGTTACTGCTCCCGGCGTCATGACTGTTCCGAGCAATGGTTTCCCGAATGGCCTCACCAGCGATGAGGCTCGCCGCCGATTGAATTCGTCTGGCCCCAACTCGATGCCGGAGACGGCTGAGAATCCCTTGCGCCGGGCGGTGATGAAGTTCTGGAGCCCAATTCCCTGGATGCTCGAGGCGGCGATCCTGCTCGAACTCGTGCTTGGCAAATTCGTCGAATCCGGAATCATTTTGGTACTGCTGTTGTTCAACGCCGCGCTCGGCTTTTTCCAAGAGGGTCGTGCCCAGGCCACACTCGCCGCCATGAAGTCACGGCTGGCGCTGACCGCCTCGGTACGCCGCGACGGTGTTTGGAAAAACCTCCCGGCCGTCGGGCTGGTCCCGGGTGACATCGTGAAGCTCTCACTCGGGGGCGTCGTGGCGGCAGATGCAAAGCTCACGGAGGGAAATGTCCTGCTCGATCAATCCATGCTCACTGGCGAGTCCATCGGCACGGAAGCAAGTCCGGGATTTCAAACTTTTGCCGGCGCGCTGGTGCGGCGCGGCGAGGCGGTCGCGCAAGTGACGGCGACGGGCACCCGCACCAAGTTTGGTCGCACCGCCGAGCTGGTGCGCACCGCTCATGTCGTCAGCACTCAGCAAAAGGCGGTGCTGCGCGTGGTGCGGAATCTCGCGATTTTCAACG
>Ga0181528_10001832_pt1 | contig 13116 bp, 10 predicted proteins | sample PEATcosm2014_Bin_47_FD_119742 | JGI IMG/M metagenome (GOLD analysis project Ga0181528, IMG submission 119742) | Peatland microbial communities from MTU Mesocosm Facility, Houghton, MI, USA - PEATcosm2014_Bin10_10_metaG | ecosystem: Environmental > Terrestrial > Soil > Wetlands > Peat | place... | reverse complement strand
CCCTGACCATTGAGGCTCATAACGGGGTGAACGGGGGCGACGGCCTCACTTACGACAGCTATACTGGAGAACTTTGGGCGACGCACGATGGCAAGGCCCTGGGTACCGGGCTGCTCGAGATTCCGGTTTCGCCCACGGGATTCAAGTCGCTGACCTACACGTTTATTCCGCTGCCGGGCATCGGCAATGTGGATGGCATCAAGTCGGATGGACTGGGAAATCTATACATAGGTGCGATTTTCAACGCCATGGAATACAACATTCCCACCAATACCATCACCCACAGCATCGTCGTAAAGGGCGCCGACGGCGTCTCTCTCGTGCCCGGAAGCTACGGCGCGAAAAAATAAGGCTCGCCGGAACCGAGCCCGTATCCCCAACCGCTTGCGCTGAAATTTCTTTGTGGTTTTCAGCCCGCCTGTTTTCCCGGCCACAGATCGCCAAATACAAATTACAATTTCCGCTCATGAAAGTTTCTGTAGCCATGCCGGTATACAACGAGCGGGCGACTCTGCCCGCCATCGTCGATGCCGTGTTCGCCAGCTGCTTCGAAATCGAATTGCTGTGTGTGGATGACGGTTCGACCGATGGCTGCGCCGAGATGCTCGATGCTCTCCAGCCGAAGTATCCTGGCATGCGCGTGTTTCATCAGCCCCGCAACATGGGCAAGGGCGCCGCTTTGCACCGCGCGATTCGCGAGGCCACCGGGGATTACGTGATCATTCAGGACGCCGACCTGGAATACGATCCCGCCGAATATCCCAACCTTCTGGGGCCATTGATCCAGGGCAAAGCAGACGTAGTCTTCGGCTCGCGCTTCATGGGCGGGGCGCCGCACCGCGTGCTTTACTTTTGGCACTCCGTGGGCAACAAGCTGCTCACCTTGTTCTCCAACTGCCTTACGGACCTCAACCTTACCGACATGGAAACTTGTTACAAGGCTTTCCGGCGTGAGGCTCTCCAAGCCATCCCCTTGGAAGAAACCCGGTTCGGCTTCGAACCCGAGATCACCGTGAAAGTCGCCAAGCGGAAACTTCGCGTCTATGAAGTGGGCATCAGTTATACGGGCAGGACCTACGAGGAAGGCAAGAAAATCGGAATGAAGGACGCCTTTCGGGCGTTATGGTGCCTGCTGAAGTACTCCGCCAGTGAAACGTGGCAGAATCGTCCTCGAGGTTAGGGCTTTGTGAACATGTCGATTGGAGGCATCTCCGCCCTACAAGGCCGCCCCGGCCCGTCCATAGCTAACGCGTAGGAGAGGCAGGAATGGCCCTATTTGAACTCAGGCTTCGCGCCGCGAGGATTTCCGGCGCATCATGCCCGCCATCGACAGTAGACCCGTTCCCACCAGCAAGAGAGACTGCGCTTCGGGAATCGCGACGGCGGAGGAGCAATCCTGGGAAGAAATGCAATCGGGATTGCTGGGAGTACTGATCGTCCATGTGCTCAAATGGTTGGCGGTGAAACCGTCGAGAGCGAGCAGCCTGGCACCGGCTCTGGTCACCGGAACTGTGCTGTGGCCGGGTGCCAGTTGGGCATTCTGTAACGGTACTTCGGCGAGACTTGAAATCGGCGTCGCGTGGGCCAATCCGCCGATCAGCAAAACTGCAAACCCCGTTAACAACGACTGCTTAGGTACGAAATTGCGGAAAAAACCACCTGCTGCAATTACCCCGCGCCCTTGGATCGACATTGCCCCCCCGGTTAGTGAGACGGCTTTCAAGCCGCCTCGGTAGTTTCTATGCTCGTGGCCGGAGCAGGACGATTCGGTCCTGCCCGGTGTTGCTGCCAATGGCGATAATCTCTCCGTGATTGTTGATACCCAAGCCCTGAAGCAGCTCCCATCCCGTGCCCGGGTCGAGAAATTCATTCAGGTCGAACAGCTGGTTGTTGCGGTAGACGAAGCCATGAAAGTTTTCGTCCCCCTCGGTCAGGGATCCGCCGACGATTTCGCCGTGGTTGTTGAGATCGCGCGCAATGCTGAACGATCCCCCCAGCGTCCCCAGCATGCTGCGTGCGCCTTCCTCCTGCTTGAACGCTTCAATGCGGCCGGTCTCCGGGTTGAGAGACACGCCCACGGTTTGCGCGACATCGTTGATGGCGAGGATGTCGTTGCGGTTATTGTCGAAAGGCCCGAGGTCAATTACGTCGAACCTCTCCGGTGTAGCGGCTCGTTGGCTGTCCGGAGCCGCTTGAACAGTTCGTATTGGATTCATAAGACGTCTCTACTCCATGGCGGACAAGCTTCTGGCTGCAGACAGGAAATGGATATGGGCACGCATGGCGTCGAGTGCCTCGGTCCGATCCCCTGCGGCTCCGTCGAATAGATGTTCGCCGGTTCCGGCGCGCCAGAGGGAGTAGCGATAAAAGCTATGGCGAGCATGCGAACTCAATTCGATGTCTCCACGAAACCCGTTGTCTTGGATCACGCAACTCTGCATAGAAAGCTCCTTGTGTATCTTGAAGATGATCGCCCAGCCCTTAAACCCTGTAATCCCCCAAACGAGGTATAGTGCGGGCAGCGAGACTGATCGCGAGGAAAATGAGCTTGGCATCCGGTGGCCAAGCTCCCTTCCAACCCGAAAGCAGAGCGAACTCAGACGTCAACCCCCGAGCAACAGCCCCGAGGGTCGCCAATTCGTCTGAGATCAGGTGAACGGGATCTTGCTGACCGAAACAGTGGTCAGCGCGCCCTGAGCCGCGCAACCGCCGCAGCTTACACCGGCAGATCGTCGTCTGGTCGAGCGGGTTTTACCCGTTCGCGGAGCCGCCGCAATGCTCCCCAGGCGATTCCCACAAAGCCGGTTCCCACCAGGCCCAGAGTGCCCGGTTCGGGGGTTATGATGGTGGAGGTTCCGTTGTCCAAGCTGATGGGACCGCCGTTGTATTTGGTCTTGCTATAGAAGAAGAACTGCGCCGTCTGACCGTTGGCGGAAGAAATACCTTCCCAGGTTCCACTGATCGGTCCGGTGAGTTCGTATTCGTAGAGTCCGCCGATCTTACCCTCCAGCGTCCAAGTGATGGGAGCACCGCCGGCGGAGTTCCCGAATGTGCCTTGGAACAGGGTGCCGGAGAACCCGTAGTAGTTGTTGGCGGTGATGGTCATGGTGCCGTTGCCAAACGTTCCACCGTTGGCCAGGCTACCGGAGAGCAGTCCCCCGGTGGTGAAGGACAACGAACCGATATTCTGGCCCGGTCCTCCAATGGCGCCGATGCTGTTCACCATGGAGGCATTGGCACCGGCTACCGTCATTCCGGCGAACAGGTTGCCCACTCCCGCGGTGGCCGTGCCCCCGGAGTTCACGATGCAGACTCCGATAATGCAGGTTGAGTTCAGCGGCATGGATTTAGGAGCGGTTTCGTCGGCTGAAGAGTTGGCGTGAGCCGCGCCGGGCAAAAACACCGCCAGCGCGAAAGAAAGTGCAAGGTACCGTACAGCAGGGGCCCAGGAACACTTACGAAACATGAGTTGGTCCTCCTAGTACCGTATCTTGAGGGCGAGGGCAAGTCCTGTAATCCCTCAAATGAGGTATTTGGAGTGGGGGAGATAAGTTTTGGTGGGAGCGCTGTATTTTTTCAGAACGGAGCAGCGACAAGCGACAGAGTTCGGTTGCCGCTCCGGAGAGAGCCGCGGCCGGTTGGCTATAAGACCGAAGAAAAGATTCTTACCACTAATTCCGTCTGGCGGTGGGTATCGGTCTTCATGAAGATGCGCTTCAGGTGAGTTCGAGCGGTGTGGGGGCTGATGAATAACTTTTCGGCCGCTTCTTCAATCGATTTCCCGCGCAGCAGTTGGGCCGCCAGACCGGCTTCTCCGCGAGTCAGGCCATAGAGCTTGACCAGAACCGATTCATCGACTTCCAGTCCCAGATCCTGGTCGTAAAGCATCATCAGGGCGGAGCGGTCGTCGGTGCCCGGCCAGCAGCCTAAACCAGGGCCTGGAATTACGCGCACAATCAGAGAGCTCTGCGCTAGTTTGCGCGGCAGCGTAACCGGCGAGCCTTGCGGTTCGCCGCGCTCCGGGGTGGTAATGGCCTCGTGCAGAAGATGTTGCAGCAAGCGGGTGTCGGAGGCGCGGTCCGCGACCAAGCCGCTCACGGAAAGGGCGAGCCCGTCTTTTTTTTCCAGGATGGCTAGCGCTGCCCGATTGGCAAGCTGCGGGCGCCCTTCGGCCGCCACCAGCATCGCCCCGTTTCGCACCAACTCTAATCCGTAAGTCAGCGCAATCACCACATCGCGGTGCGTCGTCGGACCATCGCCCACCACCGGCCCCAGGCCGGTGGAAGAACTCGCCACCGAGCCAGCCGACTTCCGGGCTTCCGCCGCTAAAAACTCGGCAGCGCTTCTGCGAGCATTTTCCATCGAATTCAAATTACTGGCTCCCGGGGGATGAGCGCCTAATGGCGGCAAAGCCTTCGTTGAACGGGTCGGTCGAGCGATGAACTGATTTACCGATGAACTGACTTACCGATGATTTGCTTGACTGAGTACTGATGCACTTTGGTCGTAGCACTTCGGTGGAGCGAGTATCGCGGATGCTTATTGCAAGAACATGAAGCCTATGTTAAGCGCGGATGAATTTCAAGCGAAAAATTCAGATTCTGTGGAAAGAAATTCCGAGAGTGCGCGCTGCTGGCCGGATTCCGGCGTCCGCTAGTTCGCGGGGGCCACCGGAAGCCGTTCCAGCGCCATGCACTTGGCGCAACTGCACCGGTAGGTGGGCTGCTCGGGAATTACCACATGGGCGCAGTGGCTGCACAAAAACCAGTAGCCATCGGCTCGCGCCGTCATTACCCGGAAGTCGTCATCCTCCACGCAATACGGGCAATGGACGACTTGCAGCGTGTTCATCCCACTCATTGCACCGTAACCTGTGCTGTGGCGGTCACCGAGCCTAAAGTTGCCGTGATGGTGGAGGGGCCGCTGGCCACTCCGGAAACCACGCCCGTTTGGTAGCCGACTGTGGCGTTGGCTGGCGTGGACGAAGACCAGTTCACCAGCGAGGTGAAGTCCTGGGTTGTGCCGTCGCGGTACGTACCCGTGGCGCTCAGTTTGGTGGTGGCTCCGGCGGCTACCGAAGCGCTGGTGGAATTGAGGGAAAGCGAGATCTGCGCCGGAGGAACCACCATCAGCGAGGCGGTGGCGCTCAGCTTGCTCCACTTTGCCGTGATGGTCGTTTTGCCCACCCCCTGCCCCGTGGCCAGGTTGGAACTCATGGTGGCAACCTCAGTCGTGGTGCTGGAAACCGCTGAGTTGGAAGAGGAGAACGTTGCCAGGCTGCTGACATCCTGCGTGGAGCCGTCACTAAACGTGGCCATGACGGTGAAGGGAAAGCTGTTTCCCGGCGTGATGAAAGCGCTGGCCGGAGAAACTGCAATCGACTGTACCGTGGCCGATGAAACCGTAACCGGCACCGAGCCCACGATTTTTCCCAGGCTCGCGGGACTGGTGGCATACACCGTCGCCGAACCCCCTGGCGCCACGCCCGTAGCTTCTCCTGCGGAAATCTTCAACGGCGGATTGGTGGAGGTCCACTTCACCAGGCCGCTTAGATCCTGGGTGCTTCCATCACTGAAGGTTCCCACTGCGGTGAAATCCAGCTTGACCGAAGGAGCGATGGTGGCGCTGGAGGGCGAGACGGCGATCGATTCCAGGGTAGCGTCAGTTACGCTGAGGGTCGCGCTTGGGGTGAACGTGCCCACGCTAGCCGTGATGTTGGCGGGGGTGCCGTTCGTGGGCTGAGCCGCGCTGAAAATATTCGGTCCCGCCCCGTAGTTCGTCACCGCGCCGTTATCGGAGGCCCAACCGGTGGCTAGGCTGGTGACGTCGCGCGTGCTGCCGTCACTGAACGTGCCCAGCACAGAAAACGTCAGTTGCGTGTTATTCGCAATAACCGGACTAGGCGGCAGAATCGCCACCGAAACCAGATTGGAAAGATCCACCGTGACGGTGGGCGGAGTGGTCGCAAACTGGGTGCTCACGGAGCCGAACGAAGCGTTGATGATGCTCGTTCCCAGGGTCTGCCCGATGGCCAGACCGCTTTGTCCGCCGATGAAGGGCTCGATTTGAAAGGTCTGCGGATCCACCAGTTGCCAGGTGGCTAGGTTGGTCACATCCTGCGTCGTGCCATCGCTGAACGTAGCCGTCGCCGTGAATTGCTCTTGGTTTAAATACCCGATGGTGGGGGCTGCCGGCGTTACGGCCAGAGTAGACGCCGTGGCATTGGTAACGCTCAACTGGGCGCTGTTGGAAACGCCTCCGGAGGAGGCCGTTATAAGCGCCTTACCGGAAGAAACCGCCGTTGCCAGTCCCTGGGTGGGAGCGGTGGCGCTCACGGTGGCCACTGTGGGTATCAAACACGACCACTGAGCCGTGGCGGTTAAATCCTTGGTGCTTCCATCGGAATAATTTCCCGTGGCGGTGAAGGCTTGCGTGGTGCCGGCCGCGATGCTGGCGGTACTGGGCGAAATCTTGATGGCTTGCAGGGTGGTTTGCGGGTTGGCACCGGTCGTGGTGGAAGCCGTCGTATTCGAACTTCCGCATCCCGCCAGCCCCAACAAACTCGTCAGAAACCCCATCAGCAGCAGCCTTCGCATCATTCTCACCCCTTGAAAATAGGAAAGAGAACTATACTGCGGTTGGGCGGATTCTTTGATTAATCTTAGGTTAAAACCACATGGCGTCGCGTCGTATTTTTTCGCGCTCGTTGCTGGAGCCCTTGCGTCTGCCTGTTGATCTGTCCGTCTCAATAATTCATGTATTTTTAACCTGAACGTAACAAACCCGTCACTTCCCAGCGGCTACACTACTCAACCGAGCCAAAGCCGCTGAAAACGCGGAGTCTATTTTCTGCTGCGCCGGTCAATGAATTTATTTCTAAGTTGTGTTGGGGAGATTTGTGAGAACTCTCGCGAAGCTGTGGTTTGTTCTAACCTTGTTGGGTTGTTTGATGGCTCTTACCGCCTGCGGATCGTCGTCGCCCAAACCGGCCGCGAACGGGCCGCTCACCGGCAACTGGCAGGTGACCATGTTGCAAGAGTATCCCAAGGGTCCGCAGACGCTGGGAATTTCCGGCTTCCTGGTGCAGGCCGATGATGCGCTGACCGGAAGCGTAAACGGCCCGACCACCCTTAGCAACAACGGTTCCACCACGACCTGTGGCGGCACAGCCCAGATCAGCGGCACCATCAGCGGCCAAAGTGTGACCTTCTCCGAAGATATTGGCGGCACCACCTATAGCTTTACCGGAACTATTTCTTCGGATAATCAATCCATGTCTGGAGATTTCGAAGCTCCGGCGGGCGCTTGCTTTACCCAACCCACCACCGGAACGTGGAACGCATTCCTGGTTCCTCCCTTAAATGGCAACTTCACCGGAACCCTGGTTTCCAGTTACGAGGGAGCTTTCCTGGGGCTGCCCCCGGGCGAAACCGCGCCAGTCAAGGTGTCGGGCTCGTTCAGCCAGAGCTCCAACGCGGGATCCAGTGCCGCCAACATTACCGGAACCATCAATGCGACCGATTACCCGTGTTTCAGCACGGCCACGGCCAGCGGAACCATTAGCGGGCAGAACGTCTATTTCGTGGTGTACGGATATAACGGAGAAGCCATCGGAACCTTTGGCCAGCCGCCCAGCACCGCCGGCATTTTGAGCTCCACTACGAGTGGAACCTCATTGACGGGAAGCATGAATCTGGGTTCCCAGGGAGAGTTCGGAGCCTCTGGTCCGTGCCCATCGATCAATGGCCAGATCTACGATGACTCAATCCAGGTTAGTCTCGACTTCTAGCTTGAGCAGTTCATAGCTTGAGCTTCTCCTGGATGGAGCTGCGGCAGAAAGAGGTTTACTGCACAGCTCGAACTCCCATGACTCACCGCCGTCCGCTCACCGCCGTCCGCCATGGCGATGCTGTGTGAGCCGGGAAAGCGAGTCCACACCTCTGCCGGGAAGCGCCTCGAGCGCTAACGAATGGGGGCAAGCCATTTTCGGCTTGCCCCCATTCTTATTACCCCAATGCTTTGACCCACGCCGTGCGACGAGTCGCGCCCTGCAACATCATTAGAAGCTGAATTTGAGGGCCAGTTGCAGCGTTCGGGGCCGGTGAGCATCCACCGGGTGCAGAAACGAACTGCCGGTCAGGCAATCCGAACCACCGGGGAAGTAAGCCCCGGCGGAGTAATCCGATCCGCCGTAGCAACTGATGGTGTTGCTGCCGGTATTGCCCAGGTCGGGGTTATAGAGGCGGAATTGAGTGTGATTGAAAACGTTGAAGGCTTCTGCGCGGAACTCTACTTCGCTGCCTTCGCGAATGGGGAAGTGCTTCAACAGCGACATATCGAAATTCAAGCGGCTGGGATTATTGAAATAGTTTCTGCCCGCGTCTCCAAAAGTAAGCCCGCGAGGCGCCACAAATTCATTGGGATTGCCCAACAGAGGTCCAAAGCTGCTGGCATTGTTTTTCAACGCGGCGGGTCCGTAGTTGGTGGCCAGATCGGGATAGGAGTAGGCTGGTTCGCCGTTCGCCCGGCTGTATCCGTTGGCCACGCCGGCATTGTCCGGCACGGCCACCGCCCCGCTGCCTCCGGCGTTGATGATGCTGAACGGAGATCCTGTTTGATAGGAAGTGATGCCCGAGATTTGCCATCCCTCGCCCACCAGCCTCATCGGCAGTGACGGTTCCGAGGATTTGGGCGCATCTTTTTCATCCCCGGCATTCTCGATCGGGTCCAGCAGGGCATGCTGCAAACCCCGGGCGAAATTCGGGAAGCTGTAAACGTAACTGATGTTGACCAGATGCCGTTGATCGAAATCCGAGCTGGCTTTATTGGAACGCAGATCCAGCGAGTTCACGAAGGTAGGATCGGTGCGGTCGGAGGAGTCGTCGATCGAATGGCTGTAAGAATAGGCCACGCCTGCCGTTAAAGGTCCGCGTGTGCGGCGGATGGTAGCCTGAAAAGCGTGGTAGGAAGAGTCCGCTCCGTTCTGCAAAGAGAAAATGTCGCCCAGGCCGGGATAGGGGCGGAAGGTGTTAGTCAGCGGAAGCACCGGGTGAATCGGATTGGACGACTGCCCCTGGCAGGCCACCTGCAGGTTAACGGAGGCAGGGTTGTTGGGCGTGATTGTAGTGCCGTTTTGCAAGATGAATATAGGCGCCAGTTGGTTGTCGGAGGTGTTGTCGCAATCGGCCGATCCCGCGCCCGCAATCCCCAGCAGGAAGGGCTCATGTAATGCGAAGGGATTCAGAGCCGGAGAAATCGGCTTCAACTGATTCAACTGACGCTCTACCGTGAGGTCCGTGCCTTTGCTGCCCACATAAGCAAAGGTCACCACAAAATCCTTCGGCAGTTGGCGCTGAACGCTCAAACTCCATTGCTGCGAGTAAGAGTATTTGGTGTTGACGGGAATGGAAGTGACGTTGATGGGGAAGGCGCCGGGCAACGTTTTTGCTCCTCCGAAAACATTGCAATTCGCGCCAAAGTTGCCAATGCAGGCGTAACCGGAGGGGAACGGCTGGTTGATGCTGATCACATCCGGGGCGCTGGCTTCGAGCGAGCCCGTGTTGGCTTCATCGCCAGTGCCGTGCTCGAAGAAGATTCCATAACCGGCGCGAACCGAAGTCTTCCCATTGCCCTGCGGATCCCAGGCGATGCCGACCCGCGGCGCGGGGTTGAAGAAGTGGCTATTCACGCAACCTGCGGGCACGCCATTGGGTCCGCATTCAACAATGCCATTGGTGATGCGCGGGTCAAGATTCGACAGATCCAGCGGAACTGGAGTCTTGCCCGGCAGGCTGATGAGTTGGCCGTTGATGGGGTCCACTTTAACCTGCGAGGCCAGAGTTTGGCTGAACGCCTGCGGCTCCCAGTTAAAGGCGCGCAAATATTTCTCGTGGTAGTTTCCGAAGAGGCTGAGCCGCAGCCCCAGGTTCACGGTAAGCCGCGGGCTCGCCTTCCAGTCGTCCTGCAAATACGGTTCGATGATCTGATAGCGGTTGTAATAACGCAGTTGGCCGCTATCCTGCGCGTAACTTTGTATCGCGTTTCCCCCGCCCAGAATCGAGGCCTGGCCGGTGTTGTACAACAGGTTGGCGAAGGCGTTCCCCGTGTTGTAGTCGCCACCGTTCACATTGCTTACAGTCACCAATCCCTGCACGTCTCCGGTGGCCGCACCCAGCGCGCCATTGGTTTCGTTCTTCTGCGCCAGCACATACTGCACGCCAAATTGCAGCGTATGTTTGCCCACCACCTTGCTCATATCGTCGCGGAAGTTGTAGGTGGGATTGGTGTGCTCCCATGGCATATAGGAGGGGTCCACGGCGAACCCGGCGCCGCCGTAGGCTTGATTGTTTCCGCTCAACACTACTCCGGGGGCTTTGACTCCGAAGCCGTTGTTGAAGATATATCCCATCGGAAAATCGGGCACTCCGGTGGTTGGCAGTGTGCCATTGGGGCAGTTCGAGCACTTCCCGACGTCGCTGGGATTTCCCAGTCCCGCCGGCCTCTGAAAGTCCGCTCCTCCGGGACCGTTCACGTCCGCCAGGGTGATGTGGGCATCGGTGTAGCTGAAAACGGTCTCGTTCAGCAGAGTGGGGGTGATGGTTTGCGTTAGCCGCACCACCATATCGATTCCCGGCCCCACAAATTCATTCTGCACCGTGGGGAAAGTGTTCTTCACTGTGCCCCAGTTCGGCGTGGGCGTGATCGTGTCCCAGGAATCGTGAATGTAGCGGAAGGTGCCCAGCAGCTTGTTGGAAAAATGCTGGTCGATGCGGAACAACTCCTCGCGCCAGTGCGTGGGCTCGGAAATCACCGCGTCATAGCAGGGCATGATGGGCTGCAACGTGGTGTGATTGATCTGCCCCACCAGGCTGGAGTTGCACCCCGAAAATGCATTGGGCAGGGGGATGAGCTTCGTATTTACAATCGCCAAGCCATTCGGATCCAGTCCGGAATTGCCATTGGCGAGACTTATATTGTTGAACACCAAGGCTCCCGAGCTGTTGGTCAGGGCAAACAGCGAGCGGTAGCCGACCGGCGAGGTTCCAATGGGATTTCCCGGGCAATCGGGGAACGAGGCCACGGGGAAATAGTAAGAGCCGTTGGCAGTTTTCAGTTTCTTTAAGTCGGTGGGATCGTAGGGATTGGGGCAAACGTCGCTGAAGTCTCCCTGGCGCTCGGCCAACGACGGCACCGCCTGATTGAAGTTGGGCTGCAATTCGCTGGGAGATTTCTCGATGCGGTGTTCCTCGGAGAAGAACACGAATGTTTTTTGCTTGTTCGTGTTGTAAATGTGAGGGATGAACAGCGGGCCGCCCAGCGTAAAGCCGAAATCGTTTCTGCGGTAAAGCGGCGCGCTGGCCGTCTGGTCAAAGTAATTGCGCGCGTTGAAATCTTCATTGCGCAGGAATTCGTAGGCATTGCCGTGCCACTGGCTGCCGCCGGACTTGGTCGTGACCTGCACCGTTCCCGAGGCCGTGCGCCCGTACTGCGCCCCGTAATTCGAGGTCAGTACCTTCACTTCCTGAATCGCATCCAGGCTGGGGTAGACCACCAGCGTGCTCTCCGCGCCACTCAGCCCCGCGTTGAGCACATCGCTGCCATCCACCTCGAACGAGTTATATTCCACGCGGCCGCCGTTCACGCTGTACTTCACGCTGCCGTTTACGCCCACCTTGGCTTCATCCTGCCCGGTCTGGTTGCTGACGCCGGGAGTCAGCGTAATCAGCTGGGTGAAGTTGCGGCCGTTCAATTGCAGCGTCTTGACTTCCGTCTGGTTGATGGTGCCGGAGACTTCCGCGTTCTCCGTTTCCACCGCCGCGGCGTTGTTGGCCTCGACGTTGACTTCCGTCTTTTCTCCCGCCGCCTCCAGGGATGCGTCGAAGGGCAGCACGTCGCCCGCCGCCAGCGCAATATTTGAAGTTTGAAATGTCTTAAATTTTGGCGCGGCCACCGCCAGATCGTAAGATCCGGGGGGCAAGTCCTTCACCGTGTAAACGCCCTTGTCGTTGCTGCTCACGGTCTGTTTGAAGCCCGCGGGGCCGCTTACCGTCACCGCCGCGTCTGGAACCACCGCGCCCGTGGGATCGAACACGGTTCCGGTCAAAGTAGCGGTCTTGCCGCCGTTGTTTGTCTTCTCAGTAATGGTGGGCTGCGCCTGCACCGTCTGCTGCGTTGCGATCGGCTTCACGCCCTCCGGCGGAGCCGGGATCGCCGGTTCCACATACAACCAGCTCGGCGCGGCCGCCTGTGCCTGTGCTGGTGCGGGCGCAGATGCGGCACCGGTTGCAGCTTGCGCGCCCGCCGCCGCGGCCGGCGCAGCTTCCGCCGGCGCCGGCTCTTCCGAAACGCCCGCTTCCATCAATACATCCGCCCCGGACATGGAATCTCCCGCCGCCAGCGCGATGCCCGCCAGTTCGAAATTCTTATATCCTTTGGCTCGCACCGTGATGGTGTAAGTGCCCGCGGCCAGCCCGCCAATCCAAAATTTCCCCTTGCTGTCGGTGCGCGCGCTCTGGGTCGCCCCGCCGGCTTCTTTCACCGTAACCGTGGCGCCAGAAATCGGCTTGCTCGAGCCGTCGGCTACGCTCCCGCTCACCGACGCGATGCTGTCTTGCGGCATGAAGCCCGCAGCCCGCGCCGGCTCTGCGCCCGCCAAAATTCCAACACCCGCCGCAAGACACGCCAACAGACATACAACGACTTTAGGAAATCTCACGATTTCTACTTCCTCCGCCCTATGATTGCTGTGGATCTAAACTTGGAAATCCGCTGGAATCCGGGATCACGCCCGCCCCGGCGTTACAGGCTTCTCCCACTCAGTCTCCGGCCGGCTGCTGCCGCATCTCTTCCATCATTCATACGAGCAGGTTCGGCACCGGAAAGCGGTGGAGTCCAATAGACTTACACGGATGTTATTACGAAGGCATGACAGAAAGGTTAAAATCCGGTTACAGTTCTCTCCTTCATTCTTTGCACAGCTCTCATCTTCTTTCGCATCTCTCTCCCTCTTGCGCACGTCTCCTCTTCGCCATGACATCAGCCGCATCCAGCCACTGGCGTCCGTCCTGCCGTGGCATATTTCTTTTGTGCGACGCTTTGGCCATCTTTCCACAACTT
>Ga0181528_10001831_pt1 | contig 13119 bp, 11 predicted proteins | sample PEATcosm2014_Bin_47_FD_119742 | JGI IMG/M metagenome (GOLD analysis project Ga0181528, IMG submission 119742) | Peatland microbial communities from MTU Mesocosm Facility, Houghton, MI, USA - PEATcosm2014_Bin10_10_metaG | ecosystem: Environmental > Terrestrial > Soil > Wetlands > Peat | place... | reverse complement strand
CTCATCACATCCTGGGGCTGGAGAAGGTCCCAAGGGTTCGGCTGTTCGCCGATTAAAGTGGTACGCGAGCTGGGTTCAGAACGTCGTGAGACAGTTCGGTCCTCTATCCGCTGTGGGCGTTTGAGACTTGAGGGGTTCATTCTCTAGTACGAGAGGACCGAGAATGACGCACCTCTGGTGTTCCGGTTGTCACGTCAGTGGCAGCGCCGGGTAGCTATGTGCGGAAGGGATAAGCGCTGAAAGCATCTAAGCGCCAAGCCCGTTCCAAGATAAGGTCTCAATCTGTCGCAAGACAGTGCAAGGTCCAGGTAGACCACCTGGTTGATAGGGCAGAAATGCAAGCGTGGTAACACGTTCAGTTTACTGCTACTAATGACCTTGCCGGTTTATGCAGCCTCTATTCTTTTAGGCGTTTATTTTACCTCCTTTCAGCACCTGAACTTTACAGCAATTGCCCTGCCTTTCCGGCAGGGCGTCACTTCCCGGTGATTACAGGCGAGGGGTCCCACCCGTTCCCATCCCGAACACGGCCGTTAAGCCCTCAGCCGCCAATGGTAGTTGGACGTTAGGTCCCGCGAGAGTAGGTCGTTGCCGGGTTATGGCCCGAGTCCTCCAAATCGGAGGCTCGGGCCTTTCTGTTTTTTGACTCTTGCCCCAACAGCGGACGACGACGTTACCGCCAGGACGCCAAATCCGCGATAACGTCCGGAATCTTGCGCTTCAGGCAATGACGGCCGGCGCGTTATTATCGGCCTTGCAGCAACGAAGCACCGAGAGGAGCGTGGAGATTGTGGTCGATGTAACAATCCCGGCCCAAGAGCGGACCCTTGGCGTGCATCTCCTCGTAGTTGACAAACACTGAAAGGTTGTGCGCCGGATCGTCCAGCATCAGCGCCATCGCCCCTCCCATTTCGCTGTACCCTCCGCTGCCTCCCCCAACTGTAAAGGAGACCATTCCATGGATTTCCAGCCCGGAAGTCGTCACTTGTTTTGGGCTTGCCGACTGTGTGGAATTTCCAGCTGCGGCCATGGGCACATTCCCAAATTCAATTCGCGAAACGAGCACGTCGAGGCGGAATAGGTGCGCGTCATCAAACCGATCGAGGCCGGCACTCTTGCACTCCTCAGGTGACAGGCGCTGAGAGAACCGCGTTGGCGAGGGAGGAGGCGTCCCCGGCTTCGCGTACCATTTCTCATCCCGGCGAACTAGAGCGTCGAGAATTGCAAGCTCATCAGGCGATAGTCGCTGAAGTCCGATCTCCATGCGGTCGGAAGGCGTGAGTTGCTGAGAGAAACGGATGTTGTCCGCCAAGGCCGTGATCGTCGTCGCAGCCACCAGACATCCACAGATAATCGATTTCCAGCATTTCATCGGGTGCGGATGGTTTTGCATACTTATGATGACGGCGGAAACGACTCGCGGGTTCCGTTTCAAGATCGACAGAGAACCTTAATGAAAAGGATGGCATTGGCCAACGGATTCTCCTAACGATGGCGCATTCTTATGGACAAGGAACGCGTTGATCTACCCCTAAGTGAAATTCCCGCGTCTTGGTACAATGTTCTGGCCGACCTCCCCAAGCCGCTTCCCCCTCCGCTGCATCCAGGCACTGGACAGCCGCTAAAGCCCGAGGATCTTGCCCCGATTTTCCCAATGGGACTCATTGAGCAGGAAATGAGTTCGGATCGCTGGATACCCATCCCCGAGGAAGTTCGGGCGCTTTATCGGATTTGGCGGCCCACGCCGTTGATTCGCGCCGTGAGACTCGAAAAGGCTCTCAAAACATCCTGTCGGATCTATTTCAAGAACGAGAGCGTCAGTCCTGCGGGAAGCCACAAGCTCAACACCGCCATCGCTCAGGCTTATTACAACAAGAAGGAGGGGGTGCGCCGCTTGAGCACCGAGACCGGCGCCGGACAATGGGGATCATCCATGGCGTTTGCATGCCAGCTGTTCGGCCTTGGCTGCACGATCTACATGGTGAAATCAAGTTATCACCAGAAACCATATCGCCGCTCATTAATGCATATCTGGGGCGGCGAGGTGTTCGCCTCACCTTCTGACCGTACCCAGGCCGGGCGTGCCATGCTCGCTGCCAACCCGGATACGCCTGGCAGCCTGGGCATGGCGATCTCCGAGGCGGTTGAGGATGCCGCCACGCATGACGACACGAAGTATACGCTCGGCAGCGTGCTCAACCACGTGATCCTCCATCAGACAGTCATCGGACTTGAAACGAAGCGTCAGCTCGAATTGATCGGTGAAACGCCCGATGTGCTGATCGGATGTGTTGGCGGCGGCAGTAATTTTGGAGGCTTTGCCATGCCGTTCCTCCCCGAGAAGCTCGCCAATCCCAAGCTGCGCATCGTCGCGGTCGAGCCCTCGGCCTGTCCTTCCCTCACGAAGGGGCAGTATGCCTACGATTTTGGCGACACAGCCAAACTGACGCCGCTCGTCAAAATGTTCACGCTCGGGCACACGTTTGTCCCCGAGGGTATCCATGCCGGAGGTCTGCGTTACCACGGCACTGCGCCCATCGTTGCGCATTTGGCCGACCTCGGCGTCATTGAGTCGAAAGCCTATACTCAAAACGCCGTGTTCGAGGGGGCCTTGCAGTTCGCTCGGAGCGAAGGGTTCATCCCTGCACCAGAAACATCACACGCAATTCGGGCCGCGATCGACGAGGCCAGGAAGGACGACGGGAAGTGCATTGTCTTTAATTACAGTGGCCACGGCCATTTCGACATGTCGGCCTACGATTCCCATCTCGCCGGGGACCTTGAGGACTACGAGCATCCGGAGGAAAAGATCGCGGAAGCGCTGCGCCACCTGCCGAAGGTCGGATAACCATCCACCCGCGACGTCAGGCCGGCTTTCCATCGTAACCGGCCGCCCGAAGCGGCACTAAATCGGGATCGGTGGCCGCAGTCTCACGGAATGTTCCGTCCAGGGCGATGGCTTGGTCGACGCGTCGGCGCGCCTCGGCCAGGTCGCCTCGCTGACATGCATAGCAGCCGAGATTGAACTGGATTGTCGGCTCTTTCGGATGGGTCCGCTCCGCATCGATGAGAATTGCCTCAGCTGCAGCAAGGGACTGGCTTCGGCGCGTCGCGTATGCCCAGGTGATCCACCATCCGGCTTCCGCCGGGAGCCGCAATACCAGCGCGTGGGCGGTGTCCACCAGTTGCGGCCAATGCGCTTGTTCCTGCAGTACGACTGCGCGTAAAGACAATACCTCGGTTTCCTGTGAATCTGCGGCTGGAATTTGGTCCAACTCAGTCGCAGCGTCGCTGATCATTCCGAGCCCGAGATAGCCGCGAACATGCGCCAGCCGCCATTTGAGTTCCATGGCAAGAGCGAGGATGACCTGTCAGTCCTTCCCCCCGAACAGGCTCTTCAGATCGCTGGCAGCTTTTCTTGCGGCATTGACCGCGGCGTCTGTGGCTGCCGAGCCAGTGGACTTGCTCACGTGGCCGATCCCTTTTGCCGCCGTGAGCAGCACCTGGCTGAGGACTCTCTCCATCACCACTCCCGTGAGCTGGTTTGCAGTAATTCCGCCGCTCTTTGACCCCAGGTTGCTGAGCGTCATCGGCGGCATGGGCACTGCAACGGCTGCCGGGCCAAACCCGATGCTCACCTTCGCGTTCTGAAGCCGAAACCGCTTAACCTCAAATCTGACCGGTCTGTCGGACCCGGTCTTTTCCTGGTTGGCGCTCTCTTTGTCGCTGCCCGTGGATGCCTCAATGTTTTTGAGCAGGTCCTTGAGATTGCTGCCGAAAATGCGCGTCTCGTAAACGAACTCCGGTTGGTCAATCAGGATTTCATCGACGACAATGTGATCGCGAAGCAATGAGAGCGGTTCAATCGAAACATGAGCCTGGCCGAGGTATACCGCTCGGTCGGAGTGCCAGCCAGGAGGATTCCCAATCAGAAGACCCTTGATGGTACCGGTGCCGGTGAATGGCGAAATTGCGGCGCTGGCGAGCTCCACTCGCGTCTTGGTCAGGGGCGGGCCGAATCGGTTGACGCTGGCCTTGACAATCGAGCCGAGAAAGAAACCAAGCCCAATGATCGCCATCGCTGCGAGCAGAGCCAGGCTCCCGAGCGCAAACAACAGGCGTCTCATGGCGGCTGACCGAAATGCGCAGCGTGAGCGGCGTAGGCAGCCGAGTCCGCGAGCATTGCCTCGATGGCCGCGGACATGGGCTCTGCGCGCACCAAGCCGGAGAATACCGCTTTGTCACCGATCTCATCCGTGAGAACAAACGCCGGCCGCTGGGTGATCTGAAGCGAATGAAATTCTGCCGTCGATGCGCCGACCCGTGCCCGAATTTCCGGAGAATTCGCCCGTGCCCGCAACTCCGCTGGATCCAGACCGGTGGCCTCGGCTGCCACGGCGACCGCTTCGGTCATGTCACCGATTTTGCGTCCCTGTCTCGTGCCGGCCTGAGTCAAAGCAAGCCGCAGGCGATCATCGGAAAATCCGAGTTCACGTCCCGCCTCGGCGACCAGATTCGGTGCATCGTACACGCCATTGCGCTCAGGCTCAAGCCATCCGGAATTGAGCATGTACGGTGATCGCATGATCGTGCCGCTGCGGCGGTAAAACCAGTCGCACTGCGTGCGCGAGACAGGGAAATCCCGCGGGTTCATCAGGGCAATTTTCCACGCAAACTGCACTCGGTCTGCGTAGCGATGCTTGAGATCGGTCCAGGCCGGCTCCGCCCAGTGACACCAGGAAGAGAGCACCTCGACGTAATAGGTGACCGTAACGTCTGGCATGGCGGAAGCCTTATTCGGACGACGGCTGGTCGTCAATGGGCGGGCTTGGATTTTGCATGGTCCGTAACCCAAGTCTCGTAGTCCTTGCGGGGCATGAAACGGAGCGACGCCGAGTTGATGCAGTAGCGCAGGCCGGTCGGCGCGGGACCGTCGTCGAAAACATGGCCGAGATGACCGCCGTCGACCGAGCAGCTCACCTCGGTGCGTGTCATCCCGAAACTTGAGTCCGTCTGCGATACGATGAACTTCGGCTCGATCGATCTCGTGAAGCTTGGCCAACCGGTGCCGCTGTCGAATTTGTCGCGACTGTCGAACAACGGCGTGTCGCTGCACACAGAAAAATAGACTCCGTCCTCATGATTGTTCCAATACGCGTTCTGGAACGGCGGTTCCGTGCCCTGTTTGCGGGCGACACGGTATTGCTCGGGAGTCAGAATCTTCCTCCATTCCTCGTCGGTGTGTTGCACCATCGCCTTGCTCATGTCGATGATGACCTGGGACGGCAGTCCGCAGGCGGATTTTTCTCCCGTGACGGCACAAGCCGCTCCAGAGGCAGGCTGGGTGGATTTCATGGTGTCATTGGCGCTGGAGTCAGCCGGCCGCCCGGTCGCGGCAGCGAATGCGACGAGCAGGGTTGCGAAGGCTGAGACGGCGTAACGCATGGCTCAAAGAAAACAATCCATGAGTGAATGACAAGTTGAGCGGTTGAATAGTCACGACGGGCGCCCAATTCGCCGGGAGTGTGTTCTCATCCAAAGACCGTCCGAGATTCCAGCGGAGATCCCCATCCCATTTCACTGAGTTTTGCGCTGGATTTGACCTCGGGGTCTGGGTCAGTGTGGCAGAACGCATCCAGCCCGTGACGTCATCCACTGATACGCCAGAAACTCCCGTCGCTGAGGCCAGCTGGAAGATTTTCCTGGCCGGCGCTGTCATCGTGCTGGCCGCGCTGGCAGCCTATCACAACAGTTTCCTGGGACCGTTTGTGTTCGACGATCCTGCGTCCATTGTTGAGAACCCGACGCTCCGGCTTCCCTGGTCAATCCCGGAGCTGTTCTTGCCCCCGGCCCAGTCAACGGTTGCCGGTCGCCCGCTCGCAAATCTGACCCTCGCGTTGAATTACGCGACGAGCGACACGGACGTCAGGGGGTATCACGCGATGAATCTCCTCATTCATCTCCTTGCTGGATTGGCCCTGTTCGGAGTCGTCCGGAGGACGCTGGTCCGTCCGTTGCGGGCGGATTCCACCCTGGCGGCGCTTGCCGTCGCCTTGTTGTGGACGGTGCATCCGCTCCAAAGCGAGGCGGTAACCTACATCGTGCAGAGGACCGAGGCTCTCATGGGGCTCTTCTATCTCCTGACGTTGTATTGCTTCATCCGCGGCGTGGAACGACAGGAGGCTGGCGGCGTCCCCGCCGGAGGTCGCAATCGCTGGTTTTCGCTGTCCATTGTGTCGTGTCTGCTGGGCATGGCGAGCAAGGAGGTCATGGTTTCGGCGCCGGTGATGGTGCTGCTGTACGACCGGACGTTCCTCGCCGGAACCTTTCGTGATGCGTGGCAGCAGCGGCGCCGGGTCTATCTTGGATTGGGAGCCACCTGGCTCCTTTTGATTTGTCTTGTGGCCAGCGTGGGCGGAAACCGGGGAGGAACAACGGGAGCAGGTTCCGGCGCGTCGCTCGGTGCCTATGCGCTGACGCAGTTTCCCGCTGTGGTGCATTATCTTTGGCTTTCCTTCTGGCCGCATCCACTGGTTTTCGATTACGGCGCGCAATGGGTGAAGGACGCGTTCGACGTTGTGCCCGCCGCGCTGGTTCTTGTCGCGTTGGTGGCCGGAACACTGGTTGCGCTCAAGCGCCAGCCGGTGCTCGGTTTCGCGGGAGCCTGGTTCTTTGCGATTCTCTCGCCGTCATCGCTCATTCCTGGTCCCCGGCAGACCATGGCGGAACACCGCATGTATCTCGCGCTTGCGGCTGTGATCTGTCTTGCGGTGCTCGGGGCCTACGCATGGGGCGGGAGGCGCACCTTGATCGCGTGGTTCGCACTGGCATTCGGACTGGGTTGGCTGACTGTTTCACGAAACGAGGATTATCGCAGCGAGAGGGCAATCTGGAGCGACACGGTGGCGAAATGCCCGGACAATCGCTGGGGGCAATGCAACCTCGGCCTGATTCTGTCCGGGCAGGGGAGGATGGACGAGGCACTGCTGCACCTGGAAAAGGGGCTGAAGCTGGCGCCGGACGATCCTGCTGCGCACAACGACATGGGGCTTGCCCTGGCCAAGCTGGGGCGAATGCCGGAGGCCGTGGCACAGTACGAGGCTGCTCTGCGGCTCCGCCCGAAGTTCGCCGAGGCCGAGAACAATCTCGGGCTTGCTTTGCTTGAATTGAACCGGCCGGACGAGGCACTCCAGCATCTTGAGACAGCGCTGAGGCTCAGCCCGAAGCTCGCCACCTTGCATTTCAATATGGGGAAGGCGCTTGCGAAGATGGGACGAATCGACGAGGCCATTGCGCGCTACAAGCAGGCGATCCAGCTCAACCCGCGGGATGCCGGAGCCTGCACCAATCTGGGTAACGCCTACACTCAGATCGGCAGGATTTCCGAGGCGATTGCGTGGTACGAAACCGGCGTGAGGACGGACCCCAATGATGCCACGGCGCAGTACAATCTCGCGATGGCGCTGGCCCAGGTCGGCCGGGTGTCTGAGGCAATCGACCACTTTCAGGCCACCCTCCGGATCCGGCCCGATGACGCCGAGGCACAGGACCGGTTGACGCAGTTGTTGAAGCTGAAACGTGGATACTGATGGGAGGCCCATAGCACAACGCCATTGACCGCTGTGGAGGCTCACGATTCTGTATTGCCTGCCCATGATCCCGAAACCGACGCTGGATGACCTGAGGATTGCGCGCGGCTCGAAGCCGGAGGCTCCGAAGCGGATGTTTCCCGTGATCCTTATAGCGGGCGCATTGGCTGCGATCGCTTCGGTCATCTGGTGGAGCATGAGGCCAAAGGCCCCGGTGGTGCGAACCGTGCCGGTGCGCGAGGTGACGCGAGCAAGCGGCGACCTGACGGTGTTAAACGCCTCGGGGTATGTGACTGCCCGGCGCGCAGCCACCGTTTCCTCCAAGATCACCGCCAAGGTGGTCGAGGTGCTTGTCGAGGAGGGCACAAAGGTCAAGGAGGGTGAAGTTCTGGCCCGCCTGGACGACACCAACGTCAAGGCAAGTTTGCTGATGGCCCGGGCCCAATTGGCGTCGGCCAAAGCCCTGATGGCGGAGACACGCGTTCGTTTGAGGGAGGCGCAGCAGGAGCTGCAGCGTCAGACCGACCTCAAGAAAGGGCAGGTCGCCACCAGGGCGGATTTTGATCACGCCGAGGCTGCGGCGCTCGCGTTCCAGGCGAGACTGGAACAGCAGCAGGCGGACGTCGACGTTGCGGCGAGGACCGTTGAGATCTGGCAGCAGCAACTTGACGACACCGTCATTCGTGCTCCATTTCCCGGAATCGTCACCTCGAAGAATGCGCAGCCTGGAGAGATGATCTCTCCCATGTCCGCCGGCGGCTTTACGCGCACCGGAATCTGCACCGTCGTCGACATGGATTCACTTGAGATCGAAATTGACGTCAACGAGAGCTACATCAACCGGGTGGAGCCCGGGCAGGCCGTCGAGGGGACCCTCGATGCATATCCGGAGTGGAAAATCCCCTGTCATGTGACGGCGATCATTCCGACGGCTGATCGCGAGAAGTCGACCGTGCGGGTGCGGGTGGGATTCGACAAACTTGACCCGCGCATTTTGCCGGAGATGAGCGTGAAAGTCGCGTTTCGCGGAACCGGGGACGCAGTTTCTGGCGGCGGTCGGGTCGTCCTTCTGCCGCAGGCGGCGGTCAGACAGCAGGACGGGCGCGATATCGTGATGGTTGTCCGGGACGGGCGCGTCGAACGCCGCGCCGTGTCCGTGGTCAACTCCCACGCTGGCGAGAGCGAAGTTGGCGCCGGTCTTGCAGGCGGCGAGCGCGTTGTCGTGGAAGGGCCGCCGGACCTCGCCGATGGCGCTGCGGTCAAGGAGATCAATCCATGAATGAACCAATTCGCAACGACGGCAATTCAGCGCTGGTCGAAGTCGATGGCGTAGAGAAGGTCTTTCACCGTGGGACCGAGGAGATTCACGTGCTCAAGGACCTGCACCTGCACGTCCCCGCCGGAGAGTTCCTCGCCCTGATGGGACCGTCAGGGTCGGGCAAGAGCACGCTGTTGAATCTGATCGGAGGACTGGACCGGCCGACCCGGGGAACCGTGCGGGTTGCGGGCGAGAGCGTCGACACATTATCTGACAGCCATCTGGCGGTCTGGCGGGCGCGGCATATCGGATTTGTTTTCCAGCTCTACAATCTGATGCCGGTACTCACCGCGGAGCGAAACGTCGAGCTGCCGCTTCTTCTGACACACCTCTCCAAAGCGGAACGTATCAGCCATGTGAATGCGGCGCTCGCGGTGGTGGGGCTGTCGCACAGGGCGAAACATTTTCCGCGCACCCTTTCCGGGGGGGAACAGCAGCGGGTCGGCATCGCCCGCGGCATTGTGACGGACCCCACGCTTCTGCTGTGCGACGAACCGACGGGCGATCTCGACCGGAAGGCGGGCGACGAGATACTTGACCTTCTGCAGTCCCTGAACCGGGAACACGGCAAGACGATCATCATGGTGACCCACGATCCCCACGCCTCCGCGCGGGCTTCGCGCACCGTGTATCTGAACAAGGGTCAGCTCAGCGCAGAGCCCGTGAAGTGAAATTCCTTCCCCTCATCTTGAGCAATCTGCTGCGGAAGAAGCTGCGCACGGTGCTGACGCTGCTCTCGATCGCGGTGGCTTTTGTGCTTTTCAGCTATCTTTCGGCGATCAAGCAGGCGCTTTCGGGAGGAATCAGCCTGGCGGGCGCCGACCGCCTGATTGTGCGTGACAAGGTATCCATCATTCAATTACTGCCGGAGAGCTACAAGGCCCGGATGGAGCGGATTCCCGGCGTGTCGCTGGTGACCCACCAGACGTGGTTCGGCGGGATCTACCAGGACTCCAAGCAGTTCTTCATGCAGAATCCTGTGGTGCCGGAGGAGTTTCTCGCGATGCATCCGGAGATGATCCTCCCGCCGGAGCAGAAGGAAGCCTGGCTGCGGACCCGCATCGGCGCGATCGTCGGCCGGAAGACTGCCGAGCGCTTTCATTGGAAGATCGGCGACAAGGTGCCCATACTTTCGCCAATCTGGGCCAAGAACGACGGCACACGCACGTGGGAATTCGAGATTGTCGGGATCTTCGACGGCCGCGACAGGAACACGGATACGACGCCGCTGTTTTTCCGCTTCGACTATTTCGATGAAGCGCGGAGGTCGGGGTTCGGCAAGGGCCGGGTGGGTTGGTACACGATCAGGATCACGGATCCGTCCAGGGCGGCGGAGATCGCGAAGCTCATTGACGCCGAGTTCGAGAATTCGTCTTCCGAAACCAAGACCGAGCCCGAGGGCGCGTTTGTGCAGGCCTGGGTGAAGCAGATTGGCGACATCGCGCTGATCACCGCGTCAATCCTGGGCGCCGTGTTCTTTACGATTCTGCTCGTCACCGGCAACACGATGTCCCAGTCGGTCCGCGAGCGGACGGGAGAGTTGGGTGTGCTCAAGGCGATCGGCTTCACGAACGGACAGGTATTGGGACTGGTGCTTCTGGAATCGTGTTTGCTTGCTGGATTGGGAGGCGTGATCGGACTTTCTTTGGGAAAGCTTTTGACGGCGCGCGGCGATCCGACCGGAGGGATGCTGCCGATGTTCTTTTTCCAAAGCCGGGATCTGCTGACGGGAATTGGCGGCTGCCTGGCCTTGGGCTTGATCACTGGTTTTTTCCCCGCGTTGCAGGCGATGCGGCTGAGGGTGGCGGAGGCCTTGCGGAGGATCTGACATGGCCGGCCTCATCAACTGGTTGTCGCAGGTTGTCTCCGTGACGAGATTTGGTTTGCTCGGCATTCCGCAGCGGCGCGGGTCCGTTGCGGCTGCCGTTTTCGGCATTGCCGGGGTGGTCACGGTGCTCGTCGGCGTGCTCTCCATTGCGGCGGGATTCCGCCGCGCTATGACTGTCTCAGGATCGGACGACGCGGCCATCGTCCTGCGGAGCGGCGCGGACAGCGAGATGGTTAGCGGCTTCAATCGCAAAAGCACCCGGATCATAGCGGACGCTCCAGGCGTGGCGCGCACGCCCGAAGGCGCCCTCGCATCAGCCGAGCTATTTGTGATCATCAACCTGCCGAAAATCTCGACGGGCACGGATGTGAACGTGCCGCTGCGCGGAGTGGAAACAGCGGCTTTTCGTGTGCACGGCCAGGTGAAGATTGTGAAGGGCCGGATGTTTGAACCAGGCAAGGATGAGGTGATTGTCGGGCTTGGCGCTGCACGATCTTTCGCCGGGCTGGACGTCGGTCGGTCGTTGGTGGTCGGGCGGCGGGAATGGCCGGTGGTGGGGATCTTTTCCGCGGATGGAGCGACTGCGGAGTCTGAGATCTGGACCGATGCGCCGGTGCTGCAGGCGGCCTATGATCGGGGCGACACGTTTCAATCCGTCTACGTGCGGCTCGAATCCCCCGCGGCGTTCACAACGTTCAAGGATTCCGTGACCGCCGACCCGCGTCTCAGCGCTCAGGTGATGCGGCTGTCGGAGTACTACACCAGCCAGTCAACCGCTGTGACGACGCTCATTACAACGCTCGGTTTTCTCATTGCCTCGTTGATGGCCGTCGGAGCTGTGTTTGGCGCGTTGAACACGATGTACAGTTCAGTTTCCGCGCGAACGCGGGAGATCGCGACGCTGCGTGCACTTGGATTCGGCCGGGGCGCCGTGGTGGTTTCCGTGATGCTCGAATCGATGGCGCTTGCACTCGGGGGAGGCGCGTTTGGCGCCGGGCTCGCCTACTTCGTTTTCAACGGATTCCACGCGACGACGATGAACTTTCAGAGCTTCAGCCAGCTCACGTTTGCATTCGCAGTGACCCCGCCGTTGCTGGTGCAAGGAGTGATTTGGGCGACTGTGATCGGCCTGATAGGCGGCTTGCTGCCGGCGATCCGCGCTGCGCGCCAGCCCATCGTGGCAGCGTTGCGGGAGCTCTAGTCGGAGGTTTCCGGCAGCGCCTGCTCGCACCCGCCGAGCGTGTCGTTGTATGCAAAGTCGACGTTTCTTTGCATCTTTTGTAACCCAAAGATCGTCAGTTGGATCGATCGCGAAACGCCAAGGATCGACGTCGATCGGGTTTACAGTTTCCGATTGTTTGCGAAAGGCATCTCATTCAGGTGCCGGAATGTTTATCGCAGAAGATGCTGTTTTGTATATACTTACGTCTTCTGTGTTACGGTGTTAGGTGCCCGTGGCATATAACCTGCAGTAATGCGGTCCATTAAAACGCCATACCCCGCTGCTTTAGGAACATGCCCTCTTCTCGGTTCATCGCGCTGAAACACCCGACGCATTATTGCATATCATGAAAATTGCCCGTTTAGGATTTGCCATGCTGATTCTTGCTCTTTCGGCATCCGTGGCTTCAGCCCAAACGACATGGATTACGTCGGGTGCCGGCGATTTCACCGTGGGCACGAATTGGAACAGTGGCGTGCCGACGAGCGCCACCAATGCTTTCATCATAAATGGAACCTCGGGCACGCCTACCGTTGTAAATCTCAACGCTGCCATGGGGAATGTCGCGGACCTCACGCTGGGTGCCTTCGATACCCTGAATGTTAATCTCGGCTCAAATTTTATCATTAATGGGAACTCGGTCACCAATGGTGGCGCGATCAACGTCTTCGCGGGAAGCGGGAACAACACCTTTCTTCAACTGGCTGCAAGCACGACGCTGTCGGGCGGGGGCACGCTGACGCTGAACAGCGGAGATCTCAACGGTCAGGTTTACCTCGAGCAGTCGGTTGGTGGCGTAACGCTGACCAATGCCAACAACACGATCCAGGGCTATGGCACGATCGGCAACGGCGGCCTGGCGATTGCCAACAGCGCCGCGGGTACGATCAACGCCAATGTTTCGGGCAGGACCTTGTTTCTGAACGGTACCGGCGGATTGACGAATTCCGGCCTGCTCGAGGCCGGCGGCGGCGTTTTGCAGGTGTCCGTTGGGACTGTGAACAATCTGAACGGCAACATCACCGCCAACGCAGGGACCATGGATTTGACCTCGACGATCCAGGGAGGGACTCTGAACAGCGTCAACGGCGGGTTGCTGCAGACCGCAGGTTCAGCGACGCTCGACGGATCGACCCAGGGCGCCATCACCGTGTCGACGGGG
>Ga0181528_10001829_pt1 | contig 13135 bp, 7 predicted proteins | sample PEATcosm2014_Bin_47_FD_119742 | JGI IMG/M metagenome (GOLD analysis project Ga0181528, IMG submission 119742) | Peatland microbial communities from MTU Mesocosm Facility, Houghton, MI, USA - PEATcosm2014_Bin10_10_metaG | ecosystem: Environmental > Terrestrial > Soil > Wetlands > Peat | place... | reverse complement strand
TCAAAGGGGGCACAGGAGGTCATGCAAGCATTGGCGCTGATCGATGGCGAGGCGCCTGACTGGAAGTATGTCTGCAAGGTGTGGCCACAACTCCGCACTGAAGAACAGAACGTGATCGACCTCAAACTGGCGACGGACCTGGGGATTGGCGAAAAAATCATCTACTCGACCAATGTTGTCTCGCAAAATTTCATGCCCTATTTATTGTCAGCCTGCGATATCTACGCCGCACCTTCGCGGCTGGAGGGTTTTGGCATGATTCAGGTGGAGGCGAACGCCTGCGAAAAGCCAGTGATCGCAATCGATGCCATGGCATTTCGCGACACGATGGTGCACGGCGAGACGGCATTTCTGGCGAAAGTGGCAGAGGAAAGAAAGATCACCGAGGCGCGGTACGGCGAAGGGCACGACTACGAGAAGGGTCTTCGAATCGTGTTTCCAAATCCGCGCACTGCTGAATACCGGGCCAGCGTGCCCGACATCGCCAAATACCTTCTCCTGCTGATGAAGGACAGCAGGCTCCGTCAGGGCATGGGAGAAGCAGGCCGCAAGCGCGTGGTAGAGCTTTTCGACTATCGCCGGGTCGCAAGGCAATTTGTGGAGATCGTTTCCGACCGTTTGGGTATTCAGTAGAAATCAACGAGGCGCCGGCGTTTGCCCTTTCAATCCAGCGCACCATCGAGGAATCTATGTCATTCGACGAAAAGTCGCTAGCTTCTGTCGAGCTCGCTAAACAGGCCGCTCTACAAATCTTGCTGCATAATGCACAGGGGCCATTTCAAGGACTACCTCGAACCGCAGGCTGGGGCTACCCGGAACCCTACACTCGTGACCTCATGATTTCGTCCCTTGGTTTTCTGGCCACCGGCAACGAGCATCTTGCGGATGCTTTGGAGCGCACGCTGGTGGCGCTTGCCAATAACCAGACACCGCGCGGACATATCCCATCGCTTGCGCACGATCCAGCCAACCGCGGCTCCAGTGACTCGACGCCTCTTTTCCTCTTCGGGCTGGCCGTCTACAGAATATCGAGGAACCAACCGGAGTTCCTCCTTGAAGCAGCAAAGAAGGCCCAGAAGTGGATGCAGTACCAGAGCCCGGATGACAGGGTGATGGTCGCACAGTTGCCCACCAGCGATTGGCGTGATGAACAGTATGTGATGGGTTATGGGCTGTACGTAAACATGATCGTTTATGCGTATCTTCGTCTATTTGGTGACTGCGAGTCTGCTGAGCAATTACGCGAATTGATGAGCCGTCTGGAAGTCAGTGGCGAATCGAAGAACAGTTATGAGCAGGAGGCACTTGTCGAGCCAACCGCGCCGTATTACGCACTCTATTCGTATAAAGTCATGAGCAGTGATCGTTTTGACTTGCTTGGGAACAGCCTGGCGATTTTGACAGGGATTGCTTCACCTCAATATGCAACGAACATGCTGACGTGGATTGAAGCTGAGTGCGAGGCCATGCGGGGCCGTGGAGAGCTTGTTGTGGATTTGCCGCCCTGCCTGTTCCCGTACATTCTGCCTCATCATGCGGATTGGCTGCCGCGATACGAGCGGTATAACCGGCCGGGAGATTATCACAACGGAGGAGTGTGGCCATTCATTTGTGGTTTCTATGTCTCGGCATGCGTGGCCGCAGGGCAGATGGATCTGGCCGAGCGAAAGCTCTTAGCTCTGACAGAACTGGTCAAGCCGTGGCATGAGAACGCAGCAGAGTGGGGCTTCAACGAATGGATTCATGCGCAAACCGGTAAGCCCAGCGGCCGAGATTGGCAGACATGGTCGGCGGCGATGTACTTGTACGCTGCTGAGTGTGTGCTGCGGCAGAGCACACCGTTCTTCGATGGCATCCGCGGGAGCAATCTGAGCGCAGCACTTTAAATCCGAAAAGTACCATCTTGGGCAGGTGACTTCGGCGTAAGGCAAGTTTGCTATCAGCAGCTTGTCTCTGAGGGCTTCCGAGTGATTGACCATCAAACAATCGGATTTATGGCATAGGAAGGGACCAATGATCCGGACGCTTGAGGTCAAATATCCGCTCCCAAAAATGTAGTCAATTTTGTCGTCACCCCATTTCAAAATCGGTCATAATCGGGGATGTACCGATAGCAATCCGCGAATGGGAGGTGGAGAGGGAACAGCAACCATGCAGAATGCGGGCGATGCCAAAAGTCCTTCATTTTCAGCGTTTAATCGACCGATTCAACTGTCTTTGCTATGAGAAGGTTAGTGAAACGCAACCCTCAAAACGCGCTTCATCAGGCGATTTTGAGCAGCTCAATGGCAGAGCATTCGGCTGTTAACCGAATGGTCGTAGGTTCGAGTCCTACGTAAGGAGCCAAATAATCAATTACTTATCGAAAATTTAGAATTCAAATTATGCCCATTCTTGTGCCCCGCACCCTTACGGTTCTCGGTGTTAGCCTCGTAAGTTCTCAGAGATCCTGCTCTCGAATTACTCGATAAAATAAAGCCTGTATCCGCAATCGCATGAATCATATCCGCGCATGGACTCTTCTGGCTCACAGTTGGCTCGAACAGGTCGATAAATCGCGCTGCGCGTTCAAACCCCTGCGACTCTTCGGTCGTTTTCAGAAGAGTTTTACACGGGGGCATTTCGACTAGCTCAATCCTTGACTCTGCATTTCAGGAGAAATGGGTACCCTGGTTCCGCTGCGCCGAGATCGAAGAAAAAACTGTTGGGTCACAGAGGGATAAGGCAAGTTTCCAGCGGATAGATAAGAGTTCATTCTGATTGGCTAGAATCGCGTCCTCGACGCTTACAGCTGCAGGTACAAATGCGCTGACCCTTCAAGTGGCTGATTCAGACAAATGGCTAGGTGATTCACACCTCTCCTCGGTCTCTCCTTCACTGATTCCCCGCCAAAAAACAATCCCAATCAATCCACTCCATCACAGTTGAGTCACGGGCAGGCGGACTGTGGCGCGCGCTCCAGGGCCGTCTTCGCGATTCAATAGGCGTATTTCACCGCCGTGGGCGCGGGCAATCTGCTGCGCAAGAGCCAGGCCAACGCCGCTGCCGGCAGGCTTGGTTGTATAGAAGGGGACAAAGAGGTTTTCCGGATTGGCGATGCCGAGGCCGCTATCTTCGACAGAAACCGCTACCTCAGAACCCGCGAGTTCCCAGCTTGCGCGCACCGGCTTTGCGCCGTTGGCCAATGATGCGTCAACGGCGTTGGCCAGCAGGTTGATGAACATCTGCTCCAGTTGATCGGAATCGGCTCGAAGAGTTGCCGGAGGTCCGGGATCAAACTGAACCACTGGGCGCCGATCGGGGAGAGCGCCACGCTGGAGGAGCACAACCCGCTCCAGCAGCGGCCCAAGTAGAACTGGCTTGAGCTGCGGCGGGGGCAACTGGGCGAGGAGCCGATAGGACTGCACGAAGCGATGGAGAGCGTCGGCGCGGCTCTCGATGACACTCAGGCCGCGGCGAAAATCGTGCAGCGCGGAGTCCTCTCCTTCCATCTGATCCACGCGGGCGTGAAGGCTGCCGGCGATGGACTTGATGGGGGCTAGCGAGTTGGAAAGCTCGTGACCGAGGACGCGGATCAATCGCTTCCATGCGATCTGTTCTTCTTCCTGCAAAGGAAGGCTCACGTCGGCCAGTAAGAGCAGTGTATGCGGCGCGCCGTCCTGGCGAAAAACCGCCTTGCGCAGAAGCCAGCGCTTGGGCTTGGAACCAAAGGAGTGGATAGATTGGTCGGGAGCCGCAAGCAGGTTTGCGAGACCCAGTTCGCCCGCTGGATGGCCAAAGCAGCGGGAATGAGCGCGGCCCAGCAACTGTACGCCGGCGTTATTGACCAATTGCAGCAAATCATCGCGGTCAAAAGCGAAAAGAGGAGCGTGCATCACTTCGAGGATGCGGCCCAGCAAGGCAGTGGCCTCCAGCGAACGCACGCGCTGCTTCTGGAGTAGATCGGCGAGCGCGTTGACCTCCCAGGCCAGCTCGCCGAAGGCATCTTGAGAGCCGGCGCCGCGCGCACGGAAAGAGTAGTCGCTCTCGCGCAGGGAAGAGACAACGTTCGCAAGAGTTTGCAGCGGGCGAATCATGCCTTCAATGAGCGCAACGGCCACCAGCAGCAGGTAAAGCAGCAGGCAGACGACGAGCATCAGAGTGGGAGCAACAGAGATGGGATGACGATAGAGGAGGATGCCCGCGAAGAAGAAGGTGGGCAGGACCAACAGCAGACAGTAAAACCACGCCCGGCGGACGACCGAACGGCGGTTACGGCGGGCGAGCTGGTCAGATGCCATATTTTTCGATGCGGCGATAGAGCGCCGCGCGGCTGAGTCCGAGGGACTCGGCAGCCTGCGAGATGTTACCGTCGCAGCGGCGCATCACCTTGCGAACGAGCAGAGCTTCGACCTCGTCGATGCTCATGTTCTCAAAGGACGGCGATGCGGACCGCGCGGCGGCGATTGCCAGGTTGGCGGGTTCGATTTCATCTCCGCGGCAGAGCAGCACGGCACGCTCAACAGTGTGCTCAAGTTCGCGCACATTCCCCGGCCAGGAATAGTTCATCATCTGCTGCATAGCCGCGGGAGAGAAACCGCTGACCTGCTTGCGATAGCGCGCGAGGTTACAGCTGAGAAAATGCTGCGCCAGGACGGGAATGTCTTCGCGACGGTCGCGCAATGCAGGCAGGTGAATCTCAACGGTGTTGATGCGGAAGAGCAGGTCCTCGCGAAATGCGCCGGCTTTGGCTTCTTCGTGCAAGCGCGCATTGGTGGCGGAGAGAACGCGCACATCGACGCGCCGGGTTTGCGAGGAGCCGACGCGCTCCAGTTCGCCGGCTTCAAGTACGCGGAGAAGCTTGGCCTGTTGACGCAGGGGAACGTTGGCAATTTCATCGAGAAAAAGCGTACCGCCGTTGGCCAGCTCGAAGCGGCCGATGCGGTCGGTGCGCGCGTCAGTAAATGCTCCTTTGACGTGTCCGAAGATCTCGCTTTCGAAGGTCCCCTCGGGCAGACCGCCGGCATTGACGGCGACCAGCGGCATCCGGGCGCGGGGCGAGGCGGCATGGAGCAGCTTGGCCACGATCTCCTTCCCGGTGCCGTGCTCGCCGGTGATGAGTACGTTGGCGTCCGAGGGTCCCACCTGCGCAATTAATTCAAGTACGGGCTGCATTGAAGGTGCGCTGGCCACAAATGTGGGCATTCCCTCGGCACGGAGCAGGCGGTTCTCCAGCTCCAACTGGCGCGCGCGGCGCAAAGCCTGATGCAACTCGGCATGGACGCGAATCAGCGAGAGCAGGCGTTCATTCTCCCAGGGCTTCTGCACGAAATCGCGCGCGCCGCGCTTGATGGACTCGACGGCGAGATCGATGTTGCCCCACGCGGTCATCACGATTACCGGCAACCGCGCGTCGAACTCCTGAATGCGAGCCAGCAGGTCAAGGCCCTCCTGGCCGGAGGTGGTGTCGCGGGTGTAATTCAAGTCAATGAGCAGCACGTCGTAGTCGTTCTGGCCCAACGCCTCAAGCAGCAGCTGGGGTAAGCGGACACAATCCACGGCGATGCCGTTCGGAGCGAGCAGCAACTCCACGGCTTCAAGGATGTGGGGCTGATCGTCCGCAACCAGAACTCGGATCGTGTTTTTATCGCTGGGGATGGTCTTCCTCCACGGCGCCGGCCTTCGCGTCGGCTATCGAGATACCGTACTCCTCAAGAACCGTGCCGGTGGCGCGCCTGACCTCGATGCGGTCCTTCTCGTAGGCGGTTTCAGCGGTGACCAGCGCGGACTCGGCCACAGCCAGATCGTGCTCGGCACTGAGCGTTTGCTGGTTCGAGCCTGCGCCGAGCTTCTGTTCCTCTTGCATGATACCCAAAGTCTTCTGCGCCAGGTCGCGGGCTTTGCGGGCCGCGTCCACACGGCTTGCGCCCTGTTCAAGAGCATACCGCGCGCTGCGCACTTCAATGCGAATGCGTTTCTTCAACTCCTCAGCGTATACCTGTGACTGGCGGTACTCAAGCTCGGTGCGGTATTGATCGGCCTTGGCTATGCGGTTCCGCAAAGGGATACTCAACTGGAAGCCGACCTGGTACTCGGGCGATGAGTAGTTTAGCGCGTTTTCCAGTGTGCCTCCATAGCTGGCCGGCGCGGTGACTTTGCTCCCCTGAATCGGAGTTCCGCCGTATCCTGTTCCAGCATAAAAGCTATACAGGTCAAGCTGCGGCAACAACGCATTGCGGGCGGTTTTGCGACTCAATTCGCGATTTTGCAGGTCAAGGGCCGACTCCTGAAGCTCGGTGCGATTCTTGAGTGCCGCCGCGATCGAATCCTGCACCGGTTCATTGTCGAGCTGGACCTGAGTGCCGATGTGGTCAGTCGGAACGACCGGCATCTCTTCCAGAACCGGATTATCGAGAGAACGTGTGATGGCGTTCTTCATATAGAGTTCCTGCAGCTCAAGGGTAGTGCGGGCGACAGTCAGATCCTGCTCACGCACCGCAAGGTCGCCTTCGGCTTTGAGCACATCCATCTCTGGAATGGCCTGTAACGCAAGCTGTTTGCGGCTGGTGTCCAGGGTCTCGGTCGCAAAGGCCACGGAATGCTCCTGCACCTGTTCATCATCGTAGGCGCTGACCAGATCCCAATAGATGTCAGAGATTTGGGTGACGGTAGCAATCACCTGCGCTTTGAAAGCGATGTCGGAGATCTTCTGGTTGGTGCGCGCGATCCGCAAAAAGCGGAGGTTTGGCCCCAGGCCGAAGCCGGCCAGCAACTGCTGTTGCATGTAGAAGCGCACCGTTGTATTGAGCTGCGGGTTCAAGCCGTTATTCGGACTGTTCGAGGTGGTCCGGTTGTTGTTCCAGTCCGTTTCGATGTAAGTGCCGGTTGGAAAGGCTTGATCGTAACTCATGTTGAATAGGTTGGTATTCAACTTATAGACCGGGACGCCGTATAGCTGCTGGTTGGTCAATACCTGCGAGGTGTGATCGCTATAACCCTGAGCATTGATATATGGATCGTAGCTGGATACCGCTGTACCTGTTCCCAGCGTTGACGAAACGATGCCGGAGGCGCCCGCTCCTGCGCCCCCCGCGCCGCTGGATGTGCCCCCTGCGCCTGAGCCCGCGCCGCTGCCGCCACCTACACCGCCGGGCGTGCCCGATACAACGCCGGTATTGACGCCGCGCACCTGGCCGCCTGCCTGCGTTCGCAGGATGTCCATCTGGGCGATGGGCAGGTTATAGCGCGCAATCACCATATCCAGATTATTTTCCAACGCAAGATCGATGGCGTCTCGAAGCGAGAGATAGATTTTTCCATCGCGAACCAGTGTGTCCAGCCGCGCGGAGTTGGCTAGGCTCGGCGGAGGAACGGTCTTGCCGCGATACGCGTTGATCGGGTTGCGCGAGGGCCGCATCAACTGGTCGAAAGGCACTCTCGCGGCAGGAGCCTGCGCCGGCGCATTCGACGGAGCCGGTGTCTGCACTACCTCGGTCGAGGCCGCCGGCTCCACAGCGAGAGAAAGATTCGCCTGCAACAAGAGAATGGCCACTACCGTCTTCGCGCATCTTGCGGCATTCTTGATCGGGAATTTCACTGAGCGCCGACCTCCGTTGCCCGGATTGCAATTGCTTCATCGCGTGTAACCCATCCGTCGCGCAGCTCGAGGATACGCGATCCGTAGCGCGCGTTCTCCTCGCTGTGCGTAACCTGCACGATGGTTGTACCGGCGCGGTTGAGTTCGCAAAACATCTGCATGATCTCTCGCGCCTGTGTGGAGTGCAGATTGCCCGTCGGCTCGTCGGCCAGCAGCAGCGCTGGAGCGTGAACCACGGCGCGAGCAATCCCTACCAGTTGCTGCTGGCCGCCGGAGAGCTGCGAGGGATACAGGTCCTTCTTGGCCACGATCTGAAAGCGGTCCAGAATATCGGCCACCATAGCCTGACGCTCCTTGACGGGCAGGTTCTTGTAACTGAGTGGCAGGTCGATATTCTCAGCAACGGTGAGATCGTCGAGCAGATGATAGCTCTGGAAGACCATGCCGACGCGCTGCCGGGCAAGGTCGGCGCGCTGCTTGCGATTGAGCTTGTGCGCGGCGGTTTCGCCGAACCAGTACTCGCCCAGCCAGCCGTCGTCGAGCAGGGCAAGCACATTAAGCAGCGAGGACTTCCCTGCCCCCGACGGCCCCATGATGGTGACGAATTCGCCTTCGCGAATCGTGAGGCCGACACGGCGCAGCACCCAGGTCTCAGTGTGGCCGGTCTTGTAACTGCGTTCTACATTTTTAAGTTCGATCATCTGTGAGTTACTCCGATCTCAAAGCAAAATCTTCAACTGCTGTTACTCGATTCGCAGGGCCCGCATCGGCTCGACGGCTGCGGCGCGGCGCGCAGGCAGGGCTGCGGCCAGGATGACCATCAACGCAGTTAAAGCGACAGCTCCGGCGAGCGTGATGGGATCGAAAGCGGTGACCCCGTAGAGCTGGCTGCCGAAAAGATGCGCAAGGGCAATAACAGACGGGAGGGCAAGAGCGGTGGCAATGACAGCGATGATGGACATCTCACGCACGATAAGGACAACCACGGTGGAGCGCGGCGAACCCAAGGCCAGACGCACACCGATCTCACGGATACGCTGAGCAGTGGAGTATGCGAGTACGCCGTAGAGGCCGACGGCGGCCAGCAGCATTGCCAGCACGGAGAATCCGACGGCGAGAAATGCGAGCGCCCTCTGGTCCGAGGCACTCTGGTTCACCTGCTCTTCCATCGTGCGCAGGCCATCGACGACAAGCGTGGAGTCGAGTTGGTGGGCGGCCTGGCGGATCGCGCCTTCAATTGTCTCCGGCGGTTGCGCGGTCCGCAGGTAGATCTGTACCCCGACCGGATGCTGATCTTGCAGATATGGCCGGTAGACCGCTGGACCTATGTCTGTGCGCAGATTCTCGTGCTTCACATCCGCAACCACGCCTACGATGGTGGTATCGGGCTTGATGTCGTCGCCGCGGCCTTCCCCGAGCGAACGGCCAAGCGCGTTTTGCGCCGAGCCATAGTAGCGCTCGGCCAAAGTCAGATTCACAATAGCCACCAGCGGCTGTCCCTTTGAATCCGCAGGGGTGAATTCCCGGCCTGCCAGCAAAGGCAGATGCAGGGTTGCAGCATAGCCGGGCATGATCCGCGCATCCTCAAAGTGCAATCGTTCGTCCTCGGCCGGCTTGTAACCTTGCAGGGTAAAGGAGGAATGTGACGAGTTGCCTGTAATCTCCGGATCGGTGGTTGCGGAAACGCTGGCAACGCCGGGAATGCGGCGTAGCGCGTCCAGAACATTGATTACGGCTTGCACCGTACGGTCTTCACCGTAGCCAGAGATGGTGGGATCGAGCGAGAAGGTGGCGAGACTTGTGGTCTCAAAGCCAATCTGTTGATGACGGAGATTGTCGAGTGTACGAACAAACAGGCCCGCTCCGCCGAGCAGCAACACACTCAGTGCGATTTGCGCACCGACGGCCAGCTTGCGGAAGCGCTGCGATCCTTTCGATGCGGTGCCCGCGTTCTGGCGCAATGCATTTGCCAGGTCAGGATGCAGGAAGTGAAGCACCGGGGCGATGCTGAAGAGGAAACTTACCACGAGCGAAGTCCCCAATGTGAAGAGCAGAATCCGCGAGTCGATGGAGGTCGAGTAGGGCTCGCTGCCAGGATCGGCGTTGGTCACGAGGCGAACAAGAGCCGTTGCAACCAGCGGAGCAAGCGCAAGTCCCATGCCGGCTCCGGACGCGCCGAGCAATCCGCCTTCAATCAGCAGCTGTGAAACAATGCGGCTGCGCGTTGCGCCCAGCGCATAACGCATGGACATTTCACGTACGCGGCCCGCAGCGCGCAAGAGCAGCAGCGTGGCGACATTGATAGCGCAAATGGCCACCAATATACCAGCCATGCTCATTAGGATGATGAGCGGCATTTTCAACTCCATGCGGCCGGGAGAGAAGCCTGTGGAGTCGTCCTTAACTTGCAGCAGCGAATTATCAAGGAAGTCCTTCCTGAAGTGCTCGTTCTGCGACCTGTAAAGAGTCAATTCATAGGCCCTTAAAGAGCGCCAGAGCGGCCCTAGGCTTGCTTCAGCTTGGGTCATAGTTATGCCTGGCTTGAGCCGCGCAACCAAGGTAAGCCAGAGTGATTGATGGTTGTTCAGGTTGTCTCGTGGCGTCGCCCATGGCAAAGCGATCTCAACCATGCTGATGGGCACGAAGACGGCTGGCCTGTAGCCGCCGATTGCGGAGTCAAAGCTTTGCGGAGCGACACCGACAATGGTAAAGGCATGGCCATTGATAAGTACCGGCTGGCCGACTACGTCGGGCGATGCTGCGAAGCGTGTCTTCCAGTAGCCGTAGCTTAGGACTACAACTGGATTGGCGTTCTTGGTTGTATCGTCCTGCTGTGTGAACAAACGTCCAACCGCGGGCTTGAGGCCCAAGAGTTGAAAATAATTGCCGCTTACGATCTCGGCGTCTTTGTTCTCGGCTTGATTGCGCCAACTGACGCCGACACTCGCGCGATCGGCGGCCAGCATTCCCGCAAAGACCTGATTGTTATCGCGCAGATCCTTGTACATTGGATATGAAAAATAGTTGTGCATATCGCCGCCGAAGCTGCTGGCCGATCCAGAGAAACCGCCGGTCCAGACAAAGCGGGCCAGTTCCTGGGGTCGCTCGACGGGCAACATGCGCAACAGCACCTGGTCGAAAAGGGTAAAGACCGCGGCATTTGCGCCAATGCCCAAGGCCAGCGTGACGACGACAGTGACGGTGAAGGCCGGCGACTTGCGCAACTGGCGAAGCGCGTAGCGAACATCTTGAAGCATCGTGTTCATACGGTGACTCTCCTCAAAGAGGGAAATTAATCCGCTCGCAATGCCTGCATGGGTTCAATGGAGGCGGCGCGGCGCGCCGGCAGCCAACTGGCAAAGAGAGACGCTCCCAGCAGCACGAGCGATACTCCGGCGATGGCGCCGTAGTCGAGCGAACCAATGCCGAACAGCGTGCTCTGCATCGCGCGGCCGATAAAATATGCTCCAACCAGCCCTATTCCAAGGCCAATGACGGCAAGCATCAGAGCTTCCTTGAGCACGAGACTGATAACATTGCCCCGGCTGGCTCCGAGGGCCATGCGCAGGCCGATCTCGTGTTCGCGCTGGCCCACGGTGAAGGCCATCACGCCATAGATGCCAACCGCTGCGAGAAGCAGCGCGACGACTGCAAAACAGCCATAGAGCGTCATAGTGAAGCGGTCATCCGCGAGGTTCATGTGCTTGAGTTCCTCAAGCGTGTGCGGCTCCGCGAGGGCAATCTGCGGATCGACGGAGTGGACAGCCGCCGCAATGCTATGGAACATGGCGTCCGGGTCACCCGTGGTGTGCACGCCAATGCTAGCGCTTGGCCAGGGAATCTGCGCGAAGGGGATGACAATCACAGGGAAGTCATTGCGGAAGCCGCCCGCGCGGACGTTGTTAAATACACCCACGATCTGCCATGAGATGTACGGGCCAAGCTTGGTGACTCCGGGAATGAGCTCCTCCACATTGATGCGCTGCTGAAGCGGGTCTTTGCCCGCAAGGAATTTGTCGGCAAATTTCTTGTTGACCATCGCCACGCGAACCGAAGCGGCGTTGTCCCGATCGGTGAATCCACGGCCACGAAGAACCGGGATGCTGTAGGTTTTGAAGTAGTCGGGCGTGACCATGTCAAAACCTGCGCCAGGGCGCTGCGAAGGATCGGCAAAATCGGGTTGGCCCGCGATCGTAAAAAGCATTCCGAAGTTCGTCCCTTCAAGAGGAAGACCCACAGAGACCGCGGCGTCTTTTACGCCAGGCACAGCCTTGATGCTCGCAATCATCTGCTGGTAGTAGGCGTTGATCTGCGCGGGATCTTTGGGGCGCGAGTCGGGCACGGGCAGAAAAAACGTCTGGATATTTACTGTGCTAGTCCCCAGGTCAACGTTGGTCAGATTCCAGAAGCTGTGAATGGCGAGACCCGCGCCAGTGAGCAGCGCGAGCGCCAGAGCGAATTCGCCAACAACGAGCACCCGGCGCAGACGATGGCGGCCTGCGCCGGTGCCAGAGCGCCCGCCTTCTTTGAGCGCCTCCGCCGGATCAACGCGCGTAGCGTACCATGCCGGCGCACAGCCGAAGAGCAGGCCCGAGATGGTTGACGCAGCCAGCGTGAAGAGCAAAACGGGCACATTGAGTGTGAGATCCGCCTCGGAGGGCAGCGTACCGCGCGGCATCAGCAACTCAATGGCGCGAATCAGCGACCACCCCAGGACGACGCCCAGCGCTCCGCCAATGCAGGCGAGCAGCAGATTTTCCGTGAGGAACTGCGCGAAGACAGCCTTGCGCGATGCTCCGAGCGCGGTACGAACGGCGACTTCCTTTTGCCGCGTCGTACCCTTGGCCAGCAGCAGGTTGGCTACATTCACGCAGGCGATGAGCAGCACAAAACCGACCGCTCCCAGCAACATCCAGAGCGTTTGAATCCGTTCTTTCGGAAGGAAGTCGTTGTGGAGCAGTTCCACGGATGCTCCCCAGCCTTTATTGCTCTTGGGATAATCCGAAGCCATGCCGGCCGCTACTGCGTCCATATTGGCCTGTGCCTGCTGGATGGTAACCCCCGGCTTGAGCCGGCCCATCACCAGGAGCCAGTGAAAGTCGTGGTTGAGCTGGTCGGGCTTGAATGCGAGCGGCACAATAAGCCACTGATCGAGCCGGTCGGGCTGGCCCGCCGCGAGTACGCCAACGACCGTGTACGGGGTTGCATCGAGTTGGATGGTCTTGCCGACGATATTTGGATCGGAACCAAGGCGTCTCCATAGCTTGTTGAGCAGGATGACTTCGTGATCTTTGCCGGGTGTGCCTTCCTCGGGAAGAAAATCGCGGCCATAGAGAAATTGGTTGCCCATCATCCGATACATGCCGGGCGTGGTGAATTGCCCTTGCAGGTATTCGGGCTGCTCTTTGGTGGCGAGGTTGAAGCTGCCGCCGGAGAAGGCATTGATGTCCTGAAAGACAGTGTTGCGTGTCTTCCAGTCGACATAATCCTGGGCTGCCGTGCTGTTGCGGCCACCTTGAATCTTTGACCAGACCATGACCAGCTGGTCGGGCTGAGGAT